>Ga0102941_1001562_pt1 | contig 10734 bp, 10 predicted proteins | sample SalPonR2_C_D2_MG_FD_79281 | JGI IMG/M metagenome (GOLD analysis project Ga0102941, IMG submission 79281) | Salt pond soil microbial communities from South San Francisco under conditions of wetland restoration - Salt Pond MetaG R2_C_D2_MG | ecosystem: Environmental > Aquatic > Marine > Intertidal... | reverse complement strand
AGCGCTCAGAAGTGTATTCAAAATTGAGCCTGAAGAAATCACGCTGGAGATGAATCCCGACGATGTATCCGTGGATTACCTCAACCGTCTAAAAAATCTGGGAATTGATCGGGCAAGTATGGGAGTTCAGTCATTTGATCCGTCGCTTTTGCTGTTCATGCATCGGGCCCATGATCCTGATGAAGCAGAAGAAGCACTCGAAATGCTTCAAAAAGCAAACTTCCCATCTTTTACAGCAGATTTAATTTATGGAAATCCCGGTCAAAGCCTTGACCAGCTCGACCGTGATATTGACAGGCTTCTAAGTTTTAATCCCCCACATATCTCTGCTTACTCTCTAACAATAGAGAAAGGTACCCGATTGGGGAAACAAGCAGAGCTTGGCCGGCTGGACGTCCCTGATGATGAAGTTGTAGCTTCACACTTTGACCTGGTTGAAAAAAAACTTCTTGAAAGCGGAATCAAGCGTTACGAGATCAGCAATTTTGCAAAGCCCGGAAAAGAAGCTGTTCATAACAGCAATTATTGGCGACACGTCAACTACCTCGGCCTGGGTCCATCAGCTCATTCACTTTTCTGGTCGGATAAAGGTGCTCGTCGCTGGAGCAACAAAAAGGATATTAAGCTATATCTTTCACGGGATTGGGACCATTTAAAAGATGAAGATGAGGAGCTAAACATGCTTGATCTGGCCGAAGAGAGGCTCATGCTTGGTTTGAGGACAGTTTGGGGTGTATCACATGCATCATTAAGAGAGAACTACTCATATGAATTTGGGAGAAAACAGAGAGAGTGGCTCGGTAAAGAACAGGAAGAAGGTTTTATAGAGCTAGATAAAGATGTGGTTCGGCTGACTCAAAAAGGGTTGAAAATAGCAGACCATCTTATTTTGGAGCTGATATCCCGGCACTAAAAAAATTCATATAAATAAGCCCCGCTTCAGTTAAGAAACGGGGCTTGAGTTTAAAAAGCTTTAAATGCTTTTAACTTATCTGCTAAACGTCACGACCTCTGATTGACTCAGAAATTGTGCCACAGATGCATGTCCGTTACGGATAGCTATCTGAGAAGATGTAAACCCATCATTGTTTCTTAATTCAGGGTTGGCGCCATTTTCTTTCAGATCTTTAACAATCGAAAGAATTCCATTCGCAGATGCAATCATAAGGGCAGTTTCGCCATTATCATTGCGGCGGTTTACATCGGGATTGTGTGCCAGTATGATTTCAATCATACGTGGATTTCCGATTTTAGCCGCCAGCATCAGTGGTGAATTACCTGCCTGGTCAACTGTATCAACAGCAGCGCCTTCAGCAAGAAGAACATTTAAGCTTATGAAATCGATGTCATTGACTGCTTCGATGAGATTCTCAGCAACAATAAAATCGTTGTTGTTAGTATTGTCAGCCTGCATCGCTTTCAGCGGTGCAAACGTAGCAATTGAAATTGCTATTATTGTTATAATTATAGACTTCATTATTGTATCTATTTTACTCTTATAAGTTTGCCTGATTATTCTTTTTTATGCCGGGTTTTTTTCAGGATGTTAGGTGTATTTATCCGGCCTCTAAATTCGATGGTTATAACGGAATAAAAATACGGAAGGTTTCAGCTATAAAGTGACCTTTGAGCAACTCATACAAAGTAATTTTATACGACCTGAAGGGGTAAAAAAGTAAATTCTTTTCACTTAAAAGATTAAGTAAAAGTGCCTCAAATCAACAGGTGATTAAAGTATTTACCGCGTTGATACCCGAAATTGCAAAAATTATTTAAGTTTTTGTGCTAAATACATTGATTTTGTTCTAAAAATGATGGGAAAATTCGATTCTGATTATTTGAAGGAATAGAGAACGGGTTTAGGAAGTCTCTGGAAAGATTAAGAAAGTGCCTTTCAAAAGGTGGAATTCTTAGTAATGATCAAAATCTCCACGAGCTTTACGGGCAAAATAATCGCGTGAAGCTTCCATCACTTTCGGCGCCAATAAAATTGATGCTGTCATAGTAGGAATGGCCATTAGGGCAAAGAAACCGTCAATGAGATTTATGACCATGTCAATGGTGGTGATAGCCCCGAAAAAGATAGTGAAGATGTAGAAATAATTATAGTAGTGCTTATTGTGCGCACCGGCCAGGAAATTGAGACATTTAGAGCCGTAATAGCTGTACGTAAACATGGTTGTGATACTGAAAATCAGTACACAAAGTATCAGCAGGTATGCACCGAATACAGGGACTCCCTCGTCAAATGCAACGGCTGTCATCGTTATTCCGTCCACGTCGGAAAGCTGCCATGCGCCGGTCATTAGTATGGCCATAGCAGTCATTGTACAGATTAATAGAGTGTCGATGGCTGGTTCAAGCATGGCGACAAGACCTTCGCGAACCGGCTCTTTAGTTTTGGCTGCCCCGTGAGCCATTGCTTCCATACCAATACCCGCTTCATTGGAAAAAGCACCGCGCCTAATACCGTTTGATATTACAACACCTAATACGCCACCGGCCGCCGCTTCACCCGAAAAAGCATCAGTTATTATTAGCCAAAAATAGTAAGGCAGATCAACGATATTATTAAAGATGATGTACAAAACGGTAAGTACATAAATGACAACCATTAGCGGAACAAGTCGGGACGCCACCAGCCCAATTCTTTTAATACCTCCAAATATTACCATTGAGACGAGTATTACAAGGATAAGTCCAACTATGATATCTGAAAGTCTGAACCCTTCGGCAGTAAGTGCAGTATCTGCAAAATAGATAGTGTTGTACCCCAGCCACCCGTTGTCGGCAAGAATTGTATCGCGGATAATTTGAGTAAGCTGGTTAGACTGAAACATAGGTGTACAGCCGATCAGGCCGGCAAAACTAAAAAAAGCTGCCATTGGCTTCCACTTTTTTCCAAGTCCTTCAACAATATAATACATTGGGCCGCCCTGTAATTTGCCATCGCTATCTTTACCGCGGTAAAGAATGGACAGTGTGCAGGAGAAGAATTTTGTGGCCATACCCACAAGCGCAGTAATCCACATCCAGAATATTGCACCGGGACCGCCTACGCCAATCGCTATTGCCACCCCGCTGATATTTCCCATCCCCACAGTGGCGGCCAGCGCACTGGAAAGTGCCTGGAAGTGGTTAATATCTCCCGGAGCGTCAGGATCGTCGTATTTACCCGTAAGAACCTGTATACCGTGCCGGAAATGGCGATAAGGCATGAACCTGCAATAGAGAAGAAAGAAGATACCGCCACCAACCAGGAGCACAAGAAGCGGTGTTCCCCAGGCATAGTTTGCAAAAGCGACTAAAATTTGTTCGAGAAGTTCCAGGGGTCAGATAGTTTGGTTGCGAGTAAGCAAATAAGAAATTGAATCCATCGGAAGAAAACAAATAACAAATGTAAGAACTACTGTTGTATGGAGCGCATGTAGTGGATGTAATCAATCGGTGGTGGAGGAATATCACCCTGTGCAAGCAACAGGTTTATTTGTGCCCTGTGATGCTGCCCATGAAAAATCAAATGTGTACAAATATCTCTGAATTGGCTTGAGTATGTAGTTTCCTTTGAATTTTGATAGATTAACACTGCATCCAGATCCATATCGTGATCACCAATGAGGTCAATCCATTGTTTATGGATCTTTTTACCATATTGTTTGATACTTTTTACATCGAACTCTTCCCACAAATTGATATGGGAAATGTCTCTGTCAAGAACCCTTCCATACCAGATACGCTGTGCATTAATAATGTGTGATAAAAAAGCAGCACATGCCGGCCGGTTGCGAAAATCTTTCTTTTCTATCAAGAGGTCTGTTATTTTTCTTGTGCACCAAAGATCAAAAATAAAGAGTCTCTGAAGTGATTGTCGGTCGTCCATTATTTATATAGTAAGATTGAAATATTGAGAGATTCCGCTCAAAATAAACTGGACACTGATAGCCAGTACAATGAAACCCATCAGTCGGGTCATAACATTCAGCCCCGTGTAACCAATATATTTCTTTGAGATAGGTGCGAGACGCAAAAGACTGTAAGAAATTATTACAACTAAAAAGATTGAGAATCCGTGTATGAGATACTCAACAGGGCTGGTTGCCTGGGATGCGAAACCAATCACAACTGCAAGGCTGCCAGGGCCGGATAGTATGGGAAGTGCCAAAGGACTGAAAGACACATCTTCTTTCTCCATCGCTGCCGCGGTGCCTTCTTCAGTAAGTTTTTTGCCAGGGTCAGCCGGATTGAGCATGGCATAACCGGATCGCATAATGATTAGTCCGCCTGCAATTCGTACACCCGGAAGGCTAATTCCAAAAAAACTGAGCACGTATGTACCTATTAAAAGAAACACGATTAGCAAAGCAAACATATAAATGGACGCTTTCTTCGCGGTTCGAATCCTCTCCTCATCTGAATCCCTATTGGTGAGTGAAAGAAATACAGGGATTGCAGCTAGGGGGTTCGCAACAGAAAACAGTGATGTGAAACTTGCCAGTAAAAGTGTGAAAGCTCCGAATAAAAAAGAACTCTCTTCAGCAAGAGTGGGGTTGGAAAATAATTCTATCATAGCCTCAAAGATAGAGAGGATTTAAAGACTTTTAAATGCCCAATATCGGAACAGTAAAATTTGTATTTTTGGGATCTAAAATGAATTGGCGTCACGCAGGTTTACCTGATGTGTACGCAGTGTACTTATGAGTATCAAAGAACTTTATGAATACAGATCAAATAAAGAAAGATGTGCGCAACATTCTAAATTCTGCCAAAGAGCGGGATGAAAAGCTTCAAGAAATTGCTGAGCTGCTGAATAATAATGTTGCTGAGTTTAACTGGACAGGTTTTTACATTTCATCTGAAACAGAAGAGCGAATGCTTGAACTCGGGCCATTTGTGGGTGAGACCACTGATCACACAAGAATTCCTTATGGCACCGGCATATGTGGCCAGGCAGCGGAAACGCTTGATACATTTGTCGTGCAGGATGTGTCGGAAGCAGATAATTATCTTGCCTGCAGTATGGATGTGAAATCAGAGCTCGTGGTTCCTATTATGAAAGATGGAGAATTTGTAGCTGAACTGGATATTGATTCCCATACAAAAAATGCTATTACAGACGAACACCAACTCCTTTGTGAATGGATTTGCAAAGAGCTTGAGACAGTTTTTTAAGGCTCCCGGAACAAGAGCTGAGATTTAACATAACTGTCAACAATTTAGGCACTTTTCTTACATGAACAATCAACAGTTGAGTATCCCGGAAGAACATTTTAAGCTTTTTCGAGCCATCGGAAAAGTTGGGGACACTCTCGATCAACCAGTATATGTAGTCGGCGGATATGTGCGTGATTATTATCTTGATCGACTCGATCCCGATGGAATTTCTGATATCGACTTTGTGACCGTAGGGTCGGGCATTGGACTTGCACAAAAAGTGGCAAAAGAACTGGGAACCAAAAACCTTTCAGTTTTTAAACGGTTCGGGACAGCTCATGTGAAATTTAATGACCTGGATCTTGAATTTGTGGGTGCCAGAAAAGAGAGCTATAGAAAAGATTCCAGAAAACCAACTGTAGACAACGGCACGCTTAAAGACGACCAGCTACGCAGAGATTTGACAATAAATGCACTATCCTGGAGTTTAAATGAGGATTCTTTTGGTGTTCTGCATGATCCCTTTCATGGAATTAAAGATCTTAAAGATCAACGAATCCGAACGCCTATTGATCCGGAAAAAACGTTTGAGGATGATCCGCTGCGTATGATGCGTGCTGTTCGTTTTGCGACTCAGCTAAAGTTTGAGATAGATCCTGATACATTTCAGGCTATTCAAAAAAAGGCACACAGACTTTCGATCATTTCCAAAGAACGCATCACAGAAGAACTGAATAAAATTGTGATGTGCCCTACACCGTCCGACGGATTCGAGATGCTCTTGAAGACAGGTTTACTCAACCAGTTTTTTCCAGAAATGGTGAACTTGCAGGGAGTGGATGTGCGAAACGGGCAGAAGCATAAAGACAACTTCTGGCACACACTCGAAGTGCTTGATAATGTCTCAGAAATGAGCGACGACCTCTGGTTAAGGTGGGCAGCCATTATGCACGATATTGCCAAACCTCCAACGAAAAGATTTTCAAAGTCATCCGGGTGGACGTTCCACGGGCACGATGCCCTTGGCGCTAAATGGACACCAAAAATTTTCAGACGGCTGGGACTTCCGCTTGATGACCGAATGAAGTATGTAAAAAAACTGGTTCGACTTCATTTAAGGCCGATTGCTCTCGTGTCTGATGAAGTGTCGGACAGTGCCGTTCGCAGGCTCATTTACGAAGCAGGTGATGATATCGAGGACTTGATGAAACTTTGCAGGGCAGATATTACCAGTAAAAATGAGTGGCGTGTTAAAAAATACCGCAACAACTTCGATCGTGTTGAGGAGAAAATCGAAGCGGTGGAAGAGAAAGACAAAATGCGAAATTGGAAGAATCCGATTAGTGGCGATGAAATTATTAAGGTTTTTGATGTGAAACCCGGGCCGATTGTCGGGAAAGTTAAAGATGACATCAAGGAAGCCATTTTTGAGGGCGATATATCGAATACTTATGAAGATGCTTATGATTACATGCTGGCGCTTAAAAAGAAATATTCAGCCGACTCAGAATCAGGCAGTCAAAAATAAAAATCAGGTAACCTATGGATTCTTTTACAATTATCGGGCTTGCAGCGGGGTTTTGCACTACGGTCGCTTTCCTTCCACAAGCTGTTAAAACATGGCGTACAAAGTCAGCGAAAGACCTGTCTCTCGGGATGTATCTTATTTTTTGCACGGGGGTAGCACTCTGGCTCACATATGGGATACTAATTTCCGATCTGCCAATTATTCTTACAAATGTGGTTACTCTGATACTCGCACTTAGTATTCTCTACTTTAAACTGACGTTCAAGGATTAATTCTTAGAGCTGCCATGAAGAAAAAACTCTGGATTGCAAATTCATACGCTAAGATCAACCTGGGCCTGCATGTGTTAGAGCGTCTTCCGACAGGATATCATCGCATTGAGACGGGATTTGCGTTTATTGAATGGAGTGATCGTTTTGAGGTACAGACGGCCGAGGCATTCGACCTGGTGATGGAAGACAGCGATATTCCGGTGGATGGATCCAATCTCATCACGCTGGCGTATGATGCTTTTGACACTTATGTGGGGCTGAAAAAGCAGTATCGGTTTGCTGTGAAAAAACAGATTCCCGCAGGAGCCGGACTCGGAGGCGGGAGCAGCAATGCAGCTCTTACATTCAGAATGCTGAATAAAATGGAGGATGCGGGCCTGTCGGATAGTGACATTGTAGACTTGTGTCGCGATCTTGGCGCTGATATTCCTTTTTTCGTCCATGGAAAACCGGGAGTTGGAACGGGTATAGGACAGGAAATTGAGCATTTAGACATACAGCCGGACGCATGGATTGTTGCAATTTATCCGGGTTTTGAAAGTTCGACCGCCGAAGCCTATAAAAATTGTGAACCTAACCCGGATCCTGATTTTTCAATAAAAGGGGTGCTGACCGAAGAGCCGATCGAAGAGTGGCAGTTTTTGCTTCAGAATAACCTCGAGCCTGCTGTGATTCCAAGGCACGAGATGGTCGGAAACATAAAAGACCAGCTGATCGATTTTGGAGCTGAATATGCTGCAATGAGTGGCAGCGGTTCCACGGTTTTTGGTATATTTGAGCAGGATTTTGTTGCTATTAACGCGTACGAGTCGTTTCATAAACTCGGTTTTTCTGCAAATCTTACGCGACCGAAATTTAAACCCGATTACGGAATTTATATAAAAGATTAGATCACTTTTATCAATTGTTTGTAAACAGAAAACTGCTTTTGAATCGGCAGTTGCTTGAATAGATTGTGAATAGAAATTTTATCTTCTGAATAAAAACAGGCATTTTGGATTAATTTTATAAAAATATCTCCCAATTATATGGCTAATAAGAAAACAAGTGAAGTAAGAAGTGGAATGGATGTTGACTCCTTCCGTGAAGATATTAAGCAGCATTTGAAGTATACACTTGCAAAAGATGAGTACTCCTCAACTGAGTGGGATAACTATCGCAGTGTAGTTTTAAGCGTAATGGACCGGCTACATGACAGATGGATTGAAACCCAGCAGAGTTACTACAAAGAAGACAGAAAACGGGTGTATTATTTGTCTATGGAGTACCTGATCGGCCGCCTGATGGATAATATGCTTGTTAATCTTGGCGTACAGGATATTGCAGCAGAGGCAATGGAAGACATTGGGCTAGACTATGATAAGGTCCGAAGCGCTGAATGGGATGCGGGTCTCGGTAACGGGGGCCTGGGAAGGCTTGCCGCATGCTTTTTGGATTCCATGGCAACGCTTGGAATTCCTGCAATCGGTTATGGAATACGGTATGATTACGGAATTTTCTATCAGTCTATCGAGAATGGGTACCAGGTAGAAAAGCCTGATTTATGGCTTCAATATGGAAACCCATGGGATATTGTTCGCCCAAAAATTCAGTATTCGGTTCCTTTCTATGGAAACTCCGTTGCCTATCATGATGATGATGGCCATGTAAGATTCAAGCTCGAGGATGCTCACAATGTAAGAGCTGTTGCATACGATACACCGATACCAGGCTATAAGAATAACGTAGTAAACAATCTTCGGCTCTGGAAGGCAGGATCATCATCAGCAATCGATCTGAAGAGTTTTAACCAGGGACAATATATCGATGCAGTTCGAGACACACAGCTGAACGAAAATATATCCCGTGTGCTGTATCCGAATGATAAGATGTTTGTTGGAATGGAGCTCCGCCTTAAGCAAGAGTTCTTCCTGGTAGCAGCATCCATGCAGGATATTCTGAGACGATTCAAAAAGGTTGAAGATGACTGGACCAAACTGCCGGAAAGGGTAGCTATTCAATGTAATGATACGCACCCAAATCTTGCTATCCCTGAACTCATGAGGGTTCTTGTGGATGAGGAAGGATTGGAGTGGGATAAAGCATGGGAAATTACTGAAAAAACCATGGCTTACACCAATCATACGCTTATGCCTGAGGCTCTTGAAAAATGGCCGGTATCACTGATGCGTAATCTTTTGCCAAGGCATCTGCAGATTATTTATGAAATTAATCGTCGATTTCTCCAGAAAATTCAGGCTGATGTCGGTGATGACCGAGGCAAAATCAGCCGTCTCTCTATTATTGGTGAAGGCGAAGATCCTGTGGTCCATATGGCATCCCTTGGAATTGTTGGGTCGCATAAGATCAATGGTGTGGCAGAACTACATAGTGATCTTATCAAAAAGACGTTGTTCCGCGATTTTTATGAGATCTTCCCCGACAAATTTACCAATAAAACGAACGGCATTACGCCCCGGCGCTGGCTTCGTCAGTGTAACAGGGCTCTTGCTGATCTCATTACCTCTAAAATTGGAGAGGATTGGGTTACAGATCTTGATCAGCTCAAAAAGCTTGAAGAATTTGTGGATGACTCAGATTTCATGAAGAAGTTTGCAGACGTGAAGCAGGTCAATAAGCAGAACATGGCGGATTATATTGAAGAGAAGCGTGGGATTAAGGTGAATACCAAGTCAATGTTTGATATTCAGATCAAACGAATCCATGAGTATAAGCGTCAATTAATGCTTACGCTTTATGCCATCACCCAGTATAATAGAATTAAGGAAAATCCGGATGGCGATTTTGTGCCCCGTACAATTCTCGTTGCCGGGAAAGCTGCACCCGGTTATACGATGGCTAAACTCTTCATTAAATTGATGAACGATGTAGGGGAAAAAATTAATAATGACCCTGATGTGGGTGATAAGCTTAAGTTTTTATTTTTAGAAAACTACAGCGTTACACTGGCTGAGAAAATGATTCCGTCAGCAAACCTGTCTGAGCAGATATCAACAGCAGGTAAAGAGGCATCCGGAACAGGCAACATGAAGTTTGCACTTAACGGTGCTCTTACGATTGGAACCCTCGACGGTGCGAATGTTGAGATCAAGGAAGAAGTGGGCGATGAAAATATTTTCATTTTCGGAAATACGGTAGATGACGTGGATCACCTGAGACGTGAAGGATACAATCCGTGGGATTATTACAACGCAAATCCGGAGCTCAAAAAAGCACTCGATCAGATCCGTGACGGCTTCTTCAATGATGATAAAGAATTGTTTGATCCGATTATTGATTCGCTGCTTCATAAAGGAGATTACTACCTTATTCTGGCTGACTACGAATCGTACGTCAACAAGCAGGGTGAAGTGGATGAGCTTTACAAAGATCAGGGTGAGTGGAACCGAAAAGCGTTGCTGAATACTGCACGTGTTGGCAAGTTTTCATCAGATCGCACTATTCGTGATTATGCTGACGAAATCTGGAAGGTGAAAATAGAAAAGTAGCTTCAAAATTGAGGCGGTGGTTGTCTGATAAATACATCCTGTTCAGAACAGGATGTCATTTCATTTTGTGTGTCTGCTTTGATTCACAAACAGATCATATCAATCATTTATATATCAGCCCGATATTCCTTATTTTTGTAAGCTATTAAGAAGCGGATGCCGGGGGCCGTGTGACGGAAACCGGTTGTGATAAACGTACTAATCAAAAAGATACTGACTTAACATGGCTAAAGAATTTGATGTTTGTGTAATTGGAACCGGCCCTGGCGGGTACGTCGCTGCTATTCGGGCGGCT
>Ga0102941_1001560_pt1 | contig 10739 bp, 10 predicted proteins | sample SalPonR2_C_D2_MG_FD_79281 | JGI IMG/M metagenome (GOLD analysis project Ga0102941, IMG submission 79281) | Salt pond soil microbial communities from South San Francisco under conditions of wetland restoration - Salt Pond MetaG R2_C_D2_MG | ecosystem: Environmental > Aquatic > Marine > Intertidal... | reverse complement strand
CTCGCAGAGTTCCGCAAAGTATTCCGCGGAGTTTCGCTGAAAACTTTGCGCAACTTTGCGGCAAACTCTGCGAGCCTCTGCGAGAAACAAATGTGCATAAGACTCAATACATCTCCAAGACGCGCCGGTTCTGCTCTGCTATTCTGATTTGATTTGTGCCACCTTTCCCGGTTCAAATTGTGCCAGCTCAAGAAACCAATCCGGTTCAATCACAACCACCATTCTCTGAGCAGCTTGTGCGTAAGCAAAAGTGAATCGAAGAGAACGGATTCGTAATTTTTATAAAAAAGTTCTCGCAGAGTTCCGCAAAGTATTCCGCGGAGTTTCGCTGAAAACTCTGTGCAACTCAGCGATAAACTCTGCGAGCCTCTGCGAGAGAAAAAATAAAGATACCACCAAATGGTTTATAATTTTTCTTAATTTTGTACCATGAGTACGAGTAAAGGCGAAAAAATAAACCGATTGCTGCAAAAAATACCTTCCGGGACAGTGATTCTGTCTTCCTGGCTTGTGCAGCAAGGATATTCTCATGATTTGCAACAAAAATATATACGCAGCCAATGGCTTACACCTATTGGAAGGGGCGCCTACAAAAGAACAGGCGATGAAATCACTATTTATGGAGGTTTATACGCTTTAGAAAAACAAACCAATAAAAACGTGCATATAGGTGGACTATCAGCGCTTGATTTACAGGGATATGCCCATTACATTGCCATTACTGAAAAACCGGTTCAATTGTATGCTGATGAAAAATTTAAATTGCCTTCATGGTTTAAAAACTATAATTGGACCACACCCTACACTTTAAAAACAACTCGTCTTAGTGCACCAGACTATGCACTTGTATCTTACAATTTTAATGCCTATGGTTTAAATATAACTTCTCCGACACAAGCTATGCTACAGTGTTTAGATCTGGTTCCTGATGAAATGGATATGGAACAAGCCTGGTATCTGATGGAAAGCATGAATAACCTGATTCCGGCTCAGGCACAAAAATTACTTGAACAATGCCCATCCATTAAGGCCAAAAGATTGTTTCTCTTTTTCGCAGAAAAAGCTGGACACAAATGGTTTAAATATCTTGATATTAACAAGATAAATTTGGGTAGTGGAAAACGGAGCATCGTAAAAAACGGCACATATATAAAAAAATATAAAATAACAGTCCCGAAAACATTATCATGAACAGCATTTATACGAAGAAGGTTAGCTTATTATTAAAAATACTACCGGAAATTGAGAAAATAGATCAGTTTGCACTGCATGGAGGAACGGCCATCAATCTTTTTTACCACAATATGCCACGACTTTCTGTAGATATTGATTTAACTTATATTCCATATAGTAAGCGAGTAAAAGATTTAGAAACTATAGGGTTGTTACTTAAGCAACTTTCAGGTCGTCTGGGGCGTATTATTCCGGGTTTGTCTGTTCGCATTGGAAATGAACAAGCAGAAGGTGTGAAATTATTTTGCATACTAAATGGCACTATGGTCAAAATAGAGGTAAATACGATTAATCGTGGCATAATGGATAAAACCCAAAGAATGATGCTTTGTGACGCTGCTCAATTAGAATTCAACACGTTTTGTGAAATGAATATTGTTCCTAAAGGCCAGCTTTTTGGCGGTAAAATCGTTGCAGCGCTTGATCGGCAACATCCCCGCGATTTGTTTGATATCAATAAAATGTTCACCACGCAAATGTGGGATGAGCAAATTACGAAAGGGTTTTTATTTTCACTTTTTAGCAGCAAACGTCCATTTCAGGAATTATTTAAACCACATTTTCTGAATCACGATAAATTGATTGAAACACAATTTGCAGGAATGACTGAGGAGCTTTTTACAAAGGTTATGTATGAACAAACCAGAGTTAAGTTGTTGGATAATATACTAAAAGCCCTAAGCTTAGATCAAAAAAACATGATTATTAGTGTAGCCAAAGGAGAACCTGATTGGATATACGAAGATTGGAGTAATTACCCGGGTATAGCATGGAAATTAATAAATATTGAAAAGTTGAGAAAGAAAAACTTCACTAAATATCAGCAGCAAATTGATCAGCTGGAAGCTATTCTTCATTGATTGATATTTCAACGATAATTTCGCAGAAAACTTTGCGCAACTTTGCGGCAAACTCTGCGAGCCTCTGCGAGAAAAAAAGGTATTAAAAGACCCAGTGCGTCTTGGAGCCGCGCCGGGTCTATGCAACAATAGCTTCTGGATATTCTGATTTGATTTGTGCCACCTATTCCGGTTCAAATTGTGCCACAAAAGCAAGTATCATTACCCAGTTCTCTAAGTACCCTCACCCGAAGGCAAAAGCTAATTCAGGATAACGGTTCCGTAATTTTTTTAATACATTTCTCGCAGAGTTCCGCAAAGTATTCCGCGGAGTTTCGCTGAAAACTTTGCGCAACTTTGCGGCAAACTCTGCGAGCCTCTGCGAGAAAAAAGGTATTAAAAGACCCAGTGCGTCTTGGAGCCGCGCCGGGTCTATGCAACAATAGCTTCTGGATATTTTGATTTGATTTGTGCCACCTATTCCGGTTCAAATTGTGCCACCTCAAAAAAACCAATCCGGTTCAATCACAACCACCATTCTCTGAGTGGCCTCGTGCGAAGGCAAGTGCGAAACGAAGTGAACGGTTTTGTATTTTCCCAAAATATTACTCACAGTGCTATGCTAAGTGCTTCGCTGAGTTTCACGGAGTTGCTTAGCGGGACTTTGCTCGAGGACTTTTTTCGTAGCCTCCGTTGCGTGAAATTTTTTTGATTGCTTCGGGCAATGGCTTGCCGGAGTTTTGCAGATAGCAGGTCAAAGTGAAGTGGATTAAGTAATTAAGTGGATTGGTGTGTTATATTGCTCAGGCGTAAGTAGTAAATGTACTTCATAATTGTTTAATGATTAAAAGCTTCTTCGTGTCAATTCGTGGACAAAAACTAACATCGCAGGCGATGGTTGACGTGTAAATGACATTCCCTCCTTCACTCCCTGCTAAAAATATCAATAACTTTGTATAAATATAAATGCAAACGGGAAATGAATAAAAAAGATATCTCGCCCAAAAGCTTTTTTTCTTTCTTCCATTGATAGTCCTTAAATTCTTAATGGTTAGTTCTTAAACTTTTGAACCATGAAGGCATGAAGAAAAAATAGGAAAATTCTTAGCTTTGTTTTCTAACCAAAACGTAAATAAAAAGCATGCAACCCACCCGCAAACAAACACTCGAGCTTTTACAGAAGTATAATCAGAATCCCGGCCTCATCAAACATGCGCTTGCTGTGGAGGCTACCATGCGGCATTTTGCCCGCCATTTTAACGAAGAAGAGGAGAAATGGGGCGTTATTGGACTTATTCACGATCTCGATTATGAGCAATACCCGGAGCAGCATTGTACCATGACCAAACAGATTCTGGAAGAAAACAATTGGCCCGGGGACTATATTCGCGCTGTATTGAGCCACGGCTGGCAAATTTGTACCGATATTAAGCCCGAAACACTGCTCGAAAAAACACTTTACACCATCGATGAGCTTACCGGGCTGGTTACCACCTCGGCTTTGGTGCGTCCTTCAAAAAGTATTTTGGACATGAAAGCCAAGTCGGTAAAAAAGAAATGGAAAGACAAACGTTTTGCAGCTAAAATTGACCGTACTATCATCGAACGTGGTGCCGAAATGCTGGATATGGAGCTGAGCCAAATTATCACACTCACCATCGAAGGTATGGCGACAATTGCGGACCAATTGGAATTAGACGGAAGACTGGCAGATTAGTTTTAAAGTCAGGAGTGTTTTTTGAACCATTAAGACATTAAGAATAGTTAAGAACCAGGTATCTTTTTTTCTTAATGTTTCTTCACTTCTTAATGGTTAGTTGTATTTATTAGAACCATTAAGACATTAAGAATAGTTAAGGAGAAAGGGAATTAAGTATGTCTTAATGAACCTTAAATTCTTAATGGTTAATCTTTTTAAACCATTAAGGCATTAAGGAAAATTCAGATGGGAATTTATTTTCCCTTAATGAATCTTAACTTCTTAATGGTTTTAAAAATTACTTTTCATTAACTTTGTATAAAACCATCCGGAAATATGAACGACAAAAACATATCGTCCAAAGACTTTTCTCCGCACCTTTTCTGGGATGTTGATGTGGAAACGCTGGATCTGGAAAAACATAAAGCATACGTTATCCGAAGAGCAATGGAATACGGGAAAATAAAAGATTGGAATTTGCTCAAAACCCGTTATTCCATGGATGAAATTAAAGATGCAATTATTTCTGCACGCTCGATAGATCCAAAAGTAATAAGCTTTGTTGCTCTGCTTACCAATACACCTTTAAATTCATTTCGATGTTACACAAATCAGCAGTCAAACCCGAGCTTTTACGGATATTAGATCAAGTAATGCAAATAGATGCATTCTCTGATTTAAGGATGGTTGGAGGTACAGCTCTTGCCTTGCAAATTGGGCATCGGGAGTCTATTGATATTGATCTTTTTGGTAAAATTGCTTTTTTGGAACAAGAAAAAAACATTGAACTAACCGGCAATGTTGAGGTGCTAAAAAAATCAAAAAACATTAATGTACTATCTATCGACAACATAAAAGTAGACATAGTAAACTATAAATATCCGTGGATTTCGCCGTTAATTGAGGAAGATAATTATCGACTTGCATCAATAAAGGATATCGGAGCCATGAAACTCAATGCCATTACAGGTCGAGGAACTAAAAAAGATTTTATTGATCTTTATTACCTGCTTAAAATGTTTTCTTTTGATGAATTATTTAATTTCTATAGTGAAAAGTTTGATGATGGTAATCTATTTCTTGTCAAAAAAAGTTTGGCCTATTTTGATGATGCAGAACCTGAGCCGATGCCGGTTATGAAAGAAAAAATCAACTGGGAAGAAATTAAGTCGCAATTGCAAGAGTTAATGCGGAAGTTTCTTTGAATTAAAAGTCATCTGATTCCCTTTTTCAAACTCGCCAGCCACTTAAAGGCCTCCCTTAATAATTTTTAACTTCGGGTACTGAGCATGTCGAAGTATAATGGTTAGGTTTTTAATTAGAACCATTAAGGCATTAAGAAGAGTTAAGAACCAGGTATCTTTTTTTCTTAATGTTCCTTCACTTCTTAATGGTTAGTTTTTTTGAAACCATTAAGGCATTAAGAATAGTTGAGTACCAGGGAGGTTTTCTTCTTAATGTTACTTGATTTCTTAATAGGTTGGTAAGTATTTTTGAACCATTAAGGCATTAAGTATGGTTAAGTGCCACGTAGATTTTCCCTTTTAAAGCTCGTTAACTTCTAAAGGTTGGTAAGCTATTCAGGATCGGGTGTTTTGAGGCAATTTTACGGTAAATTTACTGCCTTTGCCGGGCTCACTCTCTACTTCGATTTGACCGTTGTGTTTATCCACAAATTCTTTACACAAAATAAGGCCCAGTCCTGTACCTTTTTCCTCCTCTGTGCCGGGAAATGATTCATTTGAATCTATTCTGAACAATTTTTGCTGTTGTTCGGGCTCAATACCCTGTCCGATGTCTTCCACTTCCAGCAATACACTGTTGTTTTGCTGTGTAATAGAAAGATTGACGGTAGTATTGCGATAGCTGAATTTAATGGCATTGCTTACCAAATTTCGTAAAATGGTATTTAGCATGTTGTGATCTGCCATGAGTGTAATATCTGATGCAATGGTAGATTCTATTTTTATTTCTTTACTCCTTGCAGGTTCATCGAAAAACATCAATACCGATTGCACTAATTCATGCAGATTAATTTTTTCGGGCCTGAAAGTAATTTTTCCCCTCTGCGAACGCGACCAATCCAATAAGTTCGATAGTAATTCGCCTCCACTACGGGCAGTGGAATAAATGGCGCGGGCATACTTTTCAATGTTGTCGTACTGCCCCTTTTTCAATTGTCTTAACATGAGCTCGCTGAATCCCATAAAAGCCGTAAAAGGGTTGCGTAAATCGTGTGAAATAATACTGAAAAACTTATCCTTCGTGGCCATTAATGTCTTTAGTTGATCTTCTTTCTCTTTTTTTGCGGTTATATCATATGTAAAACCATAAGCAATTACTTCGTCACCTTTAAGTTCGCCTTTTCCGCATGATGAGAACCAGGCCAGGCTTCCATCTGCTTTTTTTACCTGGTAGCGAACTGTGAATGTTTGCCCCGGATTTTCAATTCCTGATTGAATGGTTTCTCTAAGTTTATCCAGGTATTCGGGTAATATAAAGCTAAAATATTTGTCCCAGTCGCTATTAATTGTTCCCGGTGGTTGGCCTAGCAGTTGATCTACCGAATTCGAGATGTAGGTTTCTGAAATTTGGCCGTCTTTCGAAACTTTTGCTTTCCATATGGAGTTTGGTATTGAATCAGTTATAATTTCTAATTCTTTGATTTTATCACTTAGTTTGTCTTCGAGATTTTGCTGTTCTGTAATATTTCTTAATGCGGTTACCCTGATGTTTTCTCCTTTGTGATTAATGTTTTTGGCCTCTATTTCACAGGGAAATATGGTGCCGTTTTTACGTAAAGCCAGCACTTTGTATGGCTGGGCATAATTTTCTTTCATTTTTTGCGCAACCAGCGCTCTGTCCTCAGGGTGAATCCAATCGGTTCCCGGTCGGCCAATGGCCTCTTCGTCGGTATAGCCAAAAATGTCTTTCGCTGCTTGATTTTGCGCTATACATATGCCTTTTTTTGAAAGGAAAAGGGCCTCAAAAGATAGACTGGCGAATAGATGATTTAAAGGTTTGTTTTTACTCATATTGCTGTTCATTTGGTGCATCCTTGAGTGCTTAGCGGTACCTGGCTGTAATTTCGAAAATTATAAAAAAACGAACCAAATAAACAGGTATTATTATGGTGTTTTGGCTTTGTTTTTCTGATTAATGAGGGCTTTTATGGGTATAATCATGTGGTTTTCAACCTAAAAGCAATACTACACACGATACCAGGCTCATTACAATGCTGAATTGTCGAAACAGAACCGTTGATACTTTTTTGTTGAGTTTTTTGCCCACAAATGACCCAATAAATAGTAAAGGCAGGAACAGAGCGATCATTTCAAGTGATTTTGTTGTTAGTATGCCTGAAAAATAGTAAGCTATGAGCGCTATAATTGCAGTAATCAGGCTAAACCAGGCAAATATTTCGCGAAATTGTTGTTTGCCTGTATTGGCAAAATTCAGAAATAGTGCCAGCGGAGGGCCACTTATGGATATGCACCCGGTTAAAAATCCACAGAGTGCCCCGGCCAACTTATACCAGGGTTTTTTAATTACCGGATGGTAGCGTACCTTTAATAAAGAAATGCCTGACAGAAGGATAAAAAAAAGTGCCACAAATTTAGCCAGGTGGTCCTCAGATATAAAATTTAGTGCAACTACCCCCAGTATTGTGAAAATAGCGCCAAATAATATGAGCCCCTTGAATGGCTTGCTAACTAATTTTTGCTCTTTTTTTTGTAATAAAATAAGGGCCGAAGACAATAGATTTGAGATCATTAATACCGGAATAAGTTCCAGTGGACTGTACCAAAACATCAAAAGTGGCAGGGATACCATTGCAAATCCAAAACCTGTAATGCCTTTTATAAGTGAGGCTAATAGTACGATAAGTATTATCCAGACAATTTCCATTTAGACTTTCCATTTTACAATCTGAATACAAATATAAGGCAGTATTATAACCAGGTCAAATGGTAAAAAATTATTCAGAATAACTAAAAGTTATAATTAAAAAGGAAGTTTATGAGCGTTTCCGGGATTTTATACTCATGGCCCTGTAATCGTGCAAACCTGAATTGGCGGTAAATCCGCAGGTTGGCGATGTTTAATTTTTTAAGCACGTTCAATTGCAGTTCTTTATCGATAGCTTTTTCTGACAGCAAGGCTATACCATCAAATTTTGGGAGGAAATTTTTAATTGCTTCCGTGCTGCCCAGGTGCATGTGAATATTTAGTTTTTCAAGGTTAATACCCTGCTTTTTTAATTCGTTATAAATCACTTCCAGAGTGCCAGAGCCCTGTTCCCTGAGTACGATGGGTGTTTGTTGTATTTCTTCTGCTGAAAGGGCATTGCGACGGGCAAAAGCACTTTGACTTCCGGTGACAATAATGATTTCATCGTCCATAAACTTTTGATACCGTATACCTGCTTTCGATGAGGCATTTTCGACAACAGCCAGATCAATTTTATTTTCGATAAGTAGTTGCTCCATTTCAAAAGAGTTGCCGTTAAAAAGGCTGACGTTTATTCCGGGATACCGGTGGTGAAAACTTGCAATAGCGGAGGGTATGACGTATTGTGAAATGGTGGAGCTTGCTCCAATACTTAGCGCTCCTTTGACATGACCATGTTGCCGGCTTAGTTCAAATTCCATTTCGGCATATTGCTGGTGTATTTGTTTTAAGTGCCGATAGGTAATTTTGCCTTGCCGGGTAAGATAAATTTTATTGCCTTTGCGTTCGAACAGGGCTTCATTAAGTTGTCGCTCAAGCTCCCTGATGTGTTTTGTTATTGCTGGCTGGCTTATAAAAAGCTCATCAGCTGCTTTTGAAAAGCTCAGGTTTTCGGCAACTGCTATAAAAACCATATCTCTGAAGTTCATAATACCCTGGGTTTATTCTGTCGAAGTTACATTTTTAGAACAAAATTCCGGGTCTGTACATAAATTAATTTGGGCCTTTGTCCCACGATTATGCACAACAATTTAAATTCCATGTTATTTGGTTGGTATTTTAGGACTTTACGTGTATTTTTGTAAACTTTAGCTAAAAGTGCCCGGTAATGGCTTTAAATTTAAAGCAAACCTAACCATGAAGCCCAGAGAAGAACGATCATCGAAAAGACGCCTGAGAACTTCATACATCACCACGGTAGTTTCTATTACCCTGGTGCTATTTATGTTGGGTATTATGGGGCTTCTATTGCTTAATGCCAAGAAACTTTCTGATTATGTGCGCGAAAATATCGGTTTCAGCATTATTCTGAAAGAAGAAGTGAAAGAACCCGATGTTTTGCGATTACAAAAAGTTATTGAATCGCGTGATTTTGTAAAAACTACTACGCACATAAGTAAAGCAGAAGCAGCAAAAGAGCTGCAGCAAGATCTTGGAGAAGATTTTATTGACTTTATCGGATATAACCCCTTACCAGTTTCAATTGATGTTAATTTAATAGCCCGTTATGCCAACAATGACAGCATCAGGAAAATAGAGCAAGAATTGCTTCAGTTTCCGCAAATTAAAGAGGTTTGGTACCAAAAATCGTTGGTACATTTGATGAATGAAAATATTCGTAAAATCACTCTGATTTTACTTGGATTTGCTGCTTTGTTGCTGTTTATTTCCATTGTTTTAATCAACAATACAATACGCCTGTCGGTGTATTCCAAGCGTTTTATTATCAACACCATGAGGTTGGTAGGAGCCACAAGGTATTTTATTCGTGGGCCCTTCCTTCGAACGAGTGCATTGCATGGAATATACAGTGGCCTTTTTGCCAATGCCATGTTGTTTGCGGTTATTTATCTTGTTGGTAATGAGTTTCCCGAAATCAGTGTGTTTACTGACCCCTTTGTCATGGGAATTTTAACGAGTGGAATTATTATTGTAGGTATCGTAATCTCATTCTTTTCAACCCTGTTTGCAGTGAATAAATATTTACGAATCAGTACAGATAAATTATATTTTTAAATCCATATACAATGGCCGAAAAAAAATCAAACAAACTTACATTTGCCATCCCGAAAGATAGTTATAAGCATTTACTGATCGGATTTGGAGTCGTTATTATCGGCTTTTTGCTTATGATGGGAGGTGGCTCAGATAATCCGGAGGAATTTAGCCGCGAGATTTTTTCTTTTCGCCGCATAACACTTGCACCCCTTTTTGTTCTGGCTGGTTTTATATACATTATGTGGGCCATTATGCGCAAACCCAAAAAGAAAGAGGATTAATAAGCAGAAGAAGAAATGGAGTGGATTGAAGCGCTGATTCTGGGGTTGATCCAGGGACTTACTGAGTTTTTGCCTGTATCGAGCAGTGGACACCTTGAAATTGGAAAACACTTATTGGGTGTTGAGGCCCGTGAGAGCCTTATGTTTACTGTAGCGGTACACGGCGCTACCGTTTTGAGCACCATTGTGGTTTTCAGACATGACCTGGCTGAGATTATAAGTGGTACCCTCAAATTTCAGTGGAATAAAGAAACCAAATACGTTTTTTATATCATGCTTTCCATGGTTCCTGTGGCTATAATAGGGCTCTTTTTTAAAGATAATGTGGAGCAGTTTTTTGGAGGTGAGAATCTTGTTTTTGTAGGCGCTATGCTTTTGGTTACGTCAGCGCTGTTGGCTTTTGCCCATTTCTGGAGAAGTGGAAAGCGGGAGATTAAACCCGGAAATGCCTTTGTTATTGGTATAGCCCAGGCATTTGCTGTTTTGCCCGGTATTAGCCGGTCCGGGGCCACCATCTCTACCGGCCTGCTCTTGGGAGTTGATAAAAAGCGCATAGCACGTTTCTCATTCTTAATGGTGCTGATCCCCATACTGGGTGAGAATTTTCTCGATTTAGTAAGTGGAGAAATGACAGCAAATAGTGAAATTGGCACACTACCGCTGCTCGTAGGATTTGTAGCAGCATTTTTGTCTGGTTGGCTGGCCTGCCGCTGGATGATCAATATTGTGAAACGCGGT
>Ga0102941_1001559_pt1 | contig 10750 bp, 6 predicted proteins | sample SalPonR2_C_D2_MG_FD_79281 | JGI IMG/M metagenome (GOLD analysis project Ga0102941, IMG submission 79281) | Salt pond soil microbial communities from South San Francisco under conditions of wetland restoration - Salt Pond MetaG R2_C_D2_MG | ecosystem: Environmental > Aquatic > Marine > Intertidal... | reverse complement strand
CGAAGCACGGAAAAGTCGACGTCGTCGGGCGGAAAGTAGAAGCACGGTGGATGCGATGTTTCCAGCACGCGCAGGCCTGAGCGCGTCTCGGCGACGATGCGACTGTCATGTTCGACCGCCAGGTGCCAGTCGACAGGTTCGATGCGGGGCGGTCTGGGATAGTCCCAGACCGATTCTGCTTTCGGGATCCGTCTTTCCATTGTCATGACGCCAAAACTAGCATCGCAGTGTCGCCGCACCATGAAGCGACGTATTGCCGAATGTTGCTACGCTCAAATTTACTGACCGGCACCCGATTCAGTCTTCCAACAAATCCAGTTGTTCGGCAAATGCCTTGCGGCTGGCCGAATCGAACAGCACGAAGCGCACCTTCAGATCGCCCCGCGCACTGGATCTGACCGTTTTGATCGCGATGCTGGCCGCCTCCTCCAGCGGAAAACCGAATGCCCCGGCTGAAATGGCGGGAAACCCGACCGATTGCAACCCGTGCTCGCGGCAGCACGTCAAGGCGTTGCTATAGGCTGCAGCCAAAAGTTCATCCGAAGGGTGGTCGATTTCGTAGCGCGGCCCCAACGCGTGAATAACGAAGCGATTCGGCAGGTCGAAGGCTTCTGTGATCACAGCCTGCCCCGGCTCGATTGGCGCAAACGGTCGGCACGCCTTCTCGAGTTCAGGGCCCGCTGCTCGATGGATCGCGCCGGCAACACCGCCGCCCATGCCAAGCTGGGCATTAGCCGCGTTGACAACGGCATCGAGGTCAGGTTGGTCGGCAATGTCGCCCTCGACGATTTCAATCGGCATCCGAGCCTCCTTGTTCGTGAATGATTCGGTACCCTAACAGCGCGAAATCGGACACTTGAGCATGCTTTAAACCGAGGCGTCTCCGATCACACATCAGCGTCGCGCAGTCTCTCTGTCTTTGGCGTAATCGTGTTCAGCCCCGGCCGCAGTCCTTGATCGGCAGCCTCGATCCTGTTGCGCCCGGCTTGCTTGGCCTCGTACATGGCCCGATCGGCGCGAGTGATCCATGCCGGCCAGTCCTCGTCGCTGCGCAATACCGCTACGCCGGCCGAGAAGCGCACGGCTTCGCCGAAGTACGCAAGCTGCCCGCTGATTCGTCCATGCAACGACTCGGCAACCTCGAGCGCGCATTCCGGACCATGATCGGGCAGTAACAGCACGAATTCCTCTCCGCCAAACCGATAGAAGCCATCCTCGGCCCGAATGTGCTCGCGAACCAGATCGGCAAATTCGCGCAGAGCGCGGTCTCCAACTTCATGGCCGAACTGGTCGTTGATCCGCTTGAAATTATCGAGGTCAAGCAGGATCAGGGTGAAGCGCTTGCCGCTGCGGCGTGTTGCCGACACCGCGGCGGTCAAGTCTCTGCGCATCATTCTGCGGTTTCCGGCAAAGGTGAGCGGATCCTGCAGTGCAAGCATCTGCAGTTGATTCTGGTAACGTGCCAGACGCTCCACAAAAATGTAGCCGAACGTAGTCACCAGCAGCGCAGTGACGATATAGGTCACCCCTTCGAGGATGGATTGAAAAAGGCTGGTCTCGATGATCAGCACAGTCATCAGGATCAGGTTGGATACAAGCGCAAAGCGTCGACCGGTCAGCAGAAAATTGATCCACAGGACCAGATAGCCCCACAGTATCCCGGTTCGCCCGAACATGGCGGTCGAAGCAATGCATGCAATTACGATCACCACCGCGAATATCCGGCCGGCCCGTCGGGTACGACCGCTGCGAATCGCGTAAGCCATCACCAGCAGCACGCTGACCACGATCGTCAGGTTGACCGTGGCACCGAAGTAATGGCCAACAATAAATCGGAATACCACAAAGCCTGTAATCACCACGGCGGCAAGCGCGCCGAACAGCACAATCATCGCAAACTGATAATCCTCGCGAAACTGTCCGCGAAATTGTTCCCGGGCCTCAGGACTGAACAGCGATTTCATGAACCGATTCACTACCCCATCTATTTGCGCACCCCTCAGCTGGCAAGTTATCATGAACGCAGCTTGAACTGCCAGTCGCATCGGCCTGCGGTCGGTGCAACATTGCCATCTCGACAAGCGGCAGTCGTGTCGGATCGGGAAAAGGCACAAAACCTGTTCTGGAACGGGCGATTACCACACTGGACCAGACATGTGCAGCGTAAAATAATTTGCTATTCGCTCCGAATCCGTCAACCGGCGCTTCGAAGAACGAGGAACACAGGACTTTCCCCGATGAAAAGATTTTGTATCGCAGCGTGGGTCGCGCTGGCGTCGACGAGCGCACCGGCAGCCGACTTGGAGCGCGTCGCGCTGCACGCGCTCGCTGTCGAAAATGCTCGATTCGATATTAACGCCCGGTATCTCGATGATATTCGCGTCACCGACAGCTACGCGACCCGCCACAACGGCGTTCGCCACGTCTGGCTGCGCCAGCACATCGAGGGACTGCCGGTGGTCAACGGCGTCGCCAATGTCAACATCGACAAGAACGGTGAGGTCATCGACGTTCACAGCCGGATGGCCTCGGTCGGCTTGCAGGGACTTCCGCGCAGCGAACCCGGCATAGGCGCGCTTGACGCGATCAATGTCTATGCGAGCAGCCGCGGTATCGACGTGAAGGTACAACCACAGCTGGTTCAGCGAAGCTCCAGCCAGGCCATGCTGTTTTCCGGCGGTGACCTGGCACGCCGCGAAATTCCGACCAATCTGGCCTGGTACGCAGCGCCTGACGGATTGCGCCTGGTGTGGGAAATCTCCGTGGAAGAGCGGGAGGGAAGCGACTGGATGCACGCTTTCATCGACGCACACAAAGGCGAGGTCGTCGCGGCCATCAACTGGACGCATGAGGCGAGTTACACGGTCTTCGCCGAACCGCTGGAAAGCCCGGCTGAGGGGACGGCAAGCTTGGTCTCTGACCCCGCCGATCCACTCGCTTCGCCGCTGGGCTGGCACGACGACGGCAGCAGCAGCTTTACCGATACCCGCGGGAATAATGTCCTTGCGCAGGACGACACCAACGCCGACAACGCCGGCGGCAGCCGTCCGGACGGCGGACCATCGCTGGTGTTCGATTTTCCGCTCGATCTCGATTCGCAGGCGCCGGCGCAATACCTGGACTTCGCAACGACCAACCTGTTCTACTGGAACAACCTGGTGCACGATGTACTCTGGCACTTCGGTTTCGACGAATCCGCGGGAAATTTCCAGGCTGACAATTTCGACAAGGGCGGCACCGGCGGCGATCCGGTCATCGCAGATGCGCAGGATGGTTCGGGTACCAACAACGCCAATTTCGCCACCCCGCCCGACGGCATACCGGGCCGCATGCAGATGTTCGTCTGGCAGGCACCCGAGGCGGCAACGCTGCGTGTCGAATCGCCGTCTTCGGCTGCCGGCGACTATGTCGCGCGCCGCGGCAACTTTGGTGGTGAAGTTCCAATGACGGGTACCACCACCGCGCTCGAAGTGGTCGATGACGGCTCAGCGGAACCCGGTCTGGGTTGTGAGACACTGCAGGGCTTTACCGCCGGCAATATCGCACTGGTCCGTCGCGGCGTCTGCGAATTCGGTCTCAAGGCGCTCAACGCCCAGAGTGCCGGCGCGATCGCGGCTATCGTCATCAACAGCGGTACCGGAAACGCCACGATTGCAATGGGCGGCGGCGCGGTCGGCGGATCGGTGACGATTCCGACCCTGATGATCGGCAACAATGACGGAAGCACGATCATTTCCGGACTGCCGGCACAGGGTAGCGTATTCGAAAATTCCGATCCCGCACCCGACAGGGACAGCGATCTCGATGCCGGCATCATCGCACACGAGTACGGCCACGGCCTTTCGATTCGTCTGACCGGCGGCCCATCGAATTCATCATGCCTGTTCGGTGACCAGCAGGCCGGAGAAGGCTGGAGCGACTTCCTCGGCCTTTGGCTGACCGCCAAGGCCAGTGATACACCGGACACGCTGCGCGGAGTGGGCCGCTACGTGATCTTCGCCGAGGACATTCCGGGCGCCGGCATCCGACCAGCGCCTTACACGCGAGACATGAACGCCAACCCGCTGGTCTATGAGAGCGTCAACGGCGTCAGCATTCCACACGGCGTCGGCACGGTGTTCGCTTCGGCGCTGTGGGACATGTATCTGAACCTGGTCGAGAAACACGATTTCGATCCCGACCTCATCGGCGGCAGCGGCGGCAACCACATCGCCCTTCAGCTGGTTATCGATGGCCTGAAGCTGCAAACCTGTGGGCCAACTTTTCTGGATGCCCGCAACGCGATTCTGCAGGCCGACGAGATCAACAACGCCGGCGACAACCAGTGCGAAATCTGGGACGCATTCGCGCGCCGGGGCATGGGCAGCGACGCCGATGACGGCGGCAGCGCGACGACGCTTGCCGTCACCAATGGTTTCGAGCGCCCATCAGCATGCGACGCGGCTTTGTTCGCCGATGGCTTCGAGACAGCGACAGTGCGCTGAATCGAGCCAACTGTGCCGCCCTGTGCAGGGCAAGCCAGCACGGCAGTCCGTTTTCTTGCTTCCTGTGCCAAAAGCATTGAGGCACCGCGACAGACTCAGATTTTAAGCGGATGAGCGTCGTCGAGTGCCCGGTTGTCACTCCCGTCCAGTGGTTTCACTGCAGTGGTTTCATCGAACCAGATGTATTCGTCGAACTGCTTTGGCAGCACCGATTCGAAGTAGTGGCTGATGCGCTCGGTTTCCGGCCTGTAGATCACGCCTATAGCGCGCTCCAGTCTTGGAGCAGACAGTTCATGCCGGAGATCTTCGGTTTCTTCTCGACGAAGCGGTAGCGTGAATTTCGGCACACCGGTCTGATGGCAGACCTGCTCATAGCTGTCGGTATGCGAAGGCCGCACCTTCATGACCTGCATCGGTTCGTCCCAGTTCGAGGCTGCCGCCACGGTGCCGCGATCGGTGCCGAAACCAATCAGGTAGGCATCGTCGCCGAACGTTTCACGTGCCAGGTGGCCTATATTGGTTTCGCCGCGCATGCCCATTTCGGTGGCCGCTGCGTCTCCGACATGACTGTTGTGCGCCCAGACCACGGCGCGCGCGTTATCGCCGCGGTGCTGCATCACCGACTGAAGCGTGCTGAACATATGCCGGTCGCGCAGGTTCCATGATTCGCGCGAGCCGTAATACATAACGCGGTAATAACGCTCGGCGCTTTGCACCACGCGCGCGTTCTGCTCGGTATCGAACAGCGCCTCGCCGTCGGAAGTTCGATATTCCATGCGCCGCGCCAGAAGGTCCCTCAGTGTGGCAATGACTTCATCCTCGCAGTCCTCGCGCTCGCCGGAGACCGTTGCCCGGCCGTATGTGGCCGGTTCCTTCTCCCAGGGCGAGAAGCAGGCATAGCGCTGTCGCGCGCGCTCCGCCGCCGCCGGATCGACGCGCTCCAGGTATTCCAGCACGGTATGAATCGAGTTGTACAGGCTGTAAAGATCCAGCCCGTGGATGCTGGTCTTGCAATCCGGATTGTCCTGGCTGCGATTGTGTTCGGCCAGCCAGTCGACGAACGCCAGCATTTCCCGGTTTCGCCACATCCATTCCGGAAATCGCGAAAACGGTGGATTGTCGAGGCGCTGCCCGTCCCAGCCCCGCACCCAGCGATCCAGCATGCTGGTGTCGGGCCAGTCGGCCTCGATGCCGACCACGTTGAAACCGGCCTTCTCGATCAAGGCCTGCGTGATGCGCGCGCGCATCCGGTAGAACTCCGAGGTGCCGTGGCTGGCCTCGCCGATCAGCACTACACGGGCATCGCCGACGCGCTCGATAAGGGACTCGACATCGGCCGACTCGATATCGTCGAACGGCTCGCAGGCCTTCTTAACGCGGTGCGCCAGACGCTGGCGCTTGAGGGAGAACTTCGGCCCTCGCGGCGGCTCGGGCGGTGAAGGCTCGCCGGCCTGCCAGCCCTCACTGCCGACCAGGGGTACGAACTGAACCCGCCCCAGCGATTCCTGCTCATACTCGTGTTGCTCGGTTTTTCGAACCCGAAGCAGTTCCTGGCTGCGCGTGCGGTCACCGACGGGGATGACCATGCACCCGCCGACGGCAAGCTGCTCCAGCAGCGTCGGCGGAACGTCCGGCCCGCCGGCCGAGACCAGGATGGCATCGAACGGAGCCTGCGAGGGCCAGCCTCGCGTACCGTCGCCCTGTCTGACCTCGACATTGTCATAGCCCAGTGCCGCCATTCGCTGCTGCGCCAGCTCGGCCAGTTCATCGTGATACTCGATCGCATAGACTTCGGCCCCGATGAGGCCGAGTACCGCAGCGGCATAGCCCGATCCGGCGCCTACCTCGAGAATGCGGTCGGAGGCATCCAGCTCCAGTGCTTCGGCCATCACCGCGACGATGTAGGGCTGCGAGATGGTCTGACCCTGCTCGATCGGCAATGGGCCGTCGCGATAACTCATATCCTGGTAGTTGTCCGGAACGAAACGCTCGCGCGGCACCGAGCGCATGGCATCGAGCACCCGCTCATCGCGAATTCCGCGCTCCGCCAGTTGGCGTTGCACCATGTTCTCGCGTTGCTGATTGAAATCGGTCATGGGAAAATCTCCTTTATCGAATCGCCGTCCGGCGCCGGACCCAGGTAACCGGCCGGCGTCAGGCAAGTGGCCAGCATTACATCGTTGATATCGCGATGCTCGGTCCAGGCGGGAAACTCGCGATTCTCGGGCCGAAGCCAGACTCGCTCGATATCGTCGGCCAGGGCGAACCGATCGGAGATCCGGGCCAGCGCGGTTTCGAGCCGCTGCGAGTCGGCGCTGGTTGCAGCTGGCACACATCCGGCCAGCCGGTCGGCCGCCCGCAGTCCCGTGGCCAGCCCCAGTTCGCGAAACGCCAGCCTGTGTGCCGGCGGCGCGTCGAACTGGCGCTGCCCGATCACCATTTCCAGGCCCGGTCCGGCGGCATCGATGAGTTCGGCAATGTCGGCCGGCTCCACATCGCCGGCTTCAGGCAACGCTCGGTACAACTGCCAGGCATCCACCAGCAATCCGCCTATGCCCAGCGCGTCGCCGGTCGCCTGGTCGCGTCCGCCGAACATTTCCTTGTAGACCTCACAGCACCGCATCAGCGCTCGCCGTTCAGCATCGGTGCCGTAACCGGATGCAACAAGCATCTGCCCCGTGACCCACCCGTCCAGGGGATCGTGATGGCCCATCGAAGGCACCAGCGGACGATCCAGATCAACACTCATCTTCCAGAACATCCGCGGCGCGCCCTCGGGCGATTGGCGCACGAATCCGTCGAAGGCCGCAAACGCGAGCTCGACCGCCCATTGGTGATACCGCGCCTCGCCCGTAGCTTCGGCCATCCGCTCCAGCGCGTGCATCCAGCGGGTCAAGTAATGGAAATACTGGCCGTCGCGATCCCACTCCCGACGTTCGTCGAACGCTTCGCCCGGTTCGCGCTCAGGCAACTTCTTGCCTATGCGCAAACCCGCCCGGGTCGGCGAGCGCGAATGCTCGTGATCGTCCATCCCGCCAAGCCAGCCGCTACGGGCGTCGTTTTCGGCATAGGCACCAAGCACCTCGTGGACCTGTTCAACCAGAGCGCGGGCCCGGTCGAGAAAGATATCGTCTCCGTTTGCGCGACTCAGAGACAGGTAGTTGCAGACAGCAAAGGCGTCGGTCCACAGGTATCTGCTCGGGATACCGTTCCCATCCAGCCCCGTCCGGCCGGCAAAACCTTCCATTAATCGTTCGACTTGCTCGAGTCGGTCCACGTCGAATGTCACCCCGGCCCTCGCGCGAAAAACAAGCACGAAAACCGTTTGAATTCAATTCCATCCTACGCCCTCGCGCCACTTTCGTGTGTATCGCGCCGCGGAAGTCGCGACCGGAGGCGCGCGCCGGGCATGCGCAGGATCGCACTATGCTATTTTTGGCCGATACGCTACCGGATGCCGGACGTCGATAAACGTCTTCAGGGAGAAACGGGCAATGACCAGCCAGGCCTACCTGGAGTGTTTCACTGGATCGCGAACTGCACCGAAACGCTTCGAATTGCTTGAATTTCCTGCCCGGATCGGGCGCCAACCCGATTGCACGGTGCAGCTCAACGTGGCCCGGATTTCGCGCGTCCACGCCGAAATTCGCCGCGACGACAAAGGTTTCCTGCAGATCGCAGACCTGGGCAGCACCAACGGCACGTTCGTCAACGGCCGACGCATCGAGGCATCGACGCCGGTCGTCAGCGGCGACGTCATCCACATCGGCGACCAGGAGATGCGACTGGTCGTGGAACAGGCCGACGATGCATCGGTGCACGACGACATGACCCAGATCGGACTGGGTACCCTGCCGCACCAATTCCCCACCATGGTGCGTGAATTCAACGCGTTGCTGGACAAGGAGCTCGTTATCGGCTATCGCCAGTTGATCACGGACAACGAGGGTGCCCCGTTCGGCCATGAGTTGCTGGGGCGCGGCAGCCACCCGACGCTCGATGCCGCACCCGGTGAACTGTTCGCACTGGCCCGGGCACTGGATTCCGAGGTCCGGCTGAGCCAATTGATGCGGCGCAAGGGGTTCGAGGCCGCCGACCGCGCCGGCATGACTTCGCCCCTGTTCTTCAATACGCACCCGGCCGAGTGTCGCGCGCCGGAACAGCTGGTCGCGGAGCTCGAAGCGTTACGCGCCCGTCACCCTTCGCTGAATCTGGTGTTCGAAGTTCATGAAGCCGCGGTCACCGACCTTGGCGTGATGGCCGAGATCGGCGCGGCACTGGGAGGCATGAACATCCGTCTGGCCTACGACGACTTCGGCGCCGGCCAGGCGCGGCTGCAGGAACTGGTGGAGGTGCCACCGCATTTCCTGAAATTCGACATCGCACTGGTCCGCGGTGTCGGCGACAGGCGCTCGGCGAAGTACCGGCTGCTGGCCACGCTCAACGGAATGATTCGCGACATGGGCGTGCGCACCCTGGCCGAAGGCATCGAAGACGAGGAAACCGCCGCCGCCTGCGCGGCAATCGGCATCGACCTGTTTCAGGGGTTTCTTTACGGCAGGCCCGAACCGATCAACCCTCCGTAAGCCTTGACCAGGCGAATTCAGCCCTGGTCGGCGCTGCCTCGCATGACCCGCCAAGCGCGCAGCCGGTTGACCACGTCAAGGGCAACGGGACCCGCTGCCCGACGCGCTTTTTGTCCAGCGGTCAGCGCAACATACTCGAGTTTTTCGACCGCCGTGGGACCGAGATTGCGGCCCGAGTCAAGATCCAGCACGCGTACCTCCAGGCTGGCCAGGTACTGCAGGTCGCGCCGTCCGTAGTACAGCAGCTCGCGCTCACCGGTGGGCACGACGTCGGCATATACCAGCACACCGGCCCCGGCATCCCGAATGGTGCGCGCCACGCCGGCCAGGCTCTCGGCGTAGACCAGGCCCTCGATCATCTGTTCGTCGATCACCTCGAACGATGCGCCGCGAAGCGCCTGTTTGATCTGGCGCGAGACCACCCCGGCCACCGCCGGATCCCCCACGGCAACTACGGTCACGAGCGGATTGATCACCACTGCCGCGGCCGGTTCCGGGCCTGCTGTCCGCGCCGGCGCCATGGAAGCCAGGGGCTCGCCGGAAGACTCGCCCGGCTCGTTCACGGTCTGCGCCGGCGCTTCGCCCCCACCGACCGCGGAGCCGCCATCGGCGCCCGTTTTCGCGATAGCCGGCGCCGAAGATGATGAACTGTTGTCTGCCTGCGCGCCGGCACCGGCTGCAGATTCCGCGGCCTCCATCGCGAATCCGGCATCCGATTCAGTGACCGGCATGCCGTTCGACTTATCGTCGACAGCGACAACGGCGTCGGCAACAGCGTCGTCCACCGCAACAGAAGCTGTCGAAACATCGTTGACTGCCAACTGGAATCCTTCACTTCCGTCGGTAGGTGTTTCCGTGTCGCCACCCATCCGGGCCGGGCCGTGCGGTTCAGCCTCGCCGTGGTCGCGTGGCGCTCGATTGGGCGGGTCATTCGACCCCGTTTCGGTCGCCAAAACGCCCTCGACCTTTACCGTAGCTTCCTCGGGAATGTCCGCGGAAGAATCCATTCCAGCCTCAGCTCCGTCGTCTACGGCCTCGGGCGCGGGTTCGAACATCGCCAGCATTGGCCGGTCCGGGCCGGATATCAGGTACCAGGACCCCGCGACTGCGCCACCCGTGACCAGCAACAACACGGCCACCAGCGCCAGGCGGCCGCGCCGGCCGCCGGTCGGTTCATGCGCCAACGCAACGGTGCGCTCGGATAGCGGCACGCCGATTGTGGACGGCGTCCCCGCTGAAGTCGGGATGGGCGTGGTTATCGCCTCGACCGGTTCATCCACGGCGGACGACTCTTCATCCGTCGGCGCGTCGGCCTGGGTCGAAGATCGATCGACTGGCTCGATTTCCAGCGGCATGTTCCTGGCCCAGCGCGGCACCCGGCCGGCCTGGTAATCCTCGATATCGCTGATCAGTTCGTTGCAATTCTGGTACCTGAGCCTGGGCCGCTTGGCGATCATCTTCGCCAGGATCTGTCTGGCGCCGTCGTCGACGTTCGGATTCAACGCCTTGATGTCCGGCACCCTGGCCTCGACCACCTTGGTCATCAACTCGAACGGACTGTCGGACTTGAACGGAATATCCCCTGTGAGCATCTCGAACAGCACCACGCCGAGCGAGAAGATGTCGGATCGCTGGTCGACGTCCTGCGACAGACAGACTTCGGGTGATAGATAGCTGGGG
>Ga0102941_1001556_pt1 | contig 10775 bp, 8 predicted proteins | sample SalPonR2_C_D2_MG_FD_79281 | JGI IMG/M metagenome (GOLD analysis project Ga0102941, IMG submission 79281) | Salt pond soil microbial communities from South San Francisco under conditions of wetland restoration - Salt Pond MetaG R2_C_D2_MG | ecosystem: Environmental > Aquatic > Marine > Intertidal... | reverse complement strand
GGCGCTGCGGGAACCGATGGCAGGTTTTTTCACTGGCATCGTGGCCGTCGTCGGCACCATGGTGCAGATGGGGCTGCTCGGCGCGTTGCTGACGTTCGCCGCCGTACCGAGATACCCGTTCTACTACGAGCGTGTCACCCAGCTTGGTTTGACGCCATTGGAGGACCAACAGCTTGCGGGCTTGGTCATGTGGGTCCCCGGCGCCGTGCCCTATCTGCTCGGCGGGCTGGCGCTGATGGCGGTATGGCTCCGGCGCCTGGAGCGCACGGCCTGATGCCGTAGGGGTGTGGCACTGGACGCCGGTCCGGCCGCGGCGCCGGCACCGGCGTCTGCAACCGATATGCGATCATGGGTGGATGAAATCATTCAGCGAACTGGGCCTTTCCGCCCCCTTGTCGCAGGCGTTGGCCGAAATCGGCTACGCAGCCATGACTCCGGTACAGGCCGCTGCGCTACCGGGTATCCTGGCGCGACGGGACGTGATCGCGCAGGCGCCGACGGGGAGCGGCAAGACGGTCGCTTTTGCGCTGGGTCTGCTGGCCGCGCTCGATATCGGCACGGCCCGACTGCAGGGGATGGTGTTGTGCCCCACGCGCGAGTTGGCCGAACAGGTCAGCCGGGAGATACGGCGCCTGGCGCATGCGCTGCCCAACGTGAAAGTCTTGACGTTGTGCGGGGGGGTTCCGGTGCGACATCACCTGGCTTCGCTGGCTCATGAGCCCCATATAGTCGTCGGCACCCCGGGACGCCTTGTGGACCTGATGAAGCGCCAGGCACTGCAACCGGAGGCGCTCGAAACCCTCGTCATGGATGAAGCCGATCGCATGCTCGACATGGGCTTCGCGGACGCGATCCGCGAGATCATCAGCCTGGTGCCCGCAAAGCGGCAGACGATGTTGTTCTCCGCCACCATTCCGGAGGGCGTGAGGGATATCAGCTGCAAGTTGCAGCACGATCCGATGGCGGTGACCGTCGCCGAAGACGCGGACAGCGTCCTGATAGAGCAGCAGTTTTTCGAGGTGCATCCGGCGGCGAAGGCGGCGGCATTGGCGGCGCTGCTGCAGACGCATCACCCGGCATCCGCGGTGGTGTTCTGCAACACGCGCGAGACAGTGCGTGTCGTGACCAGGGAGCTTCACGCGGCTGGCTTCGCAGTGCTCGCACTGCACGGCGAGATGGACCAGCGTGCACGGGAAGAAACGCTGCTACGTTTCGCAAACCAAAGCGCCAACGTCCTGGTCGCATCAGACCTGGCGGCACGCGGTCTGGACATTGCCGGGCTTTCGATGGTCGTCAATTTAGATATTGCAAATGACTCCGACACGCATCTTCATCGGATCGGCCGTACGGGGCGCGCCGGGCAGCGTGGCGTCGCGCTGACCCTGTGTGCGCCATGGGAAGTCAGCCGGGCCAACGCGCTCGAGGATCGCATCGGCGAACCTTTGCGCTGGATCCCCGCGCCGGTATTGCGCGGGGACGTATCGACGCCGCCGGCGCCATTCATGACACTGGCGATCGACGCCGGCCGGCAGGACAAGCTCCGGCCGGGGGATGTGCTCGGTGCGCTTACGGGGGACGCTGGCCTGCCGGCCTCGGCCGTGGGCAAGATCGACGTGTTTCCCAGCCGCAGCTATGTGGCCATAGAGCGTCGTTGGCGCGATCTTGCGTTCGAAAGGCTGCGGCATGGCAAGATCAAGGGCCGCAGATTCCGGGTTCGATGGGTGGGATCGTGAACCCGCCGGGCTGGGAATCAGAAGTAGAACTGGTGAGCTTGCCAGGAGTGAATTCTTGACCGTCGAAATCGCCATTGTTTTCGTTATCATCGCAGTGGCCCTTTACCTCTTCGCCAGTGAGAAGCTGCCGCTCGACGTAACGGCGTTGCTCATCCTCATCACGCTGATCGCGATCCCGAAAATTTTTCACTCCGCCTGGCTGCTGGAGCGCGGTGTGGATCTCGAGTCGGCGTTTCCGACCGTCGGCGAGGGGCTTTCCGGACTGTCCAGCACGGCGACCGTCACCGTGCTCGCGATGTTCATTCTTTCCGCCGGGATCCAGCGATCCGGACTAATCCACGTCCTCGGGAAGCAACTCTTCCCGCTGGTGGGCAACTCCGAACTGCGCATGATGCTGATCATCGCGGCGCTGGTCGGTGGGGTTTCCGGGTTCATCAACAACACCGCCGCGGTGGCTGTCGCCATTCCCCTCGTCGTGGACATGGCCCGGCGACTCAAGATGCAGGCGTCGAGGATGCTTATTCCCGTGAGCTTCTTCGGCATGCTCGGCGGGACGCTGACATTGATCGGCACCTCGACCAATATTCTCGCGTCCGCGATCCTGGCCGAGGACCCGAACTTCAACCGACAGATCGCGATGTTCGAGTTCACTCACCTGGGACTGATCGTATTCGGTTTCGGCCTCGTGTATTTCGTCACCATCGGCCGCTGGCTCCTCCCCAAGAAGGACCGCGTGCGCCTGAGCAGTGAGGAAGAGGAACCGTTCATCGTAGACCTCGGGGTGCCTGCCGACAGCCCGCTCATCGACCAGCCGCTCGAGGAGACGGAGTTCATCGTCAAGTCGGGGGTCGAGGTATTGAAGCTTATTCGCGGCGATACGATTCATGTGAAGCGCGCAAGCGAAATCAAGATCCGGGCGCAAGATGTCGTGCAGGTCCGTGCCAACCTGCGGCAGGTCATGGACCTCATCAAGAATGACGAAGTAGAGGTGCTGTCGGAATCCGACGAGACTCGTCCAGCTCGGAGCGATGGGCAACTGGTGCGGATACTGTTGCGCAACCGGCAGATATTCAAGGGCCGCAGTGCTCGCGCCGTGAAATTCTGGGATCGGTACCAGGCGCGGCTCATCGGCCTCGAGACCGAGAAGATCAAGGGCCATCGGATGGCCGACGAACCACTCTACGTCGGTGAGATCGCCTTGCTGCAGATCTCCCGTACCGCCCTCGAACGGCTTCGGCGATTGACGGACGTCGTCGTGATCGAGGAAAGCCACGACGAGTTTGACCGGAAGCAGATGTGGCTCGCCGGCGGGATCATTACCGCGGTGGTGACGGGGGCGGTCCTCACGCCATTGCCCATCGTCGTCACGGCGCTGCTCGGCGTGGTAGCCATGGTGGCGACCGGCTGCGTAAAGAAAGACGAGATGTATACAAGCGTGTCGTGGGACGTGATCTTCCTGCTCGCGGGGATCATCCCGCTGGGTATCGCCATGACCAAGTCCGGCGCCGCCGACCTGCTCGGCGGGTTGCTGGCCTCGCAGGCCGGTAACTGGCACCCAGTCCTGCTGCTGATGGCGCTCTACGCGCTGACGACCATATTGACGGAACTGGTGAGCAACAATGCGTCGGTTGTCATCCTCGTCCCGGTGGCGATTTCGCTGGGCCAGATTCTCGGCATCGATATATTCGGGCTCACGCTGATCGTAATGTTCGCCGCGTCCACCAGCTTTCTTTCGCCGATTGGTTACCAGACCAACACCATGATCTTCGGTACAGGGCTTTACAAGTTCACGGATTTCGCCAAGGTCGGCGCACCGCTCAACTTGCTGTTGATGGTCGTGACGAGCATCAGCGTCTGGTGGTTGTGGCTGACCTGAGGCGGATCGATCATGCCGACGTCAGGCAGGGAGGTCACCAGATGAGCAGTGAAACAGTCGTGATTGGGAAGGATGGTCATCCGCGACGTGGTCGGCACATGACACGCCTCGAAACCTTTACCGACGCGGCGTTCGCATTTGCCGCTGCGATGCTGGCCATCTCGATCGATACGGTCCCGCAGAATTATCCGGAACTGATCGACGCCATCAAGGGCGCGCCGGCGTTCGTGGCCAGTTTCGCCATCCTGCTGCTGTTCTGGCGTGCGCACCAATCCTGGAGCGACCGCTACGGACTCGAAGACATGCCTTCCGTGCTGCTCACGGGAGGCCTGATCATCGTCCTCATGATCTACGTCTATCCGCTCAAGATCTTGTTCGGCGCCGCGTTCTTCGCGATCTCCGGCGGCTGGCTACCCTCAGGTTTCCGCCTGGAGAACCTGCACGAGTTCCGCGTGGTGCTGACCATTTACAGTACCGGCTTCGGACTCATGTGCTTGCTTGTCAGCGCGTTGTATTTTTATGCCGCGAGTCGTAACCAGCAATTGCAGATGACCGTTCGAGAGCTATTCGATACCCGTGCCGAAAGCCTCGCGTGGTTGATCGTCGCGCTGGTGGCCGTGCTGTCCGTCGTGCTGGCCTGGGCATTGCCCGCCGCTTGGGTGGCGTTGTCGGCCTGGATTTATTGCAGCCTGGCGGTTTTCGGTCCGCTTTTCAGTCGTGCGCAGAACAAAGTATGGCAACGGCGTGAGGCGAGCGGGCCCCGGGCGGCCTGACCTTCTCTACCCGGCACGTGATAGCCGCCTCAGTCCAGGATGCACAGCCGGGTCGCCTCGGGAGCCATGAAAGCGTCACCACTCACCAGAAGATCGGGACGTATAACGCGACCGGGTTCGTACTCAAGGCGCCTTGCGCAGCCGGCTGGCATCCTCGGCGAGCGATCTGATACGCGGCCAGTCGCCGGCGCGGACGGCGTCCGCCGGGACCATCCACGATCCGCCGACGGTCACCACGTTGCCCAGCGCCAGGTAGACAGGCGCGCGCGCGGCGTCGATGCCGCCTGTCGGGCAGAAACCAACCTCGGGAAACGGCCCGAAAAACGCCTTAAGCGCAGCGACCCCGCCCGCGGCCTCGGCGGGAAAGAATTTGAAGCGTTGATGACCTGCCGCGATTCCGCGCAACAACTCGGTCGCGGTGGCGATCGCCGGGATGAAGGGTATCGCGGTCTCCGCCCCAGCGACATACAAGGCGTCACTTGCGCCGGGCGAAATCGCGAACATCGCTCCCGCTTGCGCGGCTGCTCGAAGCCCTGCGGGGTCGAGTATCGTGCCGGCGCCGACGATCGCGCCAGGCACTTCCTTGCGGATAAGGGTGATGGCCTCGAGAGCGGCCGCACTGCGCAATGTCACCTCCAGTACGGGCAGGCCGCCGTCCACCAGCGCACGCGCAAGCGGGACCGCATCGTCGAGCCGTTCGATCGTCAGCACTGGCAAGACAGGGGCCTGCTGCAGAATTGCGTCCACTGCGCTCGTACGACTTGTCGGGTTCCACACGTTCATGCTGGGTCCTCGTCCGGCTGGAGCGGGTCAGATAGATGATGGGCACGAAGCGCCAGTGCGGCGCCGAGAAGGCCGGGCGCCGGGTGAATGATGATGCGTACCGAGACCGATTCCAGGTAAGCAGCAAAGCGCCCCTTGTAGAGAAACCGTTCGCGAAACGCGCTGGTGCGAAGAAACGGAATGAATCGCGGCACGATGCCACCGGCGATCATCACGGTGCGGGCGCCGTGGATCAACGCGGTATCTCCGCTGACGCTGCCGAGAATGGCGCAGAACCTGGCCAGTGCCTGGCGCGCCGACACGTCGTGGCCTTCGAGCGCTGCAGCCACGATGGCGGCCGGTTCACGCAGGCTGGCGTCCGGCGTTTCGACCTTGCCAGGTTCGCGGTGCGTCAGCGCGGCATCGATCTGCGCCAGGCCGATGCCGGACAGTAGGCGCTCGTTGGATACCCTGCCATGGCGTGCGGCCATCCAGTCGGCAATGTGACGCTCTTCCTCGCCGTGAGGAGCGAAGCTCACATGGCCGCCTTCGGTTTCCACGACGCGCCATCCGCTCGCGTCATCGCCGACCAGCAGCGCGACGCCGAGCCCGGTTCCGGGGCCGAGCACACTGGTGGGGCCTTCGTGGCGCAGATGGGGCGTCCCGTAGAGAGCGTGACTGTCACTTTCGGCTAACGCGGGAACGGTCCAGGCGGCGGCGCCGAAATCATTCAGCACCAGCAGTCGGTCGACGCGGAGCGAGGCTTTCAGTTCGCTGCGGCTGAACGACCAGGCCCGGTTCGTCAGGCGGATTTCCTCGTCGCGCACGGGACAGGCGACGGCGATGGCCGCTTGCACCGGTGCTTCGCCGACGCTGGAAAGGTAGTGCTCCGCAGCATGCTGGAGACTTGCGAAATTCTCGGCCGCGAGCAGTTCCTGATGGTGCAGCGTGGGCTGTCGGCCGTCCAGGCGGGCGAGGGCGAACCGTGCGTTCGTGCCGCCGATATCGGCGACCAGCGCCGGTGCGCTAATCCCCATCGAACAACGCGCAGGCGCCTTGCTCCGCGCTGCTGGCGCCTTTGCGCATCAAGCCGAACATTTCTCGCCCGAAGCCGATGTGGTGCGTCTCGAGTTCCAGCGGGGCGGGCCTTCTACCAGCCAGCGTGCCTGGCTCCACATCGACACCCAGTCGTCCTTGCTCGGCATCGATCGAGACCAGGTCGCCGTCGATCACGCGGCCTATGGCGCCGTCCGCCGCGGCTTCGGGCACCACATGGATCGCCGCCAGCACTGTGCCCGACGCGCCGGACATGCGGCCGTCGGTCACCAGCGCGACGCGCTGGCCACGGTCCTGCAGCAACGACAGAACGGGCGTGAGCTGGTGCAACTCGGGCATGCCGTTCGCTCGCGGCCCCTGGCCGCGCATGACCGCGACGAAATCACCCGTGAGTTGGTCATCCCGGAAAGCTTCCAGCAGGGCGTCTTGGGAGTCGAAGACGCGCGCCGGCGCCCGGATCGCGCGGTGCTCCGGCGCCACGGCCGAGATCTTGACCACGGCTCGACCGAGATTGCCCTGCAACAGGCGGATTCCGCCTTCCGGCGCAAAAGGAACCGCCGCGGTTCGCAGGACATCGACGTCAAGGGAGTCTGTCGGCGGCTCTCGCCAGCGGAGTTGTGCACCATCGAGCCAGGGCTCGCGCGCCTGCGCGTGCAAGTCGCCGCCGTGTATGCAGGCGATGTCCGGGTGGAGCAATCCGGCACCGAGCAGTTCTCGGATCAGCAGCCCGAATCCCCCCGCCGCGTGGAAATGATTCACATCGGCGCTGCCATTGGGGTAGATACGCGTCAGCAGCGGAGTCACGCGGGAGATCTCGTCGAGATCGCTCCAGTCGATCACCAGCCCCGCCGCTCGGGCGATGGCGACGAGATGGATGGCGTGGTTGGTGGACCCCCCGGTCGCCGCCAGCCCGACCATGGCGTTCACGATTGCCTTTTCGTCGATGGTCCGGCCGATGGGTATGTAGCAATCGCCGAGCGCGGTGATCGCGCAGGCGCGTTCCGCGGCGGCCGCGGTGAGTGCGTCACGCAGGGGCGTGTTCGGGTTGACGAAGGCCGTACCGGGCATATGCAGGCCCATGACCTCCATCAACATCTGGTTCGAGTTGGCGGTGCCGTAGAACGTGCAGGTGCCGGGACCGTGGTACGACTGTGACTCGGCCTCCAGGAGTTCCTCCCGGCTCGCTTTGCCCTCGGCATAGAGTTTTCGGATGCGCGCTTTCTCGCGGTTGGGGATGCCGGAAGGCATCGGCCCGGCAGGAATCATGACGACCGGGAGATGGCCGAAGCTCAGCGCGCCGATCAGCAGGCCGGGGACGATCTTGTCGCAGACCCCCAGCATCACGGCCGCGTCGAACATGTCGTGCGAGAGCGCGACGGCCGTCGCCAGCGCGATCGTGTCGCGCGAGAACAGCGACAGCTCCATTCCCGGGCGGCCCTGGGTGACGCCGTCACACATGGCGGGCACCCCGCCGGCAACCTGGGCGGTGCAGCCGGCCTGGCGTGCGGCCAGCTTAATCAGCGCAGGGTAGCGCTCGAGCGGCTGGTGCGCAGAGAGCATGTCATTGAAGGCGGTGACGATGCCAAGGTTGGGCCGGCGAAGGCCACGCAATACCGGCTTGTCGTCAGCGGAGGCCGCGAAGCCGTGCGCGAGGTTGCCGCAACTGATGTTGCCGCGCGCCGGTCCCTGGCTGCGCGCCTGGTCGATGTGGGCGAGGTACGCACGACGCTTGAGGCGGCTGCGGATGCGGATCCGTTCCGTTACGGCTTCAATGACAGGATGTATCGGCATCACGGACTCCAGTGGATTTCGACCGGCACCGTCGCGCGCCGCAGCAGGGTCGAAACCGGCAGCTCCGGCCCAGCGTGCTGCGACTGAGCCTGGTCGAGCACGGCGCGCTTGGCATCACCGGTGGCAACCAGAAGGAGCCGCCGCGTGCGCATCAGTCTGGCCAGGCTGAGTGACACACGCGGATAAGGGGCTTCCGGCGGCAGCGGGACCGGGTTCACCACTAAGGCGGAACGCCGACTCGCCGGATCCAGGCCGGCGTCCAACGCCGCCGCGCCCGGGAACAGGGAGGCGAAATGGCCATCGCCACCGATCCCTAGCAGGACGGCATCGAAAGGCCCGGCGACCGCGGCCATCGCGGTCTCGCCGCGTTCGGCGTCGGCGACGGATCCCACGGCTGCAGGGACCAGTTCGAGCACGTTCACGCCCGCGGCTGCGCCGAAGGCGTTGCGTACCTCGTTGCTGTTACGGGCCGGATGATCCGCCGGAACCCAGCGCTCATCGGTCGCGATCAGGGAGACGCTCGACCAGTCCAGCCGGGCCTCTGCAAGGCGGCGATATATGGGAAAAGGCGTGCGCCCGCCGGCCAGGGCCAGCACTGCTTTACCGCGCCTGACAAGGGCCTCGCGAACCAGGGCCTCGAGCTGCCCTGCGACCCGGGTCGCAAGTGTTTCGGCATCGCCATGGCTCGATTCGGTCCAGCTCACGTCGGGACTCACTCGCGCCAGCTGTGGCCGTAGCGCTCGGTCAGCGTCACGGCGCTGCTGGGTCCCCAGGTGCCGGCCGGGTAGCGTTTCGGGCCATGTTCGTTGTTCCGCCAGCCTGACAGGATATCGTCTACCCAGTGCCAGGCGGTTTCCACCTCATCACGGCGGACGAACAAGGTGCTGTTGCCTTCGATGGCATCGATATACAGGCGTTCATAGGCGCCGCGCCGGCGCACATCTTCGAATGCATCGTCCAGGTCCAGGTCCAGGGCGACCTGGGACAACCGCAGCCCGCCGCGATCGAGCCCGGGCGCCTTGTTCATGAGGTGCAGGGAGATGTGCTCCTCCGGTTGCAGGTGGATCACGAGAGCATTCGGTTCCACTCGGGCTCCCCCGTTCGCGAAGATCGAATGCGGGACAGCGCGGAACTGGAGGCAGATCTCGCTGCAGCGGCGCGGCATGCGCTTGCCGGTGCGCAGGTAAAAAGGCACGCCCGACCAGCGCCAGTTGTCGATATGGGCTCGCAGGCCGACGAAGGTCTCCGTGCGGCTCGCCGCGCCGAGTTCCTCGATGTAACCGGGCACAGCCACGCTGTCCACGGCCCCCGCGCTGTACTGGCCGGACACGCTGTGGGTCGCGATGTCGGGGCCCTGGATGGGCCGCAGTGAGCGCAAGACCTTGATCTTCTCGTTACGCACCGCACTCGGGTCGAATCGGGAGGGCGGCTCCATCGCCGTGAGGCACAACAATTGGAGCAGGTGGTTCTGCACCATGTCGCGCATGGCACCGGACTCGTCGTAATAACCGGCGCGACCCTCGACACCGACGGTCTCGGCCACGGTGATCTGCACCTGCTCGATATGCCTGGCGTTCCACAAGGGTTCGAATAGCGCATTGCCGAAACGCAGGGCCAGCAGGTTCTGTACGCCTTCCTTGCCGAGATAGTGATCGACGCGGTAGATCCGGCCCTCGTCGAAGGTCGTGGCGACCGCATCGTTGATGCCACATGAGCTGGCGAAGTCGTGTCCGATCGGCTTTTCCATCATTACACGTGTGCCGGGGCCGGCGAGTCCGGCGGCGCCCAGTGTGTTACACACGTGGCCATACCAGCGCGGTGCCGTAGACAGGTGAAACAGCACGTCGCCTGTGCGTCGTTCGGTCACAAGATCGGTCAATCGGTGTACTGACTCCTGGTCCTCGAGGTCGACCGGAAGATAGTCGATCCGGTCCAGCAGGCGTTGCACGCTGCCCTCGCTTCGGTCCTGCGGCGGTGTTCTTTGCGCAATCGATTCGGCAACCTGGGTGTGAAACGCCTCGCGATCGAGGTTGCTGCGCGCGCAGCAGAGAATCTGCAGCGATTCCGGGAGCAGGCCGTCACGCTCGAGACTGTGCAAGGAAGGCAACAGCATTCGTTGCCCCAGGTCGCCCGTGGCACCGAATATGACCAGCAGCGACGCCGCCTGGGAGTTCAAGACACTACCCCGCGCACAGCTTTATGTAATGCGTCATAGCTGCGCATACTCAACGAAACTGACAGCGCTGTCAATTCTGCGATCGAATAGGGACATCATGCCGCATTGACTCCGTGGCGGGCGAAGTCGCGCCCGGAGACGGAGATCCGGGATGCACGTCGACCCCATAGCAAAACGCGGCATTGGCAAGAACTGCTCTTCCTCGGAATCCACCTCAACCAGCCGCGGCAAGGATCGCCGATCCATTGTCACAGCAGGGGGTGGTGCCGGCTCCAAATCTCTGCGCGTTGCGCTGCATTGCCCTGAGGGCACGCTGCTTTGGCACGCCTATACTTCGTGCAAGGGCAGGCCGAACGTCTTCTGAGCGGCCGACCCCTGCTGTCTGGTGTGTCAGAAGGGAGCATCCATGAAATCTTATCTGCGATTCGCGGCGATGATCGCTACGTCAACCGTGGTGATGTTCGGCCTCATGTACCTGAATACCTACAGTTTCGGGCACATATTTTTCAGCGAGACGCGCCTGTATATGGCTCTGTTGATGGGAGCCTCCATGGCGATCGTCATGTTGAGCTTCATGTGGAATATGTATTCGGACCGTCGCGTGAACG
>Ga0102941_1001555_pt1 | contig 10776 bp, 6 predicted proteins | sample SalPonR2_C_D2_MG_FD_79281 | JGI IMG/M metagenome (GOLD analysis project Ga0102941, IMG submission 79281) | Salt pond soil microbial communities from South San Francisco under conditions of wetland restoration - Salt Pond MetaG R2_C_D2_MG | ecosystem: Environmental > Aquatic > Marine > Intertidal... | reverse complement strand
ATCGACCAGGCCATCGCCCGCGGCCTGGCCTATGCGCCGCTGGCCGACCTGGTGTGGTGCGAGACTTCGGTGCCCGACCTCGGCATGGCGAAGAAGTTTGCCGAAGCCATGCACAAGCAGTTCCCTGGCCAGATGCTGGCCTACAACTGCTCGCCGTCGTTCAACTGGAAGCGCCACCTGGACGACGCGACCATCGCCAAGTTCCAGAAAGAACTCGCAGCCATGGGCTACAAGTTCCAGTTCATCACGCTGGCGGGATTCCATGCACTGAACTACAGCATGTTCACGCTGGCGAAGGGCTACAAGGAAAGCCAGATGAAAGCCTATGTGGAACTTCAGGAGGCGGAGTTCGCCAGCGAGAAGGACGGCTACACGGCCACCAAGCACCAGCGTGAAGTGGGCGCCGGCTACTTCGATGCCGTGACCCAGGTGGTGACGGCCGGCCAGTCGTCGCTCAGCGCCCTGGCCGGGTCCACCGAAGAGGAACAGTTCGCCAAGAGCAGCTGATTCGCTACGGAGAATGGAAACCGAGGCCCCGGCGGCAATGCCCCGGGGCCTTTTTCGTTCCATCGCAGCCGAAGACGCACTGCGTGATCGACGTTGAAGGCATGGCAGATCTTGCCTATACCTTTGATATCACTTCGCTACCATGGCCTTCTTGATGACTGACCTGGAACGCGCCCGCGATCGCATGGTCGACGTGCACCTGGCCCGCCGCGGCATACGCGATCCCGCCGTGCTCGACGCGATGCGCAGTGTGCCGCGCCAGAGCTTCGTGGAACCAGGCTACGAGGAGTTCGCCTACGAGGACTCGCCGCTGCCCATCGGTGAAAACCAGACGATTTCGCAGCCTTATATCGTCGCTTTCATGATCGAGGCCGCTGAGCTTGGCCCGGACGATAGCGTGCTCGAAGTCGGCGCGGGTTCCGGGTATGCGGCCGCCGTGATGAGCCGCATCGCCGCGCAGGTTTATGCCATCGAGCGGATTGCTTCGCTGGGCGAGAAGGCGGCGCAGAGATGTGCGTCACTCGGTTATGACAACGTCGCGGTGCGTGTGGCGGACGGTACGCTCGGCTGGGCGGATGCGGGTCCCTTCGATGCGATCCTGGTAGCTGCAGGCGGGCCGAGCGTCCCCGAGCGCCTGAAACAGCAGCTCGCCGTGGGGGGGCGGCTGGTCATTCCCGTCGGAGAAATGGGCTCGCACCAGGTGTTGGTGCGGGTGCGGCGAACCGGCGAGACCGAATTCGAGGAGGAAAAGCTGGCCTCGGTACGTTTCGTGCCGCTGATCGGTGAACAGGGCTGGAGCGAGAACGGCGAGCGGGGCGCGAGCAATCACTCGCCCGGCCATTCCCGCAGACGCAGCGTCCCCGAACTCATCGCGGAGGCCGCCGAACCGTTGCCAGATTTCGACGATCCCGAGTTCGGCGCCATGTTCGACCGCTTCGCGCGCAGACGGGTCGTGCTACTCGGGGAGGCTTCTCACGGGACCTCCGAGTTCTACCGCGCACGTGCCGCGATAACAAAACGGCTCATCACCGAACATGGTTTCAACATCGTCGCGGTCGAAGCAGATTGGCCTGACGCTGCCGCCGTCGATCGTCATGTGCGGCACCGCCCGTTCCGGCCCGGAACCGAGCCGCCGTTCCAGCGCTTCCCGACCTGGATGTGGCGCAACACGGACGTCGTCGACTTCGTCGAGTGGCTGCGCGAGTACAACGCAGGCATCTCCGAGTTGTCTGCACGACCGGGCTTCTACGGTCTCGACATCTACAACATGAACAGCTCGATCCAGGCGGTCCTGGCTTATCTCGACGAGGTCGACCCGGAAGCGGCGGCCGTGGCGCGGGAACGCTACGGGTGCCTCACGCCCTGGCAAAGCGATCCCGCCACCTACGGCCGTGCGGTTCTCAGTGCGGGTTACGAGAAGTGCGAGCGGGTCGTGGTCGAACAGTGCCGCGATCTCTTGGAGCGTCGCCTCGAGTACATTGCACAGGACGGCGAGGACTTCCTGGATGCCGCCCAGAACGCGCGTCTCGTCGCCGCGGCTGAGCGCTACTACCGCATCATGTACTACGGCGGCGCGGCTTCCTGGAACCTTCGCGACACGCACATGTTCGAGACGCTCGAGAACCTCCTCGCGGCCCGCGGTGCCGGGTCCAAGGCGGTGGTGTGGGCCCATAACTCCCATATCGGCGACGCGCGCTACACGGACATGGGCGTCGCCCGCGACCAGCTCAACATCGGTCAGCTCTGCCGGGAGAAATTCGGCGACGAAGCGGCGTTGATTGGTTTCGGCACCCATGCCGGAACGGTGGCGGCCGCCGACGACTGGGATGGGGACATGGAAGTGAAGCGCGTGCGGGCTTCGCACGCCGAGAGTTACGAGCGCTTGTGTCATGACACCGGCATCGCGCGTTTCCTGCTGGATTTGTGTCCGGGCGATGGCGCTGCGGTACGGGGTGCGCTGATGGATCCGCGTTTGCAGCGCTTCATCGGCGTGATTTACCGGCCGGAAACGGAACTGATGAGCCACTATTCGGACACGCGCCTGCCGCGGCAGTACGACGCTTATGTCTGGTTCGACCAGAGCACCGCCGTCACGCCGCTGGGTGCCCGCCACGTGAAGCCCGGTGCGCCGGAGACTTATCCGTTCGGGCTATAGGACGTTCTTATGGGCAGGATGCTCTACATGCCGATGCTGATCGCCGTCGCACTGTGTGCGTCAGGACAGGCGCTGGCGACGTCGGCCGGAGACGGGGCTGAAGACCAAGAGCAGGAGACGCCCTTGTCACTGGCCCGCGCCGTAGAGCTGGCGCAGGCACAGAACCCGCAGCTGCGGGCGTTGCGCGCGCGCCAGGCCGGCGCCGAGGGCCGACGGCTCAGCACGCGGCAGGGCATTCTGCCGTCGATCAGCTTCGACGCGACTTACCTCAGGGCCGAACTCGGACTTCTCGATACCGTGCCCACCCTCGAGCCTGGCGTGCCGCCGGGGATCGGCTGGCTGGACGCCAATCCGGTGGAGGGCAATGCGGTGGGCGTGCAGCTGATCCAGCCGTTGGTCAATTTCGGTGCATGGGAGGCGCGACGCCAGGCGGGTCGACAGGAAGATGCCGCGCGGCTGACAGTGCAGCGCGCCGTGGACGAAGTGACGGTGGCCACGATGGCGGCGTACTACGGGATCCGCAGCGCCCAGCGGCAAGTGACCGCCGAAAGGCGGGGCCTGCGGGCGGCACGGCGCGGCCTGGCCCAGGCCCGGGGCGCGTTGGAGGAAGGCTTGGTGTCGCCGCTGGATGTTCTTCAGGCGCGCACGCGGGTCGCGGACATGCGCGCCCGCGTCGCCGTGGCGAAGAGTCGGGTGACGCGGGCGGAGTCCGGGTTGCAACTGGTGCTGGGACTGGATGAGGCACCGACCTGGGTGCTTACCGACGACATACCGCCGCCGCCCGCCGCGTTGCCGGCGCCGGCGACCGCGGCACCGGTCGATCAACGCAGTGATGTCCGGGCCGCGGAAGAAATCGTGCGTGCCGCCGAGGCGGGTGTGCGGCGCGCGCGGGCCGCCTACCTGCCTGAGGTCAGCCTGGTGGGGCGCTACCAGAGAACAGACCTGGGGCGTCCCCTGGACCTCGACGAGACGGACTGGGTGATCGGTGTTCGCCTGGGCTGGAGCGTGTTCGCCGGCTTCGGCCAGGCGGGACGGCTGGACGAGGCCCAGGCCGTAAAACAGCAGGCGAGTGCGGAGTGGCGCGCATTGCGCCAGCAGGGCCAGGCAGAGATCCGTGACAACTATGCCGAGTGGCACGCCCAGCGAATCGGCTGGCAAAGCGCGTCACGCGGCGTTGCGGACGCGGAAGCGGCCCTGGCGCTGGTCGAGGGTCGCTATGCGGAGGGACTGGACGATATGACAACACTTCTTCAGGCCCAGGCCGAGGCGCTCGGTGCCTGGACCCGCGAGATTGTGGCCCGCTACAACGCCGTGCTGGCGGCCCAACGCTATCGACTGGCCACGGATGCAGTCGAGGCCGGACGGTGGCACCCGTGAGCCGTGCGTCGCCTCCATCGCGCCACGGCCCGGGCCCGATCGTGGCCGCCATGCTGATCACCGTCCTGGCCGCGATGTCGATGCCCGGCTGCGAGCAGTCGGCTGCGCCGGATCCGTCGCAGGCACCGCAGGCGGTCAGCGTGGTTCGCGCGGAAGCCGTCGATGAAGCGGTGACATCCGCAGTCGCGGGTGTCGTCCGGCCGGTGCGGCGGGCCCACATGAGCACGCGGCAGGCCGGCCATGTAAACCGGGTGCTGGTTGCGGCCGGCGACGCGGTCGTGGAGGGGCAGGAGATTCTGCGGGTGGACGCCCGTGACCTCGAAGCGGCGCGCGAGGCGGCGCTGCGGCAGCGCGAGACGGCCCGCGAGGTGCACGAGCAGGCGGTGCGCAACCAGGAGCGCTTCCGGCGCCTGTATGACCGCTCGTTGGTCGCCAAGGTCCAGCTCGAGGAACGCGAGTTGCAGGCCGAGCGGGCGGCCGGAGCGCTCGAACGGGCGGCGGCGGAGTTGGAGAGCATCGAGATCAATCTCGACTATGCAGTGATCCAGGCGCCATTTGACGGCGTAGTCAGCGAGGTGCTGGCGGAGGCCGGGACTTTCGCAGCGCCCGGGGTGCCGCTGGTGATCCTGGAGGACCGATCGCGGCTGGAGGTGGATGCGGGGATCGACCAGGCCGCCGCGGCGCGTATCGCGCCGGGTGACCGGTTGTGGATGGACATGGTCGGGCTGGCTGAACCGGTGAGCGGCCGGGTGGTCGCGGTCCTGCCTGCATTGCGCGACACCGGCGTCGGCTTGCGCTTGCGCCTGGCGATCGATGCGCCGCCGGAGGGGCTTTCCCCCGGCATGGTCGCGGAGATCCGCCTGCCTGCAAGCCGATCAGCTGTCCAGGCGGTGAGTGTTCCCCGGGTGGCCCTTCTGCGTCGCGGACAACTCGACGGCCTGTTTGTGGTGGCGGAGGACGACGACGGCCAGTTGCGCGCCCGGTTGCGCTGGGTCCGCCTCGCGACAGGGCAGGACGCCCCGGGGCGGGCAACGGTGAGCCGCGGTCTGCGAGCTGGAGAACGGGTGGTAATCGGTGATGTCGTCGGCCGACTGGCCGATGGTCAGCCGGTCACGCTCGCACGGTGATGAAAGACCTTGGTTTCGCCGGCCGGATCGCCAGTCGCCTGATCGACTCGCCGATCGTACCGTTGATCCTGCTGGTCGCTCTGGCGCTGGGTGCTTACGGACTGCTCATGACGCCCCGCCAGGACCGGCCGGAGATCGAAGTTCCCACGGCACGCATCCTCGTGCCGTTCCCCGGCGCCGGGGTGGCCCGGGTGGACGAGCTGATCGCACGGCCGGTCAGCGCCTGGGCAGCGCGCATCGAAGAGGTCAACGAGGTCACGACGGTGGCCTCGGTCGATGCGGCGGCGATCCTGGTCGAATTCTCCACCGGGATCGGCGATGCGGAAGCCTACGGGCTGTTGAAGGAAGCCTTCGAGAGCAGTCGTCACCGGCTGCCTCCAGGCGTCGGCGCCGAGAATATCAGCATGGTCGGCGGTGACCTGCTGGCCGGGCTGATGGTGACCCTTTCGAGTGCCGACGCCAGCGGTTTCGAACTTCATCGCCTGGGATCCGAAGTCGCAGCCCGACTCATGGCGGTGGAGGGAGTCCGCGATGTGATTATCCATGGCGGGCAGGCGCGGCAAATTTCGATCCTGCCCCGCCTGCACGACCTGGCGGCGCACGATCTCGACCTGGTCGGTCTATTTGCTGCCGTCGAGGCCGCGAGCCTGAGACTGTCTGCCGATGCCCTGCATGGCGATCAGACGCGGCAGGTCCGGGTGGGTGCGGCGCCGGCCTCCACCGGTGACGTAGAGCAGATCCAGGTGGGCGCAGGCCCGGCCGGCATCATCGAATTGCGCGACGTCGCGAATGTCGTCGATGGACCCGGGCCGGCGGAATCGCAAGCCGTACACTGGCGCCGGTCATGGCCGATCGAGGCCCCGGCCGTCAGCCTGGCGGTGTCGATCGTCCCGCACGAGAATGTCACTGCCGTGACGCAGCGTGTGCAGGCGCGGCTGGATGAGCTCGTGGGGCAGGTAATTCCCGCGGACGTGCAGATCGATGTCGCCTACGACGCCGGGCAGGCGGCCAATAAAACGGTACGCAGCGTGCTGCGGAATTTCGGGATCGCCACCGTGGTGGTGATCGTGATCATCTTGCTCGGCCTCGGCTGGCGAGCCGCACTGGCCGTCACGCTGCTGATTCCCGCCATTCTCGCCATCGTGCCTTTCGTGTACCTGTTGACAGGCTTTACGCTCAATCCCGTATCCATCGCCGCGATGATTCTTGCTATCGGGCTGATCGCCGATGACACGGTGATCATCATGGAGAACATCGGCCGGCATTACCGCGAGGCCGGCAAGCGTAACCGTGAGCTGACGGTCCAGGCTGTGGACGAGGTGGGGAATCCGACCATCCTGGCGGTGTTCTTGATTGTGGCCACCTTAATGCCGACCGCGTTCATCTCCGGAGAAATGGGCCAGTACACCCGTGCGATTCCGACCGGCGCGTCACTCGCCGTGCTGTTCTCTTTGACGATCGCGCTGACGGTCTCTCCCTACGTCGCGTTCCGCCTGTTGCGCGCACCGTCGAACTCCGGGCAAGCGCAGACGGACGGCGAGTCGAGGGATGACCCGCCCCCGAGCGATTTCGCCCGACGTTATCGCCGTCTCGTGCAGCCGCTGTTCGATTCCGACGGACTGAAGTGGTTGTTCTACATGGGACTGCTCTTGTTACTGGCGGCGAGCGTCGCAATCGTCCTGCTGCGCCAGGTGCAGTTGACCCTGGTGCCGTTTCTGGACCGCGAAGCGTTTGTCGTGGAGCTGGAATTGCCGCCCGGGAGTACGCTGGAACGTACGTTGACCGCGGCCACGGCGGTCGGTCGCGAGTTGCGGCACTATCCCGGGGTCAAGGGCTACACCACGTTCGCCGGCACCGAGGGACCGTTGTTGATGCCGTTTCCCGGCCCGGTGGAAATCGACGCAGCCGATTCTCACCGCGCATTCGTCTATGTGGAGTTGTATCCCGAGCATGCGCGGCGAATGTTGAGTTTCGAACTCGAGCAGGCGCTGGCCGAAGATCTCGTCGATGTCCTGGACGAGTTCGATGCCCGCGCGTGGATGCGCAGAATCCCGTCGGGCCCTTCGAGCGACAACGCCATCCAGGCGGAGATTTTTGCTGCCGACGCCGCTGTGCGCGAAGAGCTCGCCGGGCGGGTGACGGAATTGCTGCGCCAGCATCCGGCGGTGCGCGGCATCGAGCCGTTCCCGAAGCCGGCGGGACCCGAAGTGCGTCTCGTGGTCGATACGGTCCGCAGCGCGGCGCAGGGAGTCGCGCCCGCGCGCGTCGCGGCCAGCGTGCACATGGCTTTGGCCGGCCGCACGGCCACCGCCTTGGACTTGCCCGCCGAACGGCAGCCGGTGCCGATCGTGCTGCGCCTGCGCGAAAGCGAACGCGCCGGGTTGCCGGATCTCGCCGGACTGCACGTCCTGAGCGAGCGCGGCCGTGCAGTGCCGCTGCTTGACCTCGTTCAGGTCGACACGGGCGCATGGACGCCGCCGCGGCACCGCAAGAACCAGCTGCCGGTGCACTATGTCGCTGCAGAGGTGGATCGCAGCCGCAGCCAACCGGTGTCCGTGCAACGGGATATCGTCGCCGCGCTCCGCGCGCAACAGGCCGACATGCCGGAAGTGCGCTGGTTCGGCGTGCCGCGGGATGACGCGGCGCCGGTGCTGTACTGGGGTGGCGAGTGGGAGATGACGCAACAGGTCTACAGCGATCTTGGCCTGGCCGGTCTCGCGGTGCTCCTGCTGATTTACGCGCTCTTGTCGGCGTGGTTCAAGTCCTACCTCGTTCCGTTGGTGATCATGGTGCCGATTCCGCTGATCTTCATCGGCGTGATTCCGGGTCATTGGCTGATGGGGCTCGACATCGCCGGCTTCGGGGTGCTGGGCGTGATCGCGCTGGCCGGGATCGTGGTGCGCAACGCAGTGTTGCTGGTCGACTTCACCGTGCAGCGTGTCAACCAGGGCATGGCGGTTGACGACGCGCTGGTCCGGGCCGTGGCGCTGCGGACCCGGCCCATCCTGCTGACCGCGGGTACCGTGATGTTCGGCAGCGGTTCGCTGATCTTCGAGCCGGCCCTGAAGCCGCTGGGACTGACGCTCGCAAGCGGAGTGCTGGTCTCGACATTACTGACCCTGGTGCTCGTGCCGACGCTGTACATGCATGCCTTCGGTCGTCGGGATACCGGCTGAATCGCCTGCAGCTTCAAGTTGAGTCGCCCGGCGGCGGCGGGGATAATGGCGCCCCACGCTGCCCGCTGCGATGCCCATGACGCATGGCTCGCGGCTCCCCACCGTTTCACCCGGAACAGGCTCATGCGCTACGAACATATCCAGCTTCCCGATGACGGCGAGCCCGTCACCGGCAACCCCGACTTCACGCTAAATGTCCCCGACCGGCCGATCGTGCCCTTCATCGAGGGCGACGGGATTGGCATCGACGTCACGCCGGTGGCACGCAAGGTCGTGGACGCGGCGGTGCAGAAAGCCTACGGGGAACGGCGCAAGATCGCCTGGATGGAGGTGTATGCCGGCCACAAGGCCACCCAGCTGTACGGCGGCAGCCAGTTCCTTCCGGAAGAGACGCTCGATGCCCTGGAGCGCTACCTGGTGTCCCTGAAGGGCCCGCTCGCGACTCCCGTGGGTGGCGGCTTCCGATCGCTGAACGTTTCGATCCGCCAGCGCCTCGACCTCTATGCCTGTGTCCGACCCATCCGGTACTTCCCGGGCGTGCAGACCCCCATGAAGGAATCGGAACTGGTCTCGATGACCGTGTTCCGCGAGAACACGGAGGACATTTATGCGGGAATCGAGTGGCCGGCGGGGTCTCCGGAGGCCCAGAAACTCATGAAGTTTCTGCAGGACGAGCTCAAGGTCCACGCGGTACGGTTTCCGTCGAGTTCCGGCCTCGGCATCAAGCCCGTGTCGAAAGAGGGCTCGCAGCGGCTGGTCCGCAAGGCCATCAACTATGCCGTGGACGAGGATCGCAGCTCGGTGACCCTGGTGCACAAGGGCAACATCATGAAGTACACGGAGGGGGCGTTCCGCAACTGGGGGTACCAGGTCGCGCGGGACGAGTTCGGCGCCACGGAGCTTGGCGACGGCCCCTGGCTGGCCTTCAACAACCCGCGGACCGGGCGGGAAATCGTGATCAAGGACGTGATCGCGGACAATTTTCTGCAGCAGATCCTGTTGAGCCCGGAAGATTACGACGTCATCGCGACGCTGAATCTCAATGGCGACTACATTTCGGATGCCTTGGCCGCCCAGGTCGGCGGCATCGGCATCGCGCCCGGCGCCAATATCGGCGATGCCGTCGCGGTCTTCGAGGCAACCCACGGCACGGCCCCCGGCTTTGCCGGCAAGGACCGGGTCAATCCGGGTTCGCTGATTCTTTCGGCAGAAATGCTGCTGCGGTACCTGGGATGGCGGGAGGCTGCGGACAACATCCTGCGGGGCGTGGCGCAAACCATCGCGGCCAAGGAGCTGACCTTCGACCTGGCCCGGCTGCGGGAAGCGATCCGCAAGCCCAGGATGGTCGCGGGCGAGGCATCGGTGGAGGAGGAGTTGCAGCGCCTGGTGCCCGGCGCCAAGCTGCTGGGAACGCGCGATTTCGGCGATGCGGTCATAGGGCATATGGAATAAAAGGTTTTATGTCAAGAAGTTGGCGCCACAAATTAAAGTGAATTGACAATTATAGACCTGCCTGAAAATGACTATCCGGCGAGCTGGTTTGATGGCGGCTGCACCCGTTGCCCGCGTCTCGCCGCCTTCCTGGCCGACGTGCGCGAGAAACATCCCGCCTATTACGCGGCGCCCGTGCCGCCTTTCGGTCCGGCCGACGCCCCGTTGCTGTTGGTGGGCCTGGCCCCCGGCATGCACGGCGCGAACCGGACAGGAAGGCCCTTTACGGGGGATCATGCCGGCCTGCTGCTCTACCAGACGCTGCACAGGCTGGGTCTCGCCAGTCGTCCCGACTCGGTGACGCCTGGCGACGGTCAGAAACTGCTCGGTTGCCGCATCAGCAACGCGGTGAAGTGCCTGCCGCCCGCGAACAAGCCGACTCCCGCGGAGATCCGTTGCTGCCAGGTGTGGCTGGGAGCGGAACTCGAGGAAAGCCGCCCGAAAGTGGTGCTGGCCCTCGGGCGTATCGCGCACGATGCGGTGCTCGACGCCTTTGGATTGCGCCGGTCGGCGCACCGGTTCGCTCACGGCGCAGAACATGAACTCGCGGGGCAACTGCGACTGGTGGATTCCTATCATTGCAGCCGATACAACACTCAGACGCGACGGCTGACCGAGGCCATGTTCGTGGACGTGGTCGCGAGAGCGGCCCGGCATGCCGGCGTGGGTACGAGAGCGTGAGCAAGACCCCTCGGCCCGTCGAAACCGACCCACAAGAGGCATCCTCGGCGAAAAAAGCCGGCCCGCGGGCGCGCCGAACGGCGCGGGTCGCGCCGGCGAAGTTCGATCCCGGACCGGTGCTGCGTCGTCTCGGACACCGCCCCGGGGTCTACCGCATGATGGGAGCGGACGAGGAAATCCTCTACGTCGGCAAGTCTCGCGACTTGAAAAAACGGGTTTCCAGTTATTTTCGCGGCGTGCCGCGCCCGGGGAAGACGGGTTT
>Ga0102941_1001549_pt1 | contig 10800 bp, 6 predicted proteins | sample SalPonR2_C_D2_MG_FD_79281 | JGI IMG/M metagenome (GOLD analysis project Ga0102941, IMG submission 79281) | Salt pond soil microbial communities from South San Francisco under conditions of wetland restoration - Salt Pond MetaG R2_C_D2_MG | ecosystem: Environmental > Aquatic > Marine > Intertidal... | reverse complement strand
TTTAAAAAAATCATGTATAAAGATATTAAAAATAAACAAAAGGGTCTTTTTTTTCTGTAAGAATCAAAAAAATATTACCTTTAAAATACAAAATGAACTTATGATAAAACATTTTATATCAGAAGTTTTTTAGCACACAAACAATCATTTCATTACTTTATTAGAAACAGTCCATTTTTTTAACCTGAAACAACTTGCATATGCACATAGAATTTAAGAAGGGAAATATATATTTTGAAGAACATGGTCAGGGTGATACCCTTGTATTGCTTCATGGTTATGCTGAATCAATGAAAATTTGGGCAGGCTTTCAAAAAACACTTGCCCGGCACCATCATGTTGTGCTTATAGACCTGCCGGGACATGGTAAAAGTGACATGATAGACAAGGTTCACAGCATGGAGTTGATGGCAGACTGTGTAAAAGCAGTAATAGATCATTTAAAGATTAAATGTGTAACCATTGCCGGACATTCTATGGGAGGTTATGTTAGTTTGGCATTTGCTCGTAAATATGGAAAGTTCATCAAAGGGTTAGGTCTTTTTCACAGTACTTCTCTTGCCGATACGGATGAAGTAAAAGAAAAACGCGAACAAACAGTCAACATATTAAAAAAGGATCATAAAGATTTCCTTCATGGTTTTATCCCCAGTTTGTTTGCCCCTGAAACAAAGGATATTTTTCAGGAGGAGATTCATCAACTAATTCAGGAAGCATCTAAAATATCATCTGAATCGCTCATTGCTGCACAATTGGGCATGAAAGACCGTACAAGTACACTTGATGTGCTTATCAATGCTTCGTTTCCGGTGATGTTTATTGCGGGCCAGAAAGACAGCCGGTTGCCTTTCGAAAATATATGGGTACAGATGGCACTTACAGAAACAGCGCATGCTCTGATCTTACGTAATGTAGGACACATGGGGTTTATAGAGGCAAAAATCCAAACACTCGACTATCTGGATAGTTTTGCCAAAGCATGTTTTAAGATCTGATTGGAGGTATTGGTATTCGTGGCAAATTCATCCAGCTTTTGTTGCAAATGCTTATTCTGAAAGCATTTCCTTCCCTCTGTTAGTGTCTACATAAACGATAAAAAAAAGACGAAGCACTTTTCAACAGTACTTCGTCTTTTTTGTGATGTTGACCGACCAGGATTCGAACCTGGACAGACAGCTCCAAAAACTGTAGTGCTACCGTTACACCATCGGTCAGATTCTCTTTTTGTTTAGAGATGGCAAAAGTATAAAAAAATTTGGTGCTAACGTACTTTTTTTCAAAAAAAATTTGGTGCGGTATCTTTTATGGTTTCATGGTTTATTTTTTATTGGATTACAATACCAGATACATCCCATTTCCCTTATTCATGAATCTACATGCAGATCAAAAAAGTACGGGGTGATGACACTTTTGATTGTACTAAAGAACCGAACCGCAGTGCTTACAATAAACGGCATCTTTATCATTTCCACTTCTCTGGCAGGTTTTGCAGAGGATCATTTTTGCTTCATCATTATGACCTCTGGTAAGTTCTGAGGAAACAATTCCAGTGGGTATGGCAAGGATGCTGTACCCCAGCAGCATAATAAATGATGCAATAAACTTGCCTACAGCAGTTACAGGTACAATATCTCCGTATCCTACAGTGGATAGTGTTATGATTGCCCAGTAAATACTTAGGGGTATAGAATAAAAACCATTTTCGCCTCCCTCCACTACATACATGATGCTACCCAATAGCAACACCATTACCAGCACAAAAACCATAAATATGAGTATCTTACTAAAACTGGCACGCAAAGCCAAAAGTAAAATGTTTCCTGCTTTTATGTATCTATAAAGCTTAAGGATCCGGTATATGCGAAGCAATCTGAGGGATCTGATCACAATAAAAGGTTGTACAGACGGGAGAAAAAAAGTGAAATAGGTAGGTAAAATTGCCAGCAGATCGATGATTCCAAAAAAGCTCGTGATATATTTAAGCGGTCTGGGATGACTTAGTATTCTTAATACGTATTCTATTGTAAAAATGATTGTTATAGTCCATTCTGTCCAAAAGAATGCAAGTGTATATTCCTCTCTAATGCTTGCTACGCTTTCAAGCATCACGGCGAGTATGCTTGCAAGAATTATTATAAGAAGCAACTCATCAAATAAACGCCCATAAAAAGTATCTGCATCAAAAATAATTTTATACGTTTTTTCCCGCCAGGTAGCAGTTTTTTTTATTTTTTCTTTTGGGGATGATGTGTCCATATCTGTTTTTCTTTTCAGATAACCGAATGATCAGGCATTACTTTGTCCTGAAAGCAATGCAAATATAATCATTATCGAAAGATCTGTCTGTCCTGGGCTAACGGAAAGGAACCATGGGAATTTCACAACATTTTGGTTTAGATATTTACCCCTACAGATTTTCCCGGTCTATTTATCACAAATATTTTTGCTGAAATGTTTGCAGCTATCGCCAAAGAATCAAATTCACAAATAGTTGCTAGCAGGAAACGGTTATTTGTTGCTTTGAACAAAAGGGATAAACAGTATGGTTGTCTGCTGAATGTACATTTACGAAGAGTCAAAACTGTTTTCAGAAAACCCCGGAGAAATATAAATCTCCGGGGTTCAAAGCACAATCATAGCAGCTGTCCATTTGCAAGATTGAAAATTATGTATGGTTCTGAATGTAATTCCAATTTATTACCCTGTTGGGTTTAGAGAAACCTTACTATATTTTAGACAAAGTATACCATGTGTAATCAGGGTTGAACATAAAAAGGGGTATTCATGGTTGCTGCGTTATTATGTTTGTCGGTTGCATACACCAAAATGCGATAAGCGCCTTCTTCAGGAGGTGCTTCAAAAACAATTTCAGAAATCCCAGTTGAAACAACCTTATCCTCCAGACTGGCAGGTCTTGGTTCATAATCGCCGCCTTCACTCAGTTCTTTGGGTTCGGGCATTACTTCCGCCCTTACATTCAGATCTTGTTTGTTTGCGTGTTCCAGATTTATGTTTAAGGTATATTGTTGATCAGGTGAAAGACGAACGTTGTCAAATCTGCCTCCTTTGCCGATGATAATTGCCGAAGTGAAACGCGGAGCCATGTTTTGTGGTTTTTCTCCCGTCCATAAGTGTTGCATAACACCAATGGCTTCGGTCTTTTCTCCCTTTTCGGTAAAGAGTCCGTACCATGAGGGTGTACGTTCCTGTTTTTGCCCCCATAAGAATACGAATGAACCCATACATTGATCGTCATTTGCCAGTATTGCTTTTTGATATCTTTCTTTGATGGCATCGGCCTTTTCTGAAGAAGTTTGTTCGATGGGCGATCCCCATTCGGTAAGGGCCACTTCCCAATGACCTGTTGCGCCCCATTCAGTGACCAGGTAAGGTCCTTCATATCCGGATTCCTGAACCCGTTTAGGCAGGTTTATAATATCGGCATACATTTGAATGGAAAGAAAGTCGAGTGCAGGTGCCCGCTTTTCAATCTCATTAATAACATCAGCATCGATGCCTGCCAGCATGGTAGTTACAACGTGATTACCATCCACTTCTTTTATCATCAATGCAATATCGTTTACGGCATCCCAAACACGAGGGTTTGTATACCGCAGGTTCAACTCATTCCCAATGCCCCATCCCAAAAGAGCAGGGTGATCTTTTAAGGATTCTGTTTCCTTTCTCAATCTTTCCAGTTGCTCTGCTACTGCTTCCTCATTGTTATAGTCAAAACCATGTCTTTCCTTGGCCACATCCAATCCCATCATCACCATCAGGCCGTGTTTCCGGGCATTATCGAGTGCCTGCTGTGCAGATTGCTTTTCGTTACCAGTGCTCCAGGTGCGAAAAGAATTACCACCATGTGCTGCTATTTCCGTACAGGGGCCATATTGACATCCTGCCCCTTCCACAAAAAAGGGTTCTCCGTTTACATACAATCGATATTTTCCTTCTGTTTGCTTTATTTCAACTTTGGAGGGCTCAGGGGTTTTCTCCTCCTTTTCTGCCTCATCACTACCATTGCAGGCAAAAGAACCTACAAACACGAAGACGATAATGGCAATAGTTCTTACTTTCCTCATGATTTTATGCTTTTTTTATTTAAAAATTAAGTAGTTTCAATGGAATATCCATCAATTGGATTTGTGTGTGGTATACTGTTTTGCTTTTTTGGCAATCAGGTAATGTATTACAAGCTGCTTCACTGGATTTATAGAAATAAAAAACAACTGATTTAGTATTAACGGATCAGTTTGGATTCGAGTTCTTCTAATGACTTGCCTTTTGTTTCAGGTACAAATCGCCATACAAATATTAGTGCCATCAGTCCGAAAAATGAGTAAATAAAGTATGTGTTGCTACTTCCCATATATTCCATTTGAGCGGGAAAAACTGTAGCAACCGAAAAGCTGACGATAGAATTCCAGAATCCCATGATGGAGATTGCTAATCCTCTGAGTTTGTTGGGGAATATCTCGGAAAGCAATGTCCACATTACCGGTCCCATTGATATGGCAAAGGATGCCACAAATAATATCAGTCCGATCAGCACCCAGAGGGAATTAATGGTAATGGAATGTTTCAGGATAATCTCTTTAAAACTGTTATAGGTTTGCTGGCCCACATTCTCTTTTACTTCGCTGAAAAAAGCCACTTCATTCCTGAATGGTTGATTGTTTAGTTTTTCAAGATTTTGAAGGTTTTCCAGATGAAAAGTGCTTACCTCCATAGTGTTCACTTCGCTTATAAGTTCAGTCATGGAACCATCATTGATCACATATTTTGCGTTGTGAAAAGAAATGCCGACCAGCGCCAGAGAAATAAATATACCTGTAGCACCTATGTACAGAAGAGGTTTTCGTCCCAGACTATCAATCAGGAACATGGCTACAATGGTCATGACCACATTGGTAACACCCAGAATGGCAGCCTGCAAAAAAGCAGCATCCTTTCCGCCACCAGCCATTTCAAAGATCATGGGTGCATAGTAAAAAATGGCATTGATACCCGTTATTTGCTGGAAAAAGGCAATTCCAAATCCAATGATCAAAACAGTCTTCATTTTTTTGGAGAACACATCTGCCCACCTTGCTTTGTCTTTGTTTACTTCTTCGTGCAAACTTCTGTTGATTTCTTTTTGCTCTGTTTCTGATTGCACAAGTCCGTGGATTTTCACCAAAACTAATTTGGCTTCTTCCATCAAACCTTTTTGCATCAGCCACCTGGGGCTTCTGGGCACAAAAAACAAGAAAGCAAAATACAAAATTGCCGGTACTGCTTCCACTCCAAGCATAAGTCGCCATTTGATATCAGCATCGGCAATGGTTTGTTGAAAATAATAATTAGAAAAATAGGCAATAGAGATCCCCAGAACGATATTGAGTTGATTGAAAGTTACCAGAGTGCCTCTGAGTTTACGGGGAGCAATCTCGGCAATATACATAGGAGCCACCAAAATGGCCATTCCTACTCCCAGACCGCCAAAGATACGGGCAACCAGAAATACACCAATATGATTTGCCAGGGCAGAAGCCACAGCACTGATGGTAAAAAGCATTGCGGTAACCATGAGTATTTTTCTTCGTCCATACCTGTCAGCAAGTCTACCGGCAATAATATTGCCCAGAATTGCACCGAGTATGAGGGAGCTTACGGAAAATCCGATCAGAAATGATCCCGAATTCATCCCGAAAGTGTCGCGATAGAATGGAGTAGCACCGGAAATAACTGCACTGTCGAAACCCAGCAAAAAGCCACCGAGTGCAACAATCAGGGAAATAAGAACTGTATACATTTTTTTGGTCATGACATAGCAATTTTCAGGTTTAGCGAATCAGTTATGAATGCATAAGGGCATAATCTCCCTGGCAGATGAGAAAATCATCTGATTTTTAATCAAATAAAACAACAAATATGGAAAAAGAAATCCGGTAAAAAGACAGGAAGAGTTCGTGTCTTTTTACCGGATGATCATGGAATTAATATCCATCATTCTGTTGGAAAGCTCCTTCAGAAAGGTCGATCTCTGTTTGAGGGATGGGCAGAAAGCCTTTTGTAGCACTGTTGAAAGTAACATCAAAGATAGCCTGATCGCCTTCATAATTAGGTCCTCTGATGCCCTGGTCGGTAAACTCCTGCTCAGCCACGGCAAGTCCTTGTCGCAGCACGTCGAAATATCTTAACCCTTCCAATGACAATTCCAGTCTGCGTTCCCGGAGTATATTTTCAATGGTGGCATTAACAGGGTCAAGACCTACTCTTGCTCTAACCCTGTCAAGATATTCCTGCTTTGAGGAGCTGTTGAGTTCTGCGGCCATGAGCAGCACATCTGAAAACCTGATTACTCTGTGATTCGCTGTTCTGTTGAGTTCAAACTGTCCGTCGGATCCCCAATGCTCTTCATCGGAGCTGTACTTGTTTGAGAAGTATCCGGTGTGCTGATAGCCAATAGACAGGCTACCATCACTTTCTATGACCTCCTGGGTAAGGATAGTATGTTCAAACCTCGGATCGCCTTCTAAATCGAGAGCAAGTTCATGACTTACAGGAGCAAAGCTCCATCCTCTGTCCCAGTTATCAGAACCTGTAACCCTCGGACCCTGCATTTGTGCTGCCAGGTTGCCGTTGCCACCACGTGCATAGTCCCAGTCCCACCAGGGTGGAGTATCTCCATAAGAAATCTCAAACACCGACTCAACACCAAATTCGCCTGCCAGGCTAAAATTGGTCTCATAATCTTCAAAGAGATCGAGCCCGCTGTTATTGATGATATCTTCCAGTTGGTTGAGAACGAAAGTCTGGTCAACAGTTGTACCGTTGGCATCTAAGTTACCACCATAAACGCCATTGTAGAAAAGAAATACCCTTCCCATTAATCCTTTGGCAGCCCATTTTGTTACTCTTCCTGCCTGGGCAGAAGGGACAGATTCGGGCAGGTCTTCAGCTGCTTCTGTCAGATCAACTAAAATCTGATCATAAACCTCTTTAGGGTCGTTTTGCTCCTGTTTGTATTCAGAAGTAGATTTGATGGTTTGGGTAAGCAGCGGAATATTTTCAAAATAGCTAACCAGTTCGAAGTAAAACCAGGCGCGCATAAATTTAGCTTCTGCTATGGTGCGGGTTTTAAATTCATCGGATGCATCAATATCTTCGATGATCTCCAGAAATAAGTTCGCCCGGTAGATACCAATGTAATTTTTGATCCACATAGAGTGAACAATAGGATTGGTAGAGGGGATGTCGAAATTACTGAGTTGATCCCAGTTAAACCCATCGTTGGAATCTGAACCGCCAGCAAAGGCATCATCAGAAAGCACATCAGAGACCATTGGGGCAGGTGACCAGGAAATTCCGGGACTAGATTGATATGTAAGTGCATCGTATATTGCTATCAGTGCCTGGTAGGCCTGATCTTCTGTTTGGTAGAAATTAGAAGATACTTCCTGATCCAGGGGTTGCAGATCCAGAAAATCCTCATTACAGGCAGTAAAAAACAAAACAAAAACGAGCGACTTTGCTATGTTACTGATTATATTTTTCATATTTATAGTGTTTTAATATTTTAGAATGAAATGGAAGTACCTAACCTGAAGATACGGGATTGTGGATAAATACCACGGTCAATACCAATATCGAAAGAGCTCATGGCGCCAATTTCAGGATCTGCTCCGCTGTAGCGCGTGAGAGTAAATACGTTTTCAGCAGAAATATATATTCTCCAGTTGTTGGATTTTATACGCTGCAGAAAACCGGAAGGAAGTGTATACCCGATCTGAAAGTTTTTAAGACGTATGTAAGAACCATCCTCAATATAAAGATCAGAAACTCTGTAATTGTTGTTTGTATCAAGCCATGTAAAGCGCGGAGCCGTATTGGAAGGATTCTCTGCCGTCCAGCGCTCCAGTACATCTGTAGTACGGTTGGTATAACGGAGATCTTGTCTTTGCATACCATTAAAAATATCGTTTCCATAGGTACCGGTGATCAGGAATCCAATATCAAAGTTTTTGTAGTTGGCAGTACCATTCATACCAAATGTCCAGTCGGGGGTAGGATTACCGATCATGGTTCTGTCCTCGGGACTAATCACACCGTCTTTATTCACATCCACAAATCTTACGTCCCCGGGTTTAGCATTGGGTTGTAAGGTGTTTCCTGTAGATCCGATATGCTGAAAGATTTCTGTATCATTCTGGAAGATTCCATCTGTTTCATAACCCCAGAAATAGGCAATAGGTAGTCCGATTTCGGCACGTGTAACCATACCTGCCACGGCCCATGTTGCACCTGGCAATACACCTTCTTCATTACCGATGTTTGTCATGGTATTTTTGTTGTAAGCACCATTGATACCTACTGAATAACTGAAGTCAGTTGTATTGTTGCGCCAGTTGAGTGATAATTCTACCCCTTTGTTCTCCACACTCCCTACATTGTCGAAAGGAGGTTCGTTGCCAACGTGAGCAGGAATGGGTATGCGTTCGAGCAAACCATTGGTGGTTTTTACATAATAATCAATGGTAGCGGTCAGGCGATTGTTAAAAGCACCCAGATCGATGGCGATATCGATTTGTTCTGATTCTTCCCATCTCAGGTCGGCGTTTTCAATAAAAGAGGGAGACGCTCCTACAACGCGACCAGCACCAAAAATATATCCCCTGCTGTTGTTGATGGTAGAGATGAATTGGTAATTACCTATGTTCTCATTACCATTTATACCCCATGATGCTCTCAGTTTCACCAGGTCTAAAGATCCCAGACTGGGAAAGAATCCCTCTTCGCTGATGATCCATGAAGCACCAAATGATGGGAAAGTACCGAAACGGTTATTCTCACCAAATCTGGAAGAGCCATCATGGCGCAAAGTAGCATTAAAAGAATATCTGCTTTGGTAATCGTACATGACCCTGCCAAAATAAGAAAATAACGATGCGTGCGAAGCACCACCAGAGGCTTGCCAAACAGTATCAGTAGCCATGTTTAGGTACACATGGTTGGGATCGTTGATGGGTACTTTGGCATTCGAACCGGAAAGGTTTTCGAAATTGAATTTGTTGGCAGAGGTACCTGCAAGAACAGAGAAGTTATGATCGCCAATTTGCCTGTTATAGGAAAGGGTATTTTCCCATTGCCAGGTAAAGTATCTGTCAATGTTTTTTGATACCGAAGTTTTGTCGTCATTCAGTTGAGCCCCGTTGAGATAAAAAAGCGGACGGTATGAATCAAACATTACAAAAGAGAGGTCAACACCAAAAGAACTTTTGAACTTTAATCCTTCTATGACCTCAAGTTCACCGTAAATATTTCCGATGAGTTTGTCTGCACGGGTTTTACCGGTTTGTGTTTCCAGAAGTGCGAGAGGGTTTACAATTTCCGCACCTACATAATTTGAGATACCGTACACTTTGCCATCCTCAGAAGTTACTACGGGTTCGGTAGCATAGGGAGCCTGGTCGAGTTCAGATGCATTTTCCTGGTATAGGGGTGTGAGAGGATCCAGGTTTAAAGCACTGCTAAAAGCACCATTAAAGGAAGTGTTACTGCCAATTCCTCTTGTTGCGATATGCGAAAAAGCCAAATTATTTCCAAAACTGAAATAATCATTCACTTTGTGAGTAGTGTTTAATCTTGTTGTGATCCGATCAAACTGAGATTTATCACCACCGATAATCCCTTGTTGTGAAAAATACCCCAATGATGAGGAGTAAGTGCTTCTTTCATTTCCGCCGCTTACATTCACTTCGTGGTTCAGGATGGGGGCATTGGTTTCAAAGAGTGATTCCTGCCAGTTGGTATTGTGCAGTGGAATCTCATTGAGATCGAAAGGTTCTGAGAGCCCTGAATTGGAAGCGCCCTCATTCATCAGCATTCTGTATTGTTCTGCATCGAGCATTTCAATGGTTTTCGATACATTTTGAATACCCTGATAGGCGGAGTAAGTTACTCTCATGTCGCCATCCTGCCCGCTTTTTGTTGTGATAAGGATAACACCATTTGCCGCCCTGGCACCATAAATGGCAGCAGAAGCAGCATCTTTGAGGACGTCCATAGATTCAATGTCACCCGGGTTGAGGTAGTCAATATTTCCTACGGCCAAACCGTCAACGATGTAAAGAGGGTTTGCATTTCCGGTTGTACCAGCACCCCTGATCCTAATGGTAGGCGCTTCACCGGGTTGTCCGGATTGATTGGTGACAAGAACACCGGCAGTACGTCCCTGAAGTGCCTGGTCTACCCTTACAACGGGTTGTGCATTAATTTCTTCAGCATCAATACTGGAGATGGCACCAGTTACAACCTTTTTCTTCTGTGAACCATATCCGACTACTACAAATTCATCGAAAGTGGTAATATCCGGGAATAATTCAATATTATAGACAGTGGTTTCACCTTCACTAAGAGTTATTTCCACGGTTTCTGGCGTATAACCTACATAACTGAACACAACATTGTAAGTTCCGGCATCCAGTTCGAGGGTGTATTCCCCTTCCATGTTGGTAACCGTTCCCGTGGTTGTGCCTTCTACTATGATGTTTGCACCGGGTAATGATTCCTCTGACATGCGGTCGGTAACCACCCCCTGCAGGGTTTGTCCCTGAATTTGGTGAATACTTAATAATCCTGTCAACAGGAAAATAAAGTACAAGTAGGGTGTTTTCATGTTTTGAATTTTTTAGTTGATAATTAGTTGAAAATTAAAGGATAGTAAATTTTAATTGTATCAAATATATTCTTGTTAAAAAATTCTCATCACCAATCCTGAAGTAATTTTGTTGTCTGAATGGGATCTATGATGAT
>Ga0102941_1001548_pt1 | contig 10802 bp, 12 predicted proteins | sample SalPonR2_C_D2_MG_FD_79281 | JGI IMG/M metagenome (GOLD analysis project Ga0102941, IMG submission 79281) | Salt pond soil microbial communities from South San Francisco under conditions of wetland restoration - Salt Pond MetaG R2_C_D2_MG | ecosystem: Environmental > Aquatic > Marine > Intertidal... | reverse complement strand
CGTTCTGGCTCTGGCTTTGCAGGGCAGACCTGCGATGGGGTCGCGGACCTGACACGCGATAAGACGCGGCGGGCAGAACCGGTCCTGCTGGGCCGAACCACCAAGCCTGCGGTCTGGTAGATCGCATGACGCGAGAGATCGAGGCACAGGAGGCCAGAGCGGCCGAGTGAGGCGGCGGCGGAGGGGGGCGCCCGATCGCGCGCCGCAGCCCTGCGTGACAAGGCCGCCGTAACCCGGGCGGGCAGCCCAGGCGCGACCAGGTGCTTTCCGAAAAGTTAATACGATTTAATTATAAAACGAAAACAGATAGTTATATACGTTCTCAACCCTGAAACCCCTTGCGGTCTGCGATCGGGGGCTCAGCCCAACAGCGCCGCATCGAACGGGTAGGTCGTCAGGTTCTCGTAGCCGTCTTCGGTCACCAGCACCTGATCCTCCAGCTTGATACAGAAATCGCCGCCGTCCTCGCCGATCAGGGCCTCGACGCAGAACATCATGCCGGGCTGAACTTCGGCCTCGAACGCGCCCTCGTCGTAGGTGTCGGGGTAGACGATGATCGGCCATTCGTCGCACAGCCCGACACCATGGAATCGGCACGAATATTTGCGGGCATCGTATTTCGGATCCAGCTGGTGGCCCTTGAACACCAGGTCGCGGAAACTGACGCCGGGTTTGAGCAGCTCCATGTTCGTCCGGATATGCTCCACCCCGTGCCGCATGGCCTCGATCATGTCGGGTCGCGGTTTGCCGGGTCCGGTCCACCAGGTCCGCGAGATATCGACGCAAAGCCCGTAGCAGCCCACAAGGTCGGTATCGAGCGCGCTGATCTCGTTGGGCTGCAAGATCCGGGGCCCGCATTCCTGGAACCACGGGTTGGTGCGCGGGCCGGACGCGAAGAGGCGCGTTTCGATCCATTCGCCGCCGCGCTTGATGTTTTCGGCATGCAACACGGCCCAGATCTCATCCTCGGATTTGCCGGGCTCGATCGCGGTCTCCATCGCGGCCAGGGATTTCTCGCAGGCATCGACGGCGCAGCGCATGGCAAGGATTTCGTCGGGCCCCTTGATCGACCGGGCCCGTTCGGTGCACTCCTCACCATCCATCAACGCGAACCCCTTGGCTTCCAGCGCGCGGGCCCCGTGCAGCAGGATCTTGTCAACGCCCAGGCGTTTGTTGGTACCGGCATGGGCTGCCATCACCTCGGCCACCTGCTCGGCAAAGGCATCGGCAGCCTTGTGGCCGTTGTCGCCGGTGGCGAAATAGAACATCGAGGCGCCGCTGCGCACCTCGCGCACAAGCGGGTTGTGGTCGGCCAGGAAGGGCGAGTTCTTGTAATCCCACAGCACCATGTAGCCGTCCGCCGTGACCAGACAGGCGCGGAACGGGTTGTGCGTATTCCACAACTGCATGTTCGTGCTGTCGGTGGCGTAGCGGATGTTGAGGGGGTCGAACATCAACACTCCGCCCCAGTCGCGGTCGTTCAGCGCCTTGACCAGACGGTCCAGTCGGTATTGCCGCATGGCTGGCAGGTTGGGCAAGACCAGGCCGGCGGCTTCCCATTCGTCATAGGCCAGCCGGGTCGGCCCGATCTCGATCCGGTCATTGTCGTTCAATGTGCCATCCGGAAGCGTGACGCCCTTGCTGGGGTCGATCTTGCGCTTGGTGCCGCGATACGGTTTGTTCATGACGCTGTCCTCGGGCGACAAATATTCTTCATCAGCGTGGCTGCGCGCCCTGGGCCTTGCGCGCCGGGAAGCGGCATCGGACCGGTCGGAAATGGATCATATCTTCCAAAAATCCCTGCCACGTGCCCCCTGGATGCAGCCCGCGATGGCGCGGCTTCCCGGGGTGCAGCCGCTGGATTGGGCGGCCTGGCTCGAGGTCGACGATGCATTCGGCGCGCAAATGGCGCTGCGCGACCATTTGCTGTCGAGCCGTCGGCATGACGTCTATACCTTGACCGACCCGGCCGAGACCGCCGCGCACGAACTCCTGGCGCTGATCGTTGACCGCCTTGGGCCCGGCTATCTGCGCGAAGAGGGCAGGGTGATCCGGCCCGATGGGGTCACGGTTCCCTTGGGGGCCGAGCCGCCGCTGATCACCGCCGCCCGTCTGGTGCAGGAGGATCTTTGCCTGCTGCAGGCAAGCGATGCGGGCCATGTCCTGACCGGAGCCGTGTTGTGTTTCCCGGCCAGTTGGACCCTTTCCGAAAAGATCGGCCGCCCGTTGATCGCCATTCACGGCCCGGTCGACGTCTACACGCAGACCATGGCCGCGCGTGTTCAGCGCCTGTTCGACGCGATCAGACCCGATCGGCCGCTTTGGCGGCAAAATGCGCTGCTCTATGCCGATCCGGCGCTTCACCAACCCCGCCGCGAGGCCGCACCCCGCGATGACAGCGCGCGCGAAAGGCGCTATGTGCGATCCGAAAAGCAATGCCTGATCCGTTTACCCCAGACCGGGGCCGTGGTCTTCAGCATTCATACCTACGTGGTGCCCGTGTCGGCACTTGACCCCGCCGCCCGCGCGGCCCTGGCCCAGATGGAGCCCCATGCATGAGCCGCGTGATCGAACAGTACGAGGCCTTTCCCTATCCTGAACGCGATCCTGCGGATGAGGCCAAGCGGTTGATCACTGGATCGCCCTCGCATCCGCTCGAGATCGACCATTTCCTGTTCGCGGGGGCGCGCGACTGGTCGAAACCGCTGCGGGTTCTGGTGGCGGGTGGCGGCACGGGCGATGCGTTGATCCAACTGGCGCAGGTGCTGACCACGGCGGGCAGGCCCTATGACATCACCTATGTCGACCTGTCCAGGGCAGCACGCGGCATTGCCGAAAAACGGGCCGCCGCGCGGGGGCTTGGCAATATCAGGTTCGAGACCGGGTCGCTTCTGGATGCGCCCAAGATGGGCAAGTTCGACTATATCGATTGCTGTGGCGTGCTGCATCATCTGCCTGATCCGCAGGCCGGCTTCGATGCCCTGGCCAAGGCACTGACGCCCGAGGGCGGCATGGGCCTGATGGTCTATGCGCCGTATGGTCGATCGGGGGTCTATCCGCTGCAAGAGGCGTTCGGGGCCATTCTGACCGGATCGGCCAAGGACAGGCTGCGCCGGGCCAGGCAGATCCTCGACCGTCTGCCGGACGGCCATCCGTTCAAACGCAATGCGCAGCTTGGCGATCACAAGGCCAGCGATGCGGGTTTCTACGACCTGCTTCTGCACAGTCAGGATCGCCCGTACCGGATTGGCGAATTGCTTGAAACGCTGGACCGCGCGGGTCTTGAGATGACGGGCAGCCCGCAGGCGCATCTATATGATCCGCTTCCGCTGGTGGGCGATCCCAAGCTGCTGCATGGGCTGGATGCGCGCGCCCGGATGGGGCTGGCCGAACAGTTGCGCGGAACAATCCGGTTGCACGTGATCTACGCTGCGAAAAAAGCCGCCGGCCGCGTGGCAGAGCCGGGACCACATGCGGTGCCCCATCTCAAGGGAATCGCCGGGCCGAAACTGGCGCAGGTCGCGTTGAAACAGGGTGTGATCCCGGTCACCCATGATGGCGAGAAACTGGAAATTCCCGTACCCGGCACCGCCGTGCGCGCCTTGGCGCACATCGACGGGCGGCACAATCTGCAAGACATCGCCGCCGCCGCCCGCACCGACTGGATGACCTTCGCGCCGATCTGGGCGGGGGTCAGCAAGGCTTTGACCACGGCAGGATTGATGTATTACTCGCGGCTCTTGCGGTCGGATTAAGCCTTGAAATGTTTGGAAAGTTTCAGGCCCTGGCCCTGATAATTCGACGCGATGTCCTGCCCGTATAGCTGCGCAGGAACTGCGGCCATGCGCTCATAGACAAGTCGCCCCACGACCTGGCCATGTTCCAGCGCAAAGGGCGCTTCATGGCAGCGGACCTCCAACACCCCGCGTGCTGGCACGCCATGGCCGAAGCCCGGATCGAAAAACCCCGCGTAATGCACACGGAATTCACCGACCATCGCCAGATAGGGCGACATTTCCGCCGCGCAATCGGGGGGGATCGTGACCGCTTCGCGACTGACGAGGATATAGAACGCGCCCGGATCAAGGATGATCCGGCCCGATTCACTGTGCACCTCTTCCCAGAAATCGCTGATCTTGTGAGCCGCGACCCTCGTCAGGTCGATCACCCCGGTATGGGGCTTGGCGCGGTAGCCCACGATGCCAGCATCAGTGGGTGTCAGGTCGACGGAAAAGCCAAGCCCCTCGCGGATCACGGCCTCACCCGATACCAGCGGGCCTTGCGCATGGCGTTCCGACAATTCCGCGTCGCTGAGCACGGCCTGACCGCGGCGAAACCGGATCTGGTTCAGCCGCAGGCCCGGTTTGACCAGCACCGAAAACGATCTCGGGCAGATTTCTGCGAAGAGCGGGCCCTTGTATCCCTTTGGGATGCGGTCGAATTCCGCGCCGCCATCGGTGATGACCCGGGTCAGGCAATCAACCCTGCCGGTCGAGCTCTTGGCATTTGCCACGGCCGAGATGTCATGGGGCAGCGCCAGCGCCTCCATCAGGGGCACCACGTAGACACAGCCCTTTTCCAGAACCGCGCCCTTGGTCAGATCCATCCGGTGCATTTCGAACTCGGCCAGCCGATCCTCGACCCGATTGCCGTCACCCGCCAGAAACGAGGCGCGAACGCGGTAGGCGGTGTGACCCAGGCGGAGATCGAGGCTGGCGGGTTGTACCTGATCGGTATCGGGGGTCGGGGCGCTGATCGCACCCGAAGACAGCATCGCATGGATGGCCGTATCGGGCAGCACGCCTTGCGTGTTTTCGATCATGTGCTGGTCAATCCCCCATGCGTTCCGCCATGCCCAAGAAAAAACCGCCCGCGCCCGGGGCGCAAGGCGGTTTTTCGTCGGTCACCCACCGATGCGGTGGGAAATATGGTCGGGCTAGCAGGACTCGAACCTGCGACCTTCCGTCCCCCAGACGGACGCGCTACCAGGCTGCGCTATAGCCCGACTTGCGGTCCTTCTAGCTGTTTTTGCCGGGGGCGCAAGGGGGTCAGGGGACGCTGTTCGGGGGATAGCAGCGCATCCTGTCGCGCAGCGCGACGAGCGCCTTGGTGGCGGGGCGCAGATGTTCGATCTTGGCCGGATCAGCGGCCAGCGCCGCCAACCTGCCGATGATCTGGCCAAGCTCTGGCGTATCGTCCGCCATCTGCGGGGCGTCGACCTGTTCGGCATCCGGTTCTTCGGGCGTCTGCCGGGCGCAGTCCGGGTCGATCGGCGGGGCAGGCTGATCGGACGGTTCTGTGGATGTCGCGGCCAATTCCGGTTCGGCCGGGGCGGCATCATCGGCGGCTGCGTCCTGGACCCATGCGGCCGCCTCGCCGTCGATCGCGCCATCGGGGGTCATAATGGAATCGATCGGGGGTGACAGCGCCGACACGACCGCGATGCCGTCTTCGCGGATCATCTTCTGCACGCCCCGGATGGTCATGCCGCGATCATGCAGCAACACCTTGATACCGCCGACCAATTCCATGTCGGCCGGGCGGTAATAGCGCCGCCCGCCGGCCCGCTTGACCGGCTTTATCTGCGGAAACTTCGACTCCCAGAACCGCAACACATGCGCTGCGACATCCAGCCAGTCGGCCACTTCGCGGATTGTCCTGAAGGCTTGCGACGATTTTGACATGGTCTTGTGAACCTGCCCCTGCTCCGTGCCAATTGCCCTTTACCCGCTGCGCGCAGCCTCAATGCGCGCGAACAGGCCCCTAGCCGCGATTGCCGTCCGCGACCCGGTCTTTCATCAGGTGAGAGGGCCTGAAGGTCAGCACGCGACGCGGGCTGATCGGGACCTCTTCCCCGGTTTTCGGATTGCGCCCGATACGCGCGGTTTTCGACCGCACCGAGAACGTTCCGAATGACGATATCTTGACCTGCTCGCCAGCGACGAGCGCGTCCGACATCAATTCCAACACGCGCTCCACAAGTTGCGCGCTCTCGTTTCGCGATAATCCTACCTCCCGGAAGACCGCTTCAGACAAATCCATTCGTGTAAGAGTTTTCGAACCCATCTATTCCGCCCCTAAAATGTGACAACAGGATGATATATCAGATTTCTCAAGTCAATCTAAAGGGTTGCGATCCGGCGTTTATCTGCCGGTTCACCGCAGGCCGCCGGTCACCAGCGCAGAACCACGGATCCCCAGGCAAGCCCGCCGCCGATGGCCTCCGCTACCAGCAGATCGCCGCGTTTGATCTGGCCGCGCGCCACGCCCACCGACAGTGCAAGCGGGATCGATGCGGCCGATGTGTTGCCGTGATCTTGTACTGTCACGATGACCCGGTCGAGGTCGACGCCCATCTTCTGCGCGGTGCGAGTGATGATTCTGAGATTGGCTTGATGGGGCACGATCCAATCGACGTCATCCGCGCCCAGGCCGGCCTTTTCCAGGGCCGCATGCGCAGTTTCGGCAAGCTTTGCAACGGCATGCCGGAAAACTTCGCGGCCTTCCATGCGCAGGACACCTGCGGTTCCAGATGTCGAAACACCCCCATCGACATAGAGCAGATCCTTGTAGGTGCCGTCCGAATGGAGATCCGTCGCAAGGATGCCGCGATCGGCCGAGGTGCCCGCCCCGTCCTGCGCTTCGAGGATCAGTGCCCCCGCGCCGTCGCCGAACAGGACACAGGTGCCGCGATCGTTCCAATCCAGGATGCGGCTGAAGGTTTCGGCCCCGATCACCATGACCCGTCGCGCCTGACCTGACAGGATCAGCGCGTTGGCATTGGCAAGCGCATAGACGAACCCGGCGCACACGGCCTGCACGTCAAACGCGAATCCCCCCTGCATCCCAAGCCCGGCCTGAACCATGGTTGCAGCGGATGGAAAGGTCAGGTCGGGGGTCGAAGTCGCCACCACGATGGCGTCGAGATCCGATGCCTCCAGTTCGGCCATGGCCAGTGCCGCCTTGCCTGCGGCGATGGCCATCTGGCTGGTGGTTTCCCCCTCGGCCGCGAAATGCCGCCGTTCGATGCCCGATCTCGATCGAATCCACTCGTCGCTCGTATCGAGCGTCTTTTCGAATTCCGAGTTGGGCACAATGCGTTCGGGAAGATAATGGCCAACGCCGATTGGAACAGCTCTCAGCATCGTCATGCGATCCGGCCTTCTGTCTGTATGGCGGCTGCCGCTGTGGCCTCCGCATCCGCTATGCGAGCGGCCAGCCGCTCATTGAAACCTGCCGTCGCCAGCCGGGCGGCCAGCTTGATGGCGGCCGCGACCCCTGTCGGGTCGGCCGATCCATGGGATTTGACGACGGTGCCATTCAGGCCAAGGAACACGCCGCCATTCACGCGCCGGGGGTCGATACGCTGCGACAAACGCCGCAGTGAGGTGAGCGCAAGCAGCGCCGCGATCCGCGAGAAAGCCGAATTCTTGAACGCCTCTTCCAGCAGGTCCTTGATCTGGCGTGCGGTGCCTTCGCCGGTTTTCAGGGCCACGTTGCCCGTGAACCCGTCGGTCACGATCACGTCCACCTTGGCCGAGGGTAGATCGCCGCCTTCCACGAAACCGACAAAGTCGAAATCCGCGGGGCCGCTGACACGCTCGATCAATTCGGCGGCCACCTTCAGTTCGGCCCGGCCCTTGTGTTCTTCGGTCCCCACATTCATCAAACCCACGCGCGGACGCGGCAGGTCGAGACCGTTGCGGGCATAGCTGACCCCCATCAGGGCATATTGCAAAAGATCCTCGGCGTCGGCCCGGATATCGGCGCCGACATCCAGCATGACGTTGAACCCCTGTGGGTTCCGTGATGGCCACAGGCAGGCGATGGCGGGACGGTTCACGCCTTCGATCTTGCGCAGGCGGATCATGCTGAGCGCCATCAGCGCCCCGGTGTTGCCACAGCTGACGGCGGCCTGTGCCTCGCCCGTTTTCACGGCTTCGATGCATGACCACATGGATGTGCCCTTGCCCTGCCGCACAACGTGCGACGGCTTGGCATTCATCGTGACGACATGGTCGGTATGGCGCAGTTCAACGCGGTCCGCCAACACGCGCTTGCGGTCGACCAGCTGTTCCAGCGCGGGCCGGTCCCCATGCAAGATGAACCGCAGCTGCGGGTTTTCCGTCGCGGCCTTTGCCATGCCCGAAACGACGGAAGCCGGGCCAAGGTCTCCGCCCATCGCATCGATGGACAGGACCGTGCCCGGAATCTCTGTATTGGTCAGTGCAGTGCCGTCGATCATGCCCCGGTTCACCTACCCCTGGGCTTCACCCGGCTCACGCCGCGTCGTCGTCGAGATCAATCTCGTTGGCCTGGGCGACGACCTCACGGTCGTTGTACGTGCCGCAGGACGGGCAGACATGATGCGGGCGTTTCAACTCTCCGCAGGAGGCGCACTCGTTGGGGTTTGCGCCGGACAGCGCATCATGGGCGCGGCGCATACCGCGCTTGGAGCGCGTTACTCTGTTCTGTGGGACAGCCATGTCTCAACCTCGGTCTATTGGGGCGCTCCGGTTCGGCCGCCCGATACTTCAAAAATCGCGTCTCGTCAGTCGCCCGACAACCCCTTGCGCGCCTGGGCTGGCATGCGCCGGGTCACGTGAACAAGGGCAGTAAAACCGCGCCAAGATCCGGGGAGCGAATGAGGCCGGGAACATACTCTGATTCCCCCATCATGCAACCCCTTTTCCAAGGCTAGTTCCCCCCTTCGTCTTCTGGGGGTTTATCGCCTGCCAGACGGTCGCGCAAGGCGGCCAGCCCCGCCAGTGGTTTGGCGTCTTCATCGGTCATCGGTGCCAGGCCGGGTTGGGCAAAAACGGCCTGTCCGAGGTCGGCGCCCTCGACACGCGGATAGTCGGGCAAGGCCAGCGCAAGCGCTTCTTCCATCACGGCATGCAGGTCGATTTCAGCCGCAAGCGGTTCCAACGTGTCGTCCTCGGGCATCGGCACCTCGTCCTCGGACGGGGGGGAGGGCATCTCGCTGACATATCGGCGCGTGACGGGCTCGTCGATCCGGGTGGTGACCGGCTCGGTGGTCACAACGCAGGGCTGAACGACCGTCGCGCCAAGCGCGGCTTCGAGGCGCCAGTCGGCCTTGCCCTCGGGGATCAGGCGGCCCGCAAACCGCACCTTGCGCAGACCGAGCAGATCCAGGGTCCGGGCCAACTCGGCGCGCCCGGTGGCGTCCGGGACAAGCTCGAATGCCTTGTCGCTTGCGCGGGGCAGGCGGCTGAGGGGCATGATGTGGTCATTTGGCATCTTTGCAACTTGCCTCGGGTTGGCGTCGGAAACTTGCCCTGTGGGCCGGGGTAAGTTAAGCGGATAGAAAGCTTTCGAAGGCGCTGCAAGGGTAACAGGCGGCGCGGTCGGGGAAAGACGGGGCAAGAGGGCGACAATGCACATCGATCACAGCAGCTTTGGCCAGGGCAGAGCGCGCCATTTGAAGAAGGTTCTGTTGGGTGCTGTGCTGGCCTTCGGTCTGGCCGCCTGTTCGGCCACCTTCGAAAACCACGGATATGTTCCCCCGGCCGAAGACCTGTCCGCAATCAACATCGGCGATAGCCGCGAGGCCGTCACCGAAACCATCGGAACACCCGGTGTGGCGGGTGTCATGCGGGACGAGGCCTGGTTCTACACCGCCTACCGTGTGCGCAACTACGCGTATCGCGCGCCGGAGGTCACGGAACGCCAGATCCTTGCGGTATCCTTCGATGGGCGCGGCCGCGTGTCCAACGTCGAAGAGTTCTCGCTCGAGGATGGAAACATCGTGCAGCTGTCGCGCCGTGTGACCACAAGTTCGGTCCGGGAAGTCACCTTCCTGAGCCAGATACTCAGGGCCTTCGGCCGGATCAGCGTGGGCGACGGAACCGACGGCTGATCAACCCGGCCTGGCCCGTTCGGTCGCCGCGCCGAACCCTCTTGTCGTGCGGCCGTTACGCGCGCATCCTAGCATTGCGCCACATCAGGCGTGAGGGATCGACGAGGCAGGAACGGACCGATGTTGAACCTGTCCAGGGGGCGCTACCGGGCGCGAATGGCAGACGGTCAGGCCGATCTGCAGGCCGCGCAGCAATTGCGCACGCTGGCCTTTCGCGGGCCCGCCGCTACCGGGCTTGACGCGGATGATTTCGATGGCGCGTGCGATCATGTTCTGGTCGAGGACATCAACACCGGGGCATTGGTATGCTGTTTCCGGCTGCTGCATCTGGGCAGCGGGGCCGAGATCGGGCGCAGCTATTCGGCCCAGTTCTACGAACTTGAGGCGCTGAAATCCTTCGACGGCCCCATGGTCGAGATGGGGCGATTCTGCATTCATCCCGATTGCCGTGATCCCGACATCCTGCGCATGGCCTGGGGTGCGATGACCGCCTATGTGGATGCGCAGGGGGTCGAGATGCTGTTTGGCTGTTCGTCCTTTCATGGCATCGAGGCGCGCGACTACTACGATGCGTTCGCACTGCTGCGCGATCGCCATATCGCGCCCAAACGGTGGCTGCCGCGCGTGAAGGCGCCCAGTGTGTTCCGGTTTGCCTCGCGCCTGCGTCGCAAACCCGACCTGAAGCGGGCACAAGCCAAGATGCCGCCCTTGCTGCGCACCTATCTGCTGATGGGGGGCTGGGTCAGCGATCATGCGGTGATCGACCGGGATCTGGGCACGCTTCACGTGTTCACCGGGCTGGAAATTCGCGCCGTTCCGCCCGCCCGCGCGCGTCTCTTGCGGGGTGTTGCCGGCTAGCCGGACATGCGCCCGACGTCCCCGATGCGGTTTGCACCCCAAGGAACCGGGCCGGTCGATCAGG
>Ga0102941_1001547_pt1 | contig 10805 bp, 9 predicted proteins | sample SalPonR2_C_D2_MG_FD_79281 | JGI IMG/M metagenome (GOLD analysis project Ga0102941, IMG submission 79281) | Salt pond soil microbial communities from South San Francisco under conditions of wetland restoration - Salt Pond MetaG R2_C_D2_MG | ecosystem: Environmental > Aquatic > Marine > Intertidal... | reverse complement strand
CCGGCCATGCAGGGAGGAAGCCAGTCCGACGCCGAGTGCGGCGACCAGCGGTACCGTGACCGTCGAGGTGGTGACGCCCCCGGAGTCATAGGCTATCCCCACAATGTCCGCCGGCGCGATGATCGTCATGGCCATCACCAGCACGTAGCCGCCGATGATCATGGCCGGCAGCGACCAGCCTGCAATGATGCGGACGACACCGAGGATGAGTGCGACGCCCACCGCCACCGCAACGGTGATGCGCAGCCCGCCGGCGTAGCGGCTCTGGGACTCCGGCGACGCCTCGATGACACCGGCTGCGGCGGCGATCTTGCCGGCCTCGGCCGCCACGGCGATCAGCGCCGGTTCTGCCACCGTGGTGCCGAAGCCCAGCGCGAAGGCGAAAACGATCAGCCAGAAGACGCTGCCCTTGCGCGCAAGCGCGTGCGCCAGATTCTCGCCGACCGGGAACAGCGCCAGTTTGAGGCCGTAGATGAACAGTGTGAGGCCGATCACCACCAGCACGACGCCGCCCGCGAGCGGCGCGAGCCTTGCCGCGGGCTGGCGCAGCACCAGCAGCTCGAACACTGCGATGACCACGACGATGGGAGTCAGGTCACGCAGGCTGTCGCGGAGATCGCGCCCGAGCGCACGGAGGACGTCAAACATGGCGCTTCGCGTCTCTCCCCCTTATCGGCAAGTCACCGGCCGCTCATCGGTCGATCAACGGCCCGTCGTCGGCCTGTCGTCGGCCGGCCTGCCGACCGTCCCCGGCGGCCTCAGTGATCCAGGCCGTCCGCCTCGTTGCGGATGAATTTGTACAGGCTCTCGTAGGACGACTGCACCGAGGGACCGAAGACCGGGTCATGGGACTGGTCGGTCTGGCCGGGCAGCGCATCCCAGTCCTCGTCGGCGAGCAACTCGTCGGCCAGCGTGAAGAGCGCCGCCTCTTCCCAGCGCATGTGATCTCTCAGCTTGCGCACGTAATCCGCAGCAGCGGCTGCGAGCTCGTCCCGCCGCACCACGGAGCCCGCCTCCACGGCGTCCAGCGCCTCGCGCAGCTCGATGCCGACGCGGCCGAGCGCATCGTGCTCCTCGAGGATGCCCTCGATGCCGCTCAGCATGTCCGGCGCCACGACCTTGAGCCGATGATAGATGCGGTCCTCGCGCGGATGGTGCACCGAGTCCGGATACGACGTCATGTAGCGCATGATGTCGTGGGCCAGCTCGTAGTCGGGCTCCAGGCCGTCGGCGATCCGCCGCGTCTCCTTCTCCAGCAGCTGGAGCAGGACGGCGATATTGCGATGGTCGTCGCGCAGCTGAGCGAGGACCGTGGAAACTGGTGTCGGCATAGTTCGTTCCTGACGCGTCTTCCCGGGCATCCGCGCGCAACCGGGCCGGCGGAGCCCTTTCCGCCCGCAAACCCATCCTGCGGAGGGCGGCAGGCACAGCCTATTCGGGAATACCACTACCGCCGTGCCGGCGCAACCGCCGGTGTGTGATAACGTCTGGCGCCGACGGGGACAACGCCGCGGGAGAGTCACTGTGGAATGGATCACGATGCCGGAGGCCTGGATCGCGCTGGCCTCCCTGACGGTGCTCGAGATCGTGCTCGGCATCGACAACATCATCTTCATCTCGGTGCTGGTGGGCCGGCTGCCCGCAGAGCAGCGCCAGCGAGCCCGCATCCTGGGGCTGGGACTGGCGATGGGCATGCGCATCGTGCTCCTGCTGCTGATCACCTGGATCATGAAGTTGTCGGCCGACCTGTTCCAGGTGCTGGACGTCGGCATCTCGGGCCGTGACCTGATCCTGATCTTCGGCGGACTGTTTCTGCTGGCGAAATCGACGCTGGAGATTCACCACTCGGTGGAGGGCGTGGACGCCGACGAGAAGCAGGTGCAGGCGGCGACCTTCGGCGGCGTGCTGGCGCAGATCGCGATCGTCGACATGGTCTTCTCGCTCGACTCGGTAATCACCGCCGTCGGCATGGCCGACCACCTGGCGGTGATGGTCATCGCGGTGATCGTCGCGGTGGGCGTGATGATGTTCGCGGCCGGCGCCATAGGCCGCTTCGTCGACGAGCACCCCACTGTGAAGATGCTGGCGCTCTCATTCCTGGTGCTGATCGGCACGGCGCTGATCGCCGAGGGCATCGACCTGCACATACCGAAGGGCTACATCTACTTCGCCATGGCCTTCTCGGTGGGCGTGGAGATGCTCAATTTGAAGGTGCGGAAGAACCGCCGTCCGCTGGCGCTGCACAAGAGGGTGCCGAAGGAAGAGGAATTCCTCCGACAGGAAGGCTGAAACGAAAAAAGGCCGGGCTGTCATGCCCGGCCTTTTCCCATCCGATACTCTGCGGTATCAGAACTTGTAGCCCACGTTGATGCCGTACACCCAGGGGTCGATCTCGACCGTGCCCAGATCCAGCGTGCCGACGGGGTCGACCGTCAGCTCGGCATCCGTCTCGATGTTGATCCAGCGCACGTCGAAGTTGATCGTCCAGTTCTCGTTCAGGATGAAGTCGGCGCCCACCTGCGCGGCGAGACCGAATGACGTGTCGAGGTCGAGATCCGCGCCCGTCACCTCGAGACCCGGATTGAGCGCTTCGACGGTATCGATCAGGGCCTGATCGACGTCTTCGCTAAAGAAGATCGTCATGTTCAGGCCGAGCCCGACGTAAGGCTGGAATGCGCCGTCCGGCAGGAAATGATACTGCAGCGAGAAGGTCGGCGGCAGGTGATCCGTCTCGGCGATCTTGCCGATGCCCTTGATCTCGATGTCATGGTTGAACGGTGCCGCGGCGAGAACTTCCAGCCCCCAGTTCGGCGAGAAGAAATAGGTGCCGTTGAAGGTCAGCGTCGTGCCGCTGTCGACCTCGATCGTCACCGGCGTCGTCCCGTCACCTGACGGCACGGCCGTGTCCAGGTTGTCCGACTTCGGGTCGACCGAGGTCACGCCCACACGGAACAGCCAATCGCCTGCCTCATAGGCTTGTGCCGGCCCTGCGACGAGCAGAGACGTACCGACGCAGACAGCCAGAATTCTTAATGAAGATCCCTTCATCATGAGTCTCCTTGGCCTGATGCAGCGGTCGCAAGCAACCAGACCGCCAATGAATGTTCACGCGACCGTCACTATTGTCCGTCGGCCCTCGGCGGGGCGGTATACGGATTGTCCTGAGACGAGCCTCGAAAATTACTTATTGCGCTGCAGCATCCCCTCATTGCGCTGCAGGCGCAGCGAGGAATCGGCAGTGCCGCACGCGCCGGCCCCTGCTAAGCTCCCGGCGATGAGCGGCGAGGCCAAGAGCTCCTTCCAGGCCCTGAAGCGCCTGTTGCACTATGCGCGGGGCTACCGCCGTCGCATCTGGCTGGCCACCGCCTGCTCCGTGCTGAACAAGCTGTTCGACGTGATGCCGGAGATCCTGATCGGCATCGCCATCGACGTGGTCGTGCGCCAGGAGGACTCCTTCGTGGCGGCACTCGGCATCGTCGAACCGCGCTCGCAGATGCTGCTGCTCGGCGGGCTGACGCTCGTCATCTGGATGAGCGAATCGCTGTTCGAGTACCTGTATCTGATCCTGTGGCGGAATCTGGCCCAGGACCTCCAGCACGGCATGCGCATCGACGCCTACCGGCACGTCCAGGACCTGGATCTGGCCTATTTCGAGGACCAGAGCACGGGCAATCTGGTGGCTATCCTGAACGACGACGTCAACCAGCTCGAGCGCTTCCTGAACGGCGGCGCCAACAATCTGATCCAGGTCGCGACCACGCTGGTGGCGGTGGGCACCGTCTTCTTCGTAGTGTCGCCGCTGATCGCCGTGGTGGCGTTTACGCCCATCCCGGTCATCGTCGTCGGTGCCTTCTATTTCCAGCGCCGCGCGCAGCCACTCTACGCGGAGGTCCGCGAGCGGGTCGGCGGCCTGGGCTCGCGCCTCGCGGCCAACATTTCGGGTATAGCCACCATCAAGAGCTTCGCCACGGAGCGGCTCGAGGCCGAGCGGGTGCGCGCGGACAGCGATGCCTACGTATCGGCGAACCGCCGCGCCATCGCCGTGAGCTCTGCCTTCATACCGGTGATCCGCATGGCGATCCTGGCCGGCTTCCTCGCCACCTTCCTGATCGGCGGCTGGATGACACTCTCCGGCGCCCTGGCCGTGGGGGCCTACGGCGTGCTCGTGTTCCTGACCCAGCGGCTGCTGTGGCCGCTCACCAGCCTGGCCGAGACGGTGGACCTGTACGAACGGGCCATGGCCTCGTCCCGCCGCATCCTGGATCTCATCGAGGCGCCCGTCGCCATCCGCGACGCCCCCGGGGCCGAGGCGCTCGGCGAGGTGGAAGGCCGCATCACCTTCGAGCACGTCTGGTTCGCCTATGCCGACGGCGAGCCGGTGCTCAGGGACATCGACTTCGACATCGCCCCGACCGAGACCGTGGCCTTCGTCGGCCAGACCGGCGCCGGCAAGAGTTCGCTGATCAAGCTGATGCTGCGCTTCTACGAACCCCGGCAGGGCGAGATACTGCTGGACGGGCGCCCGATCCGCGAGTTCACGCTGGAGAGCCTGCGCCGGCGCATCGGCCTGGTGAGCCAGGACGTATTCCTGTTCCAGGGCACGGTGCGGGACAACATCGCTTACGGCGCGCCGGAGGCGAGCGAGGCCGCGATCGTCGAGGCGGCCCGCGCGGCCGAGGCCATGGAGTTCATCGAGCGTCTGCCCCGGGCTCTCGACACCGTCGTGGGCGAGCGCGGGCAGAAGCTCTCCGGCGGCCAGCGCCAGCGCCTGTCGCTGGCCCGGGCACTGGTGAAGGACCCGCCGGTGCTCATCCTGGACGAGGCCACCTCCGCTGTGGACAACGAGACGGAGGCGGCCATCCAGCGCTCGCTGGCGACCATTTCTCACTCCCGCACGACGGTGGTCATCGCCCATCGGCTCTCCACCATCGTGCACGCGGACCGTATCATCGTGCTCGAGCGGGGCCGCATCGCCGAGACCGGCGATCATGCCTCCCTGTTGGCCCGGGGCGGCATCTATGCCAGCCTCTGGGCGGTACAGACCGGACAGGAGGCAGCCGCCCCCGCCGGCCCAATGACCTGACGGAGACGGAATACGGCATGGAACTCCTGGACCGGATACGCGAACGCCAGCAGGCCCTGACCGCCTGGCGCCACCACATCCACGCACACCCGGAACTCGCCTACGAGGAGAAGGCCACCAGCGACTTCGTGGCGGAGAAGCTGGCGGGCTTCGGCCTCGAGGTGCACCGCGGCCTCGGCGTGACGGGCGTGGTGGGCACGCTGCGCGCCGGCAACTCGGACCGCGCCATCGGCCTGCGCGCTGACATGGACGCGCTGCCCATCCAGGAGCTGAACGAGTTCGACCACCGCTCCCGCCACCAGGGCCTGATGCACGCCTGCGGCCACGACGGCCACACCACCATGCTGCTGGGCGCGGCGGAATACCTCGCCGCCAATCCGGGCTTCGACGGCGTGGTGCACTTCATCTTCCAGCCCGCCGAGGAAGGCCGGGCCGGGGCGAAGGCGATGATCGAGGACGGGCTGTTCGACCTGTTTCCGGTGGAATCGGTCTACGGCATGCACAACTGGCCCGGCCTGCCCGTCGGCGAGTTCGCGGTGCGCGTGGGGCCCCAGATGGCCGCCTCGGACAAATTCGAGATCACGGTACGCGGCCGCGGCGGCCATGCCGCCATGCCCCACCAGACGATCGATCCGGTGGTGACCGCCGCCCACATCATCACCGCGCTGCAGTCGCTGGCCAGCCGCAACACGGAGCCGACCGACTCGGTGGTGGTCTCGGTCACCGTGCTGCGCGGCGGCGAGACTTTCAACGTCATCCCGGACGAGGTGGTATTGAAGGGCACCGCCCGCACGCTCACGCCGGAGTCCCGCGACCGGATCGAACGCGACATCGCGCGGGTGGCCGCCGGCGTGGCGGAAGGCTTCGGCGCCTCGGCCGAGACGGCCTACCACCGCACCTACCCGCCGACGGTGAACACGGCTGCCGAGGCGGAGACCGCCGCCAGGGCAGCGGCAGCCGTGGCAGGCGCCGGCAACGTGCATCGGGACCTGCCGCCCACCATGGGCGGCGAGGACTTCGCGTTCATGCTGGAGCAGAAGCCCGGCTGCTACCTGTGGCTCGGCAACGGCCCCGGCGAGGGCGGCTGCATGCTGCACAACGCCCGTTACGACTTCAACGACGAGGCGCTGCCGGTCGGCGTCGCCTACTGGGTCAGTCTGGTCGGCGAACTGCTCGGCGGCAGCGAGCGCGCTCCCCGGGCCGCCTGAACTCTCAGCCGGCCTCCTGCGCCGCCCGGCTCTTGCCGGTCCGCTGGCGGTTGTAGCCCTTCAGCCGGCGCGTCGCCGCACGGAACGAGTCGTTCACCGCCACGTAGGGGTCTTCATGGGCGTGGTTGTCTTCCTGGGCGTGGCTGACGACGATCTCTCGTCCCGGCACGTTGACGTCCACGACGACGTGATAGATCCGCCCCTTGTTCTGGTGCCGGTGCGGCGCCTCCACGGTCACCCGGCACGAGATGATGTCCGAGCACACCTGCTCGAGCTTCTCTGCCTGCTCACGGATGACGGTCTCCAGCGCCGGCGAGCGCGGGATGTCCTTGAAGCGGATTTCGACGGGTATCTGCATTAGGCGACTCCTCTCTGGGTGCCTGTCTCGACTATGCGGCGGGGTTCGTCGGAGCAGCCATCAGTGGAATCCACGATCGTTCCTGCCGCCGGTGGCGGAGGATATTGGCTGGAGTGCCTCGTCCGGTCGGCACCGCTCCTCCGAGTATCGCGCCCGTGCCTGCCTGTGGGGCGATACTAGCAGTGGCGGTGCAGTCGCGCCCGCTGCAAAGCAGCACGGTTCGCCGGCTTTCGTCACCCGCCGGAAGACCCGGTTACAGGCGTTGCGAGCCGTGATACTATTGACATGCGGCTTGTCTTGACGACAAATATTTTGTCAGGAGGCCTGACATGCAGAAACACTTCGACGACCTGTTCCACGAGGTCCGGCTGCTCTTCACCACCCTGATCCACACCGGAGAGCAGCTGCACGAAGACTCCGAGATGACCCAGCCCCGCCGGGCGGTGCTCGAGCACCTGCTGCGCGAGGGCCCGTCCACGGTGCCGGCTATCGCCCGGGCGCGGCGGGTCTCGCGCCAGCACATCCAGGCGCTCGTCAATCCGCTGCTGCACGAGGGCCTGGTGGAGCGGGTGGAGAATCCCGCCCACCGGCGTTCCAAGCTGGTAAGGCTGACGGCGGCGGGGCAGAAGGTGATCGAGGACATCCGCCGCCACGAAGCCCATCACCTGGACGAGGCCGGCATCGGCGTATCCGACGACCAGCTCCGCAGTGCGGCGGCGGTGCTGCGCCACGTCCGCGAGGCGCTGGAGGCCTGAGGCGACCCGCGGCAGCGGACGCTACGGCAGCAGGCTCCCCGAAGCGCCGGGATCGAGCCCCGAGGACGAGTCGAAGTCGCTGTCCAGCGCTCGCAGCACGGCCGCATCCCGCCCGTAGACGTCCGGGTAGAAACCGAACTCGCCGTCGGGGCCCATGCCGGCCGTCCAGTAAAGGATCATGACGGGGACCGGACGCGGCAGGAAGACGGTCCGCGTGCGCCCTGTCGCCACCGCGGTATCGATCTCCCCGGCTCCCCACTCGGGATCCTCGTCCAGCAGCAGCGCCGCCAGTTCCAGTGGCCGCTCCACCCGGATACAGCCCGAGCTGAAGCTGCGATCGGCGCTCCGGAACAACTCCCTGCCCGGCGTATCGTGCAGATAGACGTTGTACGCGTTGGGCAGGATGAACTTCACCCGCCCGAGGGCGTTGCCCGGACCCGGGGCCTGCACCAGCTGGTAGGGCAGAGCGCCGCTCCGGTAGCGGGCCCAGTCGAGCGCCTCCGGCGGGATGACGCTGCCGTCTGCCGCCACCACCTGCAGACCCCGCCGGGTCACGGCGGCCGGGTCCGCGATGGCCTCCGGGATGACGTCATTCTTCAAAATCACCGGGGGCACCGTCCAGGTGGGATTGAAGACGAGATAGACGATCCGGGAGCGGAACACCGGGGTGCGCCGGTAGGGTTGGCCCACCACCACACGTGTCTCCCAGCGGATCCCGTCGCCGCGCATGAGGAAGGCGCGGAAGCCGGCTATGTTCACCAGCAGGTAGTCACGCTCCGGGCGCTCCAGCACCCAGCGCGCCCGGTCCAGGTTCACGCGAATCTGATCCGTGCGCGCAGCAACCGGGACGTTCATCGCAGCCAGAGTGCGCGCCCCGACGACTCCGTCCGGCTCCAGCCCGTAGCGACGCTGGAACGCGGCGACGGTGGCCTCGACCGAGTCGTCGTATTGCCAGGGGTCCGGCGCCGCCGGCAGCGGGAACTCCGCAGCCAGCCGCGAGCGGATCGCGGCCACCCGCGGATCCCGCATGCCCGGTTTCAGCGCCTGTCCTGCCGGGATCGCCTGCCAGCCGCCCGCGGCGGCGATGCCCCGGTAACGGGCCAGAGCCGCAACCAGTTGCCGGTACGGCGCTCCTCGCTCGACACTGAGAGCCCCCGCCAGGGATTCCGCCGCCAACGCCGCCTGCAGCGTGGTCACCGGGTCGCCTTCCTCGGTGTCCGGGTGGAAATTCCAGTGCGGATCGAGGCGGGAGGGTTCCACCTTCCCGTAGACGAGGTGGTGGGCGAGTCGCGCCAGAGCGTCGGTCATGAGCAGATCCCGGTCCGCCCGGCCGTAGGGATCCGCCTCGGCGCCGATGTCGTCGACATGGCGCTCGAGGACGGCGAGATGATAATCGGCGGGATTCAGCCCCTCCTCCGCGCTGGCGCGCACCAGAGCCAGCAGCTCGCGGCGGCGCTCCGCCTCGGACCACAACGGCCGGAAGCGCCGGCCGGCGTAGAGATCGGGAAGCAGCGTGCGGGCCGCCAGGGGCTCGCCCTCGATCACATGCAGCGTATCCGCCTCGATCTGCTCCAGCCGCTGGCGCAACCGTTCCCGGACCGCCTGCTCCGCGGAGCCGTGCAGCTCCTGATCCCATGGCGAGGCGGCAGCCCCCGGAGCGGCGCCGATCAGCAGCAAAGCCAGCAGCAGGGCTGGCAGAACGGGGAACGTAATCGGGGCGCCATGGCAGGTCACCCCACTATTCTAAACCGGGACCGGCGACACGGAACGGGAACCGCCGCGGCCTCAACCTGTCGATATTCTTTCCAGTCTGCGTCCTCGTCGTCCATAATCGCTCACATCATCGCCAATCACGGCCAATCACGGCCGTTCGCGCGCGAACGCAGTCTGCAGGCAGCATTGGCACGACAATTGGCACGACAATCGGAGAGAGACCCGGGAGAGAACATGGCAGGAGACAGCCGAGACGATAGTCATTGCGCCTCGCGGCGCCGTTTTCTGGCAGGCGCCGCAGCAGCGGCCGCGATGCTGGGGCCCTGGAGCCGGGCAGCGGCAGCAATGGAGACCCGCAGCCTCGCCTTTTCGCACAACCATACCGGCGAGAGGCTCAATGCCGTCTATTACGAGGGCGGCGAGTACCTCCCCGATGCGCTGGCCGAGATCAACCACCTGCTGCGCGATTTCCGTAGCGGCGAAGTGTGGGAGATGGACGTCGGGCTGCTGGACACCCTGGCCGACCTGCGGACCCTGACGGGCAGCACGGCCGAGTTCCAGATCATCTCCGGCTACCGCTCTCCCCAGACCAACGCCATGCTGCGCAGCGCCAGTTCGGGCGTGGCGAAGCGCAGCCTGCACATGCAGGGCCGCGCCATCGACGTCCGGCTCTCCGGCTACGACACGGCGAAGCTGCGCAAGGCCGCCATGGGCCTGCGCCGTGGCGGAGTCGGCTATTACGCCCGCTCGGACTTCCTGCACGTGGATACGGGCCGCGTGCGGAGCTGGTAGGCCGATGCGGGCGACGCTTCTGGCAGCGACACTCCTGGTCCTCCAGGCCGGCTGCGCGGAGCGGCCCGCCGGTGAAGCCGCAGGGGAAGCCGGCGGCGTCGAGCCGGCAGACATCGTCTTCACCGGCGGCGTCGTCCATACCGCGGACGAACAACGCAGCCGTGCCGAGGCGGTGGCCGTCCGCGGCGACACCATCGTCGCGGTGGGCAACGCCGCGGAGGTGAACGCCTGGATCGGCGACACCACCCGCGTGGTCGACCTGGACGGCCGCACCGTCCTGCCCGGTTTCCACGACGCCCACATGCACCCCATCACCGGCGGCGAGATGCTGCTCGGCTGCTCCCTGTTCGGACTCACGACCCGGGATGCCATCCTCGCGAAGGTCGCCGAGTGCGTGGCGGAGAGCGACGAGGAGTGGGTGATCGGCGAGAACTTCGACCTGGCCGCCTTCCCCGGCGGGAACCCTCACAAGTCCCTGCTGGACGAGATCGCCCCCGATCGCTACGTCTATCTGCGCGGCACCGACGGCCACAACGACCTGGCCAACTCGAAGGTCCTCGAACTGGCCGGCATCACGGCGGAGACGCCGGACCCGCCAAAGGGCGTCATCGAGCGCGATCCCGAAACCGGCGAGCCGACCGGCATGCTGCGCGAGACGGCGCGGGCACCGGTGGAGGCGCTGCTGCCGGAGACCACGTTCGAGGACCGGGTGGCGGCTCTGCAGGCGACGCTCGCAGAGACGGCGCGCTACGGCATCACCTCCCTCGTCGACGCCTGGACCGGCTTGCCCGACTGGGAGGTGTATCGGGCGGTCGCCGAATCAGGCGGGCTCGACGCCCGGGTGAAGGCTTCGCTCACCTACGGCGTCAACGCCAAACACCAGGGCGAGGAATGGG
>Ga0102941_1001541_pt1 | contig 10827 bp, 10 predicted proteins | sample SalPonR2_C_D2_MG_FD_79281 | JGI IMG/M metagenome (GOLD analysis project Ga0102941, IMG submission 79281) | Salt pond soil microbial communities from South San Francisco under conditions of wetland restoration - Salt Pond MetaG R2_C_D2_MG | ecosystem: Environmental > Aquatic > Marine > Intertidal... | reverse complement strand
TTGACACACACGCACATGATTATAATACGCGGCATGTAAAGCATGCAGTCAGCCTGTTAGCGAGCTCCATCTGACCTATTTAATCAAATTATAAACAGATGAAATTTCTATTTATTTTAAAATCTATTAGAAACAATTTATTTTCATAAAACTGACCTACATGAAGACACAAACTTTTAAACTTTTGTTTACAATATTTTTGGTTTACTTTTTTTCTGATTCTATTTCGCAAGAGGCACCCCAAAGAACCGAACCACCATTTTGGTGGGCTGATATGCACCATAGCACATTGCAGGTAATGGTTTATGCTGATAATATCGGTAACACCCGCCCTTCTGTTGATTATCCGGGTGTGACCCTAACTGACATTATTTTGGTCAATAATCCCAATTATATATTTTTAAACCTGGAAATAACAGATGCTGATCCCGGCACATTTCCTATTCGTTTTCGTAATGCAGGCAACGATGTTTATGTTTATGATTATGAGCTAAAGCGACGTCTTCCCAATGCTGAGCAGATAAAGGGATTTGATGCATCCGATGCCATTTACCTTTTAATGCCAGACCGTTTTGCTAATGGTAATCCTTCCAATGATCAGGTAGAAGGAATGCTGGAGGGAGTAAACAGGGATAATCCTGATGGCCGGCAGGGAGGTGATATACAGGGAATTATTGATCATCTGGATTATATCAGAGATATGGGGTTTTCTGCTTTATGGATCAATCCTTTGCTTGAAAACAACCAGCCAGAATACTCTTATCACGGATATGCCACCACCGATTTTTATCAGATCGATCCCCGTTTTGGAACCAATGAAGATTACAAACGCCTGGTAGAAGAAGCTGAACAACGAGGGATCAAAATTATAAAAGATATGATTTTCAATCATATTGGTGATCAGCATTGGTGGATGAAAGATCTACCTGACAAAAATTGGATCAACAACTGGGATGAGTTTACAAAAACATCCTATCGCATCACAACCATATTGGATCCCCATGCTGCTGAAAGCGACTATCGTAAAATGGTTGACGGCTGGTTTGATGGTCATATGCCAGATTTGAACCAAAAGAATCCTCTGTTGGCAACCTATCTCATACAAAATAGTGTTTGGTGGATCGAGTATGCCGGTATTCAGGGCATCAGAATGGATACACAACCCTATGCCGACAGATTTTTTATGTCGGATTGGGGAAAATATTTGATGGCCGAATATCCTTATTTTCGTATTGTAGGCGAATCATGGATCGGTGTACCTTCCCTTATGTCATATTTTCAGGGTGGGGAAATACAATTTGATGGATACGATTCACATATAAATTCTGTTTTCGACTTTTCTCTTTATGATGCCATTGGACCTGGGTTTACCGAAGGTGAAGGATGGTCGGAAGGTTTGATGCGCTTATATAACTCACTTGCACAAGACTTTCTGTATGTCGATCCTTTTCAACTGGTGGTTTTCGGGGATAACCATGATACAGATCGGATTTATACAAGGATAAACCAGGATAAGGATAAACTAAAAATGGTACTTACTCATATATTCACAACCCGTGGCATACCTATGATATATACAGGTACCGAGCTTCTTGAATCTGGATATGAACACGATGGACATGGAGAACTCAGAAGTACATTTCCTGGTGGGTTTCCGGGTGATAAGACCAACGCCTTTACCAAAAGAGGCAGAACACGCAATCAAAATGATATTGTGGATCATATTACAGAATTATTGCAATTCAGGAATGAGAGTGAGGTGCTGCATTATGGTTTGTTAAAACAGTTTGTACCTGAAAACAATGTATATACTTATTTTCGTTATGATGAGGATGAAACCGTAATGGTGGTACTGAATAGTAATGATAAGGATATAGAACTGGATACCCGGCGTTTTAGTGAAGCAACAATAAATTTTAATGCTGCTACAGATATCCTGTCAGGGAAAACATTTAACGATTTCAACACCTGGAAAATACCTGCCAACACTTCCATGGTGCTTCAATTAAAATAAACACTGATTGTATAGAAATGAACCGAGCCATGACAAAAATTTTGACACACACGCGGATGATTATTGTCGATGGAAGTGCATCGCCCTGATAAATAAAGTCATATGGCACAAAGATAAATAACGTCCGGATTTATCCGGGTGGTAGAATGTGGGTCACACTTATTCAACTCAGCGGCAACGCCCTGGATAACTGAAGACGATAGCCATTAGCGCCCTGATAAGGGCAACTTAGAAGCATAAAACGTAAACAACTCAATATTAGCGATAAAAAAATATAAACAGATAAAAAACCCCGTTATAAATCATTAACGGGGTTTTCTTATATCTGCTCTCATGAGTGCTCTTATCAATTCGATGCATGGGTGCCATTGTCTTCATAGGCACGTATAATTTTGATTACCAGCGGATGCCTGACCACATCTGTTTCATTTAAAAATATAAAATCAATGCCTTTTACGTTGTTGAGAATACGTGTTGTGGTTATAAGACCTGAAGTTTGATTTTTAGGCAGGTCAATTTGCGTAATGTCTCCTGTAATGATAAACTTGGCAGATTTTCCCATTCGGGTAAGAAACATCTTCAACTGACTTTCGGTGGCATTCTGTGATTCGTCGAGAATGGCGAATGCATTATCTAATGTACGACCTCGCATGAATGCCAGAGGTGCTATTTCAATGGTTTTGTCTTCCAGGTATTTTTCCAGTTTGGAAGGAGGAATCATGTCCCGCAACGCATCGTAAAGAGGTTGCAGATATGGATCGAGTTTTTCCTTGAGGTCGCCGGGCAAGAATCCAAGGCTTTCTCCCGCCTCTACTGCCGGACGTGTAAGGATGATTCTTCTTACCTCTTTGTTTTTCAGGGCACGTACAGCTAATGCTACAGCAGTGTAAGTTTTTCCTGTACCAGCAGGGCCAATGGCAAAAACCATATCGTGTTTTTTACTGCTTTCAACCAGGCGTGCCTGGTTAGGTGTTCGTGCCTTTATCAACATGCCGTTCTTGCCATGCAGCAAAACTGAAGCATTTTCGTGCTCTATGATTGAAGAAAGTGTTTCAGATTCATTGCAGGTGATGATCTCCAGAATGGTTTCATCGGTTACTTTACCAAATTTCTCAAAATGCTCCAGAATTTGCATCATTTTTTTCTGAAAGAAATCCAGTTCCTCATGATCGCCAATGGCTTTTAATTCATTACCCCTTAGCACTATCCTCAATTTTGGGAAGAGTTTTCTGAGTAATTTGATCTTTTCTTCTTTCAATCCAAAAATATCAGACGGATGTGTTGCACTAAGGGTTACAAGTAGTTCACCTGTATCGTTTTTTTCAAATCTATTCAAAAGAGGGTGTTTTTTTAGGAAATATCATTTTTGTTGTGTTCAAAGGCCGGAAATGATCCTGATCGTTAAACATTAATCATTTCACAAACCTTTTCTTTTGCAAAATAACAAAAATAATATGATTTGTGTGAGGTAGGTAGGAATTATTTGATAATTCTGATACCTCATGGGTTGGTGATTTGTGCTTTGCACGTCATTAGGTGCTCATTTGTGCTTTGCACGTTGGTTTTTGCGGTGGAGATGGGTTTTTCTTTTCAAAAAAGATGCCTCAAAATAAAAATTTCAGCAATTTGATAAAAAACCATAGATGTGCATCAGAATGAACTGAACCATGACAATAATATTGACACACACACGGATGATTGTAATTTCGTAACAAAGCAAAAAATACAAAACCGATTTTGTTGGCGAGCTTTCTCGTTCATGAAAACGAGAACCGAATTAATAAAATTATAATCAGATGAATAGTTTTGCAATGTAATAAAGTCTTTTGCTATTTTTGCATAATAGATTGAACTATTGAAATAACAAAAAACATGACCATTGTAACACTTATTAGCGACTGGGGGATTAACAGTCATTACCGGGCTTCGGTAAAAGGAAGAATCTACAGTCAGATCAAAGATGTGCAGATTGTAGATCTTACACATACGCTGCAACCTTTCGACATCATGAATTGTAGTTTTATACTTCGTAATTCTTATCCTGATTTTCCGCCTGGTACCATTCATATTATTGGTGTGAATACCGAAGCAGGAACAGAGACTCCCCATGTTGTTGCCCGCTTCAATGATATGTATTTTATCGGGTCAGACAATGGTGTGTTTTCTCTTTTGTTCGAGAACGAATCTCCTGAAGTTTATGAACTGGATGTGATGCAGGAATCAGATTATTTTACTTTTTCTTCGCGGGATGTGTTTGTGAAAACAGCTGCACTTATTGCTTCTGGTACTCCTTTGGAGAAAATTGGCAACCCGGTATCAACATTGAAAAAGATGTATGCTTTCAAACCTGTTATATCCGGCAGCCGTATCGAAGGTAAGGTTATCTTTATAGACGATTACGAGAATGTTTTTGTCAATATCGATCATGCCAGTTTTCGAACCGTAGGCAAAGGCAGACCTTATTCTATCAAGTTCCGGGCGCCGGGTTATGCTATCGAAGAACTGCAAACTTCCTATTCTGATGTAGAGGAGGGAGAACGGCTGGCATTGTTTGGTTCGAGCGGCTATCTGGAAATTGCCATCAACCGGGGCAAGGCCGCCAGTTTACTGGGGTTGCAAATCACCGATCCTGTAATTGTTGAATTTGAGGAATAACTTTCATTGCTGAGGTTCTTTCTGAATTTTAGTTGGATCATGAAAAACAAGTCTTTAGTCTTTTCGTTTTTCAAATGGTTACAAAATCATATGTATCACTCCCAATGTCTTGAAAATTATGTATACCCTTTTTATCAGAGAGATCAATAATTTTTTCAATAACCTGATTGGATATATAACCATTGCTGTTTTTCTGATTATCAATAGTTTGTTTTTGTGGGTCTTTCCTGTTGAAACCAACATTTTAAATTCCGGATATGCAAATCTTGAGGGGTTGTTCTCTATTGGTCCCTATGTATTTTTGTTTTTAATCCCTGCCATTACCATGCGCTTTTTCGCCGATGAGAATAAGAGTGGAACCATTGAATTTTTGCTAACAAAACCTCTAACAGATCTTCAGATCGTATTGGCAAAATATTTTGCTGCCGTTGTGCTTGTTGTTATATCATTGCTGCCTGCCCTGATATATGTGATCACGGTATACCGGTATGGTTTGCCACCGGGCAATCTTGATATGGGTGCTACATGGGGTTCATTTATTGGATTACTTTTTCTGGGTGCAGTGTTTGTTTCCATAGGTCTGTTTTCATCCTCGCTGACCGATAATTCTATCGTTTCTTTCATGATCTCCATCTTTTTGTGTGGTTTTATTTATATCGGATTTGAGTTTATCTACTCGCTGGATTTTTTTGGCAATTTTGATCTTTTTATCCGCGATCTGGGTGTTTTTGCTCATTACACTTCTATTAGCCGGGGAGTAATTGACAGCCGCGATGTGATCTATTTCCTGAGTGTTATCGTAGTCTTTCTTCTTCTTACCAAAATTAAACTTGAAAGTAGAAAATGGGAAAAATAAGGTTGCAGGTGTTGGCAAACTTAAAACAAGCAAGGGGTGATATTGACCGAATGAAAATCCATTGACCCGCCTTTCTTATGTATGAAAAAACTATATGTCAAAGAGGAGGTCACAGATTTTCTTCTCTATACCTCTTCAAATGGCAAAACAAAAGTTGAGGTTATTGTGAATAACGAGACGGTCTGGCTAATCCCCAAATCCAACGCGCAATTATTTGGCATTCAGGTTTCGGCTGTTTCAAAACATCTGCAATGAAAGAGAGATTGAAAAAGAGTCAACTGTTTCCTTTTTGGAAACAGTAAAGGACTTGGGCTAATGAAACCTTTACAGGATTAGTATACTAAAAACCAATAAATTTAAAGTGATTTTGACAGGATTGTAAAAATACTCAAAGAAAAGAAGACAGATGGCAAATAACTTTTCGATCAATAACCTAACCTATCGTTATCCAGGCAACAAGTATTTGGAGTTTTCCGATTTTTCCTGTGAGAATGGGCAACGAATGCTCATTAGCGGTTCTTCGGGAAGTGGGAAAACAACTTTATTGCACCTGCTTGCGGGTATTTTACAACCCCATACGGGCATGATCATGGCAGGAGAAACCAGGCTAGATCTATTGTCTTCATCCGGAAGAGACCTTTTCAGAGGTAAACATATCGGTATGATCTTTCAGAAGCATCTTTTCCTTTCCGGCATGAGCATTTATCAGAATCTTGTCGTGGCGCAGAAAATTTCAGGGAAAAAGATCCCAAAAAAGCTTCACTATCTTGATGAGATACTGGTGAAACTCGAAATTGATGCGCTTCGTAACAAAAAACCTGAGCAACTAAGTGAGGGGGAGCAGCAGAGGTTTTCCATTGCCAGGGCACTTGCCAATCAGCCTGACTGGGTGCTGGCCGATGAACCCACTTCCAGCCTCGACGATAACAACTGCGAAAAGTTTATTGCTGCCATTGATAAGGTAGGTAAAGATATCGGTTGGATTATTGCTACCCACGATCGAAGGTTGAAACAATATTTAGCAAAAATTTATTCACTCTAAAATTATATGTTGGCATGTATATACTTCGCCTTGCCTTTTCCCGCATTCTTTCCAAACCCGGAAACAGTATTCTTAGTTTGCTGCTGTTTGCCATAGGCGGTAGTATTATTTCTTTTCTTCTATTGGCAAACCAACAGATCGAGGAAGGAATTAAACGCAATTTGGCGGATATAGATCTGGTAGTGGGTGCCAAAGGAAGTCCGTTGCAATTGATCCTCTCTTCTGTTTTGCATGCCGATTATCCCACAGGAAATATATCACTTGACGAGGCAAAAAAACTGGGGCAACATCCTCTTGTGGAAAAATCCATCCCTCTGGCATTGGGAGATAGCTACAGGGGGTTCAGGATTATAGGGGCACCCGTAAGTTATCCGCAACTATACAATGACCAGATAGGAGACGGGCAGTGGTATGAGAAATCATTGGAAGTAGTGTTGGGATATCAGGTAGCGCAGAAAACAGGTTTGAAAACAGGAGATACTTTTTATGGTGTGCATGGTTTTCAGGAAACCGGGCATGCCCATGAAGATCATATTTATACAGTAAAAGGGGTTTTGCAGTATGGTGCCAATATTGCCGACAATCTCATTTTTACTCCCGTAGAATCAGTATGGCAGGTGCATGATCATGAACATGATCATGATAGTTATGACAATGCCGAATACGATCAAAGCCATCATGACCATGGCCACCATGACCACGGCGACCATGACCACCACCATGGCGAACATGGCAAGAATGACGGCAGGAACGAACACGACAACAACGAACACGACCATCACGCAAATATCCAGGATCAGCATGCTCAGAATTCGCATGCAGAGCATGATCATCAGCAGTCAGATCATACAAAAACTGATAAAGATCCGCATGCCCTAGTTGTTCAAAATGAGGGTATACAGAAATTTGAGAAAGATTCTGGTAACCAGATCATAAGCTCTATTCAGCAAAAGATTGATGATGGTCAGGATATCAGTAAGGAAGAGATGGAACTCTATCTTGCTTATGTGGAGGGAAATACTGAAAAACAAAAGGATTCAGGTCGTGAGATCACGGCGATGTTGTTGTTTTATCGCAGTCCGGCAGCGCATATTCAATTGCCTCTATTAATTAATGATACTACTGGAATGCAGGCAGCCTCGCCTGTTCTGCAACTCAACAGATTGATGAAGCTGCTGGGGTTTGGTTTTGACATGTTGCGCCTGCTTGCCTGGGTGATCATAGTGATCAGCGGAATCAACATTTTTGTAAATCTACTCAGCCACCTTCGTCAGTTGATGGGCGAAATAGCACTGCTCAGGGTTTTGGGTGCCAGTTCTTTAAAGGTTTTCCAGTTGCTTTTGTACCAGGGTGTTTTTCTTGCTTTAGGCGGATGGATGGGAGCCCTGCTGCTATCCCGACTATCAGGTTCTATTTTACCGGGTTTTGCATTTTTACAAAACTGGTTTTCTTTAGATGTGCAAACAAATGAGTGGTTTCTTCTCTTATACATGATAGCAACAGGAATAATTGCTGCGCTTATTCCTGCCATCAAAGCATACAATACCGATGTACATTTTACTTTAACCAGAAATACGAATGTTTAAAATTGTTACGCTAACTGTTTTTTTGTTTTTCACATCTGGCCCTCCTGATATGGAAGAGCATTATAACAATGAGACATGGAATATATTATTGTCGGATGTGAAAATGAGATACCGTTTTAGTGTTGATTACGGCACCTTTATGCAGGTTCCTCGTTTTGGTGAAAGCTTAAAGGAACTGGAAGGCCAGGAAATTACATTACGCGGTTTTTTTCTTCCAACAGATGTTACAGGTGATTCCTTTGTGTTATCGCATGTACCCATGCAAATGTGTTTTTTTTGCTCAGGAGCAGGTATAGAAACAGTGATTGAATTGCAAAGCCTTCCTACTCACGTGATCAGGTTCAGACGTTTGAGTACAGATGATTTTATTGAAGTAAAAGGCACATTGAAACTAAATACCGATGATCTTGATCATTTGATTTACATTCTGGAAGATGCGGCATTTATTGGGTTCAGCGATTGAAAATTTATTTTTATTTTTGCAACGCTTTTTCATTGGAAATCAAAAGACCCCAGAAAATGAATGCACACAAAATGAATCGTTACCTGTTTTTCTTAGCCTTACTAATCATTATACAAGGATGTTCGGTGTCATCACGATCTATGAAAACACCCAATTACCATATAGAGTTTTACAAAAATGATTTTGAATACTCACAACAGGTTTCTGCCGAAGCAACCTCTGTAAGGATATTAGGTATCGACTGGCAACGTTTTTTAAACTGGGAAACAGGAAGCATTAGTTCCGATAGATTTAGAGATGAATCACAAAACCTGATGGTTTCAGGAAATATAGTTGCCGATCCGGTGGTAGGGGTTGTTTCTGCTATCATTCCAGTTGTGGGTGATTATGGTAAAGGTAAAGTAAGTGCCTATGCATTACACCGGTTGATGTTGGAAAATCCGGGATATGATGTTGTGATCTATCCGCAATATGAGACCCAGCGGTTTTTTGTACCATTTATTTATTCAAAAAGGAAAGTAACCGTAACAGCCCGGTTAGGGAAAATTAAATAAAGTTTAAATCCAGAAACATGCAAATAATTGATCTTGATTCCGTCAGTGTAAGAAGATATCTGCTCTTATTTCTGTTCATTTATCTGGGCGCCTGTGCCTCACCCGACAGAAATGAAGAGCATGCCGGTATGCTTCCCGTAAAAAGGGTTGTAGACGGTGATACCTTTTGGGTAGAAGATGGAACCGAAAAGGGGATGAAGGTGAGGCTGATAGGTGTTGATACGCCTGAAACGGTTCACCCGCAAAAGCCAGTAGAGTTTTATGGCAAAGAAGCGTCTGATTTTGTTAAAAAGATGCTGGAAGGTAAAAAAGTGAAACTTGAATATGATGTTCAGGAAAAAGACCGCTATGGGCGAACACTTGCCTATGTTTACCTGGAAGACGGAACTTTTTTAAATGCCGAACTGGTTCGAAAAGGCTATGCACAAGTCATGACCATTCCACCCAATGTTAAATTCTCAGAACTTTTCCTCGATCTGCAAAAGAAAGCAAGAGATCGTGAACTTGGACTGTGGGGTGGGTAAAAGTGGTAAGAAGATTGTTGAGCGGATCAGCAAAGGAAGTTTCTACAACTGTCTTTGCCTTCCTGTTAGCCTTTAAATTTTATAGGAGATTGTTTTCAGGGTAAGCTCGTTCAAAGATCTGTTTGCCCTTTTTCACCTGAAAAATATTGTTGCTTGTGTTTAAAGAGCACATTAAAAGTAGTAAGAGAACCATAGCAGCGTGTAATATACTGCTGAAGGTTCACCTTTTCTTCATCACTCATTGCTTCATTGGCGTTGATGCGTTGCTCCAAAACCCTTAAACGATCGCGTACCATTACAATTTTATGGAATAGTTGGTCAATACTGATTTCTTTGGGTTTAAGATTTGGATCGGCAGGTTTCAGGATCATGGTACCTTTTTTCCATTTATCCCCCAGATCAACTATTTCGGGGAAATCAGCATATCTTTTTAAGACGTTGGAGAAAACTTTTTCAAGATCTTGCAGACTGATGCCCGATCCTGCACCGCCACCTTGCTGCTCATCAAGGTTAGAGGGTTCCAGTAGTTTTAATCCCTGAAAAGATACAGCAATGTCTTTATCGCCCCTGTTCAGGAAGAATATGGTGTAGGTCGTAAGATTTATTTTGGTAATGATACCCACCCCAAACTGTGGGTGTTCTACTTTTGCTCCGATTTTATACTGATTTGTATCCATAGGAAATTGATATTATAAATTAAAATGGAAGGTGAAAGAATCAAATTATGGTATTCAAAAAAATGCCTCAGGGCTGTTCATGCAAATTTCTAAAAGTCTATTATACCTAATCAATTCAGCAAACTATTATTTATCAAAGTATTTAAGAATCAATGCAATCATGTGGGTGTATGTCATAATAAAAATCATTTTGATATCCATAAGATCCTCCGGACAAATATACACAAATCAATCTTTCCTTTTTCTGTCAGATAAAAATTTTGATAGTACGGATTCATTCGATATTGGGAGATAATCCTGGATTTATTTTGATAAACCTTTGCCAGGGATTCGCACAATTTTAATAAATAGTCTTTGCAGGAAAACGCCAAATACTGCGTTGTTCTCGTTTTTGAATCAGTCATTTACGAAAAGTAAACTCCTTAGATTCAGAAACTTCGAAAGCCTTGTCTTTGA
>Ga0102941_1001537_pt1 | contig 10839 bp, 11 predicted proteins | sample SalPonR2_C_D2_MG_FD_79281 | JGI IMG/M metagenome (GOLD analysis project Ga0102941, IMG submission 79281) | Salt pond soil microbial communities from South San Francisco under conditions of wetland restoration - Salt Pond MetaG R2_C_D2_MG | ecosystem: Environmental > Aquatic > Marine > Intertidal... | reverse complement strand
ATTATAATAAAAAATTGTTTTTTCATTAGAAAAACCTCCAAATCTATTATAACATTTTATTATAAGTATTTGTAATTTTATTAGTAATTTTGGAGGTGTAGAATTAGTAAATTAAATAATTACGTCTATATGGTTAGGTGTTCTGATCATAGCCTTTATACTGGTTGGACAAATAATCTAAAAAAAAGAATAGAAAAACATAACAGTGGTAATGGTGCGAAGTATACTCGTAATAAGTTGCCGGTTCAATTAGTTTATTATGAAAAATTTAGTACTAAAATAGAAGCTATGAGAAGAGAATATAGGATTAAAAAGCTGAGTAAAGTTGAAAAAGAAGGATTAATTAAAATGAAAGAAAGGATTTGTGAGATGAATTTAATTGAAAGTTTCCAAGTGAATCATTTGAAATTAAAACCAGGTTTGTATGTTTCTAGAAAGGACCAAATTGGTAGTGAAACAGTAACAACATTTGATATTCGGATGACAACACCAAATGAAGAACCAGTTATGGGTACGGATGGGATTCATGCCATTGAACATTTAGGTGCAACTTTTTTAAGAAACGATGATGACGTAAAGAAGAAAACCGTCTATTTCGGACCTATGGGATGTAGAACGGGATTTTATCTAATAATGGCTGGGGATCTTGAATCTAAGGATATTGTTGATAAAGTTAAAGAAATGTTTGAAATTATTCTTAATTTTAATGAAGAAATACCTGGCGCTAATGCAAAAGAATGCGGTAATTTTAGTGATATGAATCTAAAAATGGCAAAGTACTATAGTCAGAAATATTATGACCAAGTGATTGGTAAAATAAAAAAGAGCCAGATGGTATATCCTTAAAATTAGAATCCATTAAAATTTGAGAAATATTATTATAAACTTGTTTTTCGGGTATATATGAATAAGAGTCATTAGAACTGAAAGGAGAGTTTATGCAAAAAGGTGTTTATCACAATCGAAATGGTAATATTCATAGTGAAGAATCTAGAGAACATTATTTAGAAGAACAAAAGAAAGCAGAACATGAATTGAAAGAAGCAAAAGAATTTATTAAAAAGATTTACAATGAAGACTTTGAACACTATGAAACAGAGCGCGCTGGGAATGCTTACCATGTTAAATTTAAAAAAAGTGGAGAATCTAAATATAAGGACTTGACAATAGAATTTGGTGACAACTACGCAAAAATTGAAGACATGTTATAAATTTAAATATTGATGAGATTTCATTTGAAATCTCATTTTTTTTATTGTATAATATAACAGTTGGCGAGAGTGCTGGAACTGGCAGACAGGCATGGTTGAGGGCCATGTGTTCATAGAACGTGTGGGTTCGATTCCCATCTCTCGCACCATAAAGTGCAAAAAATGCACTTTTTTTATTTTTTGGAAGTAAAATTAATGATATAATATTAGTTGAGTTAATAAAGTTTAAAATAAAGGGGTTAAAATGGAGCAGAAAAGAGTAATAATTGTAGACGGAAATAGTATCATTAATAGAGCCTTTTATGCGATCCCATCCTTAGTTAATAAAGATGGTATACATACGAATGCTATATATGGTTTTTATAATATGTTGTTCAAATTATTAGATGATTATAAACCAGATTATTTAAGTATTGCATTTGATGTAAAAGCTAAAACTTTTAGACATAAACAGTTTGAAGATTATAAAGGTCATCGTGCTGGTATGCCAGATGAGTTGGCGGAACAAATGCCAATTATTAAGGAAATACTAGATGCATTAGGTATTGAACGGATGGAATTAGCAGGATACGAAGCAGATGATTTAATCGGTACAGTTAGTCAACTGTGTGCAGATGCAGATTTGGAAGTACTTATTATATCTGGTGATAAAGATATATTACAATTAGTGAATGATAATGTTACTGTATTGTATACTAAACGTGGTATTTCTAATTTAAAAGAATATAGAGAAATTGACGTAGTAGAAGAATTTGGTGTTAAACCTGTCCGAGTACCAGATTATAAAGGTTTACGTGGTGATTCTTCGGATAATATCCCTGGTGTAGCAGGTATTGGTGACAAAACTGCAAAAAAACTCTTAAAGCAGTTTGATAGTGTAGAAGAAATTATCATGAATCAAGAAAGTATTAAATCAACCCGGGCAAGAAATAGTATTGAAGGGAATGAAGAAGTTGCAGTCCTTAGTAAAAAGTTAGCTACTATTATGAAAAATGTTCCCATTGAGTTTAATATTGAAGAGTTAATTATTGAAGAGCCTGAAATTGAAAGTGTTATTACTTTACTAAAAAAATATGATTTAAACAGTATTATTTCTAGACTTAAGAATTATAGCTCAGTGGAAATTGAAACATCAGATGTAAAAAATGAAGAGATTTCTAGTAAAGCTTTAGCTGAGATTTTAAAATCCGTTGATATTTTTTCTTTTAAGATCATATATGATAACATTAATATAAAGACTAATGAAGCAATTTCAATAGCTGTCTCTTATGGAGAAAAAAGTTTTTATGTTGACTTTAGAGAGAATGACAATAATCTTATAGATTTAAAAGAAATATTTGAGAATGAAGAAATTATTAAATATGGTTATGAAATGAAATTGGATTATCTAATTTTGTTAAGATATGACATTGATTTAAAAGGTATTGGTTTTGATTCATTTATTGCAAAGTATTTAATTGAACCCTCTACAAAACATTATTATTTATCAAATTCTGTTATGGAACACTTTAGTATTTCTATTATCAATGAAGATGAATTACTTGGTAAAGGGGCTAAGCGTAAAGAGTTTAGTGAAATAGATAAATCAGAGTTGAAAAAGTATAGTCTTGATTATTCATATTACGCTTTAAAATTGAAAGACAAGCTTTCTAAACGCTTAGAGGAAGCCGGGGAACTTGATTTGTTTACAGAAATTGAAATGCCATTAATTGGAACCCTAGCAAGAATTGAATTTAAAGGATTTAATATAGACCAAGAATATTTAAAAGAATTAGATATTGTTCTCACAGAGAAACTCGCGAATTTAACTGAAGAAATATATGAACTTTCTGGAGAAAAATTTAATATAAATTCACCAAAACAATTAGGGGTTATTTTATTTGAAAAGCTTGAGTTACCAGTTATTAAAAAAACAAAAACAGGGTATTCAACTGCTCATTCGGTATTAGAAAAACTAGAAAACAAACATGAGATTATTCCTTTGATTATGGAATATAGAACCTATCAAAAATTAAAATCCACATATATTGATGGCTTGTTTGATGTAATCAATCAAGAGTCCAAAAGAATTCATACATCATTAAACCAAACTGTAACTGTAACAGGCCGGTTAAGTTCTTCTAATCCTAACCTTCAAAATATTCCGGTACGGTTACCCTTTGGACGAAAAGTTAGAAAGGTATTCATACCTTCGGAAGGAAATATTCTTTTAGGTGCAGACTATTCTCAAATTGAGTTAAGAATACTTGCCCATATGTCGAAAGATGAAAAGTTATTACATGCTTATAAGAATAAAATAGATATCCATAGATTAACAGCTTCTCAAGTATTTAATGTTGAGTTAGAAGATGTTACTAATGCTCAAAGAAGTGCAGCAAAATCTGTAAATTTTGGTATTGTCTATGGTATGAGTGATCATGGATTATCTCAGGAGTTAAATATTTCAAGAAAAGAAGCCCAAAGTTATATAGATAAGTATTTTGCTAATTACTCAGGTGTCAAAACATTTATGGATGAAATCGTAGAAGAATGTAAGGATAATCACTATGTAACAACGCTATTAAGTCGAAAACGTTATATAAGAGATATTAATAGTAAGAATTACTTTAAAAGACAATTTGCTGAAAGGACTGCACAAAATACACCCATTCAAGGGTCGGCAGCTGATATAATAAAAATAGCGATGATCGATACTGAAAAAGCTCTTTTAGATGCAGGTTTAAATTCAAAATTAGTTTTACAAGTACATGATGAACTGTTATTAGATGTTATCCCTGATGAATTACAAAAGGTTAAGGAAATTCTAAAAGAATCTATGGAAAAAGCATATACACTTGATGTGCCCCTTGTAGTGGATATGAAAGAAGGGAAGAGTTGGTATGAAACAAAATAGTTTAAAAATAATTGGTTTAACAGGTGGCATTGCTTCTGGAAAATCAACAGTTTCAAACTATTTGATTAATAAAGGGTATCATGTAATCGATGCAGACATCATTGCAAGAGAGGTTGTAGCAAAAGGCAGTCGTGGGTTAGAAAAAATCGCTACTACTTTTGGTAAGTCAATTCTGAAAGAAAATGGAAGTCTCAATAGAAAGAAATTGAGAAATATCGTTTTTAATGATGAGAAAGCTTTAAAGCAATTAGAAGAGATTACCCATCCTTTAATTATTAATAAAATAAGTGAAAAACTTAAAAATCTGCGTAATAATGATAGGTTTAGTCTTGTTTTTTTAGATTGTCCATTATTATTCGAAATGTCATTAGAAGCTCTAGTTAATGAAGTCTGGTTAATTTCAACAACTACTGCAAATCAAATCAGTAGAATTGTAGAAAGAGACAAGACTGATCCGCTAGAGGCTAAAAAGATTATTGAGCAACAAATGTCATTAAAAGAGAAGATTAAAAAATCAGATATAATCATAAAAAACAATTCTACAATTGAAGAATTGAAGTCGAAAATTGATTTGTTATTGAAAGATAGGTGTTAGATGTTTAATAAAAAACCTAAATATCTCGTGAGATCAATAAAAGGAAAAAACCGTTATATTGTTGATTATTTAAGAAGTAAAGTTTCCATACGAAAAGATATGCTGGCCCTTATGAGTGGTTTTGCGAATGCTTTTGTAATGTATGATTCAAATATTTCTGAAACTGAATTAAGAATTGTACATAAACAACTAGATGAGATAACATATTTTCTTAAGAAACAAGATATTCCTTATGAGATTATTAAGTATAAGGTAGAAATTAAAAGAAATATTTTAAAGCAAATTTTAACATCAAGAAAAGGCGAAGATGCATATTCATATATGATTAGTTTTGTACTTGAAGAAGAGTTCTTTCCAAAAATTGTTGATTTGCATCTAAAATATAATAGTAATTTGAGATTTGGACTTAATTTTACAAATGATAATGAAATTCAAAGTAGAAAGGATTATATTTCGAATATGATCAATGATGACAATAGATTTGATTACTACGATATAGATTTATTTTATAACCATCAGTTGAAAAGGCTTGCATTATTTTCACATGATGAACAAAAAGTTATTGAATTAATTGATAAAATCAAGGAGAGTTGATATGGCTGGAAAAACTGTTTTAGTTGTAGACGATGCAATGTTTATGAGAAAAATGCTAAATGATATTTTAACTAAGGCTGGATATGAAGTTGTTGGTGAGGCAGCTGATGGTAAAGAAGCCTTAACGCGGTATAAAGAGCATAGACCTGATATTGTTACCATGGATATTACGATGTCGCCGGTTAATGGGATTGATGGTTGCCGGTTAATCAAAGAGGAAGATTCCGAAGCTAAAATCTTGATGGTTTCCGCCATGGGACAGGAGTCAATGGTTATTAATGCCATAAAAGCTGGAGCAAAAGGTTTTATTGTAAAACCCTTTGATGGGCCAAAAGTTATTAATGAAATTCAAAAAATAGTGAAGTGAGGCTTATGAAAAAAATATATAATATAAAAGTCTCTACACTGATAATGATCTTTTTGCCAATTCTCTCAATTTTGATTGGATATTTTGGCGTGAAGTTATATTTACTATCTAATAATAATTTTAATGATGAAATAGATTCTAATAGACCTGGTGTTGAAGAGATAATTGAAAATAATGATGTTTCATCTGATGAGTCTTTGACGACGGAAGAAGATTCGAATAATGAGATAAGTGAAAATGAAACCAGCAATCTAGAAAAAAGAGTTACACAAAGTATAGGACCAATTAACTATTATTCTATTCAAGTAGGTTCTTTTTCAGATGAAGAAAATGCAAATGAATTTAGAAATGAGTTAACAGATAAAGGTTATTTTGCATATAATCTTTCAGATAATAACTATAAAGTCTTTATTGCAGCAAGTTATAATAAGGATATGTTGGCAGAAGAACTAGCTTCTATTAAAGAAATAAGTCCAGATGCATTTATTAAAAGTATGAACATAAAAAGCAAAAACTTTTCTTATACTATTAAAGAAAATGATTACTTTAAAGAAATAAGCACTTCAATTTCCAATCAAATAAATACTATCAATGCATCTATTAATCTTCAAAATATTAAAGAAGATTTGAATAAAATAGAGAAGAATAATAGCCAATTCAAAGCAGTTAATGGTAATAATGATATGAGTAATCAAATCACTGCCTATGTTAATGAGATCAAGAATGCCATGGAAACTGTTGACATTGACAATGAAGATAGTATTCAAGGGTTCTTAGAGAATAATATTAACACGTTTATTAAATATTTTCGATAAATAGAAATGATTCAAAGGAATTAATTATTGACATCGATTAACCCTATGATATAATTAATATAACAAAAATTTAATAACTAGATTGAGATATGAGCCAAAATAGACAACTTATGGAGTGATAAGTATAGTTTTATTTGGCTTTTTTTATGTATGAAGGGGAGTGAGAGATAGATAATAATAAGTTGATCTGTATAGAATGGTTTTCAATGAATTATTGGAAAAGTACATAGTGTAAGAGATGGATTAAGTAGTTTAGACCCTATCTAATGATTTCGTTAATATTTAAAGGCAATTGGATTAAAAGGTTATTTTTTTAAGATTTATAGTGTTAAAAAAATTTTGCTTCAAAAGTTTGGTAATGAAATCACAAGCTTTTTAATTATGAAGTGATGCATACCACTGTATTAATCGGAATAGGGAAAAAATTAATAAGTTTAAAATTCAGTTTAGATACAAATCATCATGATTGGTTGTTAATTTAAATACAATCAAATGTAGTATTTATGCATTTTTATTGATAATATATTGACTTTTAGCTAATATATAATAAAATAAATATGTGCGAAAAAGATTTTGTATACAGTATTCAAAATTAAGAAAGGGTGAATAGATTGGGACTTTTAACTTTTAAAGGTGGAACACATCCACCACACGGCAAAAAGTATAGTGAGAACAAAGCTATCGAGAAAGCCACAGCTCCAAAAGTTGTAAAAATACCTTTGAGTCAGCATATTGGCGCACCATGTAAGGCAATTGTTGAAAAGGGAGATTATGTTAAGGTTGGTCAAAAAATTGGAGAGCCATTAGCTTTTGTTTCTGCCCCTGTACATAGTAGTGTTTCAGGAATAGTTAAATCTATAGGATCAGAAAAAGTTGCTGGCGGATCTGGCGATTGTATCGTTATTGAATCCGATGGAAAATTCGAAGTGAGTGAAAACGTTATTACAAAAGGTGAATTAGAAAACCTCAGCGGGAAAGAAATACTAGAAATCATTAAAGAAGCAGGAATTGTTGGTATGGGTGGCGCAGGCTTCCCAACACATGTAAAATTATCACCACCTCCTGAAAAAGATATTGATTTACTAATTTTAAATGGGGCAGAATGTGAACCCTATCTAACAGCTGATCATCGATTAATGATTGAAAGAGCTGATGATATTATTTATGGACTAAAAGCTTTGATGAAAGTTTTAGAAGTAAATAAAGGCTATATAGGAATAGAAAATAATAAACCTGATGCTATTAGAATTATGCAAGAAGCAGCCAAAGGTGAAAACATTGTTATTCAAGGTCTTAAAACTAAGTATCCTCAAGGAGCAGAAAAGCAATTGATTGATGCCATTTCTGGACGTGAAGTACCTTCAGGTGGTTTACCTATGGATGCTGGCGCAGTTGTAAATAATGTAGCTACGGCATATGCTGTTGCTCAAGCAATCAAAACAGGCATGCCTTTGATTGAACGTATATGTACGATTACAGGAAATGCTATTTCAGAACCAAAGAATTTAGAGATTAGAGTTGGTACAGATCTTTCTGAAATTATTGAACAATGTGGTGGTTTTTCTGAAACGCCAGGTAAAATTATTTTAGGTGGACCAATGATGGGAAGAGCAACATCATCAATAGATGTACCATCGACTAAAACAACATCAGGTATACTAGTGTTTAATAAAGAAAAAGCAATTATTGAAGAACCAGCGTATTGTATTAAATGTGGTAAATGTGTTGATGTTTGCCCTATTAATTTATTGCCTGTTTATTTAAGTAGTCATGCGGAACATGGTAATTTAAGCAAGATAAAAGAGCTTAACGTTATGGATTGTATTGAATGTGGCTCTTGTTCGTATATATGTCCTTCGAAGAGAAGATTATTAGAAGGCATACGTTTAGGAAAAAATAGAATTAGAAGCATGAAGCAAAAGTAGTCAGGAGGATGAAATGGAATCAAAATTAATCGTATCATCGTCACCTCATATTCGATCCAAAGATACTGTTAGTTCAATTATGAGGGATGTTGTGATTGCATTATTACCAGCAACATTATATAGTGTATACTTATTTAGGTTTAATGCTGTAAAAGTTATATTATTAGCTATACTAGCAGCCGTTGCGACAGAAGCAATTATACAAAAAATAAGAAATAAAAAAATAACAATTAATGATTGGTCAGCTGTAATAACTGGTTTATTATTAGCATTTAATATGCCCGCTTCAGTACCTTGGTGGATACCAGTTATTGGTTCGATCTTTGCAATATCAGTTGTAAAACATGCCTTTGGGGGTTTAGGTCAGAACTTTATGAATCCTGCATTAGCGGCAAGAGCATTTTTAGTAGCTTCTTGGCCTGTTCAAATGGGGGCTTGGATTACACCTGGAGCAGACGCTGTATCAACTGCAACACCTTTAGCAACTGCAGGAACTGCAAATCAAGCTTCTCTAATGGATTTATTAATTGGAAATATAGGTGGTAGTTTAGGAGAAACATCTGCTATTTTATTAATTATTGGAGGATTATATTTACTTTATAGAGGTGTTATAAAAATTACTATTCCTGGGATATATATTGGAACATTTGGATTGTTATATTTTGTTTATAGTGGATTCGATTTTTACTCTACAACTTATCAATTATTAGCAGGTGGATTAATGTTAGGGGCTATTTATATGGCAACTGATTATGTTTCGTCTCCGGTGAATAGAAAAGGACAAATTATTTTTGCTTTCGGTGCAGGTTTAATTACTTTTATTATTAGAGCATACGGAGGAATGGCAGAAGGTGTTTCCTTCTCAATTCTACTTATGAATGTTGCGACACCAATAATTGAACGTTACACAGCTCCAAAAGTTTTCGGAGGTGCAAAATAATGAAAGAGATTATGAATTTAGGATTTAAGTTATTATTAATTAGTTTAATAGCAGCTTTATCATTAGGTTATGTGAATGGTATTACTGCTGATAAAATTGCAGAGCAAAGAGCTTTAGCAAATGAAAGGGCTCGTAAAGCCGTAAGCCCTGAAGCTGATTCATTTAATGAAATTGATGTAAGTGAATTAAATCAAGACCTTGTTGTAGAAGGATTCGAAGCTATATCAGATGATCTTGTATCAGGTTATGTTTTTAAAACAATACCAAAAGGTTATGGTGGCGCATTAGAAGTTATTGTAGGTATTGATAGCGATGGAACAATATCAGGTGTGAGAATTGGTAGTCATACTGAAACGCCTGGACTTGGCGCAAAAGCTACAGATGAATCTTTCTATAGTCAATATAAAAATATGAGTGCAAATCAAGAGATTGCTGTCTCTAAAACTGAAAAAAGTGATACTGAAATTCAAGCCATTTCTGGGGCGACAATCACATCAGTAGCCGTTACAAAAGGTGTAAATTCGGCGATTAAAGCATTTGAAGCTTACGTACAATAGTGGAGGTGAAAATTATGAGTAATAAAGTAAAAATATTTACAAACGGTTTATATAAAGAAAACGCAATTTTTTATCAATTACTTGGTATGTGTCCTACACTAGCTGTTACAACAAGTGCTATTAATGGTTTAGGTATGGGGCTTGCTACGACAGCGGTATTGGTTTTGTCTAATGTTGTTATTTCATTATTGAGGAATTTTATACCTAATAAAATAAGAATTCCTTCGTTTATTGTTGTTATAGCAACATTTGTAACAATAATAGGTATGGTAATGGAAGGGTTTCTTCCGGTTCTGTACGCTAACTTAGGTATATTTATACCACTAATTGTAGTTAACTGTTTAATACTTGGTAGAGCAGAATCTTTTGCTTATGGCAACGGTGTATTTGAATCTTTATTAGATGGATTAGGTATGGGTTTTGGATTTGCAATAGCTTTAACTATTTTAGGTTCTGTTAGAGAAATACTTGGTGCTGGAAGTATCTTTGGTGTTAGTTTATTCAGTGCAAATTTTCAACCAGTATTAATGATGATATTGCCTCCAGGAGCTTTCTTAGCTTTAGGTATACTTATGGCAATTAACAATAAATATAAAAGTAGTAGGGTATAGGGAGGGAAACTATGGAAACCACAAGTATTTTCGTACTTCTTGTTAGTTCAATTTTTGTTAATAACTTTGTCTTATCAAGATTTTTAGGTATATGTCCCTTCTTAGGTGTATCAAAACAAGTCGATACAGCTATTGGAATGGGCATGGCAGTTACTTTTGTAATGACTCTGGCAGGCGTTATAACATATTTAGTTCAAAAATTTATTTTAGTTCAATTTAGTATAGAATATTTACAAATCGTTGCTTTCATTCTCGTTATTGCTTCATTAGTTCAATTTGTTGAGATTGTTCTTCAAAAGATATCTCCGACGCTATACCAGGCTTTAGGTGT
>Ga0102941_1001532_pt1 | contig 10858 bp, 12 predicted proteins | sample SalPonR2_C_D2_MG_FD_79281 | JGI IMG/M metagenome (GOLD analysis project Ga0102941, IMG submission 79281) | Salt pond soil microbial communities from South San Francisco under conditions of wetland restoration - Salt Pond MetaG R2_C_D2_MG | ecosystem: Environmental > Aquatic > Marine > Intertidal... | reverse complement strand
GGCTGGCCATGATCTTCACGCTGATCATGATCTTCGCCTACGTCATGTTCCGCTTCCAGTGGCGCTTCGCGGCAGGTGCCGTCGCGGCACTGGCCCACGACGTCATCATCACGCTCGGATTCTTCTCGCTGTTCCAGCTGCCGTTCGACCTGTCGGTGCTGGCGGCCATCCTGGCGGTGATCGGCTACTCGCTGAACGACACCGTGGTGGTGTTCGACCGGATCCGGGAGAACTTCCTGAAGCTGCGGGGCCTCGAGCCGATCGAAGTCATGAACACCTCGATCAACCAGATGCTCGGGCGCACGATCATCACCGGTCTGACGACGCTGCTGGTGCTGGTGGCGCTGCTGGTGCTGGGTGGCGAGGCGATCGGGCCGTTCTCGGTGGCGCTGATCGTCGGCATCATCATCGGCACGTACTCTTCCATCTACACGGCGAGTGCCACCGCACTGGAGCTGGGCGTGAGCGCCCAGGACCTGATGCCGCCGGAGAAGGACCCCGAAGAAGTCGACGAGCTGCCCTGACGGGCCTCGGTGCCGACGGGCCCGTGCCGCGCCGGACGGGCGATCAGGCGAGGATGCCCTTCAGGTGGCCGGCCGCCAGCCGGGCGAGGCCCGCGTAGATCTTCGGGCTGCCGGCGAGCACGTGGCCGGTCTCCATGAAACCCTCGCTGCCGTCCAGGCCGCTGATGATCCCGCCCGCCTCGCGGATCAGCAGTGCGCCGGCGGCGAGATCCCACGGCTTCAGACCCGTCTCCCAGAAGCCGTCCAGACGCCCGGCGGCGACGTAGGCCAGGTCCAGGGCCGCGGCGCCGGGCCGGCGCACGCCGGCGGCATTGCGGATGACGTCCTTCAGGAGCGCCATGTAGGGGTCGAGCCCGGCGCTGCCCCGTCGGTACGGGAAGCCGGTGCCGATCAGGGCATCGGCCAGGTCGCGGCGGTTCGTCACCCGGATGCGGCGCCCGTCCAGCTGCGCGCCCTCGCCGCGGGATGCCGTGAACATCTCCTGGCGCAGCGGGTCGTAGATGACGCCGTGCTCCAGGCGGCCGCGGATCTGCAGGCCCACCGAGACGCAGAACACCGGGAAGCCGTGCAGGAAGTTGGTGGTGCCGTCGAGCGGATCGATGATCCAGAGGTGGTCGGACTCGCCACGGGCGCCGCCTTCCTCGGCCAGGATCGCGTGGTCCGGGTAGTGGTTCAGGATGGTATCGACGATGACCGCCTCGGCCTGCCGGTCGGCCTCGCTGACGAAGTCGTTGCGGCCCTTGGTCTCCACCTTGAGCCGGTCGAGCTGGTTCAGCTGGCGTAGCAGCATGTCGCCGCCCTTGCGTGCCGCCATGGCGGCGATGTTGGCGAGTGGTTGCATGCGCGATACGTATCCGGTGGCGGGGTGTGTGGGTGCGGGCGGTAGAATAGCAGACCGGATGCTGAGCGAGACGGCCAAAGAGAGATGAACGAGAGCAGATGACGATCCGCATCGTACTGGTGGGCACGACCCACCCGGGCAACATCGGCGCTACGGCGCGGGCCATGAAGAACATGGGGCTGCGGGAGCTCGTGCTGGTGGCCCCGCGCAGTTTTCCCCACGAGGAGGCCACGGCCCGGGCGTCGGGGGCCGAAGACCTGCTGGCAGCGGCGCGCGTGGTCGACACGCTGGAGGAAGCCGTCGCCGACTGCGTGTGGGTGGCCGGCGCCAGCGCGCGTCAGCGCAGCATTGCCTGGCCGGAGCTGAGCGCCCGTCAGGCGGCGGAGAAGGCCATGGCCGAATCGGCGGCCGGGCCGGTCGCGCTGGTGTTCGGCCCGGAGAAATCCGGCCTGAGCAACGAGGACCTGGCCCGCTGCCAGGCGCTGCTCTACATCCCCACGGCGCCCGACTTCAGCTCGCTGAACCTGGCGATGGCGGTGCAGGTGGTGACCTACGAGGTGCAGACGCAGCGCGCGGCCGGGCGCGAGCCGCCGGCAAGGGAGGTGCGGCCCGCCACCGCCGGCGAGATGGAGAACTTCTACCGCCACCTGGAAGAGCTGCTGCTCGCCGCCCGCTTCCTCGACCCGGACAACCCCCGGCACCTGATGAAGCGGCTGCGGCGGCTGTTCGCGCGCGCCGAACCGGACATGAACGAAATCAACATCCTGCGGGGCATACTGGCCTCGCTGGCGCCCGCCGAGCGGAGACGCGACGATGAATGACGCCCGCCCGATCTACCTGGACTACGCGGCCACCACGCCCGTGGACGAGGCCGTGGCCGCGGCCATGGCGCACTGCCTCGGCCGCGACGGCGTGTACGGCAATGCGGCCTCGCTGATGCACGAGCCCGGCCGGCGGGCCGCGGCCGCGGTCGATGCCGCGCGCGCGGAACTCGCCACGCTGCTCGGCGCCCGGCCGGAGGAGCTTGTCTTCACGTCCGGCGCGACCGAGGCGGACAATCTCGCCGTCATCGGCGCGGCACGGTATTTTGCGGACCGCGGCCGCCACCTGGTCACCACGCGTATCGAACACAAGGCGGTGCTGGACGCCGCTCGCCGGCTCGAGCGGGAGGGCTGGCAGGTGACCTGGCTCGAGCCCGACGGCGAGGGCCGGATCGACCCGGCGTCGGTCGCGGCGGCGCTCCGCGACGACACCGTGCTTGCCGCGGTGATGTGGGTGAACAACGAGACCGGCGTCGTCAACGACGTCGAGGCCATCGGCCGATTGTGCCGCGAGCGTGGCGTGCTGTTTCACGTGGATGCGGCGCAGGCCGTCGGCAAGCTGGCCATCGATCTCGCGCGTCTGCCCGTCGACTTCCTGGCCCTCACGGCCCACAAGTTCTACGGACCGAAGGGGGTGGGTGCGCTGTATATCGCGGATCGCCCGGGCGTGCAGGTGCAGCCGCTCCTGTACGGCGGCGGACAGGAGCGGGGCCTGCGGCCGGGCACGCTGCCCGTGCACCAGATCGTGGGGCTCGGTGCCGCGGCGGCGCGGGCGCGGGAGGAGTTGCCCGCGGAGCGGGCGCGGCTGACGGCGCTGCGGGATCGTCTGAGCGCGGGCCTCACCGCCCTCGACGGCGTCTTCGTCAACGGCGGCGGCGCCGTGCGGATACCGGGGATCGTCAACGTGAGTGTGGCGGGCGTGGACGGGGAGAGCCTGTTCGCATCGCTGGAACCGCTGGCGGTGGCGTCCGGCTCGGCGTGCAATACCACCTCGGGCGAGCCTTCCTACGTGTTGCGGGCGCTCGGCCGCGACGACCGCCTGGCGGGTGCCTCGGTGCGCTTCAGCCTGGGGCGCTATACGACGGAGGACGAAGTGGACCGGGCGGTCGGGATTTTTGCCGGCGCGGTGGACCGCCTGCGGCGCATCGCCGCGCCGCTGGGAGGGCGGGCGGCTTGAATTACGGCGCCGAAGTCCTCACCCTTTTCCATGAGGCGGCCCATGCCGGGCAGGTCGAGGGCGGCACCAGCGGCCGGGCCCGCGGCCGTACCGGCGGCGTGGAAGTGGTTTTCAGCGCCGGGGTCGCGGGCGGTAGAATAGCGCGCATGCGCTACGGCGCTCTCGGCTGTCCCTGGGTCATCGCCGCGTGCGAATGGGCCTGCCGGCAGCTCGAGGGCGGCCCGGTCGCCGGCCTGGGCGCGGTGGATGCGGCCGCGATGGCGGCGGCGCTGGCGGCGCCGGCGGAGAAAACGGGCAGTCTGCTGGTCGTAGAGGATGCGCTGGCCGAACTCGGACGGGCGCTGGCGGCGGGCGTAGACTGTGACGATCGAAAGATCGGCCAGCAAAGTTAAGCGAGCAAAGTTGAGCGAGAACGGATATGACCATCTCACTGACACAATCCGCAGCGGACAGGGTAAGAAGCCACATCGGCACGCGCGGCAAGGGGCTGGGCCTGCGCCTGGGCGTCAAGAAGACGGGCTGTTCCGGGTTCGCCTACGTCATCGATTATGCCGACGAGATCGCGGACGGCGACCACGTGTTCGAAGATCACGGTGTCAAGATCGTCGTGGACGGCGACAGTCTCTCCTACATCGACGGCACGGAAGTGGACTTCGTCAAACAGGGGCTGAACGAGGCCTTCAAGTTCCGCAATCCGAACGTGAAGGGCGAGTGCGGCTGCGGCGAGAGCTTCAACGTCTGAAAGCGTTGCCGAACCCGGCTAAGCCGAGTAAAATTAATAGCTTATGCTCCCGACCCGCACGCGGGCCGGGAGTTTTTCGTACCCCCGACAAGTACCCTCTGACAAGGCAACGAAGGAAAGACCATGGCTCGTGAGCGCACGCTCTCCATCATCAAGCCCGATGGCGTGGAGAAGAACATCATCGGAGAGATCAACCGCCGGTTCGAGAACGCCGGCCTCAGCATCGTCGCCGCGCGCATGATGCACCTGACCAGGGACCAGGCCGAGGGCTTCTACGCCGTCCACAAGGAGCGTCCGTTCTTCCCGGACCTGGTCTCCTACATGACCTCCGGGCCGGTGATGGTGCAGGCGCTGGAGGGCGATAACGCCATCGCGCTGAACCGCGAACTCATGGGCGCCACCAATCCGGCGGAGGCAGACGAGGGCACCATCCGCGCCGATTTTGCGAAGAGCATCGAAGAGAACGTGGTGCACGGCTCCGACGCCCCGGAGACGGCGGCGCAGGAGATCGCCTTCTTCTTCCCGGACGGCGTCTGCGAGCGCACCCGCGGCTGATCGCCGCACAAGGCCGCATCATGAACACCCCCGCGGAAAGACAGGAACTGCTCGGGCTGTCCCGGGACGAGCTGGAGGGCTTCTTCGCCGGCCTCGGCGAGAAGCCGTTCCGCGCCCGCCAGCTCCTGCAGTGGCTGCACCGCCGGGGCATCACCGACTTCGGCGAGATGACCGACCTGGCCAAGTCCCTGCGCTCGGCGCTCGGGCTTACCGCCTCGGTCTCGCTGCCGCGGGTCATCTCCCGGCACCAGTCCGCGGACGGCACCGTGAAATGGCTGACGGCGGCCGGCGGCGGTCAGGCAGTGGAGACCGTGTTCATCCCCGAGCCCGACCGGGGCACGCTGTGCATTTCCTCGCAGGTCGGCTGTGCGCTGGACTGCGCCTTCTGCGCCACGGCGAAGCAGGGCTTCAACCGTAACCTCACCGCGGCGGAGATCATCGGCCAGGTCTGGCTGGCGCAGCGGGAACTCGAACCGCGGCCGAACGGCGATCCGGCCGTGACCAACGTCGTCTTCATGGGCATGGGCGAGCCGATGGCCAATTACCGCAACGTGGTGACCGCGTTGCGGCTGCTGATCGACGACTACGCCTACGGGCTGTCCCGCCGCCGGGTCACCGTGAGCACCTCCGGGCTGGTGCCGCAGATGCGCCGGCTCGGAGAAGAGTGCAACGTCTCGCTCGCCGTGTCGCTGCACGCGCCGGACGACGAACTCCGGAACCGCCTGGTCCCCATCAATAAAGTGCACCCCATCGCCGAGCTGCTCGACGCCTGCTGGGACTACGCCGCGGCCCGCAGCAACAGGCACATTACCTTCGAGTACGTGATGCTGGACGGCGTGAACGACTCGCCGGCCCACGCGGATCGCCTGGCGAGGCTCCTGCGCGGCCGGCCGGCGAAGGTGAACCTGATCCCCTTCAATCCCTTCCCGGGCATCGAGTTCCACCGCTCGCCGGCCCAGGTCATCGACGACTTCCGCGACCGGCTGCGCGGCCGCGGCATCGTGGCCACGGTGCGCCGTACCCGTGGTGACGACATCGACGCCGCCTGCGGCCAGCTGGCCGGCCAGGTAACCGACCGGGTGCGTATCCGGCTGAGCGAGAAGCCCCTCAGACGGGCGCTATCCGGAGGATGAAGCCGATGAGGTTCGTGGCGTGGCGGAAGACTCTGCCGAAGACAATTCTGATGGCGGCGGTGCTCGCGCTGGCGGGCTGCGTCACCACCGACACCGGCCAGCCCCGCTCCGAGGGCTCGCCCGAAGAGGCGGCCCGCATCAACTACGAGCTGGGCGCCGAGTACATTCGCCAGGGCAACCTGGAACTCGCCCGCGAGCGGCTCGAGCGGGCCGTCTCCCAGGACCCGGACCTCGCGGTGGCCCGCTCCACGCTCGCGCTGGTCTACGACCGCCAGGGCGACATCGAACTGGCCGACGATCAGTACCGCAGGGCGGTGCGGCTCGCGCCCAACGACGCCAGCGTGCAGAACACCTACGCCGTGTTCCTGTGCAAGCGCCAGCGTTACGACGAAGCCATGGACTATTTCGCCCGCGCCGCGTCGAATTCCCGCTACGGCACGCCCGAGGCAGCGCTCACCAACGCCGGCGTCTGCCTGTTGCAGAAGCCGGACTACGTGCAGGCGGAGCAGTTCTTCCGCCGCGCGCTGCAGCGCAACCCCGCCCACAGCGAGGCGCTGCTGCAGATGGCCGCGCTGAGCGTAGACCGGGGCAATTTTCTGCGCGCCCGGGCGTTCGTGCAGCGCTACCTGGCACAGCATCCGGCCTCGCCGGAGATTCTGTGGGTCGGCGTGCAGGCCGAGCGGGCGCTCGGCGACGGCGAGGCGGCGGCCCGCCATGCCGCCGTGCTGAAAGAGAAATTCCCTTCGTCAGCGGAGACGCTGCGGCTCATCGAGGAGTCCGATGACTCGTGAGGAGATGAGCCAGGACGAGACGGGCCGGGACGAGACGGGCCAGGACGAGCCGCGCGGGCAGGCGGATGTCGACGGCGGCAAGGAGACCACCGCCAGCCGCGGACCGCAGGCCGGCGCCCGGCTGAAGGCCGCGCGGCAGGCCCGCAACATCTCCCTCGACGAGATCGCCCGTGAGCTGCATCTCGAGGCGGACAAGCTGCGCGCCCTCGAGGGCAACCGCTTCGAGGTATTCAGCGCTCCGGTCTTCACGAAGGGCTACCTGCGCCGCTACGCAGGCCTGGTCGGCGTCTCCGAGGACGAGGTGCTGGCCGGCTTCGAAGAACTCAGCGACGCCGCCGGACCGCCGCCGGTGGTTATCAAGTCTCCCCGGCCGCGTCCCCGTTTCGTGCCGTCCCTGCAGGCTGTCCTGCTGGTGCTGCTGGCGAGCCTGCTGGGCCTGCTCGGCTGGTGGGCCTTCAGCGGAGCCGTGCTGAAGCCGGTGCCGGAGATAGCCGGCGACGGCGCGGGCGAGCCCGTGCTGCCCGGGCGTGGGGGAGCCGCGCCCGGCGCCGCCGCCACCGTGGCGGGAACCGCGCGCCCGTTGCCGGGCGAAGCCACGCTCGACGAGGCGGACGACGACCGCGCCGCCGCCACGGCGCCCGCCACCACCGACGAAACACCGGCGCCGGTGGCCCGCGCTGCCGACGCCGTCGGCGCGGATCCCGAGCCGCCGCAGTCCGCTGCCGCGGAACTCGCCCTGACGCTGAGCTTCACTGACGAATGCTGGCTGCAGGTGACCGACGGCGACGGCGAGCGGCTCTACGCCGGCATCGCCAGGGGCGGCCAGGTGCGGCGCTTCAGCGCGGTCGCGCCGGTGTCCCTCGTCCTCGGCAACGCGGACGCGGCGCGCATCGAGGTGGACGGCGAACCCTATCCCATCGCTCCGGCGGACCGGCGCGGCCGCACGGCGCGGATCACGGTGCCGGGCTCGTGAACGGGGCGGCCGTCGGAAGGAACTCATGAGCGCGAAGGTGCGCCCGATCCGGGGCATGAACGACGTGCTGCCGCCGGATACGGGTCGCTGGCAGCATCTGGAGGACGCGGTGCGCGACGTGCTGGAGTCCTACGGCTACCGGCAGATGCGCCTGCCGCTGCTCGAGTACACCGAGCTGTTCCGCCGCTCCATCGGCGAGGTCACGGACATCGTCGAGAAGGAGATGTACACCTTCGAGGACCGCAACGGCGACAGCCTCACCCTGCGGCCCGAGGCCACGGCCGGTGTCGTGCGCGCGGCCATCAGCAACGGGCTGCTGCACAACCAGCGCCACCGACTGTGGACCGCGGGCCCGATGTTCCGCTACGAGCGCCCGCAGAAAGGCCGGTACCGGCAGTTCCACCAGGTCGATGTGGAGGCGCTGGGCTATCCGGGGCCGGACATCGACGCCGAGATGATCCTGATGTCCGCGCGGCTCTGGCGGCGGCTCGGCATCCGCCGCATCCGGCTGGAGATCAACTCGCTGGGCACCCCGGCCTCGCGGCAGCACTATCGGGAGGTGCTGGTGGATTACTTCCGGGCGCAGCGGGACCGGCTGGACGAGGACAGCGTCCGCCGCCTGGACACCAATCCGATGCGCATCCTGGACAGCAAGAACGCGGAGATGCAGGACGTCGTTGCGGGCGCGCCGGACATCACCGAGTACCTGGACGACGAGTCCGCGGCGCATTTCGCGCAGCTGCGGCGTATTCTCTCGGCCGCCGGCGTCGACTACACGGTGAACCCCCGGCTGGTGCGCGGCCTCGACTACTACACGCGCACGGTCTTCGAGTGGGTGACCGACGCTCTGGGCGCCCAGGGCGCCGTCTGCTCGGGCGGGCGTTACGACGGCCTGGTCGAGCACCTGGGCGGCGCGCCCACGCCAGCCATCGGCTGGGCGCTCGGCATGGAGCGCCTGGTGGCGCTGTTCGAGGAAGAGGGCGGCGCGGAACCCGACGGGGCGCCGGCCGTGTATGTGGTGGCCGTGGGCGAGGCGGCCGCGGCAACGGCCTTCGCGCTGGCGGAGCGGCTGCGCGACGGCCTGCCGGGGCACGCGGTCGAGGTCAACGCCGGCGGCGGCAGTTTCAAGTCGCAGCTGAAGCGTGCCGACCGCAGCGGGGCGCGCTACGCCGTCGTGCTCGGCGAGAGCGAGATCGCCGCCGGCCAGGCTGGACTGAAGCCGTTGCGGACCGACGAGCCCCAGCAGAGCGTCGCTTTCGCCGCGCTGGCGGCAGCACTCGCGGAGCGGCTGGCCGGCGACGGGACGCGGCCAGGTCATAAGGTTTAGAATGTCCGCCCCCCGCGGCGGGCACTCAACGAGAAAGGGTCAGAGACATTGAACGATCTATCCGAGAAGGAAACCGTCGAAGCCATCCGTAACTGGTGGCAGGAGAACGGCAAATTCATCATCGCCGGCATCGTGCTGGGCGTCGGCGGCCTGGTCGGCTGGAATCAGTGGCAGGCTTACGAGGCCGACGAGGCCGAGTCCGCCTCCGCGGTGTTCGAGAAGCTCATCGCCGCGGCGGAGAACGGCAGCGAGTACGACGCCAAGGCCCATGCGGCCACCCTCGCCGAGCAGTACGCCTCCACGCCCTATGCGCTGCAGGCGCACCTCGCCATGGCCAAGTTCTACATGGACCAGGGAGAGAGCGAGCAGGCGGCGGCCGAGCTGCGCACCCTCGTGCAGGACGGCGCGCCGCCGATCAGCCTGATCGCGCGTCACCGCCTGGCGCGGGTGCTGCTCTACCAGGACAAGCCGGAGGAGGCACTCGCGGTACTCGACGTCCCGGATGCGGGCGCTTTCCGGCCCCGCTTCCTGGAACTCCGCGGGGATGCGCAGTTCGCCCTCGGGCGGATCGAAGAGGCCCGGGAGTCCTGGACGGCGGCGATCGCCGAGCCGGGTGACCCGCCGCTCATCGACATGCGGCTCGTGCAGATGAAGCTGGACGAGCTGGGTGCTCCCGCGGTGGCCGAAGCCGGGACCGGGACGCCGGAGGGAGGCGCACCGTGAGGGCCGTGCCCGCACGCGTATCGACAATTGCCGCCGCGCTGCTGCTCGGCGGCTGCGGCATATTCGGCGGCGGCGACGAGGCCGTCGCGCCGCCGGCGGAACTGGTGGATTTCCGCGCCACGCTCGAGGTGCGTCGGGTACTCTCCGTCGGTCTCGGCGACGGCGCGGAGGATCTGCGGCTGGCGCTTGCGCCGGCCGGCGACGGCACGCGCGTCTTCGCGGCCAGCCGGGACGGCCGGGTGCACGCCTTCGAGGGCGAGAGTTCGGATCGGCTGTGGGAGACCCGGCTCGAGACGCAGTTGTCCGCCGGCCCCGGGGTCGGCGACGGACGGGTGGTGGTCGCCGGCAGCGACGGCGACGTCATCGCCCTGACGGCCGGCGACGGCCGCGAGCTCTGGCGCGTACGCATCGCCGGCGAGGTGCTCGCACGGCCGGCCGTGGGCGGCAACCGCGTCGTCCTGCGCACCGCCGACGGACGGCTCCTCGCGCTGGCCGGCGACGACGGCAGGCAGCTCTGGCAGCTGGAGCAGAGCGTGCCGCCGCTGACCCTGCGCGGTACCTCCGCGCCGGTGCTGGTGGCCGACGCCGTCGTCTGCGGTTTCGACAACGGCCGCCTGCTGGCGGCATCCCTGCTGGACGGCGAGGTGATGTGGGAGCAGACCATTACGCCGCCCCAGGGCAGCTCCGATCTGGACCGGCTGGTGGACATCGATGGTGCGGTCGCTGCCATCGGCCAGGACATCTACGTGGCAGGTTACCAGGGCCGCGTGGCCGCGCTGGCGCTGGAGTCCGGCTCCGCCCTGTGGTCGCGGGAGCTGTCGAGCTACTCCGGCCTCGGCGTGGATTTCACCAGCGTCTACCTGGTGACCGACGAGAGCGAGGTGCTGGCCCTGTCGCGCTCCAACGGCACCGAGTACTGGCGTCAGGACGCGCTGCTGCGCCGCGGCCTGTCCACCCCTGCGGCCGTGGCCGGCTCGGTGGTGGTGGGCGACTTCGAGGGCTATCTCCACTGGCTGGACGCGCGCTCCGGGGAGATGCAGGCGCGCGAGCGGGCCGACAACTCCCGCATCAGCGGCGATCTCTTCGTCCAGGACGGCCGCATCTACGCGCAGACGGAAAGCGGCCGCCTGGTCGGCTTCGCGCTGCCGGGCGGCGGCGGAGAGTAAGGGCCGCCTCCGGCCCGGGTAACGCCAGGGACGCCGGTACGACATCATGCTGCCCGTCATCGCACTCGTCGGACGCCCCAACGTC
>Ga0102941_1001529_pt1 | contig 10864 bp, 5 predicted proteins | sample SalPonR2_C_D2_MG_FD_79281 | JGI IMG/M metagenome (GOLD analysis project Ga0102941, IMG submission 79281) | Salt pond soil microbial communities from South San Francisco under conditions of wetland restoration - Salt Pond MetaG R2_C_D2_MG | ecosystem: Environmental > Aquatic > Marine > Intertidal... | reverse complement strand
TGGTGGTGGTCTGGTAGATGAAATAAATATAAAAAAGGAATACCGAAATACCAGTCAGAAACTCTTGTACGACAATATTCTAACCTATGCAAATCAGTTCGGAGAAGTACATAACTATTCTGTGATGATCGGTACCAGTTTTCAGCAATGGGAAGGAAACGCCGTTAATGCCCAGGGGCAGGAATTTCCCAATAATAATCCGGATTGGGACCTGAGCATGTCCACAAACGGTACCCGCAACGCCGGGGGTTCGACCTGGAGGGGAGCATATGTATCACAATTCGGAAGGATCACTTATGATTATGACAATAAGTACTTGCTCACGGCCAACATTAGACGGGATGGTTCCACAAAATTTGGTTCGGAAAACCGTTATGGAATATTTCCTTCCTTTTCTGTAGGATGGATCTTTACCGATGAGGCATTTATGGCCCGAGTAAGTGAAATCCTTACGGTGGGTAAATTAAGATTTGGATACGGAGTTGTGGGAAGCGATGCCATCGGTAATTTCCGGTATCTGTCATTGCTTAAAGGTTTCGAATATACATTAAACGGACAAACAGCAAGAGGATTTGCCCCCCAGAGTTTAGAGAATCCTGCCATCAGATGGGAATCTTCTGAGCAATTCAGTTTAGGAGCCGATCTGAGCTTTTTGTTTGATAAAATAACGATCATTCTGGATTATTACGAAAAGAATACGACCGGAATGCTTATCCCTATGCCTGTTCCGGCCACCTCAGGAATTTACCCTAAAGTGCCCTCCAGTCAAAGTCAACTTGCACAGGCATTTCCTATTGTAAATGTAGGAGGAGTTAAAAACACTGGTTTTGAAATGGAACTCACATACAGAAAATCCGAAGGTGTTTTTCATTACGAGGTGGGTGCCAACTTTGCCTATATGGAAAATCTTGTTACTGATCTGGGCTATGAAGGCAATTCCTTTAATTCTTATCCTTTTGGAGGATCAACCGTTATCCGCACAGAGTTAGGTCAACCAATCGGTTCGTTTTACGGATATGTGGCAGATGGTATCTTTACGGACTACGATGATATTGCCCAACATGCCAACCAGGGAAATCAGGATCCATACGTTCATGATCGCAATACGGAACCTTCCCCTCACCGCTACACAGCACCAGGAGATATAAGATTTAAGGATCTGAACCGGGATGGTGTTATTGACGAAAAAGACAGAACTTTTATTGGAAGTCCTTTTCCGGATTTCACCTATGGTCTCAGCCTTGGAGCTGAATTTAAAAACTTTGAAATCTCTGCTTTTATTCAAGGTGTTGCCGGCGCAGAGATCATGAACCTAAACCGGTACTTTACGGAGGGAATGGTGGGTGGCGGCAACTTTGCAGAGGATGCCATGAACCGGTGGACGGATGAAAATCCTGATCAGGATTTTCCCAGGGCTATCCTGACCGATCCAAACAGCAATACCCGGATCTCTTCCCGGTGGATAGAGTCGGGTGACTATATCCGGTTAAGCAATTTACAACTTGGTTATACACTTCCCGCAAGAATAAGTCAGAGGATACAGGTACAGCAAATGAGAATATATGTTACAGGAAAAAACCTGTACACCCACACCAGTTACTCCGGTTACGATCCGGATGTGGGTTCCTTAGGGGGGAACGTCCTTCAATCAGGTATCGATTTAGGCAGGTATCCTTTATCCAGAACATTTTTAATAGGTATTAATCTCGGACTATAAAAAATTCACAAATGAAATATAGAATCTTATTTTTATTCATCATGTTATTTAACGTTGGATGCGAGAAATATCTTGAAATAAAACCAACGGACAGAATCAACACACAAAGTTTTTACCAGACAGAGGAGGATGCCGTTTTGGCCATCAATGCCGCTTATGCTCCTTTGCAATACGAAGGATCTTTTAAAAGAGATCTGTGGATCATTGGCGATATTATGTCGGATGATGCCATTGTGGGTGGTGCTGGAGCAAGTGAAGGTATTTCTTCTCTTCGCCTTGAGGATTTCAATATTCAACCCGACAATGAACATGTGATGGCTTTATGGGCGGCACACTTTTCAGGTATTTATTATTCAAATGTTGCGCTTCAGAAAATACCCGATATGGATATTGATGAAGACCTGAAGCAGAGAATACTGGGTGAGGCTTATTTTTTAAGGGCTACATACTATTTTTACCTTGCTTTTTATTTCGGAGATGTACCCCTTTACTCTACTGTTCCTGATCCCAATAATCTTGAAGTACCCCGCAGCCCGGTTGAGGATGTTTGGGAGCAGATTATCTCTGATTATGAAAAAGCAGGTGAATTGCTGCCTGCTCAACATAGTGGCGATGATGCAGGACGTGCCTTAAAGGGGGGGGCATACGGAATGTTGGCAAAAACACATTTAGTTCTTGAAAACTGGCAGGATTGTATTGATGCTTGTCAGAAAGTACAGGAAATATCCAGTCATTTTCTTCTGCCCAACTATGCCGATCTGTGGAATTATTTGATCTCTAATAACAATGCAGAAGTACTTTTTGATGTTCAGCACCACTATTACGAAGGAGGTTGGAACGGAACAGGCAATTATATTTCAGAATTTACTGCTCCCCGGTATAGGTTTATTGGCGATAGCCGGGGATGGGGATTTGGGGTACCCACCAACAATCACGTAACCGAAACCTACGAAGCGGGAGATACCCGTAAGCAGGTAAATATTATTTCTCCGGGAGACTCCATCTGGAATCAAAATGCAGGAGAATGGTACGTGCATAAAGCGGAATATTCGCCTTTTACGGGTTATAATGTAAAAAAATATCTTTTCCTGGAGTATAACGGAACCAATGCAAGCATGATGTTCTTTCCTCTGAACTACCATGTGCTCCGGCTTGCTGATGTGATTTTAATGCATGCCGAAGCACTTAATGAAATACAAGGTGAAAGTGCCGAGGCGCTTGAACTGGTTAATCAGGTTAGAAGAAGGGCATTTCAGGATGAATCCCATGACCTTGACGGCTTGAATCAGGATCAGTTGCGCGAAGCCATTTATAAAGAGAGAAGAGCTGAATTGTTTTTTGAAGGTTGGCGATGGATTGATTTGTTAAGAACCGGGAGGGCTGCACAAGCCTTGGAAAACATTGGCAATACCAACTTCAATCCCAATAAACACATTCTTTTACCCATACCACAAAGCGAAATGGATATCAATCCAGCTTTAACACAAAATCCGGGCTATTAATATTAACTGAAACAATATGAAAATCAAAAGTTTTAATATTCTCAATATGCTGCTTTTAAGCATCTTCATTCTGCTTTTTTTTACCGGATGTGAAGAAGAACAACCTGAAACCCCGGAGGTTCCCTGTATGGAAGTGCCACCTGAAACAGTACCGGTAAATATGCCAGTGGTATTTAAAGCCTGCAGTCAGGCAGATGTATTTACACTTTGGCCAGGCGATGAAGGACATAAATATGAAAACTACGGTATCGATCAGGGCATCCAGTTGACCGCCGACTCCCTTATTTACACTTATACAAAACCCGGAAATTACCAGATAACCGCTGTAGCAGTAAATCAATTGAACGGAGAAAGTCTATTCTCAGTCAATAAATACGATATATCTGTGACCGAATCCTCAGCAGTGTTTAACAGCCTTACCTATGACGAAGTTTTTCCTCCTGTGAGCGCTGACCTTGATGAAGACACACTGCACATGACACTTCCCTACACAACAGATATTACCAACCTTGCACTGAATTTCGATGCAGGTTTTGCCACCGTTTATGTTGGCGACAGTATTCAGGAAAGTGGGGTAACAACCAATGACTTTTCAACGCCTGTTACATACAGGATTACTTCCTGGGATAACTCTGTTACCAACACCTATGTAGTTGATGTAGACAAAGTACCGCCACTCTCAGAGAAAGAACTACTGGATTTTGGATTTAAAGATGTGGATGAAAATACCACAATAAATCATGACTCTTTGATCATACATTCAATTGTGCCATTTGGAACGCAGGTCAATCGCCTGGTGGCTGAGTTTTCAGTTTCAGAAACCGCAACAGTAAAGGTAGATGGAGTAACACAACAGAGTGGAGAAACCGTCAACAACTTTCTTTCTTCAGTAACCTATCGCATTATCGCCCAGGACGGATCCTTTGTAGAATATGATGTGGTAATTGAAGAAGACAAGAATGATAATAAAAATTTCCTGTATTTCGCTTTTAGCGACCCTGAAGCAGTTGGAGTTATTGATAATGAGAATCGAACCATCGACATTACAGTACCTGAAGGTACAGATGTAACTTCTCAAACACCTATTTTCAGTAGCTCGAAAAACTCCACTGTTTTAATCGGTGGCACAATTCAGGAAAGTGGCGTATCGGTGGTTGATTTCACTAATCCGGTATATTACATCGTAAGAGCTGAAAATGGAGATATTGCCTTGTATACAGTAACAGTAAACTATAATTAATCACGCTTAATTCAATTATTAATTAAAACCCTAGAATCATGAAGAACTTTTTCAATTTTAAATTACTAATTGCAATAACCTTAATGGGATTGTCAACAATGGCATATAGCCAGTTGATAACCATCGATGGTGCACCCGAGACTGCCTGGGACAATGCAGAATGGAGATCAATACAGGAAGTACTTTCGGGAGCGGAAAATATTACTGATGATGCAGACTTCAGCGGTCAATATAAAATCTTATGGGATGACCAGGGGTTTTATTTATTGGTTGAGATCATGGATGATGTATTAACCAATGATGTGACTCCGCAATACTGGAAGAATGATATGGTTGAGATCTATTTCGATATGGATAATTCCAAGAATATTCTCAAACCTGGTGCTCCATGGAATGTAACATCTTACGACGACAATGATTTTCAATTCCATCATGTAATCGATATCCCTGGCGTAAATGGCGGCCCCGAAGGTGCTGATGTAGCATTAGCTTACGACCTTAATCAAACTGGCAAATACGTTTTGGAATTCCACTTTGACTGGGCTGATTTGGGACTTACTGAAGCACTCGCAGAAGGAGATCAAATTGGTTTCGACATTACCGCCGGAGACAATGATGCTGCAGATACGAGAGAATCATACCTCGCCTGGAATACACCAACAGGTGAAGTTTATCACGATGCAAGTTTGTTTGGAACCTTAACGCTATTGGCTAGTAATCTGACAGAAGTACCTGCCGGAGTTGTTATTGACGGAAAACCCGACCCTGTTTGGCATGATTTGCCTGTTTATGAACTCACTAAAGTAATCCAGGGTGAAGAACCAATTGATGTGAATGACTTTAGTGGAACTTTTAAAACGTACTGGGATGAGGCAGGTATTTATGTTTGGGCACTTGTTGTAGATGATACACTCACTCCAGATCAAGGTAACCAACCATGGAAAAATGACAATATCGAGGTTTACTTCGATATGGATAATTCTAAAAATCCGCTCCCTGAAGGCGCTTCCTGGAACGTAACATCTTACGATGACAACGATTTTCAAAAACGGGCAGTTTTTTCTCTTACTACAGGAGATAATATTGGACAGGTAATACAAGAGGGCGATTTCTATTCAGTAGAAATTCTCTATACATGGGAAGAACTGGGATTGACTGAAGCTTTGAGTCTTAACGATACAATTGGTTTTGATGTTATTATTGGAGATAATGATGGCGCTGATAACAGAAAAACTCAGATTAGCTGGAACTCAGTAGATGCAGAAGCATACCATAACGCCAGTAGATTTGGCACCCTGTATCTTAATGAAGGTGGTGTAATGTCTGTTCCTCAGGGAATTGTTATTGACGGAAAAAAAGACCCTCTATGGTCTGATTCTGACCTTGATTGGCGTGAAATAGATACCTTTATTGACCCGGCACATGCAGAAACAATTACTGATGATCTTGACTTTAGTGGATACCATCAGGTTTATTGGGATGAGAACGGTTTATACCTTTGGGTTCAGGTAAATGATGATACCCTTACAACAACTTTGGATATCCCTCAAATCTGGAAAGTTGATAATATCGAGGTTTATCTCGACATGGATAACTCCAAGAATCCTTGTCCCGGATGTGCATGGAACGAGTCTTCTTATGATGATAACGACTTCCAGTTCCAGATGAGAATTGGGCATCCTATGAATTCAACCACAGGTGAAGGATATGGTGAAGTTTCACAGATTATTTTTGAAGGTGGATACACGGCTGAATTCTTTTTCCCATTCGATTCATTGAATATCGATAAAGAATTTGCACCCGGCGACCTTATCGGTTTTGATGTTTTCATTAATGATAATGATGACAACGACACCAGAGACGCCATGCTATCATGGTTCGACGATACAGGTGAAGCATATCATAATGCCAGCAGATTTGGAACCATCGAATTGCTCGAAAATGGCATGACCGTACCAAGTAACGAATGTGAGGTAATACCCCCAACCCCACCCACCAATCTCACCAGCGAAAACATGACTTCCAGCTTCATGATTTACTGGGACGCTTCAGAAGACAATATTGCAGTAATCGGGTATGAAGTGTATCGCGTAGATGAAACGGAAGACATATTAGTTGGCACCTCATTTGAAACCCAGATTGAGATATTTGATTTCGAATCGGAAGCAGAACTCACCTACAAGGTTAGAGCATACGATGATTGTGAAAACTATTCTGCATTCAGCGAGGAGATCAGTGTTACCGCGCCTGAAATCATCAAATACTCAATCGTTAATGCCATCGATGGTGTTACGCTTGACGGTAAAAGAGACGAAGGTTTCTGGGAATTGGCTGTTTGGGATACCGCCACAATTTACAAAAAAGACCCAACCAATGAAGATGAAGATTTAGTTCCTGCCGAACAGGATTTGCATACCATTTTTGCAATGGCATGGGATGAAGACTATTTGTATACATTTATAGATATTTCTGATACTGATATAGCTAATTGGGATGGTGTAACCAATGATTGGCCAACCAGAAATGTACCTTTTCAATTTGACTGCATTGAACTTTGTATCGGTGGATCTAATGTAAGATATGTTTCTGATGCCGGGTTAAATGATGGAGACTCACAATGGAGGTTCAATACAGGAGTATCAGACCAAATAACAGGAAATCCGGGTGGTGTAGATCTGAATAGTTATGATGTGGAATTCTCAGAAGGTATCAGTTTGCGCAATGCAGGTGGGTATACATTCGAGATTAAATTCCCATGGAGTGCCGTTTTCAGAGATATTGAAATCCCTTCCGATCTGGGTATAGGAACAGAATTCCTTTTTGCATTAATCAATATTGATAATGACAACAGGATGGATGGAGACATGTTCTTACGCGATCATGAACTCGCCTATTGGGATGGAACAGGAAACCATTGGAAGCAAACCAATGGGTATAAAACTGCTATTCTGGGCGCCAGTACATCCACTGAAGAATTGGTTCAAAAAAGTCAGGTAAGAGTATTCCCAAACCCATCTTCAGGTATAGTGAATATAGAAATGACCAATGAAATCAAATCTGTTTCATTCTTCAATATTCTTGGTAAACAAGTTCTTCAATTAGATAACCTGGAAACTCATGTTATCGAGATTCCTGTTGTTAATCTTGAAGAAGGAATTTATATCATTCAATCAGAAGATATTAATGGGCAGAAAGGAATGACACGTTTTATTAAAAACTAAAGTTTTGTTTAGTAGTAATTAGAGTGAACCGCAGACTTAAAAATCTGCGGTTCTTCTTCATTTAATTTTATCTGATTTTTTAAATTCGTTTTTAAATTTTAAGTATGAGTTCACTTTTAAAAGTCAATTATCCAGAGATTACACAAATTTACACAGATACTAACCACTGATAATCAATGTATTTAAAAACAGAAAATGAACATAGATTTTCCGAAAACAAGTTTTCGGAGTGGACTCAAGTATTAAGCATAAATTGCCCAACCCCTTTAAGAAAGTGTTTTATTTATACCACTAACATCCTACCAACATGACTAAAAATATCATCATATTAATAACTATCTCATTGCTTGGCATATCTCAGATTTTTGCACAGGCGGTGATAGATACCAGCAACATAGAAAACATCATTCACGTAAATACAAATCATATCAATGCGAGTGATGACAATTCAGGTTTAACCCCTGATGAACCATTAAAAACATTACAAAGTGCAATAAATCTTTGTGAAGATATCAGATCAAAAATCATTATCTACCCGGGACACTATCGTTCCTACATAGATATACTTTCAGATTCTTTAATGATACTGGAGGCAACTGAACCCGGAAAAGTTTTCATTTCCGGTAGTGATGTTTTTACCGAATGGACATTACAGGATTCAGTTTACTCCCATCAGTGGGATAATGATTGGGGTTATTTTGATGATTCTGATTTTTGCTTTGGACCTTGTAACCTAAGTGATTATCAAAGAAGAAGAGAAATGATATTTATCGATTCATTGCCCGTCAGACAGATAGTAAAAAGGAGTAATCTTGCTCCAAATACTTTTTTTGTTGATGAGGAAAATGATCAAATTATACTGTACCCACCCGAATCTGTTGATTTATCAGAGTCGGTTGTAGAAGTTTCTACAAGAGGATTTAACAACTACAATGAAGGCAGAAATGGAACATTAGTAAAGGCAACTGTATTTAATGATGCAGGCCTGATTTTTCGGGGAATTGTTTTTCAACACGTAGCGAATTATATTCATCAGGATGCACTTACAATTACAAATTCCAATAATGTATTGGTTGAAGATTGTATATTTCAGTGGAATAACGGGGTTGGTCTCGAATTTGTAAACTCCGGCAATATTACACTCCAAAACTCAATTATCAGATATAATGGCGAACGTGGAATGGGTGTAGTTGCCGGCACAAATGTTCACATAAAAAATGTTGAAATATATGAAAATAACTGGAGAACAAATGCACCCAAAGTAATATCGCATGATGCAGCTGGTATAAAGTTAATTGCGGGTTCCGAGAATGTTGTCATTGAAAATGTTCATGCATATAATAACAATTGCCATGTGATATGGTTTGACTGGAATAACAGTAACTACGAAATCAGAAACTCTCTCATAGAGAACAATCAGGAAGCCGGTATTATGCTGGAAGCCAGCAGGAAACCAGCTTCTGTTGTTAACTGCACTTTAAAATACAACAAAATAGGTATTCTGGGTTATGGGCATGCCAATGTATTGGTTGATAGCTCATTCTTTTTTGCGAATAATTCTCAAATAAGCCTGGGACAGGACGGTAGAACAGTTTCACAGGATGAAAACTGGGAAATCAATTGCAACGACTGGACCATTAAAAATTCAAGAATCTATTCAGCAAAACCCACACAAGGCATGATATCCTTCTTTGAATATCTTTCACCTTCTACTCACGCTTCTTCAAATTATTTCAACACCGCTGTGGCAGACTCCAACTACTATTATCATCCGGATGGAGATCAGCAATGGCCTGATGGTCAAAGCGCCAATGGCGGGCAACTTACACTGGATGAATGGCGTGTTGCAACAGGTCAGGATATCAATTCAATCTGGCAAAAACCTTTGTCCGAAGATGTTGGGGGTAATGAACCACCTGTTGCTGTTCTTGAATATGAGTTTTTTAACGATACCATACTGCGGTTCTTCGCTGATCAGTCTTACGACCCGGAAGGGTTAATCAATTCCTACAAATGGTATTTTGGTGACGGAGAAACCAGCGATAACAGAAATATAAATCATTATTACGGTATTACAGGTTATGTGGATGTTAGTTTGGTTGTAACCGACTTTTTTGATGTAAAAGACAGTGTTTCTGTTAACCTTTACATTGGACCAACATCCGTGGAAGAATATGCGCATTCAAAATCATTTGCCAAAGTATATCCCAACCCGGCGAAAAATGAACTTTATCTGAATATAATGCCTGAATTGGTTAAAGGCAGGGGGCAAATTCAAATCAGCAACAGCACGGGGCAACTTGTTTTCGAAGAAATATTTGAAAATCCTGAAAGCACCATGGGACCCTACAACATAAAACATTTAAAACCAGGAATTTATTTTATTTCCATCATTTTGGAAAACGGAAATAGAACAACACAAAAAATGATCGTGCATGAATGATATGATTGATCGATTGGTTTCAAGAGTTAAACTATTTAGAGGTACCAGTTTCTTGTTAATGTTTTTTCTGCCCATACATGTTCTATGGGCAGAAAATTACTTTATATCTTCAGTTGACGGAAATGACATGTTTAATGGATTATCTATAAACAGCCCCTACAAAACCATCGAAAAGATAAATCAACTGGATTTAATGCCGGGAGATACTGTTTTCCTGAAAAGTGGGGAAAAATATTATGGAACAATAGAAATTGAATCGGGTGGAAACTCATTAAACCCAATAGTTATCACATCATATGGAACTGGTGAATTGCCCTTGATAAGCGGTGCAAAAACTGTTTCCAACTTTGAAGATCAAGGCGGACTAATCAGCAAAATAAAAACGGCCCAGGTGTATGCTCTGTTCGTAAATGATCAGTTTATTCTTCCTGCAAGGTATCCTGCTGATAATTATCTGTATTTTGATGGTGGCGGAAGAAATTTTATGGTAGATGACATAATCGACAAAATGAAATATGACCTTGTAAACTCTACCATTCGCATGCGTATTAAAAACTGGAGCTACGAAAACAAAAAAGTAACAAAGGTAAGTGCAGACACGGTTTTTTTTGATCGAAATTTGTGGTCAAACAACTACGAGAAATATACTTGTGACGCTGGAGGGGGCTACTTTTTTAATACCAATAAACAGTTAATTAAAGATGATTAAGATGGGGGGTTTATTAATCTTGCGGAAAAACT
>Ga0102941_1001526_pt1 | contig 10878 bp, 8 predicted proteins | sample SalPonR2_C_D2_MG_FD_79281 | JGI IMG/M metagenome (GOLD analysis project Ga0102941, IMG submission 79281) | Salt pond soil microbial communities from South San Francisco under conditions of wetland restoration - Salt Pond MetaG R2_C_D2_MG | ecosystem: Environmental > Aquatic > Marine > Intertidal... | reverse complement strand
TTATTACGTAAATAATTTTATTATTAGAATCTCTAACTATCTCGCCATTAGAGTCATATAGTATTTCGTAAGGTTGTGCTGCTAAATCCTTAATAACATCTCCTGAGTTGTCTATTCTGAAATCTTCTTTTGATATTGGATCAACCGTAACATCGATTCCCTTTAAATCATCATAACTAACCTCATTAGGATTAGCTAAACCATTTAACTCAGAATAAGCAGCAAACAAGGCATTTAATCCTGCATCATCCGGCCAAAGTAAGGTGTTTCCTGTATTCCAAAATCCAGCGTTCGGTTCATACTCTACTATTTTTGTATAACCTGCAATAGTTGGTGTTATGAATCCTGTTGCTGCCTTAATTACATAAATATATTGACCTGCTACGCTATCATTTTCATAAACTTCGCCGCCAAATACCAATAAAGCAGGGTAAGCTTCGTCTGATTTAGTACCCCAAAAAGTATCTGTATCAACCACATCGCTGGTATACTCAATTTCACCTTCAACGTAATACAAATAACTTCCACTACCAGCACCTTCGGCTCCTACTGTTGCTTGCATTAGTACATAAATATCCCCATTAGCGTCTACGTAATCAGATATTCCAGTTGTTATTACACTTGTTAGCGTATCTTTACTTGTTGTGTTGTGTGAATCTAAACTAATACTCCATTCTTCGGTAGTAAAATTCCATATATGCAAACTCCATCCGCAATCGGATGTACCACCACCAGTACCATAACCCTTAGCAGTAATATTGATTTCTGTTATATCAGAATTTGATGCATTTAGTTTTGCTATATGCCCGACCCACCCAGACGCAGATGCACCGAGGTGGTTATTGGCATCATCGACTGATACATAGCCAAAATCAGTTGCATCAAGTTCGTTAGTAAGAGTTAATGCGGTAAGTGGTTTGGCAGATTCTGATGCATAATAAACAGAATCCAAAGCTAAATCTACCGTTTGAGTTGATGTTGATTCTATGGTTAAGTTAATATTTCCAGTGCTATATAGAACTATACCATTACTTTCCTGTGCATAATACTTATCCCCACTAGATAACTCCATGTATTCTAAGGTGCCAGAAGTCAACTCTATAATATCACCATTTATAGTTGCAGTTGATGTTCCTATAAAATCAACAATAACTATCCCAAGCAACTCTAAATCAACAGGGGCTTTTAATGTTGTATTACCATCAAATGTTACTACTTGGGTGTTTTTTATCTGAACGTCCGCACTGGTTCCACCTGTACCATAATTTTTATAATACCATAAATCATCATCTTTTTGAGTGATTTCAGAATTCCTAACCCCAAGTACCCATTGGTAATATGTAGATAATATACTAGAAATTGAACTAGCAAACCCTCTACTAAATACCTTTGAAAAGTTTCTTGCAAATTTTCTAGCAAATCTCATATTAAATTCTTGTTGATATAGTTATTTCTCCAGTTACAGAGGAAGTGAAGTATAGTCTCAATTTTATTGCAGGATTAACGTCTGATAGTTTTTCCAAAACTGTAGATCCTACGGCTAATGAATGTGTTATATCTTCTGAGTTAGCATCGGTTGCTTGAAGCCAATTAACACCATCGTTAGACATTTCTAAGTTAATAGCACATGCATCAGATAGGTTTGAGTCTGGATCTGATATTTGATATGATATAAAACCAGTATAAGAAGGTCTTAACATATAATACTGCTCTCCTGAGCCGTCTAGTGTGATATTTTCTACTAACTGAGAGTCTTTCTCAAGTAATGTAACCAGTTTATTTCGTGTATCTCTAGCTGACATAATATAAATGTTTTTATCAAATATAGTTATAAACTATTACAAATCTGTTGTATTTTCCAAATTATATAGACTTGATTAAATAAATAAAGGGGCACTAGGCCCCTCTACTATAATTATAAATTAGACAATATATAGGAGTAAAAAATTACAATCCCAATACAGTCTTCAGAGATGCGTAAATGTTTCCACTACCAGCATCTTCTGTAGCTATCAAAACTCCACCATAAGCATATACTGAACGATCAATCGTTTTAGCATTAGCTTCAGCAAAGTTTACAAAAACTTGATCATATGTTTTACCAGAGGTTGACTCCAGCTTAACATTTTTAGGATAGTTACCATTTCTCCAGCTTTCACCACGATTTCCTTTAAGGAACCATTCGTTTTGAGCTACTTCATAATAGCTACCTGAACCTCGCTTACCAGCTGTTAAATCAGATGTGTCTGTAGAACCAAAATCTTCATTCAGCTGAATTTTAAACGATAGAATATCATATTTAACGATTCCTGGCTCAAAATACTTCTGGCTATCAAGAGCACTAACTTTTACACCGGCAGCACCAGCGATAGCAGCAGAAGATTCAACTTGTTTAAGCTCTAAGTCGTCATAAACAATATCTTCACCTTGATAAGCCATGCTTAATGTTCCGATATTACTAGTAGTATTTAGCGCTGTAATTTTATATACAGGAGTAGATGTGTCAGCAACGCTATTTAAAGTACCAGCTGAGTCTCCAGTAGCATTTGCAATACTAAATGTAGATATCACTCCTACACTTGAAGTAAATGTAAGAACAGCTCCAGATGGGTTAGCAACTGTAATTCCTAAAGCGGAAAGAGTTGTTCCATGAGTAGATACAAAATTACTTGCAGTAGTATCTAAATCTGTATCAAAAGTAGCTAAATAATTAGTACCATTCACTGCAATATTAGCAGTACCAGAAGTACCAGTTAGTGTAACTTTACGTGAGGTTCCAGTAGGAATCCGAAGGTAATCACCAACAGCAAGAGCTGTTCCGCCTCCAGTAGAGTCATCAATATCACTAGCAGTAAAATACTTACTACCATTAGTCATAGTAACTGTGTTTACACTTGTTCCTAGAGCGACACTAGCTCCAGCAGATAAAATCTCAGCTTTCATAAGCTTAGGATCTTCGTAACTGAAGTTTTTGTTAAAACTTTCAGCCAATCCGGTAGCAATCTCTAATTGAGTAGCAGATGCATCGGAACGATAAGCTGCAAATTTAACAGGTTGATTATTACATCCAAAAGTTTTGGAATTATCTCTCCATGTAAAGTGAGCCACATAATCTGTGCTATTTGAAGCATCAATTGAACCACTAGTACCATTATATCCAATAGCTTTTGATTCTTTAGCAGGAGCCGAATAATCTACATTATATGGAGTCCCAGAACCAAATGTAATTATAGGAGTTTCAACTATAACTCCATCTTGATTTTTTGTGGCAATAGTATATCTATCACCGGCAGATAATGCGGATGCACCATTAGCTGTTGAAGAGCCAACCTTAAATACGCCAATTTGGCCAACTGCTAGATCATCTCTAGTCTTAGTGCTACCCAAAATGTCTAAATCTTTACCCACAATCATATGAGTAACATTACTTTGTGCAATCATTTTAAATTATATTTAAATTCAACTTTAATTATTTACTTAATCATTTCTTTCTTGCTCAGTAACCCCTATTTGATAGGAATCTTTTTGTGCAGCAGCCTGAGCTATTATAACCGCTTCATCTACAATCTCTCTGTGTAGTGTCTCATCAAGAACGCAATGTACTTGATTAGTAGGATCAAATTCATCTACAACAATTGAAGGTGGAGTAGATAAATATCTAATTCTGTAATAAGATAATGTACTATCACTATCTGTTACAATTTCAGTTCGCTTAGAAGTTGCTTCAATGCTAGTTCCAGAAGCATGTGTAACTCTAGAAATATCCATTCTCCATACTAAGTCTTTATAAGGCTGTTTATATGGATTATTAATATTAGCTAAATATTCATCATGCCTTACTGCTTTTACCCAAGATTCTTTTGTATTGCCTTGGATTGTAGCTCCTTCTTCAATTGCCAGCAAAAACCCTTCAGGCAAATCTAAAAATACGCCATTTGGGTGAACTTGACCTTGACTAGAAGACTTCCCTAGGCCGGAAGTTAAAGTAACTCCAGTATCTGTAGCAGTAGCTTCTGCGCTTAATTCAATAGTAGTATCATCTACAATGCTTTTAATTGTAGTATCTGTTGGTATCCCAGTACCACTTATAGATAACCCTTCATTAAGCCCTATGGTAGAACTTAGGTTAATTACAGTAGCATCTCCAGAAGTTGTGTCTCCAGTGTATGTAATAGTATTTGAGGTGGCAGTAGCATCAATAGTTGCAGACTTAATAAGTTGTTCTAAATCCCTACGTCTACGCTCATTGTCCTCAAATCCAATACGCTTATTATTGCTTAGCGGATCGTATCTACGAATAAACACTCTAAATTGAGCCTCAGTTAATAAATAACTCACCTGTCGGTCGTCGTAAGCAGGAGCACTAAATTCAAACAAACTATCAAATTTTAACTGAAAATTAAATTTCATTTCATTAGCCGTCAAATTTCCTCCTCTCCTTCAATAACTTACATAATATGTTAGTCATATCAATTTTATATTTTAATTAGTAAATCGAATTTATTCTATTTATTCAAATCGATCCTTTGCTGAACAAGAAGTTTATCATCTTGATTCTTCGATGCATAAAAATACTCTGCAACTTCATTTAAACTTCTACCCAATGGTTGTGATGTCTCTTTCATCCTGTATGTACCATTTTTAAGCTCAATTTCGCCAATATCTATTGCATCTAGTACAAATATCTTATCTTGGAATAAAGCATCCTTATTTACTGCTAAAAAGTCGTCTATATTAGGAACACCATCAAGCTTTTCTACTTGAGAGATAACCTTGTCTAATTCTGCTTTTAACTGAGTTGAATTAGAAGACATTTCTTTATTAGGTTTTTTACCTAGTACCCTAAGAATATCATACATCTTTTTATTAGACTTTCTGAGCTTCATAAATGCTTCCATAGCTTCCTCACGCTTTTGTGCAAGTTTATAATTATCTTGCTCCACTTCTCCTTCATCAATTATATAATAAGATTGTGTTCCATTATACATTGATTTTGATTCAGCAATATCATCTCTATTTGCTTTCAATACTCTGTATTCTAAAGATTCCATAGGAGAATTGAGATCAAATGTTCTTTCGTTTTTATCTAAGTGTACGAAAAATTCACTCCACCAAGATTTTTTACGTTTGTATAAATTTAAAGAACCAGACTCTAAGTCCAAAGCTTTTTCAAAAGCATCTTGCTCACCATCTTCAAATATTTTTACATATCTACGAGAGTTAAACTCCCAAGGTAAAGTATAAGCAGATTTACAACCTGAATATCTAATTCTACCATCATGTTCTTTTCCAAAAAAGGATCTATCTTTATCAAAAGGTTTTAAAATTACCTTTCTGTTAGATGTTACTTTAATTTCTTTATCTTCTTTATTACCCATATTTGTCATTTAAATTAAAATACCAATGTGGGGATATTCCCCACAAAGGTAAGTATTAGTTAATATTACAATACTGATGGAATCCATTCTCCCATCCTCATAGGATTGCGAACCATGAGTCCGACCCAATCGGCTTTGTGAATTTCATATCCATCAACAGTTGTTGCCATTACTTTAGGTTTACCAAGACCACCAGGAGTGAATCCATCACGTAATCCAGGCATATAAGCAAATACCTCTGGATTTACTTTAGAACGAACTAATTGAATATTAGGCTCGCCTTTAGCTGTACCAAAATCCATAATAGTCATTCGGTGAGATTCAGCTAACCCTCCGTCTGGATGATAAGTTTTGTTACGAACTGCATCATCATACTGAGGAATATGCATAAACTCAAGAGTAATACCATTAATATCAGCAAGTTTAACAAACTGTGGTCGTCTGAACATTGCCTTAGAACCACCGGTTAATCCTTCGATACGATTGTACTCAAGAGCGTTTGCTCCAGCATAAGTTTCAATTGCACGAGATGCAACTTTTAATCCATGCTCACCAGTACCAATAACAAACCTACGAGAATCTTCAGGTAGTTTACCTACAGAAAGACTCAAACAATAGTCTACAAATGTCTCAATATTAAAGTCTGTATAACGTAAAATATTAGACGGAGAGATTTGCTCACGCAGACCCATACCAGCCTTAATTTCATATCCAGAATCTCCAATATTAGCATAAGACCCATCAGCCCTACGGTTAGAATTACCAAACATTAGAAGTTTAGCTTTTTCCCTACGGAATTGACGATTAAACTCCCAATCTAGTTTATTCAACCAAGTTGTAAAAGTTTTATCTTCTTTTCCGTGCAATCCAAATACAACAGGATCGTTAACTCGCTTGTTAATCATATCTCCAGGTACAAGATGCTTTTTTCTAAGCATTGACATTCTGTTTGCCATACGGAATGGAGAAGTAAAGCTCACGTCAGAACCGTCTCTAGAAAGAGTTTGTTCAGATAAACTATACTCAATTGACCAACGAGTACCAGACTGTAGTTCGTCGTAAGGTACATAAAGATCGCTATTTCCAGTAACTAGTTCACACTCATATACGAAATATGCTCCTCGCTGTTCACCTTCTGTACGAAGTAATACCTTGTAAAGATCAGGTTTTTCACCAACAATTACATTTTGTTTGAAGAATAATTTTTCATCAAACCACAATAAGAACCTTCCACCATTTTTACCAAATTCATCAGTAGCAGTAACTTCAGTACCACTTACATCAGTAGCTTTGACCAATGGAATATTCTTTTCTTCTGCTCCTTGTAGTAACCACTCAAATTCAACATCATCACTTAGATAGTGAGTAGGATATTGTTCAAGATATGATACAAGGTCTTCACCCAAGTCTAAAAATTCAAGACGAGAGATGAATTTACTAATCATCTCAGGCTTGTCTCCAAACAACGCACCTAAATGGTTTGTAGTTGTGAGTCCAGCCCAATCTTTGTTCTCTACCCTCATAGTGGGTATTGCGCCTCTAGTAACACTCATTTTATATATCTATTTTATTGATTCCTTAAAAAATCATTGATACCTTCCATAGTATCAATTTTTTTATTACTCCTCTTGATACGTTTAGCGGCTTTCCCTTTGCTTGAAGAGTCAACCATCTTAGCTGCCCTTTCGAATTCCTTAATAGTGTCGTTTTTACCTTTTTTGCTAAACGCTGACCAATCTTTAAATCCATCTGTAATTTCGAAAACATAGTTTAGCATAACTTCTCCTTGTATTGGATTCTCTGCCATATATTTTCCTACTTTATTCATAGGATTACCAAATTGATCGTATTCAACAGGAGTGGTTAAGTTCTTGATTATATTATCTTTGACTACTTTATTAACCTTTAATCCAGGTATAAATTCGTCTGATTTACCAACATAATCATTAAGTTCTTTGACCATTTTTTCTTGTTGTTTAATCATAGCCTCACGTTCTTGATTTTGTTGCTCAATTGCCTGAGACTCTCTTTGTTCTTCGTGTTTGATTAATTCAGACAATGCAAGTTTAGACTGATCTTCTAACTCCATGCTATCTTCCCACTGAGTAACCATCTTATTTTTAATCTCATCTGGAAGTTGTGTTGTTTTATCTAAATAATCTTTAATAATATTTTTTTGTAAATTAGTATCTTCAGATAAGGCCTCTTCTTTTATATTTTCATATTTAATCCTATCTGAGCTTACCTTTAGCATTTCATCAAATGGAATTCCAGCTTCATATCCGTCTAAAAGCCTTTTAACCTCATTAGGTAATTGATCTTTATATTGATTAACATGATAACCAATTTCATCAGACATAGCTTTCTTTAAGCCATCAGCAGTTCCATCAAAGTTCTCCAAGTCTAAACTAGACAAGACCCCCTCATCGACGAGTAGTTTTGCATATGGAGTAAACAAAGAAGGATTTTCTTCAGTATCATCATCTAACTCCTCTTCATTGTCATTATCTTCATCGTTAGAATCTTCTTCTTCGTTATCTTCATTATTATCAACTTCATCTTCATCATTAGTATCCTCGTCTTGAGGAGAGTCTTCATCTAAATATTCATTAACAACATTATCGTCGTTATCATTTTCATTATCAACGTTATTATCAACGTCTTTGTTTTCATCAACTTCTTCTTGTGATTCTAAATGTTCAGTTATGTCCTGAAACAAATTTAAATCATCGTCATTGAATCCAACTTCTTCCTTCTTATCCTTATTTACTGCCATAAAATTATATAATTTATAATATATTATATTTTCAAAAGTAATAATATTCTATTATATCACACTAATATTACAAGCGCAAAATATAGACTTAATTATTTTGCTGTACTTGTTAAAAGAGTTTTTCTACGATCTTTATCCATATTATGAGTCCTTTCTCTAGACAAAGCACCACACTTGCATCTATATACATTATATCTTCCTGTAGGAGTATAATAATCTTTATTAGTAATCTGTATATCAGAGCTTCCGCAATTGCTACATACAGGATTATCAGACTCTAAATAAATACCAACATTTGGATGTGCTTTTATATATGGTCTTAATTTAAGATATACTTCTTCTAATACTACTACATCTTGGTCGTTGTATATAGACATTTCATTAATTGCAGCTTGCTCCCCCTCTAAACATCTGCGCCATAACATAAAATCGGTTTTAATCTTTTTCCCAACACCAAAATATTCTCCTAAAGCATCTAGCTTATTTGAAGGAAATCTAAATTGCTTAGATGACACTTTCTTAGTATCAATAGATGTTGTAGTAGAATATGGGGGTAATCCATTAACAATAGCTCTACTATTAAGCATTGGTAAATCAAAAGCATCTCCATAATGTGCAACAACTATATCAGCTTCATCTATAAGATCCCACAAACTTTTAACTATCCTATAATCATCAAATCTTTTTATTTCATTAACTGTAATCTTATCAGACATTATTTCTGCATTATATAACCATTTTGCAGACCATGTTAACATTATCGGGTCTTGTATTACTTGATCTAATGATATGTTCTCTTTGAACCTACGCCATGTATAAGAGATGGTTGGGCTGGTTTCTATATCAAATATTAATACTTTAGGAAGTCGATTAGTCTTTTTCTTAGACCTGATAATCTTCCTTGCTTTTATAATATCCTTACGACTACAACCCCATCGTTTACTCATTTTACCTGCTCCATATGTCATATACTTAGGGAATTTTTCAAATTTTTTTACTACGTCTTGAATCGTAAATTTATTTTCACTCATAATAACTATTTAGATAATTCTTTGTCTACTATAATTTCAGCTGCTTTATCATTTCCAATATACTCTAACCTAGATAAAATATCTGCAAATTTAGATTCTTCTTCAATCTGTTCATTTAAGTACCATCTTAGAAATTCAGCAGTCACCTTATCTCCTTCTTTATAAGCAATATCACATGCTTTTTCATATCCAATAGTAACTGAGATTTCATGTTCTAAGGCTTTTGATATAACATCTTTTAAATCTTTGTATTTTTCATTAATCGCTTTAATATTTGGGTTTTTAGGCATTGAACCTCTATCCAACATGTATGAATATATTTTATTCATATGATCTAACTCTTCATAATAGTGTTCTCCAAACATTTTATATGCTCCGAACAAACCCATTACATTACACCAAACTGACATGTTCTTATAAATATATGCAGCCTCTGCCTCTTTTGCTATACGCTCATTGAGCATAGCCTCTACTTTTGGCTTTATCCTACTTTTCCCAGCAGAGCTAAAAGCCTTTTCTACTTGTTTATAATCCATAAAAAAATATTTTAAATGAAAATCCCCGCAAATATAGTAAAATACGGGGATAAAATCAAATTATTTAGAAGTTTTTGGTTTATTCTTGGAAATTTGCTCTTTGGCTTTATTACTTCTGATAGTTTCCTGAAGCTTCTTTTTATCTAATGCTATCTTGTCATTATGCTTTTTCTTCTCTAATTCTATCTTATCTTTATCTATAGAATCATCATCAAACTCTTCGTCAACATCAGCTTCCATAGCTTTAATTGATCTGTCTGCTTCAATTTCCATTTCTTTAATTAGTATGTCTTTATCTATTTCAGCATACTTAACATCTCTATCAGCTTGTTTTTCTTGAGCCTCTAATTGAGCTATCTGTTGTTGAGCTTGATTATTCATCTGCTGCAATTCCATTTGTTTTTGATGCACTTCCTCATCAGCAGCGTCAAGCTTACTAATCATATCACTGATACTCTCTGTAGTAAGAATATCTGCATATACAGAGGTTCTAGCTCCGTTCTGAACGGCAGCATGTGCTAATTGTTTCATGCCTTGTCTAATCTCCATATCCCTACTACTATTAGTAACGAATAAATCAAATTCAGTAGAAGCAATATCTTCAGGCATAAATTCTAAGAATACCCTAGACATATCGTCTAAAACAAAATTTAACTTCTTAGATTTCTCTTTTCTCCATGTGTACTTAGCAGTATCCAATAGAGCCAACATCACCCTCTTTTTAGTTTCGTCATGCATAAAGAATAATCTCTCTGTAATATGAGACGATTGAGTTACAGCCCTCTCTACTCCACCAACTGTTTCTCTATTATCTATCTGACCCAATCTTTGATCATTAACTCCAGATATTTTACCCATTATGTCTTCAATGTGCTGAAGCATTAGAACTATCTGTTGAATATAATTTCCAATATTTGGATCTAGAACTCTACCGCTTTGATATGCGCCAGCTATTTTACCAGTAGATGCTCCTTTCTTAGATTCATTGAAGTTGTCAATTACAGCCCAACCAAGTATATCAGCATAATACATCCATTTATCAAGCTCCCATTCATCTGGAACTTTAGAAATATCAAGCTCATATATAGGCCCTTTATATTTAGCCATAATCATTTCAAGCCGCTTCATGTATACATTATATAGATACTGATAGGACT
>Ga0102941_1001524_pt1 | contig 10891 bp, 8 predicted proteins | sample SalPonR2_C_D2_MG_FD_79281 | JGI IMG/M metagenome (GOLD analysis project Ga0102941, IMG submission 79281) | Salt pond soil microbial communities from South San Francisco under conditions of wetland restoration - Salt Pond MetaG R2_C_D2_MG | ecosystem: Environmental > Aquatic > Marine > Intertidal... | reverse complement strand
GGGAGGTGATCAGCGAGGTCAAGCCTTCGATCATGACCGCCAATGTACCCCCGTCCGCTGAGACGGTCGTGATGCCGCGCCCGAGGGGCGCGGACGGTGCCCGGGCGAAGCGCCCGACCGCAGCCCGGCGGACCCGGTATCGTGGCGTCCATGGAGTCGCTCCCACCGCTGCGCCTGCGACCGGAGTTCCACCGTCGCCTCTGGGGAGGCGACACGCTGCCCGCATGGCTGGACGAGCCCGCGCCTCCCGGCGACGAGCCGGTCGCCGAGGCGTGGCTCGCGAACGGCGACAGCGTCGTCCGCGACGGACCGTACGACGGTCTCCGTGTCGCGGAGCTGGTCACGCGCTACGGGCCCGCCATGGTCGGCGAGGCCTCGATGGCCCGTTACGGCGCCGTGATGCCGCTGCTCGCGAAGTTCCTGGACGCGGACGCGGAACTGTCCGTCCAGGTCCACCCGGACGACGCCTACGCGGCGCGGCGGCATCCCGGCAGCGGCCACCTCGGAAAGACCGAGACCTGGCGCGTCCAGCGCGCGCGACCGGGCGCCACCGTGACCTGGGGGTTCGAACGGCCGGTCTCGGAGGCCGAGGTGCGAGGCGCGCTGGACGACGGCTCGATCGGCGCGCTGCTCCGCACCGTTCCGGTCCGCGCGGGCGACGTGATCCACAACCCGGCCGGGACGGTGCACGCCGTCGGCGCCGGCCTGCGGCTCTTCGAGCTGCAGCAGGCGTCCGACCTCACCTACCGCCTCTGGGACCACGGCCGGCTGGGCGCGGACGGACGGCCCCGCGAGCTCCACGTGGAGGACGCGTTGGCCGTCGCCGACCTGTCCGGACGCGGGGATCCCCGGCCCGTCCCGCGGCCGGGCCCGGACGGCTGGACCGTGCGGGTCGCCTGCCCGTTCTACCGGCTCGAGGAGACCACCACCGACGGCACCGTCAGCGGTCGGACCGATCCGAGCGCCATGCACGTCGTGACCGTCCTGAACGGCGCGTTCGAGCTCGAGGCCGGGGTGGGCGGCCACATCGACCTGCCCGAGGGAGCCACCGCGCTGGTGCCCGCCGCCACGGGCGCCTACCGGCTCACGGGCCGCGGCACCGTCGTCCGCGGCAGGCCCCTGGACCATCGCCCCTGAGGCGCGCCTGCGACGATCGGCTCGAACGAGCGCCGCCGACGCGCGGTCCTGGGAACGCGCCCCACGACCGCGACGGCGCCGATGGCGCGGTAGCCTGCCGGTCGTGCATCGTTCTGCCCGCCCCACCTCGTCCCCCGCGCCGGCCGCCGCCTCGAGCACCGCGGCGCGTCCCCGCCCCGCGTCGGAGGGCGCCCTGCGCGCGCTCTGGCGGCTGCTACGGCCGTACCGTGGCCGGCTGATCGGCCTGTCGCTGCTGATCGCGCTCTCCTCGGGCGTCGCCCAGCTGGCGCCCCAGTTCGTGCGCTACGTGTTCGACGTGGTCATCCCGCGCGGCGAAGCCCGGCTGTTCCTGCTCACCGGCGTCGCGATCCTGGTCTTCCACCTCGTCTCCGAGGGGCTGCGCTACGCGGGCATGCTGCTCAGCTTCGCGTTCACGCAGCACGTCGTGAGCGAGACGCGCCGCGCGGTATACGGCCGCCTGCTGGCGCTGCCGCTGGCGCGGTTCACGAAGGAGCGCTCCGGCAGCCTGGTGTCGCGCGTCGTCTCGGACGTGAACGCCCTCGAGGCGATGATCCAGGCGGGCGCGAGCCGCATGGTGGGTCAGGCGTTCTCGATCGTCGTGGTGCTGATCATCCTGTTCGCGATGGACGTGCGGCTGGCGCTGGTGTCCGTCGCGATCGTCGTGACGATGGGGTTCTTCACCGTGCGCTTCCAGGAACCGCTGCGGCGGCTGGCCCGGCGGATCCGCGGCCGGGTGGGCGAGATGACCGCCGTCGCCAGCGAGGCGGTCCAGAACGTCGCGGTCGTCAAGGCGTTCTCGGCCGAGGACGCCGAGTGGGAGCGGTTCCGGTCCGAGTCGGACGCCTACCGCGACCTGAACCTGGCGCGCCGCAAGGAGGTCGGCAAGATGCAGGCCGCGATCGGCCTGACCAGCGAATGGGGCGTCGCGGTGCTGGTGCTGGGCGGCGGCTGGCTGCTGGTCCAGGGCGGCGGCGACGTCGGGGGGCTGACGGTCGGAACCCTGACCGCGTTCGTTCTGTACCTGAACAACCTGATCAACCCGGTCCGGTTCGTGCTGAACTTCAACAACGTGCTCCAGTCCGGCGTCGCGGCGCTGGAGCGGATCGACGCGCTGCTGGCCGAGTCGCCCGAGCCGTACGAGCGGGGCCGGACGTTCGAGCCGGGCGAGATCCGTTTCGAGGGGGTCCGCTTCGGCTACCCAGAGGCGGAGGCCGAGGCGCTGCGCGGACTGGACCTCGCGATTCCGGCGGGCACCACCGCGGCGCTGGTCGGGCCGTCGGGAGCGGGGAAGAGCACCGTCACGAGGCTGCTGGGCCGCCTGTACGAGCCGGACGCGGGCACGATCCGGATCGGGGGAAGGCCGGTCGCCGACATGACGCTTTCCTCGCTTCGGCGCGCCGTCGCGATCGTGCCGCAGGAGCCGACCCTGTTCTCCGGCTCGGTCGCGGACAACGTCCGCTACGGACGTCCCGAGGCTTCCCGGGCCGAGGTCGAGGAAGCGATCGGACTGGCCAACGCGGAGGCGTTCGTCGCCGCGCTGCCTGCCGGCATCGATACCGAGATCGGCGAGCGCGGCGTGAAGCTCTCGGGCGGTCAGAAGCAGCGCATCGCCATCGCGCGGGCGCTGCTCAAGGGCGCCTCGATCCTGGTGCTGGACGAGGCCACCAGCAGCCTGGACAGCGAGTCCGAGGCGCTCATCCAGGACGCGCTCGAAGGGGTGCTGGGACGCCGGGACGAGCTCACCACCCTGGTGATCGCGCACCGCCTGTCGACCGTTCAGGGCGCCGACCGGATCCACGTGCTGGACGCCGGCGCTCGGGTCGAGTCGGGCCCCCACGACGAGCTGCTTGCGGCACGCGGCCTGTACGCCCACCTGCACGCCCTGCAGGCGGGCGACGGGACGGGTCGGATCGGCTCCACCGTCCGCGGGAGGGCGCGGTGAGCGCGAAGCGGCCGACAGGACGCGGCTCGGGGCGGGGTCGTCGTCCCGCGCGGACGGGCGCCGCCAGCGGTCCCGCGCGGACGGGTGCCGCCCGGAGCGGGTCCGGGTCGCGCCTTCGCCGGACGCTGCGCTGGACGCTGGCGCTGGCGCTGGCCGTCGCCGCCGGCTGGCTGGGCTCCGTCTTGGTTCCCGGTCCGTTGCGGCCGTCCGCGGACGCCGCGTTCCCGGGCGTGCCGCAGACCCTGGTCCGGATCGGCGCGTACCGAGGGAACGGCGGCGGGGTCGAGGTCGCCCCGGTCGACGGCGGAGCCGACGTGCTGCTGATCGTCTACCCGGGCGGGCTGGTGCGTCCGCACGCCTATACCTGGATCGGCGTCGCGCTGGCGCCGGTCGGCGTTCGGACGATCGTGCCCGCGATGCCGCTGGACCTGGCGGTGCTGGCGCGCGACCGCGCCGGCGCGCTGATCCGCGACCGCCGCGACGGCGAGGCGACGGTGGTGATCGCCGGCCACTCGCTGGGCGGCGCGATGGCCGCGTCGTGGGCGGCGCGGCACGAGGGATCCGCGGACGGTCTGGTCCTGATGGGCGCCTACCCGGCGCCCGGCGACGACCTGGCGGGCCACGACCTGGCGACCCTGGTGCTCGCGGCGGAGCACGACGGGCTCGCGACGCTGGGCGAGGTGCGCGAAGGGATGGAGCGGCTGCCGGGACGCGCCGGGATCGAGATCGTGGGCGGGGCGGTGCACGCGTTCTTCGGTCGCTACGGCCCGCAGCGGGGCGACGGCTTGCCGACCGTGCCACGGTCCGTCGCGGAGGCCGAGATCGCCGGCGCGCTCGAAGCGTTCCTGGCCAGCGTGCGATAGCGGGTCGCAGCGGCTCGCGGCCGAGCGCACGCGGTTCGCCCGCGCCTCGCGCTAGCTCTCGGGCAGGTAGCGCCGCCAGATCGGATCGACGTCCTGGATCAGCCCGTACGCGCTGCTGAACACGAACCGGGGCGCCTTGGGCGGACGGTCGAGGGCCATTCCGGCCTCGTCGGGCGTGCGGTCGCGCTTGCGCGCGTTGCACGCGCGGCAGCAGGCGACGACGTTCTCCCAGCTCGTCGATCCGCCCCGGCTTCGGGGCAGGACGTGGTCCAGCGTCAGGTCGCTGCCGCGCTTGCGGCAGTACTGGCAGCGGTGATCGTCACGGCGGAAGAGGTTGCGGCGGTTGAACGCGACCTTCTGCCGGTGGGGGCGCCGGACGTACCGGGCCAGCCGCACCACGCTGGGAACCGGCACCACCCGCGAGGGGGTGCGCAGCACCGCCTCCGCGTCCTCCACCCGGACGGCGACCTCCGTCATGATCAGCTGGATGGCGCGCTTGACGCTGCAGACGTGCAGCGGCTCGAAGCTGGCGTTCAGGATGAGCACCCGCGCCGCGGCAGGATCGGTGAGCGGCTCGAGCCCCAGCTCCTCGGCCAGGCGCTTCTCGGCGGCGAGATCCTCCACCGACTCCGCGGGGCCTTCGCTCACGGACTCGGACGGGGCATCGATCAGGACGTGATGTCGACGATCGTCGGCGTGCGGGGCGGCCGCCACCTCCCTCCGGGCCCGATTCTATCCGAGGCCCGGGGTGGCGGGCCTCCCTTCAGAAACGTGCCTCGTCGCGGTGCCGCTCGACGGCCAGCTCCACCAGACGCTCGATCAGGTCCGGGTACGCGACGCCCGCCGACGCCCACAGCCGCGGGTACATCGACAGCCGCGTGAACCCCGGAATCGTGTTGATCTCGTTGATCAGCACCTCGCCGGCAGCGGTCAGGAAGAAGTCCACGCGTGCCAGGCCGGCCGCGTCGACGAGCTCGAACGCACGCAGCGCGAGGGAACGAAGCGTCTCCGCGGTGGCGGCGGGAACCTGGGCGGGAACGACCAGGTCCGCGCCTCCCTCGGTGTACTTGTGCTCGTAGTCGTAGAACGCTTCGCCCGTCACGCGGATCTCTCCGGGAGGCGCGGCCTGCGGCTCGTCGTTGCCCAGCACGGCGACCTCCAGCTCGCGGCCTCCCACCACGCCGGCCTCGACCACCGCGCGGCGGTCGTGGCGGAACGCCTCGCGAAGCGCGGCATCCTGGCCGGCCTCGTCGTCGGCGCGTCCGATGCCGACCGACGAGCCGAGGTTCGCCGGCTTCACGAACCGCGGCCAGGGGAGATGCGCCAGACGCGCCCTCGCGGCGGCGGGGTCGCGCGCCCAGGCGTGCTGGGCGACCTCGCCCCAGGCCACCTGCGGCAGACCGTCCGCGGCGAAGATCCGCTTCATCGTCGCCTTGTCCATCGCGGCCGCGCTGCCCAGGACGCCGGAGCCGACGAACGGCACGCCCGCGACCGTCAGCAGGCCCTGGACGGTTCCGTCCTCGCCGTTGGGGCCGTGCAGCAGGGGAAAGACCGCGTCGACGCCCGCCAGGTCCGCGCTCGCGAGGCCGCGGAGCAGGTCGGGCGCGGCGTCCTCGTCGTCGGCGTCGCGGCTGTCGCCGGCCGAAAGGGCGCGCCGGCTGGCGGCCTCGCTCAGGAGCCGTCCGCCGCGATCGATCACGCGCGGCACGAGCTCCAGCCGCCCTTCGGCGGCGGCCAGCACGCTGGCGGCGGAGGCCAGCGACACGTCGTGCTCGCCCGACAGCCCGCCGCACAGCAGCAGCACGCGGCGGGGGCGTGCGGCGCTCATGCGCGGAGCTTTCCAGGGCCGCCCACCGCGGATCCCCTGGCCTGTCGACGCAGCGCCGTGCACCGTCCACGGTCGACCGTGTGTAGGTTACACATCATGCTGCATCCTAAGCGGTCGAGCGTACGCGGTCAACGGGCGTCCACGATCTCGGGTACGACGGACCTGCATGCTAGCGTGGATTCGGTCTGCAAACCAGCGAACGGTCTTCGCGTCCGCGCCGCCGTACGCTCCACGCGACCGCTTCAGACGGCGGACCCCACCGCCCCCGCTCCTGGCCCCACCTCGAGGAGGCCCCCATGCTCGTCCGAACCTTCTTCTGCGCACGCCTCGGCGTGCACATCGCCGCCAGCGTGCTCGCGCTGTCGCTGGTCATCGGAACAGCGTCCGCCCAGACCCTCTCGGTCGGCATCGAGATCCCGGCCCAGCTCGACCCCGCCTTCGCCTCGGCGGACTCCGAGATCCTGGTGCTTTCGAACGTGTACGACTACCTCGTCGAGATCGACGCCGCCAACGACGTCCAGCCCGGCCTGGCGACCTCGTGGAGCGTCTCCGAGGACGGCCGCACCTGGACGTTCGAGCTGCGCGACGACGTGACCTACCACAGCGGCGCGGCGTTCGGCCCCGAAGACGTCGTGTCGACGTTCGACCGGCTGCGCGAGCCCGACAGCGGCCTCCCCACCGCCGACGTGTACGCCGGCATCGAGTCGGTCGAGGCCAGCGGCCCCGCCCAGGTGACGTTCACCCTGAGCGACCCGAACCCGTTCTTCCTCTACGACCTGTCGGACAACCACGCCCTGATCGTGGACGCGGACGCCACCGACCTGGGCACGACGTTCGACGGAACCGGCCCGTTCCGGGTGGAATCGTACAGCGCCGAGGACCGGATGATCCTGGCGGCCAACGCGGACTACTTCGGAGACGCGCCCGGCGTCGAGCGGGTCGACCTGATCTTCTTCGCCGAGCAGGCCGCCGCCGTCAGCGCGCTGCGCGGCGGACAGATCGACCTGGTGCTGCGCATGCCGACCCCGCTCTACCAGAGCCTCGAAGGCGCCAACGGGATCGAGCGGATCAGCGTGCCCACGAACGGCTTCGACCTCGTCCGGCTGCGCGTGGACCGGGCCCCCGGGAACGACCCGCGCGTCGTCGAGGCGCTGAAGCTGGCCGTCGACCGCTCGGCCATCGTCGAGGTCGTCACCGACGGGCTCGCGGTGCAAGGCTCCGACACGCCCATCGGCCCGCTGTACGAGGCGTACTACCGTCCCGACGTGACGCCGCCCGCCCGCGACGTCGAGCGGGCGCGCGAGCTGCTGGCCGAGGCCGGCTACGAGGACGGTCTGGAGCTGGTGCTGAACGTGCCGGACAGCGGCGACCGTCCCGACCTGGCCGTGGTGCTCAAGGAGCAGCTCGACGAGGCCGGCTTCGACATCGAGGTCCGCCTGCAGCCCGAGAGCGTGTACTACGGCGACGGCGGCTGGCTCGAGGTGGACTTCGGCATCACCGGCTGGGGCTCGCGGCCCGTGCCGCAGTTCTACTTCGAGACGATGATCGCCTGCGGCGCCGTCTGGAACGAGGCGCACTACTGCGACCCCGAGGTCGACGCGCTGATCGAGACCGCGGGAAGCACGCTGGACGAGGAGGAGCGCGTCGAGGCGTACGCCGAGCTGCAGCGCATCCTCGCGAGCGAGGGTCCGTACGTGATCCCCTACTTCTTCCCGCAGTTCGCCGCGCTGAGCGACACGTTCACCGGCATGGACCTCAAGGCCTTCCCAGGCCGTACCGACCTGGCTTCGATCACCGTTCGGTGACCACGCCGGGAGGAGGGGGGGCGGCCGCGGCCGCCCCCCCGGCGCAACGCGCGCCGCTGGCCGGCGTTCGCCGGCTGCTGGGCGAGCTCTACGCGCGCCCCACGAGCGCGATCGGCACCACGCTGGTCGCGCTCTTCGTGCTGCTGGCCGTGATCGGTCCGTGGCTGGCGCCGTACGGCCCCACCGAGCAGATCCTGAGCGATCGATCGCAGCCGCCCGGGGCGGCGCACTGGTTCGGGACCGACCGCCTGGGCCGTGACGTCTTCAGCCGCGTCGTCACCGGCGCACGCGACATCTTCCTGCTGGCCGGCGGCGGCACGGCGGTCGCGGTCGCGATCGGCACCGTCGCCGGCCTGGTGACCGCCACGCTGGGCGGCTGGTGGGAAGAGATCACCTTCCGGCTGTTCGACACGCTGCTGGCCATGCCCGCGCTGCTGTTGGCGCTGCTGCTGCTGGGCACGCTGGGCCCGTCCCGCAGCAGCGTGCTCTGGGTCATCGCCGTCGCCTACACGCCGATCGTCGCCCGCGTCGTGCGCAGCGTGGTGCTCAGCGTCAAGACGCGCGAGTGGGTCGCCGCCGCCCGCATGCAAGGGGAGACGCTGCCCTGGATCCTCACCCGCGAGATCCTCCCCAGCGTCCTGCCCGCCCTGGCGGTCGAGTCCGCGCTCCGGTTCAGCTACGCGATCTTCCTCGTCGCCTCCCTTGGGTTCCTGGGCGTGGGCGTGCAGCCCCCCAACCCGGACTGGGGGCTGATGGTCGCAGAGGCGCGCGACTACGTCTACCTGACCCCCTGGTCGCTGATCTTTCCAGCCGCCGCGATCAGCCTGTTGGTCGTCTCCGTGAACCTCGCCGCGGACGGCTTGGGGCGGGCGCTCAGGACGGAGACGCGATGAGCGCCCGGACGGAGAAGGCGGCCGCGGCGACGGCGCGTTCTGCGCCGCGCACCGACCGGCCCGGCGCCGGCCTGGACGTTCGAGGACTCACCGTGCGGTACGGCGACGGGCCCGACGCCCCCGCCGCGCTCCGCGACGTGGACCTGCAGGTCGCGCCCGGCGAGACGGTGGGCCTGGTGGGCGAGTCGGGAAGCGGCAAGACCACGCTGGCGCTGGCGGTGCTGCGCGCCCTGCCCGCCGCCGGACACGTCGACGCCGGCAGCGTCACGCTGGGCGGCGACGACCTGCTGGCGATGGACCCCGGCGGGCTGCGCGAGCTGTGGCGACGCCGGATCAAGCTGGTCCCGCAGAACCCCCTGCCCTCCATGAACCCCGCCCACACCGTGGGGCACCAGCTGGCCGAGTCGCTGGCGCCCGACCGGCCCGGACGCGCAGACCGGACCGAGATCGACGCCATGCTGGACGCGGTCGGCCTGGCAGATCCCGAGCGCATCCGCCGCTCGTACCCGTTCGAGCTGTCCGGCGGCCAGCAGCAGCGCGTCATGATCGCCATGGCGCTGCTGGGCAAGCCCGAGCTGCTGGTGATGGACGAGCCCACCACGAACCTCGACGTGACGACCGAAGCCGCCATCCTGGAGCTGGTCCGCGAGCTGGTCCGCGGCTCCGACACCGCCGTGCTGTACGTCAGCCACAGCCTGGGCGTGGTGTCGCAGCTGTGCGACCGGGTCGAGGTGCTCTACGCCGGCGAGCTGGTCGAGTGCGCCCCGGTCGACGCGCTGTACGACGCGCCGCGCCACCCCTACACCGTCGGGCTGCTGGACAGCGTGCCGCTGCTGGGACGCACCAAGCGCGACGCACCGCTGCGGCCGATCCCGGGACGCATCCCCGACCTGGCCGACCTCCCGCCCGGCTGCGTGTTCGCTCCCCGCTGCCCCGCCGCCGAGGAGGCGTGCAGGGCCGAGCGCCCGGCGCTGGAGCCCGCCGGGAAGGACCGCCTGGTGGCGTGCCGCCGCTGGCGCGAGATCGCGGACGGTGACGTGTCCGCCCGCCAGCCCGCCCCCGACGGCGCCGAGGAGGCCGCGCCCAGCGACGGTCCGGCGCTCCGCGCGGTCGGGATCGAGAAGCGGTTCGAGACGCGGCGCGGCCTGCTGGACCGGCTGCGCGGACGCGAGGCAGGCGCGGTCAAGGCGCTACGCGGCGTGGACCTCGAGGTCCGCACGGGACGCACGCTGGGCCTCGTCGGCGAGAGCGGCAGCGGCAAGAGCACCCTCGCCCGCGCCGTGATCGGTCTGGAGCCCGCCAGCGACGGCACCTTCGAGCTGCTGGGCGAGCCCCTCACCCGCCGCCTGGAGCGCCGGGACCGCGAGGTGATCCGCCTCCTGCAGATGGTGTTCCAGTCGAGCGACGAGGCGCTCAACCCGCACCGCAGCGTGGGCGCCACGCTGCGGCGGCCGTTCATGCGCCTGGCCGGGCTGGACCGCGACGAGGCGGACCGCCGCGTCGCGCGGCTGCTGGAGTCGGTGAACCTGACCGCCGAGTACGCCACCCGGCGGCCGGACGAGCTCTCCGGCGGCGAGAAGCAGCGCGTGACCGTCGCCCGCGCGTTCGCGTCCGACCCGGAGCTGATCCTGTTCGACGAGTCGGTGTCGGGCCTGGACGTGAGCGTGCAGGCGTCGCTGCTGAACCTCCTCGACGAGCTGCAGCGCGAGCGCCACGCGAGCTACCTGTTCATCAGCCACGATCTCGCCGTCGTCGCCCACCTCGCGGACGACGTGGCGGTGCTCTACCTGGGTCAGGTGATGGAGGCCGGGCCCGCGGAAACGGTTCTGGCGCCGCCCTACCACCCGTACACCGAGGCGCTGCTGGCCGCCGTGCCGCGCATCGATCCGCACGTCGCCGCTGCGCGGCCGCCCCTCGAGGGCGAGGTGCCCAGCCCCCGCGACGTGCCGGTGGGCTGCCCGTTCGCGACCCGCTGCCCGCGCGTCCTGGGCGCCGTCTGCCACGACGAGCCGCCGCCGGTCACCGTCAGCGAGGACGGACGCCACCGGATCCGCTGCCACATCCCTCGCGACGAGCTCGTGGAGCTGCAAGAGCCGCTGGTCGAGGAGGTCGCGTCGTGACGCGCTACCTGCTCCGCCGCATCGGCTTCCTGGCGCTCACCGTGCTGCTCACCTCGATGCTGGTCTTCGCGGTCACCCAGCTGCTGCCCGGCGACCCGGCCCGCATCGTCCTGGGCCGTGAGGCGGGTCCCGCCGCCCTGGCCGAGCTCCGCACCGAGCTGGGACTGGACCGCCCCGTCCCGGTGCAGTACCTCGATTGGCTGCGCGGCTTCGTGACCGGCGACTGGGGCGACAGCTACGGCACCGGTCAGGAGATCCGCCCGCTGGTGACCGAGCGGCTGG
>Ga0102941_1001521_pt1 | contig 10915 bp, 5 predicted proteins | sample SalPonR2_C_D2_MG_FD_79281 | JGI IMG/M metagenome (GOLD analysis project Ga0102941, IMG submission 79281) | Salt pond soil microbial communities from South San Francisco under conditions of wetland restoration - Salt Pond MetaG R2_C_D2_MG | ecosystem: Environmental > Aquatic > Marine > Intertidal... | reverse complement strand
GGGCTTTGCCCCGGGGCGCCGGCCTTCGGCCTTCGGCCGCACATTTTTCGGCGCCCGTTGCCCTGCCGGGGAGAAACATGTATACTTTTTATATGACAATAATTCCCGCAATCGACCTGTTGGACGGAAAATGCGTGCGGCTTTACCGCGGCAATTATGATCGATCTACAGAGTATAAACATGATCCGGTTGAACTGGCTGAACGCTTTGTAAGTGCAGGGGCCCGAAGAATCCATTTAGTTGATCTGGATGCCGCCCGCAGCGGTTCTACCGACAGGAGCACCGGCAATCGGCGGATCATTGCCGCTATTCGGGCGACTGCACCTCAGGTTACTATTGAAGTCGGTGGTGGTATCCGCTGCGCCCAGGATGTGGATGAATTGAAGGAAATTGGTGTTGATAGGTTGATTGTGGGCACGATTTTGGTGAAACAGCCGGAGATGGTGGAGCAATGGGCTGCCCGGTATCCCGATACTTTTATTGCCGGCATCGATGCGAAGGACGGCGAGGTGCAAATATCCGGCTGGGAAGAGGGGTCTGCCCTTACCGACACAGAGGCCGCCCGCCTGGCCCGCGAGAGCGGAGCCGTCAGTATTATTTACACCAACATCCAGCGGGACGGTACTTTAGAGGGGCCGGATATCGAAAACACTCTGATGGTGGCCGAGGCTGCGGGATTACCGGTTATTGTGTCCGGCGGAATTCGGGGCCCTGAAGACTTTGAAGAAATTGCACAGATCTCCTCCGAGCGGATTGCGGGGGTAATCACGGGCAAGGCGATTTATGAAGAACGGGTGGATCTCGCCGAGGTGATTGCCGCCTTTCAAAGCCCCGAGATGTACCACGGGCGAAGCGTAGCTAAAGCCTGGTAAGTTCACTGATGCAGAGCATTTTTTTAGAATAAATTTTTAGTGTGAAGAGACAGAGGTATACATGGACCCGCAGACAGTTCAGGAAATCAAACCCCTGGTAATACGAACAGCCGGAGGGGATATTATAGATGTGAGTTTAATGAACCCGAAATGCCGTTCGAAGAGCATCGAGCGCAATCAGCTGTGGCACCTGCACCGGGAGACGGGGCGAACCCTGCCCTACGATGAGCGGTACGAACTGCAGGAGCTGAAGTCACGGGGAAATTGGTACGAGGCGGTGATCAGCCTTTTTGATAAGGGAAACTCCGGGCACGCTTCGGGAGCGGCGGAATCCGCCGGGCAAACCCCCACCGCCAAACCCCACCCGGGACAGCTCTCCGCCGGCCAGCCCGACACCACCCACAACATGCAGAGTGAAGCCTGGGAGACCCCGCAGGAGCCGGAAGCCGAGGGGGGTATGCCCCAGCAGAACTGCGGGGGGGTGCTGGAAAGCCTTGAGGCGATTGTGCGAGAGCGGAGGGTAACGATGCCCGAAGGGTCGTATACCACCCATCTTTTTTCCTCCGGGGCGGAGAAAATCCGAAAAAAGGCTGGTGAAGAGGCGGTTGAACTGATTCTGGCGGATTCCCGCGGGCAGATTGTATATGAGGCGGCGGACCTGCTGTATCACCTGTGCGTGCTTCTGGTTTCCGAGGATATTTCTTATACCGAAGTCTGCACCGAGCTTCACCGGCGACACGCCCAAGAATAAACTGGAGATGATGAGATGCGAAAACCCTATTTAGAACGCCTGAAGGAGGGCGTACTCCTTTTTGACGGTGCCATGGGCACCATGCTGTACGACAAGGGTATATTCGTAAATCAGTGTTTTGAATATACAAGTGTAACTGCCCCGGAGACGGTCCTCGAAATCCATTCAGAGATGGCCGCCGCCGGGGCGCATGCCCTCACTACCAACAGCTTCGGGGCCAATCCTATCCGTCTGGCCAACTACTCTCTGCAGCACAAGACTGCCGAGATTAACCGGAAAGCGGTGGAACTGGCCCGTTCTGTGGCGGGGGAAGAGTTGTATGTGGCCGGCTCCGTCGGCCCTTTAGGTATGACCCTGGCGCCGGTGGGTTCTCTCACAAGAGACGCCGCCCGGGAAGCCTTTGCCCTCCAAATGCAAGCACTGACTGAAGCCGGCGCCGATCTGCTGATTCTGGAAACCTTCAAAAATCTGGAGGAGTTGCTGCTGGCCATTAGTACCGCCCGGGAGATTGCTCCGGATCTGCCGATTCAAGCGCAGTTCAGCTTTCGACCCCATCGCAAAGATACCAACGAAGAAGATATCAAATGGGTGTTCTCAAGCCTGGAAAACTCCGAGGCTGATGTGGTCGGGCTTAATTGTTCTACCGGCCCCTCATATATGCTCGATATCCTACAGAGTAGTGCCGAAACCGTTTCAAAACCCCTTTCGGTTATGCCGAACGCCGGTTTTCCCCGGGAGTTTGAGGGGCGTCAGCTCTACATGGCCTCGCCGGAGTATTTTTCCGAATATGCAATTAAGTTTCTGGAGGCAGGCGCTTCGATTATCGGCGGCTGCTGCGGAACAACCCCGGAGCATATCCGCAAGATGGGCCAGAGCATTCTCTCTTTAGGCAGGGCAAAGCGCACAATCACGCTCCACAAAACCGCCGCCGAAAAAGAGAAACACCCCGATGCCGGTAGAACTGGGGCTGGGGAGCTTGGAGCCGAGACTGGAAAGCTTAGAGGCGAGACCGCGGAAGCTGAGAGAGCCTTGGGAGCCGGGGGACCCGAGGAAACTGGCGGGGCCGATCAGACCAGCTCCGGAGGTGCTGAGAGCACTGGGGGGGCCTCGGGGGCCTCGGGGGCCTCGGGGGCCGCCGGGGGTGTCACTTCCGAGGGCCCTGCAGCGATCGAACCGGTGCCCCAGGCTGAAAGGTCCAACCTGGGACGGGCGCTAAGCGAGGGAAGCTGGGTCAATTCAGTTGAACTGGTCCCACCCCATGGTGTCAGTCTCAACAAAGTAATCGAGAAGGCCCGCACCTTAGCTGAAAAAAAGATTCCCTGCATCAATATTCCCGACGGGCCCCGAGCTTCCAGCCGCATTTCCGCGTTGGTTACGGCGATTGAAATCCACCGAGCCACGGGGATTGAGCCTATGCCCCACCTGACCTGCCGCGACAAAAACATCATCGGCATCCAATCCGAACTTCTCGGAGCACACGCCGCGGGTATACGAAATCTACTTCTTCTTACAGGAGATCCGCCTAAGGTAGGAAACTATCCGGATGCAAGCGGGGTGTTTGATATCGATTCGATTGGCCTTCTGAGTCTGGCCCACAATTTAAACCGGGGAATAGACCTCGCCGGAAAACAGCTGACAGGTCCAACCAGTTTTGTAATCGGGGCCGGGGCAAATCCAACTGCTCCTGTACTTTCAAAGGAAATTGAGCATACCTTCCGTAAGGCCGAAGCGGGAGCAGAGTTTTTCATCACCCAGCCTGTCTTTGATATCGCCCTTCTGGAGTTCTTTTTAGAAAAGATAAAACCCACAGGGGTGCCGGTGATAGCGGGTATCTGGCCGCTGTCGAGCTACCGTAACGCCCTTTTTCTCGATAACGAGGTACCTGGCGTATCAATTCCTATGGAAATTCAGGAACGGATGCACACACATACGGAAAAAGAAGAGGCGATCATCGAGGGAATCATAATTGCCCGCGAAATAATTGAAGCAATCCGACCGCACATTTCCGGAGTACAGGTCAGCCCGCCCTTCGGCCGTTTGGAGACAGCGCTGCGGGTTCTTGCCCCCCCCGACTAAGGAGTAAGAAGGTGACTTGTCGGACCGAATTGTGAGGTAGTTTAAGGTAATGTGAGATGTTCCGCTGTTTCAGGTGAGCATTCGCAATGTGAAAATTTTTGTAATTTTTTCACATTGCGAATTGCTGTCGCTGTTTTTTTGTTTGTATAAGGACAATTAAGAATACTATAATAGGTCTTCTGAACAAAGGGATAAGAGTGAAAAGCAAAGAATGAAAAGAATTAACGAGTGAATTATAACTCTTTTTTCAGAAGACTTTATTACCGAAATTATTGAAATTTTAGGAGGTTTCTATGGATATTGAGGCTCTGAAAGCTTCTGCCCTGAGCGTCCGGGCTCTTTCAATGGACGGCGTTCAAGCGGCAAACTCGGGACACCCCGGGCTACCAATGGGATGTGCCGAACTTGGCTCACTGCTGTATGGTGAGATATTAAAACATTTTCCTACCCACCCCGAATGGGTAGATCGTGACCGTTTTGTTCTTTCCGCCGGCCACGGCTCTATGCTGCTGTACTCTCTTCTTCATTTGAGCGGTTACGATCTCTCAAAGAAAGAGTTGAAAAAATTCCGTCAAGTCGGCTCCCGTACCCCCGGGCACCCTGAATACGGAATGACCCCCGGTGTGGAAACTACAACCGGTCCTCTTGGCGCAGGCTTCTCCAACGCCGTTGGAATGGCTATTGCTGAATCGATTCTGGCCGACACTTTCAACACCGATCTACATCAGATAATCGACCACTATACCTACACCCTCGCCGGGGACGGCTGCATGATGGAGGGGATAAGCTCCGAAGCCGCCTCACTTGCCGGTCACCTCGGACTGGGAAAACTGATAGCTCTGTACGACTCAAACAGCATCTCAATTGAAGGAAACACCTCTCTCGCTTTTACCGAAGATGTTGCCGCCCGGTTTGAATCCTACGGCTGGCAGGTACTCAAGGGTGATGCCTATGATTTTGAACAGATGAAGCAGCTGATCCATAAGGCCCAGAAAGAGAGCAACAAACCCTCTTTGATTGTCCTTACATCGATAATCGGAAAGGGGTCTCCAAATAAAGCCGGGACCCACGGTGTACACGGGGCCCCCCTTGGTGACGATGAAATTAAGGCATCCCGGGCGGAACTCGGCATACCCGCCGATCAGGATTTCTATATAGATCCAAGGGCGGTAAAATATTTTTCAGAAAAGCAATCCCTATGGAAACAGCAGTATGAGGAGTGGAATGAGATATTCAAAGCCTGGGCAACCGCAAATCCTTCCCTGAAAGCCCAGTGGGACATCTACATGGGAGACGCGGATCCTGCGGAAGTTGAGTATCCCACATATGAAACAGGATTTTCAGAAGCAAGCCGCAAAATAAGCGGGGCGGTCCTTCAAAAACTGGCGGAGGCCATGCCCAATCTGGTTGGAGGTTCCGCCGACCTGGCTCCCTCAAACAACACCGAGCTGAAAAACTACGGTCATTATGATAAAAACACCCGGGACGGTCGCAATTTCCATTTTGGTGTCCGGGAACACGCCATGGGGGGTATCACCAACGGAATCGCTCTTCACGGCGGGCTGCGGCCCTTCGCCGCTACCTTCTTGGTCTTTTCCGACTATATGCGGCCGGCGGTGCGCTTAGCCTCCCTGATGAAGCTCCCGGTAGTCTTTATCTATACCCATGATTCAATTTACATCGGCGAAGACGGCCCGACCCACCAGCCGATCGAACAAGTAGCCGCACTGCGCTCTATTCCCGGCCTTACCGTTCTACGGCCGGCGGATGCCCAGGAAACAGTCGAAGCATGGAAAATGGCCCTTGAAAACAAAGTCGGCCCAACCGCCCTGGTGCTCACCCGCCAAAAATTAACCACCTTTGAAAAAGCCGACCCGAATTGGCCCGAATCAATGCGCAAAGGTGCCTACATCGTAAAAGAGGCAGGTGTCGGCGACGGTATTACCGGCAGTATTGTTTCTGACGGCGGTGTTACCGGAGGAACTGCCGGAGGGACGAAAGCCCAGCCCGAAGTTGTTATTCTGGCAACCGGCTCGGAAGTTGGAATGGCATTAAAAGCCGCCGAGCTTTCCTCCAAGAAGGTACGTGTTGTTTCCGTATCCGACCTTCGGACCCTGGAATGTATGGATTCCTCCGAGCGGGAAAAACTTTTGCCGGCCTCCAGCCGTATAGTTGTGGCGGAAGCCGGAGTATCCAGCGGTTGGGGTGTTTATGTTACTTCCAGCCGCGACCTGTTCACTATCAACCGATTTGGTGAATCCGGTCCCGGAAACGAAGTTGCCGCCCATTTGGGTTTTACCGCCGAAAACCTGGCCAAGCTCTGCGATAAGTAAAAAGCGCTAAAGAAAGAAAGAGTATAAAGAATAGGTAACCATCATCCGGTGGTTACCTATTTGCCACTCAGTTGTACGAAGAATGGTGCTGGATTTAAAATAAGTTCTTGTGAATCCGTTATTAAGAATTCCCCAAAGAGTTGTAAATTTAAAGAAAATTGGTAGATAGAATTATTTCCCGTTGAACACCAATGTTCGACAAACTGTTAGGACAGGAGGAAGGTTATTCTCTCAACCTTCTCCCGATGCCTAATCTTCATATACACAGTCCTCTTCTCCCGGTCATAAAACCAGCCGCCCACATTGTAGTTCTGGAAACGCCAATCCCCATTCCACCGCTGCCCATACATCTGCATCGACTCAAAGGGATCCACACCTCGGATAACTAAAAAGTGGGTTTCACCGGCAGCAAAATCCAAGGTAATCTCAAAACCATTAGTCCGTTGTACCGAACCAACCGCTTGTGCACTAGTCCACAAGCGAATATTCTTATCCAACTCTTTCTTTAAAGAGACAACCCGCGGAAAAAACTTATTATCAGCTAAAAACGGATAAACCTCAGCAGCAGACAAGCTTGAATCGGAGGGAACCAGCCCCTCCCCGGAAGCAGTTAATTCCGCCGGAAGAGCGCCGCCTTCGTCTCTGAAAGCGAGGGCCGAATACAACAACGAATTCCCCAGTAGGGCGGCCAACCCGTGAGCAGCCCTCTCCTCATCCTGGGAGGCCTCAACCGCCCCCTCAGCATACAGATCACCGTATCTCTGCAAAGCACGAGCTGCTTTTAACTGTACCAGCGGATCAACCACCAGTTCAGGCCCGCCCTTTACACCGATACTCTTTATTAAAGAGGGATATAACAGCTGGGAATCTGAATTAACACTATTAGCTAAGACTTTTTCAAATATCCGTGGTGCAGAACCCGCCAAAACAGGAAAAACTTCGGGATATTTATCAAGAGCTTCAACCGCCAGAACAAACAAACCCGCAACAGCCACTGAACTATCAAAAGACTGGTAATCCAATTCTCCAAGTACGAGGTCCAGTTCCCCAGCAAGCTCCTCATCCCCATAAAAAATTATTGACTGGAGAAACTCAGGATACTTCGTACTCCTCGCAACTTCAAACAGCAGGCGTTCCGGACTCTCATCAAGCAGGCGGGAAATTTCCTGTATAAACTGCGCTTCCCTCTGTGCATAAGCCTCTTCCGCATTTACTATATTATTTGCAAAAGTGGAAGTATACCATGAAGCATCCTCAGCCGCCTCATCCGCAGCCCTCTGAAGGGGCCCGAAACTGACACTACTCTGATCTCTCATCGACTCGGCAGCGTAAGCAGCTACAATCTGCGCATCCGCCTCCTCAGGCGAACCCCGCCATTTCCGCAGCATAGCCTCAATGGTCTCCCGAACTTCCACCTCTGCATCAGCAGCAGATATCGCCTCCCTGCCCCGAAAAAACCAGTAAGGAAGAGGCTCAGTGCCGGCAGGAATCGGCAGTGTAACAAACCCTGCAAAGACCCGCTGCCCGCTCTCAGAATCGGGGCCATCAGTAACCCCATCAGCCCCCCCATCAGTAGAACCGGATTCGGAGGTCTTTTCAGCAGCATCCCCCGCCTCTACACTCTTAGAAAGAGCACTGTAAGATAGCTGCCGGCCCTTTTCATCCCCGGCAAAACTAAGGCGAAACCCTTCTTCTACAGGGGTAAGTGAGTTATTGTGGACCAGCAACACACTCTTCTCCTCATTGCTAAGTTCAATTAAAGGCAGGGCCCGGTGCACAGGACGGACATCCATTTGTGGGGGAGTAGTAAAAGAAATAATGGGAGTGAATTCATCACCCTCTTTTGCATCTTGAAGATACAAAACAGCGCAGCCTCCGCTTTCTCTGTTCACTGAAAACTCTATACTCCCGCCTCGGGCCAAAATGAGGGAAAAACCCTTTTGAGTTGTTTCTACCGCGGTTACGGGAATTTGATCGCTTCTTCCAGTAGAATCTTCAACCGGCACTCCGGAAGACAAATCAACGGAAAGACCATTCAATGATACCTCAACACGGCTTAATTGCCGGCGGACACCACTCTCCTGACGATAGCGGACCGTGATAGGGCCAACAGACTCGACAACATTTCGGCCGCCAAGGTCTTGTATGTGCAAATTTATAAAAACTAAAATCAAAACAATATAGATTATGGGAATGAATAAATACCTTTTGGGCAGTTTACTTTTCATGGGTTATGGTAACTCCTAAATCGGCGGCATTATTTTATCAGGGGAACACCCTAAAATCAACCTTGTTCATTTTGGTCTCAGTTAGTATAGTGGGCCCCACAGGACATTTTACCGGAGGATTCACATCTATGCAAAGAGAAAAACGAAACAGTCTCACGCAAGTTTCATTTTCTTACTCAATTTCAACACAAATTAAACAAAATCAAAAATTTAAGGTATATACACATCCCCTAATGATACTCTTCATTGCACTCAGTATCGCCCTCCTCTTCAGCGGTTGCGCCGGCCTTCCGGAAAAACCGGAAGAAAAAACCCAAAAACCGGCCCCGGAAAAAGAAGCTCCACCGGAGATAGAGGTAGACCCCTACCAGGCAATCAGCAGCTCCAAGGCCGCCGGAAACCCGAACGAGGCAATCAGTAACTTTGAAGAAGCTTACTCCAAAGATCCGGAGAGCCCAGAAACCCAGCTGCTCTATTCGAGCCTTCTGATTAGTGTCGGAAAAGCTGTCGAAGCGGAAACAGTCCTGCAGAAACTGGTCGAAAACGAGCAGGCGGACGCAGATGCACTGTACAACCTTGCTCTTGCGAAGGGCATGCAGGGCAAAACTGCCGAGCAAGCCTCTCTACTGAAGCAAACCATCGAAAAAGACCCCGACCACGCCCCAGCCCATGCAACCCTGGGGGAAATTTACCTGAAAAAAAAGAAACTCGACCTCGCACAGCAGCAATTCGCAAAAAGCATCGACGCCGACCCCGACAATTTTATCGCCCGCACCGGCTATGGCCATGTGCTCATCCGCAAAAAGAAATACGAAGAAGCCGTTGAGCAGCTCGACAAAGCCGTCGAACTCAAGCCGAATTACCCCTTCTCGTACGTAGACCGGGCAAAAGCAAAATCAAGCTCCGGCGACATCAACGGGGCCCTGGCGGACCTCACCGAAGCCGTGAAGCTCGATCCGGACCATTACTGGAACTATATAGACCGCGGAAAACTTAGACTGTATGTCGGAAATATCGAAAAAGCGTACAAAGATTTTGACCGGGCCGTCGAACTGCGGCCGGACTACTTCCTGGGCTATGTCTATCGCGGCGGTGCCCACGACGATATGGATAAAGTCGAAGCCGCTCTGAACGATTACAACAAAGTCACCACACTTCGCCCCGACTACTACCCAATATACCAACCCTACGCGCTGCTGGCATTCGAACAGGAAAAATACCTCGAAGCCGCCAGGGCCTTTCAGAAGCACTACGAACGCTACACTAAAGATCACGGCCACGCCATTATGGCCGCCGCCGGCTACTACTTTGCCGGAGAAAAAGAAAAAGGGGACACCTACCTGAAACAACATATGAACCAAATGCCCCGGGACACCTATATGTACGATGTAGCCAGAACATTTACAGAAAAAGGCTACGACAACTATCTGTTGACAAAACTCAACTCTGAGAGCAAAGTCACAATAAAGACCCGCGCCCTGTTTTATGCAGCCCTGTATTACGAACTTCAGGGAAACCTCGGATTAGCGCGGAAATACTATCTTGAAGTAGACGAGGCAAACCTGTACGGCCTCATTGAAACCCGTTTGGCGGAATCTAAACTCAAAGACGCCTTTGACGAACCAACAGAATAAGACACACAAGGAGACACCCTAAGTGGAAAATAAAGATACACCTACTCACAAAGCAGAGCCGACCCGCCGGCCGACCTCCCCTGGCGCCGGCAGCCCCGACCCCAGCGACCAGCCCATAGACCCCACCGGAGGCAAAACTATCGACAGTAAAAACACTGACCAGCTCGCAAGCGGCGATTCCCCAGCCAACACCCCAGCCAACACCCCAGCCAACACCCCAGCCAACACCCCAGCCAAAGGCGCAGGCGATCATTCTGAAGCCCCTCCGGCAGCCTCTAAAGACACCCCCGCCCATGAAGCAGAACCGGCCCCTGAAAGCCCCCCTCTCCCCTCGGACACCATCACCCGGGTCACCCTCGGTGAGCGGGTTATCACTCTGCTCGGCACCGCCCATGTTTCACGTGAAAGTACCGAAGAAGTAAAACGGGTCATCCACGACGAGCAGCCCGACCACGTCTGTGTGGAGATAGACGCACAGCGCTACAAATCGCTCAAGGAGGGGCAGGACTGGTCCAAAATGAAAATCAACGAGGTGCTGCGCAAGCGCCAGGGTTTCATGCTGCTGGCCAACCTGGTGCTCACCTCCTTCCAGCGCAAACTCGGCAAGCAGCTCGGCACCAAACCCGGCGACGAAATGAAAGCCGCCGTAGCCGCCTCCGAAGAAGCCGGCATCCCCTACACCCTGGCCGACCGCGAAGTCCAGACCACCCTGCGCCGCGCCTGGGCCGCCTCCAGCTGGTGGAACAAACTCAAAATGCTCTCTTCCCTGCTCGCCTCCATCTTCTCCAACGAGGAACTCAGCGAAGAGGACATCGAAAACCTCAAACGAAAAAGCGCCCTGGACGACATGATGGACGAACTGGCCGCCTTCCTGCCCTCGGTCAAGGAGGTGCTGATCGACGAGCGCGACCGCTACCTGGCCACCAAAATATACCAATCCGAAGGCCGGCACGTCCTGGCGGTCATCGGCGCCGGCCACGCCCCGGGCATCGTCCGCTGGCTGCAAGCCCTCCACCAGGGC
>Ga0102941_1001518_pt1 | contig 10920 bp, 5 predicted proteins | sample SalPonR2_C_D2_MG_FD_79281 | JGI IMG/M metagenome (GOLD analysis project Ga0102941, IMG submission 79281) | Salt pond soil microbial communities from South San Francisco under conditions of wetland restoration - Salt Pond MetaG R2_C_D2_MG | ecosystem: Environmental > Aquatic > Marine > Intertidal... | reverse complement strand
TTCTTTTTATTTTTGATCTTTACTCTATCTACAATGTGGTCGGCTGCTTTCATTTTTTGGGCGTGTTTTTTTGCATCCTCTCCATTGTCAATTGTAAAGCGTTTGCCGTTTAATTTTTTGCCGTCCACTTTCACGCATTTTGTACGAAATTTCTCTTCACTGGGAGTGAGATAATGGGAGTAAAAATTCCAGTATTCCTCTGGATCAAACTCCTCGCGTGCCTGTTCTTTTTCACAAATTAATCGGGCTGCTACTGATTGAACTCGCCCTGCACTTAAGCCCCGGTAGAGTGTTTTCCAGAGAAAAGGACTGACCCGATAACCAACAATTCGGTCTAAAATTCTGCGTGCTTTTTGTGCATCCACCAGATTTTTATTTATATCCCGAGGTTCTTTGAGTCCTTCTTTAATACCTGATTGCGTGATTTCGTTAAATAAAACTCGATTTATCTTCTGAGAGTGGTTATCCAGGACAACAGAAATATGCCAGGCAATCGCTTCTCCCTCTCTGTCCGGATCGGGAGCCAGATAAATATCATTGGCATTCTGAGCAGCTTTTTGCATTTTCTTGATGATTTTTTTCTTGCCGTAAACTGTTACATATTTGGGCTTGAATCCATTTTCTATATCTACTCCAAATTTCTTTTTGGGTAAATCGCGTATATGTCCTACGGAGGCTAATACTTCAAAATCTCCTCCTAGATATTTATTGATTGTGCTTGCCTTTGAGGGTGATTCTACTATTAATAAGTCTTTTCCCATAAAAAATACTTTCCACCTTCTTAAATTTTTATTCTCGGAAAGAATTTAAAAACTCTCAGACAAATGTCAATTATTTATTATAAAAACATAGCTTCCTCTGCTTTAAATATGCGTTGATTGAATAGATTCCATTGTGTATATGGAACTGCTAAATCTATTTACAGATTCGGTTTATCCTGAAAAAATTTGATAAACAGGAGCAGAAACAAGTTTAAAATTTTCTATTTTAATTGTGGCGTAATAAAGCTTGATTAGTTTAAACCTGTAAAAATTCATTACCATTTCCCTTAGGTCACTTAGGTCACAACGGTCACCAGGGACTTCGATGAAGACCCCTAGGGGGATCCTTCGGAAAAACTGAGTTTTAATAGAAAAGGGTATTTAAAATAATATAAAATATATTCGTAACCTACCATTTTAAACTGGTTAGGAATAATTAAGGTAAAAAATCGAGATAAAGTCACTCTGATTGCAATATCAACAATATGATCAGGTTTATGATTAATTGTTTAAAAATATTTCTGTGTGGATACCTAGTTTGACTCACAAATTACAATTAGACAATCAGTTTTTAAAATTAGCAGGAAGGATTTAAGGGTAATCCCGTGATTTTTTTCTCTCATTTGGGTAAAAGGCTCAGAAAAACTATTCTGCCTCAAGGGTCCAAGATGGATATTTATGAATTTCCTATTTTAACTCACAACTGTCCGGTTAAATATGATGACTACTATTGATCTTTATAGTATACATTAATGTTACTTTGGTCTCGTGCGTATCATTGATCAGTGTAGATATAAAGTCATCCCGGATGTATTCGGAGCTATAAAAATGAAAAAAGCGCAGCCCGAATAATCAAATGGACTGAATTTATGCTGAATTTATAAGATTTTGAGTTTTTACCTTCTGGCCTTTTTTTTCGAAACTAGTTCGGAATCTTTGACTCGAGATAAACCCGGGATCTCTACCATAAGGAATCAACTCTTTGTGTATTTGGGAAGTTAGTCTGATTGGCAAAAAACTAGTAACCTCTGGTGACGGTTTCGTACTTTTTTTCTCATAACAAAAATATATGGAAAAAATAATATTCTTGTATAATCATAATAACTAATATATCACGCAATACGTCTTATCTTTTAAAAGTCCTAAATAGAATGAATTTTCGGAAAATATAGAATTCATAAAATTAGTTATAAAACATATTGTTGTATCAACTCTGTAATATTCATGGATTTTATAAAGAGAATCTTAATGAAATAATCATTTTTACCGGACACTACTGCTTCAGCATTATATTTATCTGCCTAAAATGTAGTATAACCCCCAAGGGAACTTTTATACTTGGTTGCCCAAGTCGTGTATTTTAAGATTACCGCGATGGTAATTTAAAAAGTAATCTTCGTACACGTTTGGAATAGTTAAATATTTTCACTACCTAATTCAGTTCACCGTATATGAACAACTTAGGTAAGTTATTCTACAGATATAAAAAAAATAGACAATACTGCCATTCTGATTACTATGATTTTTTATGAATTTTACACCATTTTAGAAGCCCTAAATAGAAAATAGCGAAAAAATCATGTTTGTTAATAGTTATATTTATGGATATATTAAGGCAGCTGCTATTTATCTATAAATGTAGATTAAAAATAAGTAAAAATGAGTATATTTTCCCGGGACAAAATACTGTTATTAGTATTTTTCATCTTATTTTCTGTGCTATATGGTGATAAATTGCAAAAATTTGATATTAAGCAGGACAGTAAGATTTTTTTGGTCCCGGTTTATCCCGGACAATTAAGTGCAAAATCAGCAGATAAATTTCAAGATAAATTCAGAGATGAAATTCGAAAAGATATACTTTTTGAGTATTCTCTCAGTCAAAAAGTAGAGAAAAAGGTGACAAAGAGAATATTAGGTCATGAAGTTGAACAGATAAAAACATGGAGGTATAGCGATAAGTTTTTTAATTTCCTTCAAAAGATTAATATAGACTATGTAATAGGAGGGAAGATATCTCGAAGTGGGGGCTATTTTATATTTGATGCTAGGTTGATCAGTGTACAAAATCGTGAACAGCTTCTGGAAAAAAGTTATTTTTATGATAACTTTCAGCAACTGTATCAAAAAGCAGGACAAAATTTTTTAACAGATATTCATGATCTAATCCAAAAAAGGAAGAATCAATATATTGGGATTTCTATTTTAGGAGGACAACTGAGAGGAGAATCTCGCAGCAAGTCGATTCTAGGGGGAGAAATATCTTTAAATGGGAGTTTTGGTCAAATAGGAGCAGGAGTGAATACATTTAAAGGAGGCTGGCCTTTTCAATATTATTTGGATTACCGTACTCCCGACCTGTGGGGCCTCTATCTTCTGGCTGGTACCGGCTATTTTGATTTTCGTGAGGGGCAATTTTCACTCAGATATTTCAAAAATATTGATAATCCGACTTCGGTTGATTATATGAAATATATCGGTGGGGCAAGAGCAGGAATAGGATATAAAATTAATTTTGGAAACTGGGAGATTAAACCAGAAGTAAATTATGATGGAGTATATGCTAAATGGGAAGAGATGTCTCAAGACAAGAAGGGTTTTATTTATTCTATAATGTTCAGAATATCAATAGGATATAAATTTTATTATTAGTAAATAAGTAAATTATAAGGAGAGTTATACAAATGCGTAAAACAAAAATAGTTTGTACTATCGGGCCTAAGTCTAGAGACAAGGACTGTTTAGGAAGGTTGGTCCAAGCTGGGATGAATGTAGCCCGGTTGAACTTTTCACATGATACCAAGGAAGTTCATAAAAGATCTATAGAGAAAATTCGAGAGGTATCTGACCAAGCATCAACCCCAGTCGCGATTTTACAGGATCTAGCAGGTCCCAAAATAAGAATAGGAGTATTTGAGGAGGAATCTATTACTCTTGAGTCAGGACAGCAATTTATTTTGACTAAGAGGGATATAAAAGGGAATGAAAAAGAGGTCTCCTTAAATTATAAAAAGCTCCCTGAAGATGTTGAAAAAGGAAATCACCTTTTACTTGCTGATGGTTCTCTGGAGCTGGAAGTACTAAAGACTGATGGTACGGACATTACCTGTGAAGTGATAATTGGTGGCGAATTAAGTTCGCGTAAAGGGGTTAATCTGCCTGATACTGCTATAAGTGCTCCGACATTAACTGAAAAAGATAGGTCAGATTTGAAATTTGGCCTGGAGAATAATGTGGACTATGTTGCTCTGTCCTTTGTGCGTACTGCTAATGAAATTAAAGAAGTCAAAAATATAATAGCAAAATCAGATAATGAAGCTGGTGTTATCGCCAAAATAGAAAAAAATGAAGCCCTTGAAAATCTGGATGAAATTTTGGAAGAAGTAGAGGGAATCATGATTGCCAGGGGGGATTTGGGTGTAGAGACTCCTATAGAGAAGGTACCTGGACTGCAGAAAGACCTGACACACAAGGCCAAGAAAAAAGGCAAACTGGTGATAACTGCTACGCAGATGTTGAAATCTATGGTGGATAATCCTCGTCCGACCCGGGCAGAAGTAACTGATGTGGCCAATGCTATTTATGATGGAACAGATGCAGTTATGCTTTCCGAAGAAACTGCTATTGGTAATTATCCTGTTAAAACTGTAGAAATGATGAATAAAATTGCTTTGGATACAGAAGCGCATTTTCCTTATGAGGAATGGAATTATCGCTTTAACAGAGATTCTTTGACAATCCAGGAATCTGTAGCCCGTTCCGCCTGTGAAATGTCACAGCAGGTGAATGCAGCAGGAATCATAACTTTAACTTATTCAGGCTCCACAGCCCATTTGGTCTCACGCCATAGACCCTGCGAAGTTCTCTTTGCTTTGACTCCCAATAAAAAGACTTATCATAAATTGGCTTTGGTCTGGGGTGCGTATCCAATTTGTATGAAATGGCAGGATACTCTGGAAAAAATGGAAAATCAATCTATCAGATCGGTGGTTAAGTCTGGTTTAATTGGACCCAATGAACCTGTTGTGATAACTGCAGGTATACCTCTGGCAGAATCCGGGATCACAAATTTACTCACGGTACTAGAGACAGAGGAAATTGAGCAATAATAAATAGGGAAACAGTTAAAATCTAAAATATTTGCCTAAGAAAGTTATTAGCTAGCCACTGCTGTTCTAATTAGATTATTTTGTTAACTCTTTTTTTTTATTCTCCGTTTAGATCCCTGGATTATTTTGTATCCTCAGAGGGTTATTACAAAAATCATAGATGTAGTAGTCCCAATTATATCCTAAATAATCTTATCCATGTTATTTTTTTCTTATCTTAGATCCCTGAATTATTACTTTTGGGTATTAGAGTAAAAATATGATAATAACATTCTCTGTGCTCTGAATTGCTTTGTTTCGCTACTGGTAGAAATTCTGAGTACCGGTCTGAAAGACTTTTTTTTAATGTGTTAGATACTGTTTGAAATTAATAATAACATTTTGCAGCTTGTTAGGATAAAGAATCAGGTAAAAGGAGAGAGCATCATGAGTGAAAATATATCTAGACGTGATTTCTTGTCCATTGTAGGCGCGTCGGTTTCAAGCATATCACTATTGAAGGGGGACAATCATAAATCATCACAGGACTCTCCTAATATTATTTGGTTAATGGCGGACGATGCAGGCCTGCAGGACTTTGGTTGCTATGGTCATCCTGTTTTGAAAACCCCTAATATTGATAAACTGGCCAGGGAAGGAGTGAAATTTACCCAGGCATTCGTAACCAGTCCTCAATGTAGTCCTAGCCGTACTAGTTGTTTTACTGGTAAATATGCTCATACTATGGGGACAGAAGATTTACACAGCCCTTTACCAGAAAGTGAAAAAGTATTACCACAATATCTTAAGCCCCGAAATTATTATACCGGGAATGTTGGTAAACTTCATCTTGGGAAAGATGCTAAAGATAAATTCGATTTTATAATGAAAGATGTTGATAAGTGGAGAAAGTTTTTGCGAGAACGTCCTAAAAATCGCCCTTTCTTCTTATGCCTGGGATATCATGAACCACATAGACCTTACAAGATTAAGAGGAATTCAAAAGAATATCAGAAGGATGATACAGTTGTCCCGCCTTACTTACCTGATAAAAAAAGAGTAAGAAAGGATCTAGCTAGATATTATAATCAAATACATAAACTTGATACTCGTGTAGGAAAAATATTGCAAGCTTTAGAAAAGAGAAATTTGGCAGAGAATACAATTGTTCTGTTTTGGAGTGATAATGGCCCACCTTTCCCCCGTGCAAAAGGATTTCTGTATGATACTGGAATAGCTACTCCCTTAATTATTCGGTGGAAGGAAAAATTGGAACCAGGAATCCGGAGAGGTCTGGTTAGTATTGTAGATTTTGTTCCTACAATGTTAGATATGGTGGACATTGACATTCCAGATGAAATTCAGGGGAAAAGTTTTTATAAACATTTAAAAGGAGAAAATCATAGTTTTAGGGATTACATTTTTACTGAGAGGAATTGGCATGATTTAGATGATCATGTTCGAAGTGTTAGGACTAACAGGTATAAATATATTCGAAATTATTATCCTGATGAGCCCTATACTTTGCCTTCTGATGTCTTTGGTTCACCCACTTTTAAAGCTATGAAAAAAGCGTGGAATAATAATAATCTTCCCTATCGAAAAAGATTATTATTCAAAAGAAAACCACGTGAAGAATTATATGATCTTCAAAATGATCCTAATGAATTTTATAACCTGGTTAACAGGGAAGGATATCAAGAAATTAAATACAACTTAAAGAAGAGAGTGGAAAAATGGGAAGAAAGAACTGATGATGTACCCATAAGTAAGACAAAAAAAGATAATTACAATCCAAAGAAAATACTTAAATAAACCTGAAATAGAATCATAAAATAAATAATACCCAAAAAATTTGAAACTCAGGCGGATAATACACTGAACAAGAATTACTGTAAAGTATTATTTTTGTTCACCACTTTTTAAATATTGAAGTACGGCCCGAGCTATTTCCTGATTACCCGCCTTATTGGGATGTAAGCCATCTTTATAATTTTCATCACTTACTATTCCAAATAAACTCAAAAATGAGATTCCCTTCTGTTTGGCAAGAGTTTTATAATCTTGTTCCATTTTAGCCAGGAGGGGTTGAACTACGTTATATCCTTTTCTTAAGTTGATTTGACTCATTTGATTGGGATTAACCCCACAAGGTGCGGCCAGGATAATATCTTGAGGATCAAATCTGGTTAATGCAAGATTAATAATCTTATTCATATCTGTTACACATTTTGCTACTTTAACTACGCCTGGTCTTTGATCCCTTGACGGTAAATCATTTACACCTAAAAATATAATTATTTTATCCAAATCGTTATATTTAGATAAATATGTTTGTAAGGCTTGCTTTCCCTCTGCTACTTTACGTCCGCTTAGACCAGCATTTATGGTTTTATAGGAAGACTTTTGCTCTACAATCTGTGACCAACTTCCTTTATCTGTGATTGAATTTCCAAAACACAAAATTTTTTCTGATCTCTTAGCATAAGATTGTGTCATAATAATTACTAAAATTAATATTAACTTTGTTAACCACTTTTGCATTATAACCTCTTCTAAATTTTTTAATTTAATGCAATGACTTATAATAGTATTAACTTAGATTAAAAAAAGCAAATTATATTAGAATAGCTAAACATGGGAACTTGTTTGAATCTGGATAATGCATGACTCTGCTAAATATAGGGCCTAAACTAATTAAATATTTTATATTTTCCTCAACACCTTTGAAAAACTCAGTTTTTAGAGTCCTGAACTTTAAAGTTAATCCAGAAAATCTTTACTTAAATGTCCATTTGATCAGAGTATTTTTCGAGGTTCTAAAGACTGGGTGGTATACTAAAATCAAATAAATATCTTGTAGGAGAGCCAGCCTATTATATATTGAAACAGAAATACTCCCTATACTTCAAAGACTCAAAAATTTTTTTAATTAAATTGTACAATGTAGTTATATTTTGCGACTAAAAATTATTTTCTCGAAAAATTGGTATGAATATTGTAAGATAAAATTAGAGGATTGGTTTGAAATTTCATAATAAATATATTAGACTCTAATAGTACTTAAAAAAAAGAATCTAAGAAAGGAATTTATAATTACTAAATTGATTAAAGTAGATCAGGATAAATGTGTAAATTGTCACCAATGTATCTCAGTTTGTACGGTAAAATTTTGTAATAACGGGAGTAAAGATCATGTGGAAGTGAATAGCGATCTGTGTATAGGATGTGGAGAATGTTTAGAAGCGTGTGAGCATAATGCCCGGCAATACATAGATGATTGGGAAGAAGGACAAAAGGCCTTGAAGCAAAATAATGATATGATTGGTATTGTTGCGCCTAGTATTGCCGCTAATTTTCCGGAGCACTACAAAAATATTAATGGCTGGTTAAAAGACTACTGGAATGCTGAGGCTATATTTGACGTTTCTTTTGGGGCTGAGTTAACTGTAAAGTCCTACCTTGAATACATTCAAGAAAAAGATCCTGAATGCGTAATTGCTCAGCCTTGTCCAGCACTAGTAAATTATATTAAAATATATGCCCCAGAACTATTGAGTTATTTAGCCCCGGCTGATAGTCCTATGCTTCATACTATTAAAATGGTGGAGGAATTCTATCCCGAATATAGAGATCATAAGATTATAATGATTTCTCCCTGTATTGCCAAAAAACAGGAATTTGAATCTACCGGTTATGGAGGAAAAGTTTACAATATTACTATCACTACAGTCAAAAACTATTTTGATGAATCTAATGATGACTTGACTAAGTATCCTGAAATTGATTTCGAGGGACCCAGAGCAGAAAGGGCCTCCGGATTTAGCACTCCAGGAGGATTATTAAAAACTGTAAAAAGAGAAGTACCGGATATTGAAAGCACTGCTCGTAAAATTGAAGGCCCCGAAGAAATTTATGATTATTTTGATAACCTCACAACTAGTGTAGACTCAAAAGTTGCTCCCCTATTGATCGACTGTCTAAATTGTTCCTTGGGATGTAATGGAGGGACCGGAGTAGACACAGAGAATATGACTCGGGATCAACTTGATACCAATGTTCGCAAAAGAGTAGAGGAGCTCAAAGCAGAATATCAAAAAGAACAAGACTCCAGAAATTTTATCACTCAACTATTTGATTCTGAGGATCCAATTGAAACCCAGCTCTTAAATCATTGGGATCGCAATCTATATGATAGAGACTATAATAATCAATCCCATCGAAGGTTAAAAGAACCTGATGAGAATGAATTGAATGATGTTTTTCAAAAAATGAAAAAATACGAGAAGGAAGATAAAGAGGTTAATTGTGCTAACTGTGGCTATAATTCCTGTAAAAAAATGGCTAAAGCGATTTTTCTAGGACTAAATAAACCTGAGAACTGTCATTATTACGTTGAAAAAAATATGGAAGAAGCCAAAGCTAGAATAGAGGAAAGGAAAGAGAAAAGCCAGGAACGTGCGCAGCATGTATCTGAACTTGTAGAAGATATTTCTAAGAAATTACAAGAACTTAATTCATCTAATAAAACTGTCGCTTCCCGGGCACAGAATACTGTTAAAAAAGCCTCCAATTCTTTGCAAGGTTTGCAAACCCTGGTTGATAAATCTTTAGAAGTAACTGATGAAGTTGATAATCTTAAGAATATAGTTGAAGAAATATCTGATATAGCCAACCGGACAAATTTACTTGCTATGAACGCTACAATTGAGGCTGATAGGGCCGGAAATGCTGGAGATGCCTTCAATGTAGTAGCAGACGAAATAAAAAATTTATCAATTAATTCTAAATCAGAAGCAGAAGATATAGGTGCTTTTGTGGAAGATTTTAATGTACAAGTTGAAGAGGTGATGCATAGTATTCAGAAAAAAGTTTCCCAAATTGAAAATGCACTGGAGGAAAATTCTGAAACTAGTAAAGAAATAGTAGAGTTCACCAATGAAATTGATGAAACAATCCAAACAATAACTAATGAAGTAAAAGAAATCAATCAAAGTAAGGGATAATAACTAATTAATCACTTTTATTTTATTGAAATAGATGAATTTAACTGTACTTGACTTTGTTTAGCATCCTAGAATAAATGGTTTATTTTTGCGGCATTACTATTCCAAATTAATAATATAATATAAAATAGAATTTTTAACCATTGAAGTTGAGAATTACCAATCAAAGATGCCAGTATTTGATCTGAAACATAGGCCATTATTGAAATTGAGAATAATAAAGATGCTTCTATAAGTATCTTTGTTATTTTATTTGTAATATTTAATTTTTTTTATCAGCTTCTTGTTAATGTGAAATATTTTTAATTTAAATATGATTATAGGTTGCTTAAGCAGCTTCAACCTTTATCTTTGTGTAAGAAGAAGCCTGTAGTAGTGACGATAATGTTTCAGCCTGAAAAATTCATTACCATTCATTTTTCCCCTTTCAGGCCGCCCCGAAATTCTACGGGATCAAAAGAAATGATTTCAGGAGTATCTTTACCGCCCCAACGGGATCCCCAGGGGAAATGGGGGCGGGATGAATGAGTACCCGGGATTAACCTAGAATTATCCATCCCGATGAATATCGGGAAAACTGAGTTTTTATTAAAGCTGGGGTTTAAAATATTTAAATTAATTAGTTTATCCTAGCTATTTAAAATTGTTATGAATAATCTAGGTCAGCATACTTCCAGACCTCACTCTGATAATGTACCAACTATTTTCCTAAATAATAGTTTTATTTCATCTCTGGCAAATTTTACAAACTCTTTAAGAACACCATATTCTTTTTTGAGGGTATTTTTATCAAATGAAAAATTTAAATCTGTCTCAGGATTTTTAAATAATTCAATGAAGAGCAAAATCAGCGCTATTTTACTATAAATATCAGCAAGATTTGGAGTACCTGGCCCCGGCCAAATAATAAAATCTCTGGCATAGCCTAAAATTATCTGATCCCAAACATTCCCCAAAAATGTAGCAATAATAAAAATAAAAGAGAATGCTATTAATCTATTGGACCGGTATTTTGTTTTATAAAAGCGATAAGCTAAAGTTATCCCAAAGAAACTAAGGATTTTT
>Ga0102941_1001516_pt1 | contig 10930 bp, 9 predicted proteins | sample SalPonR2_C_D2_MG_FD_79281 | JGI IMG/M metagenome (GOLD analysis project Ga0102941, IMG submission 79281) | Salt pond soil microbial communities from South San Francisco under conditions of wetland restoration - Salt Pond MetaG R2_C_D2_MG | ecosystem: Environmental > Aquatic > Marine > Intertidal... | reverse complement strand
TGAAAGATTCCGGGATCTCAGCGAAAGCGATGATACTGACCGGATTTATGGTGACACTTCTCATCTCTGCCACGGCTATTTACTGGCAGTACAAGGCAAGGTCTGTACCTCCGATTCATGATATTACGACGGATATTCAATCACCACCCGAATTTGTAGCAATGGAAAGACTCCGGGCCGATGCGCCGAATCCGCCCGAATATGCCGGCGAAGAGACGGCCCAACAGCAGCGGGAAGCGTATCCCGACATTCAGCCACTGGTAGTTTCCACACCGGTACAGGAGGTTATTGATGAAATTGTGATGCTTATATCGAATCGTGGGTGGAAAATTGTGAGCGTCAATCGCAATGAAGGACGCATCGAGGCAACCGAGAAGCTGGCTTGGTTTGGTTTTAAAGATGATGTTGTGCTGCGGGTCACATCAACAAGCGATGGTACCCGCGTTGACATGCGTTCGAAGTCACGTATTGGCAGAAGCGATGTGGGTGTTAATGCCGAGCGCATCCGGCATTTTTTGAGTGATCTGGAAGAGGGGTTAGAGTAACATTGACTTTGCGTATAAACGGCCGGCTTCTGAATTATCGGTAAATACTAAAGGAGCGCTTATTCTGGTCCATGTTCAGGCAGATAGCCAGCATAATTGTGTTGGCCAGGAAAGCAGATCCGCCGTAGCTGACAAAAGGCAGGGGTACACCCATTATTGGCAGCATCGCCGTGGCGCTACCTATATTAACGAGGAAGTGAGCAAAGTATATAAACGTAACGCATACAATGACCAGCTGTGCAAATGGATGCTTGTGAGCCCCGGCCATTGACAAAAGCTTCAGAAACAGCAGGCCATATAAAATCAGAAGGAGTGACGATCCGAGAAATCCGAACTCTTCTCCCACCACACAATACACAAAATCTGTCCACTGTTCGGGCAGGAACCGGAGCTGCGTTTGAGTGCCCTCCATGAATCCCTTCCCTGAAAAACCGCCTGATCCGATGGCTGTTTTTGCCTGTAGTACGTTCCATCCTGCACCGTGCGGATCAAGGGACGGATTCACAAATGCTTCGATACGAGCGCGCTGGTGAGGCTGAAGGATTTGCTGAAGACCTACTTCCGTTCCAATTACAACAACGATACCAAGAACGAGAGCCGAGATATTCAGCCACTTGGTGCGCTGTAGAAAGAAAATTGCGATTGTTATCACCAATGCACTAATAATGCCATATGGAAGCCCAATGACCGTGAAATATCCAATGATGGCAGGGGAAATGATGAGTAGTGAGATTCCGTAAGGCAATCCTGACCAGAAAAGCACAACAGGAATCAGAGTAACCATGATTATAGCGGTGCCGGTATCGTTTTGAAGTAGAATGACGGCTACAGGTACAGCAATCAATAGAACAGTTGTCAGAGCCGTTTTCAGGTTGCCTACAGACATATCGCGTTTATGAGTCAGGTAGCTGGCGACGGCTAAAATAGTGGCGAGCTTCATGAATTCACTAACCTGAAGACGCATTCCGAATATCGAAAGCAAGCTTCGACTCCCGCTTACTTCAACGCCGGCAAAAAGCGTCACAATTGCTAATATCAAGCAGAGACCATACAGGATATAAGCAAGCCCCTGGAATGTTCTTGGGGATATAAACTGAATAAAAATAAGAGCGACAAGCGAAATTGATATCCATATGAGCTGTCGCGAAAAGTTATCCTGGATGTAAGTGGGAAGAAATTGCGATACTTCACCGAGTGTGGCACTGTATATCGCTACCAGCCCAATTGAGGCTATCATGAGCCAAAGCAGAATAACAGACCAGCTGAAATCTTTTACATTAATCATCGGTTGCCTCCGCAGCGTTTACTTCAGTGGCTTGAGCGTCTGCAGTTTCGTCTGTTTCAGGTTCAGCATTGTCATCTGGTTCAGTTTCATCCTCATCATCGTCGTCCTCAAGAGGCTTCGGTACAAAGTTTAGCACGTAATTCATCACATATGATCGATCCACCTCTCCGCTCAGATACTGCTCAATAAGGAGGGATGCAATAGGTGCAGCAGAGATAGATCCGTACCCGGAATTCTCAGTGAGTACAGCAATGGCTATCTGTGGATTGTCATAGGGTGCATAGGCAATAAACCATCCGTGATCCTGCCCGTGTGGATTCTGGGAGGTCCCGGTTTTTCCTGCAGTAGGGATGTCAGGAATATCAGTATAGTATCGACTGCTTCCTTCTGTCACCACTTTTCGCATACCTTCTCCTACCGCGGTAAGGTATTCTGGTTTTACCCACTCAATGCGCTCTTTGTAGGGCTGAGTGAAATTTATTCTGCCATCACTGTGGTGTATCTCTTTTACAATGTGAGGCTGAACCTTGTAACCGCCATTTGCTATCAGAGATACGGCTACTGCCATCTGTAAAGGTGAGACTGAAACCATTCCCTGCCCAACGCCCAGGCTCATCAGGTCACCGATGCCCCAATATTGTTCGCCAAAATTGAGGTTCATATAATCTGTCGAAGGAATAATACCGCGGGTCTCAAATGGAAGGTCGATGTTATTTCGTGGGCCCATTCCCATGTCTTTAATTTTTTCTGACCAGTCATCCAAACCGCCATTGGTGGCAATACGGTCCATCATCCAGAAGAAATAGTAGTTGCTCGATTTAGCCAGCGCTTTTTCGAGATCGTACACACCCGGGTCTGCCAGATCACCATAGGCACGCCCACGAATGTAACTCCCTGTACTGGTAAGCTCCATATTGGGTGTAATAAGTCCCGTATGTAAGCCATAAATACCCATGAAAGGTTTGAAGGTTGAACCGGGAGGCTGCCGTGAAGAAATAGCGCGGTTATAGAGTGGCTTCAGCGAATCAACGTTCACAGACTGCCAGTATTCACTGTCCATACGGCCTGATAGTTTTTCAAGATCGTAGGTTGGGGCACTCACGAGAGAAAGAACTTCACCGGTATTGGGATCCATTGCGACAACGCCACCGGTTTTGTTTTCCATGAGTTTCTCTGCGAGTGCCTGAAGATCTGAGTCGATACTCGTCAACAGATCTGCGCCTTTTTCGGGTGGCGCATTCAGATTCCCGTCATCAAAGTAGCCAAGTGATTGACCATAGGCGTTCACCCGTAAGTAACTCATGCCTTTCTCACCGCGCAGGAACCGGTCGTAAACCATCTCAATTCCACTTTTACCAATCTTATCACCCAGCCGGAGTTCAACTATTTCTTCATAATCCTCTGGATCGGCTTCTCTGAGATAGCCGAGAATATGTGACGCGGACAGCTCCTTGGGGTAATTTCGTTTACTTTCTATCTGATGACCTATCCCCGGCAACCGCCATAAATTTTCCTCCACGACTGAAAAAATTTCAAACGGTACTTCCGTAAAGAGTCGTGAGGGTCGGTGCCATGAATAATCCTGTGCTTCATTTACTCTCTCAAGAATGAGCTGCGAATCAATCTGTAGAATAGTGCTCAACAGCCCGATTTTTTTACGGTCGAATTTGGAGGGAGTGATTGCAATGGAATAGATTGGTTGGTTCTCGACAAGTATTTCTCCTTGACGATCCAGTATAAGACCACGTGCAGGATTAACAATATCCATCCGGATAGAATTTTGACGGCTCAGTGGAGCATATTCCTCATGGTCGAGTATCTGAAGCTGGAACATGCGGCCAATTGTAACAAGCAGGCCAAGTACGATAACCCCCTGGAGGATTCGCACAGACATTTGAATATTTTGAGTTTTTCTTCTGTTTGGCATATTTATCTGGAACGTACAAGATGCAGAAAACTTCCAAGCACAGCGGTGAACAAACTGCTTACCAGGAGAAGGCTTATTACAACATACTCACTGGCGTAGGTACCTGTAAGAGAACTAACGATATAAAAGATAATATTATGCAAAAATGATGCCCCCAATACGATCAGAAATATCTGCCAGGCCAAAAACTGGTTTTCTGATGTTCTGTTCAAAAAGTTATAAAGAATAAATACCGTTATGACCTTGGTAAATAAATTCAGCCCCCAAAGATCGGTCAGTGCATCCTGGAAAAAAGCGACGAACGCAGTTAATATAATCACCTCTGTTTTACTCCGCTTTGTGCAAATCCAAAGCGTAAAAAGAAGAACCAAATCTGATTGAGCATCAAATACAGTTAAATGACGAAGCAGAATGACCTGAATAGCCACCGCGCCAATACCGAAAAGGGTGTATCTCAGGAGATCAGAACGTATCAAAATAACTCCTGTTGCTTTTCTCTAAGGTCCTGAATAAGAGAATCGGGCTCGAACTGGACGACGAATGCCTCGGCAGCCGTAAATAAATCAGCGTAAGCCCTGAGATAGACAGTTTGAGTTTCAATACCGTCACCAGGTTTGAGTCGAATAATTTCTCCAATTGGAAGACCTGCTGGAAATTGATTGCTAAAACCGGAGGTCTCAACTGTCTGACCAATTTCAAGCTCAATTGTTTGTGGAATATGATTCAACTCAAGTTCATCATGTCTTGAGGCCGGCCAGGATACGATACCCATGGCACGTGTTTCGGCAACTGTAGCACTTACTCTAAACAGTGAGTTTGAATATGGAAGGACCTGTGAATAGGTTTTATTTGTGAGTATTATCTGGCCTATCAGTCCATCAGAATTGATAACCGGCATTCCAACTTTAGCCCCCTTTTCAGTTCCTGCATCAATCGTCAGCACATTATTGAGGCCATTGAGATCTTTAGCAACAATTCTGACCGGAATTACACTGTGTTCCGTGCTGTCTTCAAGCGCAAGAAGATCTCTTAAAATTCGATTTTGTTCTTCAACAGAACGAAGCTGGCTGAGCTCATCCTGGAGTAAAATATTTTGCCTGTGTAAATAGGTGTTTGTTGTAAGGGCCTGCCGGTAAACACGAATCACAGAGAGAGGCTGTTCAAGATAGCTTAATACCGTGATGGATGCTTTCCTTGCATTTTGCAGTCCGCCGTCGTGCCGGCTAATCATCATAGCGATGGCACACAGAAGCAAAATTGCTGTCAGAATATAATCCTTTGCGTCTGATAGGCGTCGCATGTAAAACCTAAACTAATTAAGAGACCACGGTTCGGTAATGTTCGATGTCTTCAAGAATAGAACCTGTACCCCGGACTACAGCTGTGAGTGGATCCTCTGCAATGTGAACCGGAAGGTCAGTTGTTTCCATGATGAGTTTATCCAGGTTCTTTAGCAACGCTCCACCACCCGTCAACATTATACCGCGATCCAAAATATCCGCGGAAAGTTCCGGTGGTGTTTGTTCGAGGGATTTTGTGATAGATTCTACAATGGTGTTCACAGATTCTGAGATGGCCTCACGTACGTCCTTAGACGTTACCTGTCGCGTTCTGGGAACGCCATTTACCAGGTCGCGCCCCTTGGTGATCATCTCAAGCTCTTCATCAAGCGGAGCCGCACTCCCGATTTCACATTTAATTTTCTCGGCAGTCCGCTCACCAATCAAGAGGTTGTGGTTGCGCCTGAAATAGTTGATGATATCGTCGTTAAGTTCATCACCGCCCAATCGCACTGACTGTGCATAAACAATTCCTGATAGGGCAATCACAGCAATTTCGGTCGTACCGCCGCCGATGTCTACAATCATATTACCGACCGGCTCGTGAACATCAAGGCCGATACCGATAGCGGCTGCCATTGGCTCATCTACGAGGTAGACTTCTTTCGCACCGGCGTGCTCTGCACTATCGCGAACAGCACGACGCTCAACTTCTGTAATTCCGCTTGGTACACAAACCACAATTTGACGGGTTGTTGAATACCATTTCACTTTTACTTTCTTGATCATGCCACGCATCATCTGCTCGGCAACTTCAAAGTCTGCAATAACGCCGTCACGTAAAGGGCGTACGGTGCGAATATTTCGGTGAGTTTTTTCGTGCATCAAACGCGCTTCATGGCCGGTAGCAACCGGAGTATTCTGATTATTAAGCGCAACGATCGATGGTTCATTTAAAACAATGCCCTGATCTTTGGCATAAATAAGAGTGTTAGCCGTGCCAAGATCAATGGCTATATCAGTATAAAGAAAATCAAAGAGTCCTTTTTTTCTCTGATTTTTTGATGTCTTGGTCTTAGTCTGAGTGTAAATATCGGACATCTATTTGCGATGATTTATGCATTATGGGAGTGAACAATCGAAAATACGAGATTGTCCTTGTATTTGCGAACTATTGTTTATCTATTTTAACGTCATTTTATCAATGCCTGAAATGACGAATTCCGGTAAACACCATAGCTATGTTATGTTTATCGGCCATTTCGATAACTTCTTCATCCCGAATACTTCCTCCAGGCTGAATGATTGCTGTTGCACCCGCTTCAGCAGCTGCTTCTACTCCGTCAGCAAATGGGAAAAATGCATCAGAAGCAACCACACTTCCTTCAATCGAAAGGCCTTCATTCGCAGCTTTTCTAATTGCAAGTTCAGAACTGTCTACCCTGCTCGGCTGCCCGGTTCCAATTCCAACGGTTTGTAAGTCACGGGCATACACAATTGCATTGGATTTGATATGCTTGACCACGGCCCATGAAAACTGCAGGTCTTTCATTTCCTGCTGAGTGGGTTTTCTTTTAGTAGGTATTTGAAGTTTTTCGTCATCGATCAGAAGGGTGTTCTCTTGTTGAAGCAGCGCACCCCCAAAGATTGATTTGAATGTAATTCCGCCGGTTACAGAAGGCAATTCAAGAATAGTAACAAGGCGCCGGTTTTTCTTTTGCGTAAGCAGGTTCAGAGCATCTTCATCGAAGCCGGGAGCAATAATAATTTCGGTAAAAATTTTGTCAATCTCTTTTGCCGTATCAACATCTACTGACTGGTTGCAACAAATGATACCTCCAAAAGGGGATGATGTATCAGTTGAGAACGCTTTTTGATAAGCTTTTTTCAACGTATCTGCCGTTGCGACGCCGCACGCAACTGTGTGTTTGAAAATGGCAACTGTCGGTTGATCAGCCGGAAAATCAGCAATTAACTGAAGTGAGGCATCCAGGTCAAGATAGTTATTGTAGCTTAGTTGCTTGCCATGAAAGCAGTCAATGTATTTGCTTTGATCACCGTATACTCCAGCTTTTTGATGGGGATTTTCACCATAGCGAAGTTCACCAGATTGATGAATAGCGGCTGAAAACTGCCGGGGCATATCGAGATTAGAAATGGTGTTAAAATACCGGCTGATGGCAGCATCATATGACGCCGTGTGCTCAAACGCTTTTCTGGCCAGTTTTTTTCGGGATTCAAATGAAATAGCTTCTTCATCATTCAGTTCATCAGTAAAGTCTTTGTACTGACCGGGTGATGTTAGTATTGAAACGTGAGCAAAATTTTTGGCTGAAGCCCGAACCATTGTGGGCCCGCCGATATCAATATTCTCTGTAGCAATTGCAGGTGTAACACCTTCCTTTGCGACGGTCTCCTCAAATGGGTAAAGGTTTACAACGACCAGTTCAATAGGGTCAATCTTAAGACGTTGTAATTCGCGGACATCTGGATTATGACTGGTTCTGGCAAGAATTCCTGCATGTATGAACGGATGAAGTGTTTTCACTCGTCCATCCAGACACTCTTCAAAATCGGTGATATCACTCACATCGGTGACGGGGAGTCCGGCATTGCGCAGAGCTTTTGCTGTGCCACCGGTGCTAATCAGCTCCACACCGTGATTATGAAGTGTTTGGCCAAGCTCGGCTATCCCGGTTTTATCAGATACTGAGAGCAGTGCACGTTTTGGTTTGATGGCGTTGGTGGGCAGCGATGATAGGGGTTGGAGAGACACTTTTTAAATTTAAGATGTTTGGGTTAGCAATTTGTGTATGGTATTCGGGAGTAATTCATGCTCCCGGCGAAGAATTTTTTCTGCAAGTGACTCAGGAGTGTCTGTTGATGATACAGGGACTTTAATTTGTTCGATAATTTGTCCGTTGTCGTAGATTTCATCAACAAAATGAACGGTACAGCCCGACACGCCTTCTTTGTTCTCTATAACAGCCCGGTGAACATTCATTCCGTAGTATCCCTTCCCTCCGTATTTTGGTAAAAGGGAGGGGTGGATATTAATAATCCTGCCGCTGTAAGTATTTATTATAACGGTAGGGATTTTTTTTAGATAACCGGCCAGGACAATCAGGTCCGGATTAAGTTCTGAAAGCAGATCAAGCAGTTTCTGTTCAAAATCGGATGCATTTGAATCTATAACGAAGGTAGGAATGCCGTGTTTTTGGGCTCTTTTAATAGCACCAGCTTCAGGCCGATTGGTGACTAATCCCGTAATTTGGGCTTCTATCTGGCCTGATTCAATAGCATCAATAACGGACTGGAAGTTCGTACCCGATCCGGATGCGAAGAAAACAAGATTATGCACGACTGCAAATTCAATGCGATTTCAGCGGAGTGAAAAGATAGAAAAAAAGTCGCCGATTATTCAGACTCTTTTTTAGAAGTTTGGGTCTCCGGAAATGCTTGTGTCTGATCAAGCCTGAATATTCTGTAATTATTAAAACTCCAGTGAATCTGAATAATCGAAATTTTAATTACAGTGGCTATTGGTATGGCTATGAGCATACCAAGTATTCCTGCTGTCTGTGCCCCGATCAAAATAATAAATAGAATCGCTACCGGATGCATATCAGCAGATTTAGAAAAAATCATTGGCTGAAGTATAACATTGTCAACTATCTGTGCGATAAGTACCGCAATGATACACGGAATGATGAGGGAGAAATCTCCCGTTTCGATGATGGAAATGACTATGGATAGCAGATATCCGATGAGCGGACCAAAATAAGGAATGGAGTTGGCCAGGCCGATAGCTATACCAACCGATGCTGAATTGTTCAATCCGGCAACTGAGAGTGTCAGCCAACTCACGATACCAACGAGTGTACACTGTATAAAGACGCTTCTGAAATAGATTCCGAGACGGGTCTCAATTTTATCGACAAGACTAAGTATCGTTTCGAAGTACTTATTGGGAACGAGCTTTAAAATGTCACGTCTGATTTTATGCCCATCCTTAAGAAAAAAGAATGTGGCAAACGGGATCACCAGAAACGCGGCAAACAGGTTTGTGAAAATACCTATGATATTTGATACAATATCTGAAATCTGCCCCACATCAAACAGGTTATCAGACATTACTGAGATATTGTCGCGAAGAAATCCTTCTGGAATGAATTCGAATGTATTAATGATGCTTACTTCAATCTGTTCTGCAATAAACCTGAGGTTTTCGATATCAAGCTGACGTGCGAGGCTTGCCATTTGATTAGCAACTATTGGTATCACAGATGTAGATCCCCAAACAATCACAAGAATTAGAGTGGCAAGCGTCAGAGTTGTGCCAAGTGTACGATCCATACCTGCAGCCTGCAGCCTGTTGACGATGGGATCAAGCATATAGCTGAAAAGCATTGCAATAAGTGCATATAAAATAAGGTTGCTGTAATTATAGATAACCAGTCCTAACAGGATAATTCCTGCTGCACCAATGATCGATTTTACAACCTTATCGAGCGTAAGATTTTTAAGCATCTAATTGCTTTTCTATGTTTGGCAAAGCCTTTTTAATCTTGTCGGAAGAATATCCTTTCCCCGCAAGATACCGAAAAATTTTTTGTTTTCGTTTGAATGAATCAGGCTCTCTCAGAAAGTGCCGGCGTCTTTTTAAAGCCAGCTCAATACATGTATCGACAGGATTGATGTTGCTCTTCAATTCATGAATTACTTCTGTGATGATTTGATTGGGTACCCCTTTCTTAAATAGTGCTGACTGTATCTTTCTTGGCCCCCATTGTTTTAAATGGTATTTATCCTGGGCAAACTTTAAGGCGTAGCTTTTGTCGTTGAGAAGGTCCTTTTCCCTGAATTCGGTTACTACCTTACTACTCATGCTTTCAGAGAACCCTTTTCTTATCAGCTTTCGTTTTAGCTCTTCAGCTCCATGATCGCGCCCTGAGAGAAGCCTGTAGCACCTCTCTTTTACGGCTTGGTATTCTTCTGAATGGCTGAGTCTGTGATACAGATCCCTTGTAAGCCGGGTGCCTTTTTGAATAGAATAATCGAGTAAGGTCTGGGATGAAACCCCAATGAGAAAGGTTTTTTTGTGAAACAGCGAAAAGCGGTCGCCATTCTTTTTCTGAGGTGAGATTTTAGTGATGGGGAGGGGAAGACTCTGCAGAATCTTCTCTCCCTCAGGATCACTTGCAGCATTTATCATGCTTTTTCAGAAGCTTTTTCTTTTTTCTTCTCCTTCTCTTTTTCTGCTGCTTCTAAGTCTTCAGGCGCATCGAACTCTTCTGGCATTAATTTGGCGCGCACAATCTGTTCGATACGGTCTGTGAGCTCCGGATCTTCCTCGAGGAACTGCATAGCTGCATCGGTTCCCTGTCCGATCGGTTCACCGTCGTAACGATACCAGCTGCCGCGTTTTTCGATAATATCGTACTCGACAGCAAGGTCGAGAATCTCAGATATTTTCGAGATGCCTTTACCGTAGAGAATGTTGAACTCTACAACCTTAAATGGAGGCGCCACTTTGTTCTTCACAATCTTCACTTTTGTGCGGTTACCCAGAACTTCGTCTCCTTTTTTCAGGGAACCGATTCGCCGGATATCAATCCGTACAGAACTGTAAAATTTTAGAGCGCGTCCGCCGGTTGTGGTCTCAGGGTTACCAAACATGACCCCGATTTTTTCACGAACCTGGTTAATGAAAATACAGGACGTTCGTGATTTACTAACGATACCTGTGATCTTTCTTAGTGCCTGCGACATCAGCCTGGCCTGAAGCCCCATATGGGAATCGCCCATTTCGCCTTCAAGCTCTGCACGCGGCACAAGAGCTGCTACCGAGTCTACTACGATGACGTCAAGTGCACCTGACCGAATCAATGTT
>Ga0102941_1001515_pt1 | contig 10936 bp, 8 predicted proteins | sample SalPonR2_C_D2_MG_FD_79281 | JGI IMG/M metagenome (GOLD analysis project Ga0102941, IMG submission 79281) | Salt pond soil microbial communities from South San Francisco under conditions of wetland restoration - Salt Pond MetaG R2_C_D2_MG | ecosystem: Environmental > Aquatic > Marine > Intertidal... | reverse complement strand
ATCATCAGTGCTTCGCGATCGATCGAGTCGGCTGGAAGATTCTGAATTCCTTGCAGCGCTTCGAATCGCCACAGCCCGTCTCCGCGGCTAGCGAGCTCTGCCAGTTGGCTCAGCCCGTCTATGACGCCCGACGCGGGAAGTGGAAGCCAGGCTTCCCCAGGTGCGATGCCCCGGAAACTGCGATGCAGCACATGTCCGTCGTCGGTTGTGACTTCCAGTCGATAGCGGTGGTCAGCTTTTAGAGTCAGCAGGCTAGTTAGCGTAAATCCGCACTCTATTTCTCCTCCGGCCAGATCTTGACCGGTCAGGCGATCGATAATTCGATAGGTGCCAGAAATGCCTGGGCAGGGTATGAGCAGCCGCCGTTCGCCCGCTTCGAGAAACATTACGAGTTGGGGCCGCCACCATTCATAAACGTCATGCACGGTGGCCGTTCTATCGCGATCGTGCGATCTGGTGATGAGCGTGACCTCCGTCAAAGTTCGGAACAGCTCTTCGAGAACAGCCACTCTCGCTGATTCCAGCAGGCTTCGTTCTCCCACCGGCTCCGGTACTTTGAAGGTGTCACCGTAGCCAACCACAATATCCTCATTGCCAAAAAGCCGCATGTGTGCGCGGGTCCCAAGTGACTCGACAACGATCTCATCCCCAGCATAAAGAGGCATTAACGGGGCCAGGGGGTCTTCCTTTCCGTCGTGTCGCTTGACATGGCCAATCATAACTTTTGGTTCGATACGGGTTATGACGCCCGAGACACTTTGCGACTCTTCAGCAAACGCCTCCAAGCATGTGGGTATGGAGAGGATCATCAGAGCTATTACTGTAATTATCGCGCCAGGGTTGTTTCGGGTCGAGGTCACTTGGCCAGCCCCCTCGGAGCGAATCGCCGTCTTGCCCAATTGCCCAGTTCACCGATCGCGATCACGAAATTTATCCCCCATGTCACAACGAAAAGACCCTCTATGGTCGACGAGTCGAAAGCAATGAAATAGTAATAAACTATCGTTGCGAGACTCGCAAACGCGAGGCCGATCGCCTTGACCGCAACGGGATTGGTGGCCATCTCCGCCATTCTGAGGCCCGCACGCTGCAGCCACCGATGGGACGGCGTCTCGCGGCGCTGAATCTGTACCTGTTGGTTCCAGCGATTGAACACGAGCCAGAGCATCCATATGCCGATCAGATACAGTAGTATGACGCCCGCCTGGACGACGAGCGGTGTCAGAATTGGTGGCCCGAAGGCCAGTAGCCCCCGCGATGCGTTGGCTAGGATGATCGCGCCCGTCAGATGCCCTACCGGTGTCTCGTGCACGTCGGCGGAGAACATATTCGCCCCGGAGATAAAGACCGGACGGTCCCTAACCCAGCTATCGAGATCTCCGGCGGAGCCGAAACCATCGCACTCGCCGGGGTCCATTGCGCAATAGCCGATTGTGGCCAGCCGAGGCAATCCGTCGCGTGCATATCGAACCCGCGCCGCCGTCCCCGCCGTGATGGCATCGGTAGCTGCTGTATAGATGATTGGGCCGCGGGCAGGTATCGAGTTGCCCGCCAGATGAATCACCCCCGTACCTGGGTCGGCGCCGACACACGCTCCCGGCACATCGGCGAAAGCTGAATCGACAACCGAGATGGCCGCAGTCGGTGACTCCGTAACGTATCTCGCCCAAACATACAGGGGCGCAGACGGCACGGCAGTGACGCCCGGAGGATCGCCGCTCGTTAATATGCAGGCCCAAAATCTTTGGGATCGCACCACACCATCGTCGCCCGCGAAGGCTCCGGTCGAGGCCCACACGATGTTCGCATGTTCTGTTACGAGCCTGTCGAGCGGCTCATACAGAACCATCCTGGTGGCTGCGAATTTGTAATTCGGCAGCGCGATCACAAGCAGGGGAGCGTTCTCGTCTTTCCCCCATGCTGTAAGAAATTCCATGAGTCGGTCGGCGCCGCAACCTTGATCTCTACTGACGAGATCGATGTCCAGCACTACCGCATAACGCGACGCGCGTGCGACGTCGAGCATATGGATGATGGCTTTCGTCGGTACGCGGGTGGGAAGTCCTCCCCCTGTCGTGAACTCGTCACCGCAGCCCGGCAGTGTTACGGAGGCGCCGCGGAGCATGGCCTCGTCGTCGTAGACGAGATGAATGATCCCAGGGGCATCGTCCGGCCGGGTGTCGACGGCGAGTTTCTGAGCCCAGTCTCGAAGCAGCGTATCCGGATCCGTCAGAAAAGTATCCCGAAATAGACCGGTCTGGAAGACCGTCCAGAGCGCGAACGCGACCAGGAGGGAGAGGGCGGCTAAACCGTGACGAAATTCTGGCAGCCTGGCCAATACATGATTGATGCGCGCACGACCGAGAGGAAAGAGTTCGAGCTGCTTCCCTAGTTTCCGCACTCGCTGCTCCCTTCTGTTTAGGCCTGATGATAGCGAAGCGAAAACGGTTAAGCGACTCGGATCCTCCGTCGTCGGATTGCATGTCTTGAGAACGTGTGCAAAATAAAAACGGGCTACAGGAAGGAGGCCCCGCATGAGATATGAATCACGACCCTCGCGTGAGAGGCGCGCGACTCATGTTCCATCGGCGTTCGGATGCGTCTGCCTCTTGTTGGGACTGGCGGGTACATCGATCTCGCACGCGCAGACGGGCGCCTCAGGGTCCGATATTTGGCTCGGTCTCCTTTCTGCGGAGCAGGTGCAGAAGCCCCGTGAGCTGGTCCGTGAATACGACGAAAAAATGATATCCGGCGGTCTTGATGAGGAGAATCTTAGTAGGTTCTTGGGGGAACGGGCCGCCGCGTTGCAGGCATTCGAACAACAACTTCCCGCTGACTCGCCTCTTCGGAAATTCTTGCAGGAAAGCGAACGCGCGAAGCAAGTCGACCAACCCCATCGATTGTTCGACCCGGAGTTCGAGGCCTGGCGCGAAGAGCGTCTCGCCCGTATAGCTGATGCGGCCGACCCCGAATTGGAGGTGGAGCGTCTGCGCCAAAAATTCGCCCGCTACCAGGAGATACTCGCGCAAGGACACCCGGAGGGCCCTGAATTGTTAACCAGGTTCCTAACCCGTGGTACCGAGCTTGAGGCGGAACTTGGCGGCCCATTGCCGACCGCCGGTACTATCGAGACTGCCTTTGAATGGGTTAGCGATGCTTGGATCGAAAATGAACACTCCAAAGCGATCGCAGCACTTGAGGCCGAAGTCGAGGCACTGGCGCGGGGCACTCCAGCCGAGTTTCTCGTCATTCCGGGCTTCTCGGATTTCGAGGCACTGGATGAAGATGCGGCTGATGGCGAGTTGGCCAAGACCGCAGCGCAGCATGCACGCGAGTTGCGCAAGCTCCTGGATGCCCAGTGGGAGAACTCCCCGCCACGACGTCGCTCCCTATTATTGAACAACCTCGGCGTGGCATTCTGCCTTAGCGGTGATCGGCACAGGGCCACCCATTACCTGCACGAGGCGGCTAGGGCCATCGACTCGGCCCCGTGGCAGACCTATCCGCTCACGGCGACAGATGAAGTGTCTCTATATTACAACTTGCGCACAATGTGCGGTTTCTCTAAGGGTCCACTCAGTGTCCCAGTCGCGCGATTTCCGGAGCACCCGAAAGGCTTCTCGCCGCCGCTGTTGGATTCCGTGCTTGAGATGCCCTGGCCAGATTTCTACCGCTGGCTCGGAGACGATTTTCCATCGTCCCACCCTGCGGTCGCGTCTAGTTTTATCCGTTCGAGAGTCTGGCACGCGTCACGGGATGAGTACGCGGAGACGCGAATACTTGCAGAGGACTTCCTCGAGAGGCATGGCAACGCCGTTTCGGACGAGGCCCGTGTAGTCGCTTTGACGATAGCTGCGCTATCCGCGGAGCGGCTGGCCGACAACGATACGGCGCGTGTGTATTGCGAGAGGATAGAGACACTGCTGGTCGCCATGTTTCCTGAGGAATATGCTGCCCGCTCCTCTTCCGATAGTGCCTGCCGAAAGGCAGCACCGGCGTTTGCTTCCGAGCCTCCTCCCAAGCCGTTTGAGGCCTTGCCCGATCCCTACGCCTTTCTTCCCCCGGATATCCAGGCGAGGGTACCGGCCGCGGTCAAGGATCTCGCAACCGGCACAATGATCCAAGCAGCGCTTCGGGGTGGTCCTATCGGCCCGGTCGATAAATTCGCAGCCTTGTACGAGCCAGCGGATCTGCAGGCCGCCGCCGCCATGTATCTGGACTGGGTCTGGACCCAGGCCGGTGGAGCGGACTACAAGGGTGCATGGCTACTCAACTACTGGCCAGCTGTCGTCGAGACGTTGGGTGAATTCGCCGAGAACACTCAAGACTACGTCCGGCGAAATCTCGGGGCCCTCTCGTTCCAGGAGCAACTTCTCTTCCTCAGCGAAGAAGTCCCGTTTATCTCGTCCCTCATACTCTCAGTCGGCACGCAAGGCGCGCCGCTGAAGGAGATGTACCAATACCCCTTGAACTGGAAGGGTCTCCTCGTTCGAGCAGCCGCAACCCAGAGTGCCTCCATCCGCAGGGCCTCCGCGGACGATACCCATCGGGTTAAGGTTGACCGACTCCGAGAGGTGCGCGACGAGATCTCCGCCCTTCAGGTAGCAGGCGGCGCTGCCGACGATGCACGGATTGCCAGCCTCACCGAAGAAAAGGAGTCGCTGGAGCGAAGCATCAACGCAACATACGGGCGCGGCGGGCGTCTACAAGAAATGGTCTCCATCGACGCCCTGCGCGGCGTGCTCGGAGACGGCGAGGTCTTCGTCGATCTCCATCGCTTCGATCGCTATGAGGACACCGTTTTCCGCTCCACTGAATACGCCGCGGTCGTGCTGACATCCTCCGGGCTCGCTCTGGCACCGCTTGGAGATGCCAACGAAATCGACAGATCGCTGCGGGCATGGTTTTCGCATGTTTCGGGCGGACCAGCCGCCGCAGAACCGGATGTGGCCAGCGCCTGGGCGGCGTTGCGACAGCATGTGTGGGAACCCATTGCCGCGATACTACCGGAAGGCTGGCGGCAGGTCAGCCTTGCGCCGGACAGCGAACTCTCGCGCATCCCTTGGCAGTTGTTCGGTGAAGATCAGCGTATCGTACAGGTGGACTCCGGCTGGCATCTCTACCACGCCCGTACCTCACCCCCCGCCGCGCAACCCGTAACGGCTCTGCTGGTCGGCGACGTGGACTTCGGCATAGGCCGCCTCGCGGAACTTCCGGGAACCGCGCTCGAACTCAACATTATCGAGACCCTGTTGGACCGTGCAGATGCGGGGGTGCTGAGCTTCCGGGCTGCCGGTGCGGACGAAGCGAGCGTGGCTGGCGCACTCGAAGCAGCGTCGTGGGCCCACTTCGCTACGCATGGCATTTTTGCCACCGCTCCCGCGGCGCGTGCTTCGACACGGAGTTTCATGCCGTCCGGCCGTGCAGCCGGGGAGCGTGCTGAAGCGCTTCAGCGAAACCCACTGATGACATCCGGGCTCGCGCTGTCAGGCTTTAACGGACTCGGTACGGAGCGCTTCGACGGTTTTCTCTCCGCCGAGGAAATCCTGGGCATCGATCTCTCTGGAATGCGCTTCTTTGTGCTCTCGGCTTGCAACACCGGCCGCGGTCTTCAGCTCACCGGTCAGGGGGTCATGGGGCTACGCTCCGCGATCAGCGCGGCCGGGGCCGCCAACACCCTCATGTCGTTGTGGTCCATCGACGACCGCGCCACGGTACTGTTCATGCAATATCTCTACGAGGCGCTCATAACCGATGCCATGGCGCCACCGGAGGCGCTCAAGTCGGCGCAGCAGCGGCTGCGCCAGCGCTCCGAGTTCGTGCATCCCTATTTCTGGGCGGGATGGGCTCTCGTGTCCGCATCGACGCATCACTAATCCTATTCTCATTCAAAGCTTAAGCTTTCGCTCAGGAGCGGAAGGTAGCAACTGGAGTGTTCTGGCAGGATGCACCGTCGGGATCAAAACTTCTCCGGCGAACTCGAAGGTTTGTTCGGACGCCGCCTCGGATCTTAACTAGAGTCTGTTCTGTCTGAGGCAACTAATCACGACGCGGGGACCTAGACCGTCGGCCATGGGCAAGCGCTATGCTATGCATTGCCTTACAAGACGTCACGCTACGCCAAATGCGTCAAGTATAGAAGCGCGCCGACACCCGTGTATAGGAGCGCGCCGACACCCGTGCAGACATAGAACCCCCGCTCCCCTCCTGACATCTCGGACCACAAACGTCGCAGCGCACGTATCCAACGCCAACCACCAAAGAGCGCCGCGAAGCCCGCGAGTAAACCCGGCGCCTGGTCTGGATCCAAGAGCCCAACGTAACCGACGACCAATACGGTAAAGAACCCTGCTACCAGGCCAACAATTGCAGGTGAGATCAGAATCGGCCAAAGCCGCTCCGTCATCCAGACCTCTCCGATCACGATCACGGTAATCGAGATCATCACGTAGGCGAAAACTAGCGTCGCGATCAGGGCCATGTTGCTCCGTCCCCCGGCATAGAACCCGAATCGACGGGCCTGCGTCCATCGCTCTTGAGAATCCGACGGCACTCCTCGTCGTCGGCCGCGCAGCGCCGCGCCCTATCCATCATCTTCTCCACTTCAGAGACGCGTGCCACGACGGGTGAAACGAGTTTGTCTGATCCCTTCCCCCGCTCCTCGAACAATACGTAAGTCGTCTGCATCGTTTCGAACGCTCTCTCCGCCTCTGCTAACGCTTCGCGCATCCTGTCTTGCGCCTCCGCTGACAGCGACTTCCCCTTATCACGCGCTGCAACTCCGGCGCAGTGGAGTGTGGTAGCTGACACGGATTTCAGAAACGCGATGCGCGTCCGTGCAATGGTGAGATTGGCGAGCGCCAGGCACACCATCTCGTCATCTTCTCCGGCTGCAAGGCCTGGTACAACGCGCTGCAGCAATTCCGACGCTCGCGTGACGTGGCCATCGATCCGGGGGCTGGCCGCCATGAGACTACCAACCGCGACGACCATGCTACTGCTGAATGCGTCGCCGGCTTCCGCCATTTCACAAAGCGCATCCAGTCGCGTGTCGGCCCACCAATCGATCAGCTGGCCGAGACGTTCACGGTCGTACTGTCGAAGGTATTTCCCGATTTCGACCCATTCAACTATGGCCTCGTCCGACGAAACCTCTAGCTGTTCCCTCCACTCTTGCTTGTTTCGGTCGCTGAGCATGCCGCAAGAAACCGCTTGTTCTACTTCCTGTAGAAAGGTGGCGTCACCTGCGCCGGCACCTCTGCTGCGAACGGCCGGCGAAACGTACGCTGTGGCCGATGAGCCTGTGCTTCCTCTTCGTCCCCGGCGGGGTGGAACGGGTTGGCATCGTATTGCCCGTTGAAGATGCTGTCCGTCAGGTAATTTGGGCGCTGAGCGATCACTGCAAGATCTCCCGATAGGCCGAGCATCATCTCGTCGCCATCCAGGTCGAGAATCTCGTATTCATCCGGATAACCGGTCATCTCGCAAGCCGTGCGGACGGCGTGCATATTGGTCAGACCGAAGTGCTGGTGCACCCGGCAGTTGTTGTACATCGTCTCCCAGTCCCGAGGATAAAGCTGCCGCAGTTGACTGAGGTCCTGCCAAAAACTCCAGGTCTGCAGCCCGTATCCTCTCAACAGCGTAATTGCCTGGCGCAACTGTCGAAGGGTGCCCAGCTGAGATGCCTCGTCCAGGATGAAAAGCGTGCGCTCCGCCGGCGGCGAGGAACGTCGGAGGAGTACCGTCATAAGAGTCCCGATCCAAAGCCGTAGCAAGCGGCCATGGGATTCCAGGCGCTCGGGCGGCATGACCAGATAAATCGTCATCAGGTGGCCTTCCTTCAGGTCATTAAGCGAGAAGGTCGACCGCTCAAGAACACCTTGCACCGTCTGCCCGCGGAGAAAATCCACCTGCGATTGCGTCACCGAGATGATGCTAGCGGCCACGCGCTCCGCGTCCCATGGAAGGATACCGGCCATGCGGCGGAGATCGGCATCACCGCTTTTCGCGAGCGTCTCCATCTGGTGGCGGAACGCCTTGCGCGGCTGTGTCAGGAGGTAGTGCAACTCACCCAGATTGGCGATAGCGGGCGGTGCTTCCAGCAGTATATGCAGGAGCAAAGCCGTGATGAGGTCCTCTGCACGGTCCTCCCAGAATGGATCACGATGATCCGGCGTACGCTGGACGATGAGTTCGGCCAATACGGCGACATCGTCCAGTCGAAATGGCGAATCCTTGTCGATGAGATCGAGTGGATTCAGCGTGTCCCTGTTTTCTCCATTCGTGATCCTGAAGGGATCGAGCAGCACAACTCGATGACCGAGTTCCCGGCGTCTCCGGGCCGTCACCGCGTAGTTCTCTCCCTTCGGGTCTACAACGATGGCCTGGCCACGATGACGCAGCAATGTCGGCACGATGCAACCGGTGCCTTTTCCCGCTCCGGTCGGTGCAACCGAGACCAGATGACCGCTCCCCCGGTACAGAATCGGTTCCAGGTATTTCGATCGATCGAGATCATTACTGCCGTTGGTAAACCCGATGGGCCGCGGACCGCGTTCGTGCTCCAGCGACCAGCCAACCAGGATGCCTTCATCGGAAATCTGCGGTGGTGGCTGGCGCTCGGTCATTGCATCAGTCGTCCGGAAACACTGTTTGGCGTGCAAGGTAGAGTTCCCAAATACCGGCCGTCGTATCGTCATACCAAAGCCTCGGTGTATCGACTGGAGCCCGTGACTCGCCGGTGCGCGGATCCGGGTCCGATTTCCACCCTTTGGCAGGGACCGTCAGTTCTACGGCTTCACCGACCAGATCAATACCCTCCAGGCGTTGCCAGTAAGCACGCAAAACCGGTCCATAAATACGCAGCGCGTCGCCGGTGCCTTCCTGGACGCGCTCCAGTATGAAGTGAATGACGACCGAGTCGTTGGCGATGAAGCTCGCGCCTATGTGCTGGACTCTTCGAGCTTCTGATCCAAAAGCGGAGTCGTCGAACTCGTCGTAGATCCATTCGAAACCGTCTTTCCCGTCGCTGCCGCGGTAAGGCAGTAGGTAATCGGCCATGCTCGCATAGCACCGGTTTAGATCCGCTCCATCGAGGCCCCGGCAATGTCGCTGCCGCACTTTGGCGACCAGACCCTCTAGTACCTGCTGCACTGCGCCATATTCGTAACGGACGCGGGTAAAATCCGCATGCACGTCGTCGGCAATGAGCAAGAAGGCAATGGAGGTTGTCCAGATTGCATTCCGGACAGTGGATCGACTGGGAAGCATGGCATCCCTTCCCCGCTTGATGCTTTCAACCAGCGCCGGATAACTGTAGCGAAGAGCATTGGGACTCGCAAATCTTGCGGCATGGGGGCTTGAGCCCTTCTCTCCCAAGCGTCCGAGCAGTCATACGCAATCGAAGATTTAAGTCTGGCCGTACTTCGAACCCTGCGATTGCTTGGCCGGATGCGGCTTGGAGCAAGTCGAGAATCTTGGTAGTTCTACCAGAAAACGGGGTGCGACATTGGTGCGATTTGCGGATACACGTAAGCTGTAAGCCGCTGATCCTAAATCGTAACTCCGATTCCGTCCGTCCAAACCATCATGGGGTCGATGGATATCATTCTTGCCAGCGAATTATCCATTGACTTCCGATTTTCTGGCGACCAGCTCACTGAAGCGCGAGAAATCCCGTTCTCCTGCGCCCTCGTTCTTGAACCACGATTCCAGTGCGGTCCAGTCAATTTGCTGTCGGGCCGCAACCATCACCGCCTGATCCCATGATTGCGGGTCGTTCCAGGCAATCGCTGCCGCAAGACGATCCATAACCGACTGTGTCGGTGAAATAAGGCGCAAAGGTCCGGACGGTGTGTCGAGAACAGCGCAATCCTCATGACGCACATGATAGTGGCCGAACGCTATCGGAGTAGGTGGAAACTCGACGAACCAGTCAATATCCGGGTGCGTGAACTGTGACAAGCGCGGCACGCCGGTGTGGATGAATCCAAGCCTCTCGAGCACCGGTTTGAGAACGGAGAGTTGGGCCGCAGTCACAAAGTCCAGGTCCTTGGACTGGTACTCGTTGTGCGAGTAGATCGTTACGACCGCGCCGCCAGAGAGCGTCGCCGCTATACCCTCCTCCTGTAACGCGGAAGAAATCACTGCACCGACTTCTGCCAGCGGCATATTCCTGTGCAAGCGAGCCACCTAGAGCGGCTTCCCGGCTCGTCGCGGACGCTGCCGCTCACGAAAGTACTTCTTCAAGTCCGCTTCCGTGATGCCACTATCAAGCGTGGCACGCAGCAGGACGCGAAGCCCGTCCAATGATGGATCGCGCGGATTCCAGGTATACATTCGCGTGTTGCCGATCTTGCGACTGACCAGCACTCCTGCGACCTCGAACTTTGCGAGCTGCTTCTGGATTTCACTCACCGGCATGTTGAAGACTCGAGCTATCCCCCGCGCATACCCCTCACCATAGTTCTCTATAAACAGCAGCACGCGAGTCGCGGCTTTGCCGCCGAACAGGCACTCCAATGTGGCCTCGTTTGCCATGCATGACCACCCCGCAAATACAGTAAGTATTCCAGAAAATAGGTCGAATGCTAGCACAATGTAGGTCGGGCGTAGCTGAATCCGCGGGTCGGACCGCGACAAGCTCATGTATAAAAAACGATTTTCCTCCGATAACAGCCTGGCTCAAGCCTTAGGAGCCGAACAGATACGGGAGACTTGCGGACTATGGGAGAATATTCTCCTTAGCTCGCGTTTCCCCCGGCCAAAAATGGCGTCTAACGCTCTAAAACACGGCAGAAACGCGCTATTTCCTATTCATAACAGGAGGTTACGATGGTCCGACCCGCGGTGTTCGCTGTGTTACTCGCATTGGTGGCTGTGTCGGCGCAGGCCAGCGAGCCGCATGTGCACGGACTGGCGAGGCTCACGGTGTCGT
>Ga0102941_1001514_pt1 | contig 10943 bp, 9 predicted proteins | sample SalPonR2_C_D2_MG_FD_79281 | JGI IMG/M metagenome (GOLD analysis project Ga0102941, IMG submission 79281) | Salt pond soil microbial communities from South San Francisco under conditions of wetland restoration - Salt Pond MetaG R2_C_D2_MG | ecosystem: Environmental > Aquatic > Marine > Intertidal... | reverse complement strand
GCGCCTGTTGGGATCGGCCTTGAATTCACGCGACTAGGCCCCAGATAAGGCGCAGGAAGCCAACAGATAAACTGGAAACACTTGCGGCGGCCGCGCAGCGGCTGGTGCTTTTTCGAGCATGGAGAACAGGTCAATGGGCGAAACGGACAGGGACACGGCGGCGGCCGGCCCGGGCGCGGCGGCCGACGGCGCCGAGGGATCGGAACAGCGACAGGCCGGCGAGCCTGACCTGAGCATCGAGGCACGCCTCGAACGGGCCGAAAGCGCGGCCGCGGATTTCCGTGAGCAGTTCCTGCGCACTGCCGCCGAACTGGAGAATGTCAGGCGCCGCGCTGCGCGGGACGTCGAAAGCGCGCGGCGATACGGGGTCGAGCGCTTCGCTCGCGAAATGCTGGCCGTCGTGGACAGTCTTGAGATCGGACTCGAGTCCGCGCGTGGTGCCGGTGAGAGCGGCGCCGTGGCCGAGGGCATGGACGCCACTTTGCGGCTGCTGGTTTCGGCGCTGGAGAAATTCGACGTGACTCCGATCGAGGCGCTCGGCGCGTCCTTCGACCCGGAGGCGCACGAGGCGATCATGACCCAGCCCTCGGCGGAAGCCGAGCCGGATACGGTCATCGGCGTTATCCAGCAGGGCTTCCGGATCCACGACCGGCTGTTGCGCCCGGCAAGGGTGATCGTGGCGCGCCCGCCCGACGCCTGATGCACCACGGGCCCTTGAAAGTGCGGATTGGGCCCCCATGTTCTGACGCAGCGGGCCGAAAGGCGAAACGCAAGAATTCAAACTGGAGACGATTGAAATGGGCAAGGTGATCGGAATTGACCTCGGGACCACCAATTCCTGCGTGGCAATCATGGAGGGGAAGACCCCCAAAGTCATCGAGAACAGCGAGGGCGATCGCACCACGCCGTCGACGCTGGCCTTCACCAAGGACGGAGAGGTGCTGGTGGGCCAGCCCGCCAAGCGCCAGGCCGTCACCAACCCCCAGAACACGCTGTTCGCCGTCAAGCGACTGATCGGGCGCCGTTACGACGACCCGGTGGTCGCCAAGGACCGCGACATGGTGTCCTACAAGATCGTGGAAGCAGATAACGGCGACGCCTGGGTCGAAGCCGGCGGCAAGCGCATGGCGCCGCCGGAGATCTCGGCGCGCGTATTGATGAAGATGAAGAAGACGGCGGAGGATTACCTCGGCGAGACCGTCACCGAGGCCGTCATCACGGTCCCGGCTTATTTCAACGATTCGCAGCGCCAGGCCACCAAGGACGCGGGCAAGATTGCCGGCCTGGAGGTCAAGCGCATCATCAACGAGCCGACGGCGGCGGCGCTGGCCTACGGGCTGGACAAGCAGCGCGGCGACCGCAAGGTCGCGGTGTACGACCTGGGTGGCGGTACCTTCGACATCTCGATCATCGAGATCGCAGAAGTCGACGGCGAGCACCAGTTCGAGGTGCTGGCGACCAACGGTGACACTTTCCTCGGCGGCGAGGATTTCGACCTCAAGGTCATCCAGTACCTGGCGGACAGCTTCGAGAAGGAAAGCGGCATCGACATCCGCAAGGATGCCCTGGCGATGCAGCGTCTCAAGGAAGCGGCTGAGAAGGCGAAGATCGAACTGTCGTCTTCGCAGCAGACCGAGGTGAACCTGCCATACATCACGGCCGACGCCAGCGGACCCAAGCATCTCAACATCAAGCTGACCCGCGCCAAGCTCGAGTCGCTGGTGGAGGACCTGGTGCGCCGGACCATCGAGCCGTGCAAGATCGCGCTGAAGGACGCCGGCCTCAAGGTCGGCGACATCGAGGACGTGATCCTGGTCGGTGGCCAGAGCCGCATGCCGAAGGTGCAGGAAGCGGTGAAGGACTTCTTCGGCAAAGAGCCGAAGCGCGACGTGAACCCGGACGAGGCCGTGGCCATCGGTGCCGCGATCCAGGCGGGCGTGCTGTCGGGCGAAGTGAAGGACGTGCTGCTGCTCGACGTGACGCCGTTGTCGCTCGGGATCGAGACCCTCGGCGGCGTCATGACGAAGCTCATCGACAAGAACACCACGATTCCAACCAAGGCCAACCAGGTGTTTTCGACCGCGGACGACAATCAGACGGCGGTGACCATTCACGTGCTGCAGGGTGAGCGCGAGCGCGCGGTGGACAACAAGTCGCTGGGCCGCTTCGACCTGACCGACCTGCCGGTGGCGCCGCGCGGCGTGCCGCAGATCGAGGTCACCTTCGACATCGACGCCAACGGCATTCTGAACGTGTCGGCGAAGGACAAGGCCACGGGCAAGGAGCAGAAGATCGTCATCAAGGCCTCCAGCGGCCTGACCGAGGACGAGATCAACCAGATGGTGTCGGATGCCGAGGCGCATGCGGCGGAGGACAAGAAGTTCCGCGAGTTGGTCGACGCCCGCAACCAGGCCGAGGCGCTGATCCATTCGAGCGAGAAATCGCTTGAGGACCTGGGCGAGAAGGTGCAGCCCGAAGAGCGCGCCAATATCGAGTCGGCGATCTCCGAGCTCAAGGATGCGGTGAAATCCGACGACAAGGCGCGTATCGATGCCAAGTCGCGCGCACTGGGCGAGGCATCGGCCACGGTCATGCAGCGCGTCTACGCCGAGGAGGCCAAGGCTGGCGCCGGCGGCGAAGGTGGCGAGCAGGGCGGTGCCGAGCAGGCCAGCGACGAGGATGTCGTCGATGCCGAGTTCGAGGAAGTCAAGGAAGACAACAAGTAAGTCTCCGTGCAGGAGGCTCATGTTCGATGAACGGGGACACGCTTCGCCCGGCAGCTGATGCCGGCGGCGTGTCCCCTTGCAAATTCGGAGCGCCGCATGGCGAAGCGCGATTATTACGAGGCTCTCGGGCTGCCGCGAAACGCGACCGAGGCTGAACTGAAGACGGCCTATCGGCGTCTCGCCATGAAGTTTCACCCGGATCGCAACCCCGGGGATGCAGCCGCCGAGGCGTCGTTCAAGGAGATCAAGGAAGCCTGGGAGGTCCTCAAGGACCCGCGTAAACGGGCCGCCTACGACCAGTTCGGTCATGCCGGGCTCGGTGGCGAGGGCCCGGGCGGCGGGGGGTTCGCGGGCGGAGAAGCATTCAGCGATATTTTCGGCGAGGTTTTCGGCGATATTTTCGGCTCAGGCCGGCGCGGTCGGTCGCGCGTCTATCGCGGCGCGGACCTGCGTTACGAGGTCGAGCTCGAACTGGAACAGGCCGCCTTCGGCGACACCGTCACGATCAGCTTGCCGCTGGCGGTGGAATGCACCGTGTGCCACGGCAGTGGCGCGAAGCCGGGCTCCAGCGCAGTGCCGTGCCGGACCTGTGGCGGCCGGGGCGCGGTGCGCATGCAGCAGGGCTTTTTCGCAGTCGAGCAGACCTGCCGCGCCTGCCAGGGCCAGGGCACGGTCATCGAGGATCCATGCGAGGCATGTCACGGCGATGGGCGGGTGCGGGATACCAAGACGCTCGCCGTGAAGATTCCCGCCGGCGTGGACAGCGGCGATCGTATCCGCTTGGGCGGCGAGGGCGAGGCGGGTCCCAACGGGGGTCCTCCGGGCGATCTCTACGTGGAGATCGTGGTGAAGCCGCACACTATATTCGAGCGCCAGGGCGCCGACCTGGCGTGCGAGATACCTGTCAGTTTTGCCTCGGCCGCGCTCGGTGGCGAGGTCGAGGTGCCGGTGCTGGGCGAAAAGGCACGTGAGCAGCTCAAGATTCCCGAGGGCACCCAGAGCGGCAAGGTGTTTCGTCTGCGCGGCAAGGGCATTCGCCCGGTTCGCGGCGGCCCCCAGGGCGACCTGATGGTGCATGTGGTGGTGGAGACGCCCGTCGGCCTGAACAAGCGCCAGAAGGAACTGCTGCGTGAATTCGAGACCAATCTGCGTGACAGCAAGCGTAGCCACAGTCCGAGAGAACAGGGCTGGATGGACAAGGCCCGCGGCTTCTTCGACAGGCTGAGCTCGTGAGCTCCTCGATTTCCGTCGCCGTCCTCGGCGCCTCCGGGCGCATGGGGCAGGCGCTGTTGCGCTGCCTGCCCGAATTCCCACGTCTCGAACTGAAGAGCGCGGTGTGCGCGCCCGGGGACGGCCTGGCGGGGCGCGATGCCGGTGAAGCCGCAGGGCTGCCGGAAATTGGCGTGCCGCTCGACGAGCGGATCGACAACGCGCTTGCTGGAGTCCGCGTGGCCATCGATTTCACCCTGGGCGAAGCCGTCCCGGGCAACGCGGATGCCTGCCGCCGCGCCGGGGTCGGACTGGTTTGCGGCGTCACGGGGGTCGACGCTGCGGCAGACGAAGCGCTGCGCCGCGCCGCAAGGGAGGTGCCGGTGCTGTGGGCGCCGAACATGAGCGCCGGCGTCGCCGTGCTGGAACGCATTGCGGCACTGGCGGCGGCGGCGCTGGAGGACTTCGATGCGGGCGTGCAGGATGTGCATCATGCTGCGAAGCGCGACGCGCCATCGGGCACGGCATTGGCACTGGGTCGCGCCATCGCCCTCGCCCGTGGCCAAGACGCCGCGGCTGCGGAGCCCGATGCGGAACTCCATGCGGCAGCCCTGCAGTACGCCGCCCTGCGGTTGGGTGACGTGGTCGGTGAGCACAGCGTGCTGCTGGCGGGCCGCGGTGAGCGCCTGGCACTGTCGCACGTCGCCACGGACCGGGCGGTTTTTGCGCGCGGCGCTCTGCGAGCCGCGGTCTGGCTGGCGGGTCGACCGGCCGGAATGTACACGCTCGGTGAGGTTCTCGGGCTCGGACGCGTAGACACTCTGGCGGGCGGTCAGTAAACTATCGAATTCAGGCGTGGGCCTGATCTAATCGGACGGGAATTTCGCCCCTGCAGCCAGCAGGGACGGGCGTTTCACCGAGTAAAGAGCGGGACGGGACCAGCGCGGGCCCTTCCCGCTCTTAGTATGCGCGAGAGAAAATCCGGGAGATGGATGTGACGGAGCCGGCAGTCCTGGGACTTGAAGACGGCACGGTGTTTCGCGGCCTCTCGGTCGGCGCAGCCGGAGAAACCGTCGGCGAGGTCGTCTTCAATACGGCCATGTCCGGCTACCAGGAGATTCTCACGGATCCGTCCTACGCACAGCAGATCGTCACGCTGACCTATCCCCATATCGGCAACACCGGCGCGAATCCGGAAGACTGCGAGTCGGATCGGGTCCATGCGGCCGGACTCGTCATCCGCGACATGCCGCCGCGCTCCAGTAACTACCGGGCGACCGAATCACTGCCGGAGTACTTGCGCCGGGAAGGCCTGGTGGCAATTTCCGACATCGACACGCGCGAGTTGACCCGGCTCATCCGCGAGAAAGGCGCTCAGTCGGGGTGCATCCTCGCCGGCAGCGATGATGGCGCGGCTGCGGTTGCCAGGGCCCGCGAATTCCCCGGCCTGAAAGGCATGGATCTCGCCCGGGTGGTGTCCAGCCGGCAGGCCTACGAATGGACCGAAGGCGCATGGCGCCACGCCCAGGAGCCGCGGGAGCCGGTCGCATCGGCTTATCGCGTGGTGGCCTGGGACTACGGCATCAAGCGCAATATCCTCCGCCTGCTGGTCGATGCCGGCTGCGCAGTGACGGTCGTACCGGCGCTGATGCCGGCCGCCGAGGTGCTGGCAATGGAGCCGGACGGAGTGTTCCTGTCGAACGGGCCGGGGGACCCTGAGCCGTGCGTCTACGCCATTGAGGCGACGCGCGCCTGCATGGACGCCGGGGTGCCGGTGTTCGGCATCTGCCTCGGCCACCAGATCCTCGGATTGGCCGGCGGCGCGCGCACGCTGAAAATGAAATTCGGTCATCACGGCGCCAATCATCCGGTGCAGGATCTCGACACCGGGCAGGTGCTGATCACCAGTCAAAACCACGGTTTCGCCGTCGATGAACAGACCTTGCCGTCGAACATGCGTGCCACGCATCGCTCGCTGTTCGACGGGACTCTGCAGGGCATCGAGCGTACGGACTGTCCGGCCTTCTCGTTCCAGGGCCACCCCGAAGCAAGCCCCGGCCCGCACGACCTGCGGCCTTTGTTCGAGCGCTTCACGGCCATGATGGCGAGGGCGAAGCAGCAATGACACACCATCTGAGCCGGCCGGCGGACTCGGGCAGGGACGGACATGCCCAGAAGAACTGATATCCAGAGCGTGATGATCATCGGCGCAGGACCGATCGTGATCGGGCAGGCGTGCGAGTTCGATTACTCCGGAGCCCAGGCCTGCAAGGCGCTGCGCGAGGAGGGTTACCGGGTGATCCTGGTGAACTCGAATCCCGCGACGATCATGACCGATCCGGACACCGCGGATGCCGTGTATATCGAGCCGATCGACTGGCGTGTGCTGGAACGCATCATCGAGAAGGAACGCCCGGACGCGTTGCTACCGACCATGGGCGGGCAGACCGCGCTGAACAGCGCGCTCGACCTGGTGAAGCATGGCGTGCTCGAGCGTTACGGCGTGGAGTTGATCGGGGCCTCGCGCGAGGCGATCGACACCGCCGAAGACCGCGACCTGTTCCGCAAGGCGATGATCGAGATCGGTCTCGAGGTGCCGCGCTCCTCCGTCGCCCACTCGATGGACGAGGCGCGCGCGGTGCAGGCGGAGATCGGCTTTCCGACCATCATCCGGCCGAGCTTCACGCTGGGCGGCAGCGGCGGCGGCATCGCCTACAACGCGGATGAATTCGAGGCCATCGTGGAGCGCGGGCTCGATCTCTCGCCGACCACCGAGGTCCTGCTCGAGGAGTCGATCCTCGGCTGGAAGGAATTCGAGATGGAGGTGGTGCGGGACCGCAAGGACAACTGTATCATCATCTGCGCAATCGAGAATCTCGATCCGATGGGCGTGCATACCGGCGACTCCATTACTGTCGCGCCGGCCCAGACGCTGACGGACAAGGAATACCAGCGCATGCGCGATGCCTCCATCGCCGTGCTGCGTCGGATCGGTGTCGAGACGGGGGGCTCGAACGTGCAGTTCGCCGTCAACCCGGAGGACGGCCGCCTCATCATCATCGAGATGAACCCACGTGTGTCGCGCTCATCCGCGCTGGCGTCCAAGGCCACCGGTTTCCCTATCGCCAAGGTCGCCGCCAAGCTGGCGGTCGGCTACACGCTCGACGAGCTGAAAAACGACATCACCGGCGGCGCCACGCCCGCGTCCTTCGAGCCGACCATCGATTACGTGGTCACCAAGATCCCGCGCTTCACATTCGAGAAGTTCCCCGACGCGGACCCGCTGCTCACCACGCAGATGAAATCCGTGGGGGAGGTGATGGCCATGGGTCGCACCTTCCAGGAGTCCCTGCAGAAGGCTTTGCGTGGCCTTGAGACGGATAATACGGGGCTCGACGAACAGCTCGAGCCGCCGTTCGACGAGGCCGCGATGCAACGCATTGAGCGGGAGTTGCGCTTCCCGGGCGCGAACCGCCTGCTGTACACGGCGGATGCATTCCGAGCGGGCGCCACCTTCGATACGGTGTACGAGTGGAGTCGGATCGACCCCTGGTTTCTCGCGCAGATCGAGGAACTTGTGGCGGAAGAGGCGCAGGTGAAGACGGAAGGGCTCGACGGCTTGTCGCGCGAGCGCCTGCGCCGCCTGAAGCGGCGCGGTTTTTCCGACGCCCGGCTGGCACGCCTGCTGGGGGTCAAGGAACCCGTGATGCGCGCCCTGCGGCTCGAGCACGGGCTGCGACCGGTCTACAAGCGGGTGGACACCTGCGCGGCGGAATTCTCGACGACCACCGCCTACATGTACTCGAGTTACGAGGAGACCTGCGAGGCTGAGCCCACGGATCGGCGCAAGATCATGATTCTCGGCGGCGGGCCGAATCGGATCGGACAGGGCATCGAGTTCGACTACTGCTGCGTCCACGCGGCGCTGGCGCTGCGCGAAGCAGGCTTCGAGACCATCATGGTCAACTGCAATCCGGAAACCGTGAGCACCGATTACGACACCTCCGATCGCCTTTATTTCGAGCCTCTGACCTTCGAGGACGTCATGGAGGTCGTGGAACTGGAGCGCCCCGAGGGCATCATCGTCCAGTTCGGCGGGCAGACGCCCCTGAAGCTGGCCCGCCAACTGGAAGCGGCCGGGGCGCCGATCATCGGTACCTCGCCGGACTCGATCGATCTCGCCGAGGATCGCGAGCGGTTCCAGAATCTTGTCAATGACCTGGAACTCAGGCAGCCCGCCAATCGCACGGCCCGCAACGTCGCGGACGCGGTGCGCCTGGCCGAACAGGTAGGCTATCCATTGGTCGTGCGGCCCTCGTACGTGCTTGGCGGACGCGCCATGGAAGTCGTCTTTTCCGAGCAGGAACTGCGCACCTACATGCAGTTCGCCGTGAAGATCAGCGAAGACAGCCCGATCCTTCTCGATCGTTTCCTCGACAACGCGGTCGAGGTCGACATCGATATCGTCAGCGACGGCGAGAGCGTCGTCATCGGCGGCATCATGGAGCACATCGAGCAGGCGGGCGTACATTCCGGCGACTCCGGTTGCTGCCTCCCGCCCAACACACTGGATCCCTCCATCCAGGAGCAACTGCGCGACCAGGTTCGCCGTCTCGCTCGCGCACTGGGCGTCGTCGGCCTCATGAATACGCAGTTCGCGATACAGCGGGGCCAGATTTTCCTGCTCGAGGTGAACCCGCGAGCATCGCGCACCGTGCCATTCGTGTCGAAGGCCACCGGCCGACCGCTGGCGAAGATCGCGGCCTTGTGCATGGCGGGCATCAGTCTCAAGGAGCAGGGTGTGAGCGGCGAGCGCCGACCGGACTACCTGTCGGTCAAGGCCTCGGTTTTTCCCTTCGCCAAGTTTCTCGGCGCCGATCCGATCCTCGGACCGGAAATGAAGTCCACCGGCGAAGTGATGGGCACGGGGCGCTTCTTCGGCGAGGCCTATGCCAAGGCCCAGCTGGCTGCAGGCGTCGTGCTTCCTTTGGGGGGCACGGCCCTGATCAGCGTGCGCGACGAGGACAAGAACGGCGCGGTCGATCTGGGACGGATCCTCGTTGACCGCGGCTTCGCGATCGTGGCCACCGCAGGAACGGCGCGAGCGCTGGAGGAGGCGGGTGTGCCGTGCCGAGCCGTCCTCAAGGTGCGCGAGGGCCGGCCGCATATCGTGGACATGATCAAGAACGGCGAAATCAGCCTGGTTGTCAACACCACGGACAACCGGCAGGCGATCCGGGAGTCGCATTCGATCCGCCGCGAAGCGGTGCACCGCAAGGTGACGTATTACACTACGATCTCTGCAGCCAAGGCGACGTGCGTGGCGCTCGATCACCTTGATGCGACCGACGTCAACCGGCTGCAGGACCTGCACGCGGAGATTTCCACATGAACAAGGTGCCGATGACAGCCGGGGGGGTGGAGCGCCTGCGCGAGGAACTCGCTCGGCTCAAAACCGTCGAGCGGCCGCGAATCAGCCAGGCCATAGGCGAAGCCCGGGCACACGGCGATCTCAAGGAAAATGCCGAGTATCACGCCGCCAAGGAGCAGCAGGGCCTCGCCGAAGCCCGCATCCGGGACCTCGAATACAAGCTTTCACACGTCGAGATCATCGACGTCCGCAAGCTGAATGCAGGGGGACGAGTCGTGTTCGGCGCGACGGTCGAACTGTTCTGTGCCACCGAAGAGACGGAGCTGCGTTACCAGATCGTCGGGGAGGAAGAGGCAGACATCAAGGCGGGCCGCATTTCCATCGCGTCGCCGATCGCCCGGGCCCTGATCGGCAAGAGCGAAGGTGACGAGATCACGGTCCAGGCCCCCGGCGGCGACCGAGTCTACGAGATCCTGCAGGTGTTATACATCTGAGCGCGGCGCTTTCGGCAACAGTATCTTGCGCTCGTCGGGATTGGGCCGCCACAGCAGGGCGACATTGCCGATGCGCTGTACGAGCTCGGCACCTGAGCCTGCGCAGATCTCCCGTATCATTTCGTCACGGGCCTCGCGGTCGCTGGTGCGCACGCGGATCTTCAGGAGCTCGTGGTGGTCGAGCGTGCCTTCGAGTTCCGCAAGAAACCCAGGCGACAGGCCGGCGTTGCCGGTGGACAGCAGGGGTTGCAGCTCATGCCCGAGCTTCCTCAAATGTTTTCTTTGCTTTTCATTCAGTGACATGAGCGTATTTCTTCTAGTGATATATGAAGTAAGCGGCGCTCTGCAGCGGCGACGCCGGGCGTGCGGGCGCGTAGTCTAGCAGGGCATGGGGCGCGCACAGGAATCCACCGGAACATGACGGGACGAACTCGCCACGGTAAGCGCTGGATGGACGAACATGTCGCCGATGAATTCGTGCGGCGGGCCAAACAGGAGGGGTGGCGGGGTCGCGCGGTATTCAAATTGATCGAGATTCAGGAGAAGGACCGCCTGATCAAGCCAAATATGACCGTGGTGGACCTCGGCGCCGCTCCGGGTGCGTGGAGCCAGTATGCTGTGCGCGCCGTCGGGCATCGGGGCCGGGTGATTGCGCTAGACGTGCTGCCGATGGATCCGCTGGCCGGGGTGGAATTCATCGCGGGTGATTTTCGCGAGCAGGCTACGCTGGAAGCGCTGGAGGCGGCGCTCGGGGATGACCGGCCCGGGGTTGTAATGAGTGATATGGCCCCCAATATCAGTGGGGTGCCGACGGTGGACCAGCCGCGGGCGATGTACCTCGCGGAGCTCGCGCTGGACTTTGCGCGGGCGCATTTGACTCCGGGAGGGGGCCTCGTGACGAAAGTATTCCAGGGCGAGGGCAGCGAGGCCCTGGTCCAGGAGGCCCGCAAGAGTTTTGGTACCGTACGCATGCGCAAGCCGAAGGCGTCGCGGGACCGCAGTCGGGAGTTTTATCTGGTGGCGGGAAACTACCGGGGCTTATAGTGTCTAAAATATCCAGTTGGGGCCTCGGTCCCGCATTGCCAGCTGAGGAGCGAGGTCATTGAACGATCTAGCCAAGAACATCGTGTTGTGGATCGTCAT
>Ga0102941_1001513_pt1 | contig 10944 bp, 21 predicted proteins | sample SalPonR2_C_D2_MG_FD_79281 | JGI IMG/M metagenome (GOLD analysis project Ga0102941, IMG submission 79281) | Salt pond soil microbial communities from South San Francisco under conditions of wetland restoration - Salt Pond MetaG R2_C_D2_MG | ecosystem: Environmental > Aquatic > Marine > Intertidal... | reverse complement strand
TTAAGTGAAATGTGGGAATGTCCTATATGCTACAGAATATTTTCACCTAATGAAATGAACGGGGATATTTGTAAAGGATGTGCTGATAACCTTTTAAAGGAAACCTTTTTACCGGGGACCCCCCAAGTAATGTGATACCCATCCCTTTTAAAAATAAAAATTTGGGTATCAGAGCCTAACCATATAGGGAATTTTAAAGATGGATGAAAACAGAGTTGGTATTTTTGCTTTAAGTTTTTCTTTTACCTGTTGTGGTTGTGGTATCAGGGTTAATGCTGAATTTGTTCCTGATAAATTTGGTGACTGGTTCAGACTAGATTACAATGAACAAAATACATTTATTGTTCCTGTTGTTTGTGCCACATGTGGTACAGAAAATAATGTTAATTTTTGTCAATAAGGATATTTGACCATGACAAAAAATGAATTGATTGAATATATTGAAAAACAAAAAAAATTGTTTGAACTGTATGAACAACAAGATAAAAAGTATACTGAAGAAAATAATTATGAATAATATTGATTTTTATAATTTCATATGATACTATGTAATTAAATGGAACTAAAAATATAAAGGATCATAATAATATGACACTAGATGAATACATGAAAAGATTAAGAAAGGATCTGGACAAGTTTGAGTCTGATATGAAGGAATATCAGAATGAGGGGAATGTGCCAGAAGATATGTATGAATCAGAATGGTACAAGCAATATTTAGCATCAATGGGTATTGATTTATAATAAGTGAGGTTTAAAAAAAATGAATAGAAATAAATTAAAAACTGGTAATGAAATTATTGAGTTGATTGATACCACTAAACAAGCAATCAAGGAACTGGATTTATATATCAAAGACTCCGAAGAATGGAGTAAGCATGATGAATCATATACATATAAACAAGACGATAATTATAATTTATATATATCTAGATATTATAAAGACACTGTTAATAGAATAAATTATAGAATAAACTTATCAAGACATTTTGGTAATACAGCTATTTTAAAATTAATTAAAGATGAACTAGAGTCTCAATTAGAATCTTTCAAAAAGGACTTTGATGAGCTATGATGGAAGATGAGAGTCAAGATTTTTTGATAAGAAGTAACCAAGGGTTTACGAACTTTTTAACAGTGTTTAATTCATTATATATGTTTAAAGACTCAATGTCAAATGATGAGATCATTCAATATATGAATGATCTGATTAGTATATGGTCTAAATCATATAAGTCACACTTCTATGAAATGATTGATAAAATGGAAAACAGTGATGATTCTAAAAAAGAATCAAAAGAATATATTGATAAATGCCTTTCTATTGTAGCTGAAGATATCAATGAAACCATAGAAAATACTTTAAAGGTATTTAAATGAGCAAATTCAATATTAATAATTGGGATAACGCTTTTATAACACTATCTAAAGATCGGATTGTTGTTGTAAATGAATATAAATCCGCTATACTAACATACGAAAGACCATCTGATAATTTGATACATTATCAAAATATTAAAGATGGATCATGGTATAAACAAAAATATGATGATAAAGATAGACTAACATACTTTGAAAATTGTAAAGGGCTATGGTGGAAAAAAGAGTATAGAGAAGATGGCACATTTAAAATTATTGATAATAAAGGATAAAATTAATGTTTGAGACTCTTTATACAGAAATTGATTCTATTAGAATATATGGTGAACAAGAATGGATTGATATAGAATATGATACAGAAGGATTTCCGTTTGTTTTACTTGACGGTGAGCATTATAGAGTAGATGATTATATGGTTACAAAAAATACACCATTTGAAGATCATTTTGATGGGTATGCTAACGATTCATTTTTCTCTGGCACATTGATTAAATTATCAGAAGACAATGACCAAGCTCAATTATTTTTTTATATGTCATGAATATAACATGTGGCACAGCATTAATAAATCATAAAGATCAAATTTTAGTGGGTCATGTGACCAGACAACCATATAATATATGGGCTATACCTAAAGGATTACATGAAAATAATGAGTCTTATAGAGAATCAGCTTTAAGAGAATTTAAAGAGGAGACTAATATTAGTCTCCTTGATATTGGATTAGATTTAAATTATATAGGTATATACCCATATAATAATAAAAAAAAGACACTGATAGGGTTTTATACTACATTACCTAAAGAATTATACATTGATATTTCTAAGTTCAAATGTTATTCTATGGTTAATAATAAGAGATATAAAAACCCATTTCCAGAAGTAGATGCCTTTACATGGTTGGATATAAAAGATATACACATTTTACACCATACACAGCAAGAACTTATTAAGGACATATATTCAAATTAGGGATAAAAATGTTCGATTTTAATTGTAAATGGATAGATTATTTTAGAGATCATTATTTTTTCTTGAGTAATTTCTATCCATCCAAATTTATAGTTGATGATATAACTTTCCCCACAGTCGAGCACTTTTATCAATTTAAAAAGATATCATCTTATGATGATGCCTTATCTCTTTTAAAAGAAGAAAATCCAGGGAAAGTTAAGAAAATGACCAGATCATTACCTATTAAATATGGATGGGATAATATTAAAAAGAGTGTTATGAATATTGGTGTATATGAAAAATTTAACCAAAATATTGAGCTTAAAAATAAATTGATATCAACATATCCTTCATATATAATGGAAGGTAATATGTGGCATGATAATTATTGGGGTCATTGTTTATGTGATAAATGTATTAAAAAAAATCATTATAATGTGCTTGGGTTCATATTAATGAAGGTAAGAAAGGAATTAAATGATAATGTTTCATTATAATAGATAGGATTTTTTATTATGGATACAATTAAAGGTGATATAATCGAAATGGCGTTAAAAGGTGAATTTGATGTCATTATTCACGGGTGTAATTGTTTCAATACCATGGGGGCTGGCATTGCAAAACAAATTAAATCAAATTTTCCTGAAGCATATAAAGCTGATCAAGAAACTAAAAAAGGGGATGAAAAAAAACTAGGTCAATATACAGCAGCTACCATTAATAGAGGTGATATATTTTTCGTTGTGGTCAATGCATATACTCAATATTATTATGGAACAGGACATGATATATCTTATACTTCATTGATAAATGTAATGGATAAAATTGCTAAAGATTATAATGGTTTAAGAATAGCTTATCCTAAAATTGGATGTGGTCTTGCTGGTGGTAAGTGGGAGATGGTATCTAAGATTATAGATAATGCATTAAAAGATCAAAATCATGTATACGTAGAATATGGAGGTTGATATGGTGGAAGTAATTGATACAAAAGAACAAGAAGACGGCTCCTTAATTGTAAATTTATCATTGACAAATGAAGAGGTTAATATGTTTATAGAACTGGGAGTTAACAAAGCCCTTGAAAAAAGTATTGGAATAATTGAGGAAAAACTAAAATCCAAGGATTAAAATTGAGGAAAAACTAAAGGGTATCAAAAATATTTTGTATTCCGCTTAGGGTTAAAATATCATTTAATACCCTTTTTATTGGGTTAAAAGAAATTGATCTTTTCACAAGGTCAATTCCATATTTCTTCTATATAATTATAACTTTCCAGACGGATTGATACAAGATCATCTTTAAATCCACATGAATCAAGACAATCATACAATATTTCATAAATGTCTTGTGGGCTTGGGTTCTGTTTCCAGAATTGATCATCTCCTTCAAATAAAGTAATTTTAAATTCAAATTTTTTCATTATAAACCCCTTCTAATAACCATATCAGCAATAGGACCTCTAGAATGATTCCCACCTAGAACTATATGAGCATACTCTTTTTCTCCTTTAAACTTTTTAATGATCCAATTTAATCCATTGCTATTTTTATCACAATGTTTATTATCTAACTGGTTAACATCCCCTGTACAAACACATTTGACATTTTTACCCATTCTACTTAATACTGTTTTTAGTTCTATTCTTTCTGTGTTTTGTACTTCATCAAACACAACAAAAGTATCTTCTATATCACATCCTCTTAAAAAATTAATAGGTATCATTTCAATAATATCTTCGTTCAACGACCATTTATCATTGTTTTGATCAAATATTTTATTTGCCTGTCTAACAGTATGTAATTTTGTTAAAAGTTTCATGATAGGTTTAAAATATGGGTCCATTTTATCTTGAATACTACCCGGTAAATATCCTAATTCATTTCCGATTTCTATATTGGGTTTTATAATAAGTATTTTTGAATGTGTTTTCTTTTCTAATACAGCTGTTAAAGCGGCTGCTAAAGATAACATAGTTTTACCTGTTCCTGCATGACTTTGAATGGACATAAGAGGAATAGTATCATCTGATAATAACATCATACATGCATTTTGCCATTTAGTTAAAGGTTTTAGCTTCCATAAGGTTTGATCATATTCTTTAATTAACTTCTTACCATTTTTATATTGAAACAATTTTCCTTCATTATAAAAAAAGCAATTTTCTACATACTCTTCAGTAAAAGGATCAACAAATCCCGTATATTTTTCTGATTCTGTTTTAAATGGATTAGATGATTTATAATCTTGTACCTTTATACCTGCATTTCTGGCCTTTATTTTAAACAATTTATCTTTGGAAACAAGAATACCATTCTCCATTAAATTAGGGTCATTTTTAATGGAACATATAATAATATCATCTGGGTTTTGATTTGGTGTGTATGGTTTACCAAAGAAGTGAATGTGATCACAATGAATCTCTAATTCATCGATAACTTCTCTGATTTGAGGCTTGAGTCTCATTGTTTTGGATTTATGTTTGTCTATTTCTTCTATTACTACATGAGGAATATAAATTTCATTTTCGTTGCCATTTCTTAAAACTTCTATGCTTTTAGGCGAGTCAATCAATACATTTGTGTCAATGATATATGTTTTTTTCATATAGATTTAATGTTCCTTTCTATATTAGGTTAAAGTTTTAGTCTTGGTTAGTTTCTTTAGTTTCCCCTTCTTTATTGTTTATCATGTTTAAAAGGTCTTCTCTACTTGTAACTAGAACATTGTTAACGGTTTTACCACCACCCTTTCCTAATGACTCTTTAACCATTACTTCTCTTTCTTTAAGTTCTAATACTCTTTCTTTGTATCTTAATTCGTCTTCATGTTGACTTGATCCAACAATAGAACTAGACGCTTGAGTAATAGAATTGATTAATGCTGATGCAACTTCCATTAACCTAGCTGTTAAATCATTTTCTACAGCCGTTTCTATTTTATCTAATAACCTATTAGCTCTTTCTATATTTTCATATATGATATCATCAGGATCCTTTCTATCCATTTTAATATCTTTTGAATCTTCAATTATATCATTTTCTGATATTGTGCTAGGTAGATTGTTGTCATCAGGTAGATCAAATAATGATTTGAGCTTATGTGAATTGATCATTTTATCCGCTGGGTCTTCATTATATTTTGACATTATAACTCCTTATATTCATATTATAACACATTTTATCTATATTTATATGAAATCATGTTAAAACAATATTATCTTTATATAAATAGAATTAAGTATAATTTTTAAATATAAGAGGTATATCAAATGGAGTTTAATTATTATCAGATAAATGAAATGTCTGTAACTAATATAGTATCAAATGTTATTAAAAATGTTGAAAAGTCAAAACAAAATCTTAAAAAAAGTTTTAATAGTTTTATCAAGTTATTAAAAGACAATAATGTAGAAGATAAGTTTCTTAGAATATTTAATAAACAATTTAAAACTAATTATAAATCTCTTGATAAAATTCAATCATTAAAAGAGAATGAAGAATTAAATGAAGATTGGAAGAACTTTTTAAGATTTTGGAAGGGTGAAACATATCCTGCTTTATCTATTTTCCCTACACTTCAAATATGGTTTGAAGTGGACAATTTATTAAACGGTGTTGGTATAATGGACCTTAACTGGAAAAAGATCGCTATATATGGCACTTTGTGGATGATAATAGTGACAGGACAACATGCTATGCTATGGAAAAAATGGAAACAAGAAAACCCCGAAGAATGGGAAAAAGAAGGAAGACCAGGTATATTTAAAAAAGGTAAAATATAAACCTATAATAAAAAGGATATAACAATGAATAAAATAGTAAAAAAAATTGATGTGTATTTAAAAGAAGCCAAGGGTGATGATAAAGAATATGAAGCCTTTTTTGAAAAAATGCTTAAAAAATATGGTGTTACTTCACCTGATGAATTAAGTAAAGAAGAAAAAAAGAAGTTCTTTAAAGATATAGAAGATGGATGGACCAAAGAAGATCCTAAAACAAATGATAAAGATGAATAATTGTTAGTTATATGAGGTTTGAACAATATATAAATGAAAAAAGTTATAATAACTTTCATGGGTTATTATTAGTATGTGATGCTACGAATTTAAATGAATCTGATGATAAAGTATTTAAGGTTATTAAATCAGCTGGTGATAAGCTAGGTTTAAGAGTGGTAAGATCTAATACTCTTGTTGGTCTATTTAAGGTTTATAGTAAAGATTTTAAACTATTAGTACAATACGCTGCAGAATACCTATTGACTGATATAAAAGATTCAAAATCCAGATCTGATATAGTAAAAAAGGCTAAAAAAATATCAAATAAGATTAATAGAAAAGACATGCTATCATTTTTAATGCAATTTGATAAATTAACATTGGGTATTACATCTCATATAAGACATATTTTTCAGTCTGTATTTGGTATACAAATAGATTCATATAATAATTGGTTAGATAATTATAACTATATCTTATCTGAGATAGACAAAATCAGAGCTGTTTTAAAAAAAATGGGTAACTCCGATAAAGAATTAAAAATACTTGATCAGTTTGAGAAAAATATTAAATTAATAGAGGCATAAAATGACAGATAAATTTAAAGAATATATGAAATCGGAAATTCTTTTTGAAGAAGAAGATTTTGATACTGTATCTAGTGGATATGATAATTTTTTCACTGAAGTAGGTGAGTTACTAGATTCTCTTGATTCAGAAGATGTTTCAGATGATACTCATGATCTTATTGATGAATTAGTAGATAAAATATTTGATGTTATTATATCTCTAGGTGATGAGGATTTTGATGAAGATACAGAAGAACAATTTATGGATATTGTTCATATGCTTAATTTGGATGATGAGATAGATGAAGGATTATCTGTTAAGTCTAGAAAAATTAAATCCGGTAGAAAAAGATCCCAGAAATCCAGATTAAAGGGATCTGATAAGCTTAAGTATTTGAAAAACTTAAAGAAAAAAAGAAAAGATTATAAAAAGAATGCTTCTTTAAGGAAAAAAACAAAGAAAAAAAGTAAAAGATATAGAAAAACAGCACAGGCTAAAAATGTGGCAAGGAAATATAAATCTGCACAGGGTGGCAAATAATGGCAGTTGTCAATTTAAATAAAAGTAATGCTACAAATTATCAATTAATATTCCCCAAATTACCTGTAGAAACATATTATGAGAAGTCTAAACAGTTTACTTTAAATATTTTTGGTACTGTTGTTCCTTCTTTAACAGTAGACGTTGATCAAAAAAATTGGCAAGGTGGAAAGTCGTTTACTGATACAGGGGAATTAACTTATGGTCCATGGAATTTAGAATTTACAATAGATTCGGAATTTAGAAATTGGAAAGTACTATATAATTGGATAATGTTAATTCATAATAATTATGATGACTTTGGACATGTAAAAGAAAAAGAGCATGTAATAGATGCAACTTTATTAGTTATGAACAATTATAGAAACCCTTCATTAAAAATAAGATTTCAAGACATATGGCCTTTTGAATTAGGTGACGTTTCATTTAGTAAAAGAGACACAGAAGATGATTTAATATGTAATGCAACATTTATGTATGATAAATATGAAATAGATAATATTTCATTATAAATAATATTAAAAGATTTACGCTTAGATCATAATATTTTGATCTAATAATACTATAAACAAGAAAAAAGGAGAAACAAATTATGGCGTTCTATTTAAGCCCATTAGTGGATGTAAACGAAATTGATCTATCAATAACAATACCTGCTGTTGCAACAAGCATAGGTGTTATAATATTAAGAGAAACTTACAGAGGACCAGAACTTAAAAAATCTTTATTAACAAGTGAAGATGACCTTATTATGATGTTTGGTGAACCAACGGATAAATCCGATTGTTATAAAGATATGTTATCAGCTTCAGGGTTTTTGAAATATGGAAATAAATTATATGCTACAAGAGTTATGCCAGAAGATGCTACATTTGCTGGTACTAAAATAACATCAGGTGGAATGGTTGGATTCGAAAGCTTCGATTCTCCTTATGTTTTAAGTGATTTTGCATCTGAAGACCCAGACGAATTTGACAAAGATGTTATTGTAGACGACTCAAATCCTTTATGGATAATTGCATCATCTAGAGGTGAATGGGGAAATAATATTAGAGTATCTATACTTGATAAAACATCCCAAACACAAATGGCATCTGGTGGAAATGACACATGGGAAACATATCCATTATTTACATCCTTAGATGAACCATTACAAGATAATAGCTCATTTATTATTGTAGTAGAAGAAAAAGAACAAGGTGATTCAGATGACAATTGGACCGTACAAGAAGTCTTTAATGTGTCTACTAAAGAAAGAGCTATAGATGATCAAGGGGTTACAAGATACGTTGAAAATGTTATTAATCAAAGATCAAGTTATATCAGAGTATCAATTAAAGATGATGTTATTGATCAACCATGGGAAATTTCAACACCTGACCCAATAGTTCTTGAAGATGGATATAATGGAGCAGGTAGTGTGGAAGATGCTGATATTATGGATGCTCTGGATCTTTATAGTAACTCAGAAGAAATTGACGTTAATATGTTTATTGACTCCGATAAATCGGAAACAGTAAAAAAATATATGAATCAAATTTGCGAAAAAAGAATGGATTGTATGTCCATTTTAGATTGTCCTAGAGATCTTGTCGTAGCTAATAGAGGATCAGAAGTTACAGATTTAACTGACTGGAGAAAGGGACTTGGTTCATTTAATACTGAAAACCTTAATGTAAATACATCATACTCAGCATTGTATGGTAACTGGATCGAAGTATATGATAGATATAATAGAAAATATAGATGGATTCCTGTGTCAGGTCATGTAGGTGGTATTTATGCCAATACAGACAACACAAATGATGCATGGTGGGCACCAGCAGGTCTTAACAGAGCAATTCTTACTAGTGTTAGAAGATTAGCATGGAACCCTGATCTAGGTAAAAGAGATATTCTTTATAAAAATGGTATCAATCCAATTGTATCTTTTGCAGGTCAGGGAAAAGTTGTGTGGGGTCAGAAGACATTACTTGATAAGTCATCTGCATTTAATAGAGTAAATGTAAGAAGATTGTTTATTGTTCTAGAGAAAGCTATTTCAACTGCATCTAAATATTTCTTATTTGAACCTAATGACACTGCAACAAGAGAGTCATTAGTTGCTATGATCAATCCCTTTCTAAGAGATGTGAAGGGTAGAAGAGGTATTTATGATTTTAAAGTTGTTTGTGACGAAACAAATAATTCACCTGAAAGAATTGATAGAAATGAAATGTGGGTTTCCTTATATATTAAACCTACTAGAACAGCTGAATTTATTGTTCTCAATTTCATAGCAATGAAAACAGGAGCATCGTTCTCTGAAGCGGCTGCTGTAATGGGTGAAATTTAATTATCAAATTTCATAAATCAATATAAAGAAAAAAGAGTATATGTTTTTAAATAATATGTACTCTTTTTGTTTTTAGGATATAAATAATTATTAGTTAGTGTGAAATCATAAATAACTATATAATATGGTAACAATAAATAATATGGTAGCTTTTAATTTACAAGGATTATGGGGTAAACATAGAGATTTTGCAAGGGCATATCTCTTTGAATGTAGAATAAACGGATTTAATACTGAGTTTGACCATCTAGTTAAATCTACTAGACTACCTGAAAGAAGTATATCTCAAATTACCACTGATTGGCAAGGTAATAATTATAAAATTGGAGGCACATCAGAATATACAGATTTTAGTATAACATTTAATGTTGATGAATTCGGTAATATTAGAACAGAATTTATGAAATGGCAAGACAAAATCCATGAACCAGAAAATAATATACATGGATCACCAGATGAATATTTTAAAGATATTACCTTGAAACATTTAAACGGAATTGGTAATTCAATTGTTACATATAAATTAATAGATGCATGGCCCACTTCTGTAGGTGAGATATCTTTAGACTATTCAACTAAAGAAATAGCTACATTTGATGTGACTTTTGCATATCAATACCATAAATTAGAATAAAAATTTAAAGGAGAAAAAAATGGTAGAATTTAACCTATCTGCTTTTAAAAGCACTTATAGAGATTACGCAAGAGCCTATACATTCTATGCCAAAATAGAAAATACTTCATATTTCACAGATGAAAATAGTTATCTTGTAAGATCTACAACATTACCAGCAACAACTAATGATGAAATGGAAGCCAACTGGCAAGGACATAAATATAAATTGGCAACAACACCAACTTACGATGATTTTACTATTAATTTTAACGTCGATACAGAATCATCATTAAGAAACCAATTTTTAAAATGGGCAGTTGAATTAAATAATCCTGTTACTAATGATCATGGAGAACCAGGATCAGGATCGTATTTTAGTGATATAACATTAAAACATCTTAACCCTCAAGGGGATACAATTCAAGTTTTTAGATTAATAGATGCATGGCCTAAAACAGTCGGTGAAATTTCTTTAGATTATACATCTAAAGAACCAGCAAGTTTTGATGTTACTTTTGCATATCAATATCATACAATTGACGGTATTA
>Ga0102941_1001511_pt1 | contig 10946 bp, 9 predicted proteins | sample SalPonR2_C_D2_MG_FD_79281 | JGI IMG/M metagenome (GOLD analysis project Ga0102941, IMG submission 79281) | Salt pond soil microbial communities from South San Francisco under conditions of wetland restoration - Salt Pond MetaG R2_C_D2_MG | ecosystem: Environmental > Aquatic > Marine > Intertidal... | reverse complement strand
CGGTACCACTTTGCCGGGTGCCCGCCTTCGTAGTAGGAGGTAATTCTTTGTTCTGCTTCAAGAAATCGAGATTTTTTTCCAGATTCTTTAAAAAAAGCGCTAAGCTTCGGGACAGTCTACTTTTCTTAATCCCACTGTCTTTGTATCTTTAGACTATGGAAAAAGCAATGGTAACAGGGGCCGGCGGTTTTATAGCAAGCTGGGTCGTAAAAAAACTGCTCGAACGGGGTATTACAGTACACGGGACCGTTCGGGATGCCAATAATGAAACAAAAACTGCACATCTATGGGCATTGGATGCTGAGCTTCCCGGAGAACTTACACTGTTCGAAGCGGACTTACTGAAGGAGGGGTCTTTTGATGAAGCTGCCGCCGGCTGCGATACAATATTCCATTTGGCCAGTCCCTTTGTCCCTTTCAAAGTAAAGGCCCCCCAGCAAGAGCTTATAGAACCTGCGGTGGCGGGCACAAAAAATGTTCTGCACACCGCCGATAGAACCACCGGCATTAAAAATGTGGTGCTGACTTCTAGTGTAGCAGCGATAATGGGTGACCCTGTCGACAAGGCCGATAAAGAAACACCAAGCTTTAGCGAAGAAGACTGGAACGAAAGTTCCTCTTTGCACCACCAGCCCTACAGTTATTCCAAAGTCTTGGCGGAGCGGGAAGCCTGGAAGATCGCCGCTGCCCAAAAACAGTGGAAACTTATAGTGATCAACCCGGGTTTTGTCCTCGGCCCCACCCTTTCAAAGCGCTCAGACTCAACATCAACGGGCATGGTAATGCAGTTCCTCAACGGCTCCTTTAAGCTCGGTGTGCCGGAGCTCTCCTTTGGAATTGTTGATGTGCGGGACGTTGCAGAAGCGCATGTGCGCGCCGCAACCTTCGAGGAGGCCGAGGGTCGTATCCTTGTATCGGGACCGGTTTTGAGCATGCCCGAGATTAAAGAGATCATCCAAAAGCAATTCCCCGGAAAGTTCGCCCTTCCCACTAGAGCGCTTCCCAAGCCTATGCTCTACTTATTCGGGCCCTTCCAGGGCTTCACCTGGCGCTATATCAAAAGCAACATCGGCCACAGCTTCAAGCTTAATACTCTTAAAAGCCGCGAGAGGCTGTATATAAAGTACCGGACACCGGAAGAAACAATAAAAGACCAGGTTGACCGCTTAATGGAAGCGGGATTGGTTGAAAATTAGGGTAAAGTAGGGCCATGATACAGTTGCTTGCAATCGACCTTGACGATACGCTCCTTACGGAGGAGCTTACTATAAGTAAAGAAAACCAAAGGGCCCTTCGCGCCGCTGAAGATGCAGGGGTAAAAGTCTTGCTTGCCTCCGGGCGGACCCTTTTCTCGATGCGCTCTTATAGTCGGGATCTCGGGCTATGGGAGCGTGAAGGGTATCTTATTGCAAATAACGGGGCCACGGTTGTCGGTACTCGTAAGGGTGAAACCCTGCTGCAAAAACCCATTGAGCCGGCTGTCGGGCTTGATGTCTGGGAGATCATCCGAAAATACGGACTCACCATGCAGTATTATGGGGATGGTGAAATTTTCTGCTCAGCTCCGAGTCCTTATACCGAAGAAGATTGCAGGCTCACCGGCCAGGTATGGCATCAAGTTACTCCCTTTGCCACCGCTCTTAGTACTCCCAGGGTTAAGTTTGTGGTTCCAGGGGATCCGGCGCTTTTGCCAAAAGTAGAGACAGAACTAAAAAAACATATTGGTGAAAAGGCAAATATCTTTACCTCTAAACCCTACTTTCTTGAAATTCTGCGCCGGGATGCTGATAAAGGCACGGCACTGAAGTTCGTAGCTGAAGAGCTCTCAATTCCTCGTCATCAGGTAATGGCAATCGGCGATTCGATGAACGACTACGGAATGATAAAATGGGCAGGGACCGGCGTTGCGGTTGCCAACGCAGTAGAGGCGGTGCAAAAAATTGCCGATTCCATCACTACAAAGGACCATCAACACAACGCCGTGGCTGAGGCTATTGATAATTTTATCCTCGCACATTGCCGTCAGGAAAACATTTTCCAATAATTCAAATAGAGTGAAACAATGACTCCTTACCCGTATTGGAAAGATTTCCAAAAAGAACTATCTCCATTCCTATACTCCATGTTATTTATAGGCAGTATTGCAAACCTTATATCCGTTCCTCTCATAGGAATAGTCTTACTTGTACTGTTCTTCCTTCGGAACAAGCTCCCTCTTTTTTCATAGGTACTTGCAGCGAAATGGGTGACCAGGTACTGGGAACTATAGGAACACTCTTTTCACACTTTATTATATCAGTCAGATTCAAGTCAACGAATTGAAAGTCGACAAAGCCTTCATTGATAAAATTGCCCATGACCAGAAGAGCTTTGAAATATTCTCATCAATCTGCGATTTTGCCGCCGTAATCGGATATGAAACGATTGCCGAAGGCGTGAAAACCAAAGAACAAGTAGACAAAATCAAACAAACCCGCTGCGAGGTCGTCCAAGGCTTTTACTATTCCCATCCTGAGCCGGTATAACCTCACAAACACTTACGCCCTCCGCTTCCCGTTTACTTTTTGCATATAAAAAGACTTCATGTCCGCCTCAAACTCTTCATTTGATGCATAGGATCGCCCGAATACCGGATCCCAAAGCCGTTCATCCTCCATACACATATAAAAGAAGACATTTCGCCGCCACTCCTCAGAGAAACTGCGATAGGCGTGCTGAAAAAGCTCGAGTTTGGTTTCAAAGGGGTATGAAAACTTTCCGGCTGCGTCTTCAAGGGGCATCTGGAGGATCTTTGACTTTATGGGTTGTGAGCGGAGATGACGAATGACCGGTTTAATAAAGGTAAGTGTTCCGATCGATACCATTACCACATTTTCGGATGAAAACTTTTTTTGCAGCTCGGCATAGATTTTGCCGTATTCTTCCCGCCACCCGCGGTGGTGTACTATCGGATGAAAATGGAAGCCGACCAAGGCCCCCTTCGAGGCAACCGCCTCCGCCGCCTGCAGCCGGTCTTCCAGCGAGGCAGTCAGGTGCTCCTCATTGCGAATTATTTCGGGGGTATTCAGCGACCAGGTCGTCACCACATTGGCAGGTATAGTGTGCTCCAAAAGGTACTTCACGTTGGATGATTTGGTTTTCAGCTCGAGTACGACGTTGGGATTTTCCTCGGCACACTCACACAGAGTATCAAGCAGGCCCTCGCGGTTGCCCCACATAAGTGAATCCGATGACTGGCCGGTGCCTATATGATACACCTGCTCTGGATCAAGGTCCAAACTCTGCAGTTTCTCCCGCAGGTTCTTTAAGAAGTAAACTCGCCCTTCATCATAGAAAGACTGGATGCTGCAATAACTGCAGGCAAATCCGCACTGCTGTACTGCATCAAGGGTCTGCAGATTGCAGCAGCGGGTCCTCTCTCCAGCCACCGGACATCGCCCCAAAATAGCTCCTTCAGCTTCGATTTTCTGATAATTGATCGGCTGACTCGGCGGTGGTCCGCCCTGAAAAGCAGTATAATCACTTGGCTCGGCTTTGCGCCGCTGCCAATATGCGTAGATCCTTTCTAAAATTGCTTTTTTACGGTTTTTTCCTTTAAGATGGTCGGTTTTACTCTCATCCCAGAGGTCCGGCAAGAAAGGCTCCGCCCAGTGTTCAAAATCGGCGCAGATATCGGTGAGCTTTTTCAACTCCTGAAACGTAAGCACCAGCTCGTCTGCTTTTTCCGCTAAGAATTCCTTATGAGTATCTGTAAGGGCTGCGAACACATTGTCCTGCTGCAGCGCCTCAATTTTTTCATTACTGTTCATTAGCTCCATTTTAGAACGCGGGGCCGGCTTGGTCCATCCCCAATTTCTATCCCCCTTCGCCTCTAATTACTTCAAATGATTAAATTTGAATGAGCCGGCTTTTCTTTTTTGTTTTTTTCAGAATATCGGGTATAATTTATAGTATGAAAGCAAAGATTGTTTCGGTGATGGCAGTAATAGTAGTACTATTTTGTGTTGCTATTCCGGTCTCCCTGTCCGCACAAACTGCTGCGTCTATGGATAAGCTGTTGGACGAAGACCCTATCTCTTTTGGTGCAGCCTCGTATTTACTGCTCGTAGGAATAGGTGAAGTGTCCGACGATATCGATTTTGCTCAAGCTGCTCAGAAAGCAGCCCAGGAAAATTCGTACTTTAAAAACAAAAATCCACAGACAGGATTAACGTTGGGTGAGTATTCTTTTTTACTCATGAGTCTCTATGAGTACAGCGGAGGGCTTATGTATCGCATCTTTCCCGGTCCCCGCTATGCTGCCCGGGAGCTTGCATTTAAACAGATCATCCAAGGAAAAGCCTACCCTAATGCGGCCGTTTCCGGTGAAAGGGCTGTCCGCATACTTGAGCGCCTCCTCTATTTATCCGAAGATACCGGGCAAGGGGGCACTATATGAAACGGACAATAGTCACTCTGTTAACTGCAGCAAGCCTGTGTGCAGTTGGGCTGTTTCCGCTCTCGGCATTTGAATGGGATTGGGGCGGTGAGTTCGCCAATTCTACCGGATATGTGTTCCCGGAGGCAGAAGATTTTTCGCAGGAAGATAAAATTGCACTCTGGGCAACTGGAGAAGAACAGGTCAACGGTACTACCTATTCCTTTTTCACAAGGGGAAGCTACTTGTATACCGACGAGCGCCCCTATTTTTTAGATCTTGAGCAACTTCAGCTCAAAGTACTTGTTCCCGGGGCACTGGGCCGATCTTCAATGCTGAATCTTTCACTTGGTCGGTTTCAGTTCAGCGAGCCGACGGGCTATATCCTCTCGCATACCGCCGACGGAGCTTCGGTCCGCCTCCTCTTTCCGAGGGTCCACCTGCAGGCCGACGCCGCCTATACCGGGTTACTTCTCAACCCCGCCAGCGATGTGCGAATATCCGATGAAGATTTTTCTGAACAATTTGACGAAGATGAAAGCCGTTTTGGCCCCCGGAGAATGCTTACACAGGGACAATTAGCTGTCATCGGCACAAGAGCACTGCAAAAGTGGGTACTCTACGGCCTTGCTCAATTTGATATGCGGGAAGAAGAGCCTGGAGTAGAGACAATCGACAGCCAGTATTGGGGAACCCTGTTCTCATTTAAGTTCGGACGGTATTTCTACCACGATGCGTTTCTTACTGCAGGGACCGCTCAGGTAAGTTCTGCCGAAGATACAAAAAAGATGTCCCTATTAACGGGTTTTAGCTCGCATTATCTGAGAGAAGACTGGCTTTCCTCCCGTTTCATGTTCTACGGACTGGCCGCGACTCCTGATGCTCCGGTAGAGGACATAGATATCGGTATCGATCTGCCCTTCGGCATTAGTCAGGTCCGTCCGCTCAACAGTCCTTCTCTTGGAATGGTAGTAGATCCGACACTTGATTCACTAATAAGTTTTGGAGGAGATTACTCTTTCCGGCCGTTTATGCACAGCACTACTGAAGTTATGAACCGTTTTCAGCCTTCCTTGGGAGGCCGGGCGTTTTACCGGATCTACAAATGGAATGCTGACTGGATGGAGTTGAACGAAGACTCGGATGCATGGTTCCTCGGAACAGAATACAATGCCGGGTTTATCTGGCGGCTGTTTTCGGATCTTTCGGCAGCAGTGAATGGTGCTGTATTTATTCCGGGAACAGTATGGTCAAAGGATGCGGATCCGGAGTATATGCTCCAATTTAAGCTGTCCGCAAGTTTCTAATTATGGAGTTGCGTATGAACGCACAAAAATTTCGAATAATCAGTATAGCCGTCTTTTTCCTTTTTATCCTGATATACTCGCTTCCAGCGGCGGATGGAGTGTTTAGGTCCGTTTCAGGAAAAGTAGAATATAGGGTACCAGGGGAAAGCTGGAAAACAGCTCAAGTCGGCCTACGGGTCCCAACCGGGGCACATATTTCCACCGGTTTTAACTCAGGAGCCCGTCTTGAAATAGAATCAGCCGTACTTCGGATCCGGTCCCTTACCCGCATGAGCATCGATGAACTCATAAAACGTGAAGGCGTAATTTCAACCGAAATGAACCTTAGGGTAGGAAGGGTTCGGGCGGAAGTAAAAGGGGTAGAGGGCCTGCGGACTGAGTTTAAGGTAAGCAGTCCGGTATCGACAGCAGCAGTTCGAGGTACAATCTTTGAAAACGACGGAGTAAATCTCAAGGTATTTGAGGGCTCAGTGAGGTTTACCAATCCCAATAATATCGGCGGGGTTGTCTCGAAGGGCGGTACCGGTACTTCAACCGGTGACGGACCACCTCTTACCGGTTTAGCGTCCTGGGAAAATAATAATGTAGTAACAGGTGGAACACTTCCCACCCAGTACTCACAGGGCGAGCGGCAGCTTACTCCCTTCGGATCTACAACACCGCTTAAGGAAGTCGAATACGGGAGTATCAGCGGTACGGTGTCCTTTCATTAGTTCCCGTAAAGGAGTAATTATATGACTGAAAATCACAAAACAACACGCAGGTGTATATATTCTGCAGTAACTGTAGTGATACTTGCAAGCCTGCTTTTGTACAGCTCGTGTTATGCACCGCTTACCGAGCACCCCCGACCCGCAGCTATTGATCTTCACATCCAAAGCCGGGCTCCCGGAGACACGAATTCCGTACTGGCGGGCATCATTGTTCTTTCAGAGTTTGAAGAGAGGCTGAAAGATATTACCCAGATGATGGCGGCTGTCGGAAATAACAACATAGACACTTCAGACATTGAGGACGAGCTCGAAGAGGAGCTGATAGACATCGCCCTTGGAGGCACCCTCAAATTCAGCGGCAACCCCTATTTTGCAGTCGAAGTTCCGGTGTCCAGTAATGAAGCCGAGTTCAATGTCCCCGGAATCCCCTCAAACCGCAGTTACTTTCTGTATATGGGCAGTTTCGGGACTATCGATGAAGTCAAACAGTTTTTCGGGCTTATGGAAGAGGCGGAAGATTTTGATGAAGATGCTATCCCCTATTCAAACGTATTTTACGTCGAAGGAGAGGAATCCTCCGACAATACTATCACTGTCCCCTTCGATGTAGCTGGATTTGACGACGTTCCCGGTTTTGAAATCAACGACTCGGACGATGTCTATTCGGGCCACGGCTGGTATTTCTTGAGCGACTGGGATTTTTCAGGAGGATCTTCAGTCGGAGCCCAAGCCGACATAATTGCACCGGCCCAGCAGCCATTTACAGTTGAAACCGGAAAATCTGCGTCTATTGAGGTACATTTAGTACAAAACTAGTCTTGCTCGATAAATAATACCCGGGGGATTTTATGCACAGAAAAATCGTGTATCTCGTATTAATACCATTAGTGGTGGCGATTGTATTTTCAGCACTCAGTTTTTTACCCTTCTATCAGACCTTTGAAAACCGGGTATATGACCTCTATCTTTCAATCCGCCCCCCCGTTGCAGAAGACGAGGGCATACTTCTCCTTGATGTTGACGACCTTGCCATTTCGGAGGTAGGAGTGTGGCCCTGGAGCCGGGACATCATGGCCCGCGGCTTACTTCTATTGCGCGAATTCGGCTCTAAATATGTAGTATTTGATATTGAGTATACAGAGGAAAGCCCCCTAGGGGTAAATTCCAGTGTTCTGCGGGACGAGATACCCGAACTTTTTCAGGAAGAGTTCGGCCACATCAAGGGTAATATTTCAGGCCTGTTTGAAGCATTGGCGGCGGGACAAATCCCTCTTGAAGACGCACAGAGTTATATTCAAGACCTCACACAACTTACTGAGAATTCAAAACAGGTCCTTCTGAACAAGGTTAATGATATTGCCCGTGATAATGATACCTATTTCGGTAAAATGGCTCGGCTCAACGGCTCTTCCTTCTTTACTGTAGGCATGCTCTCCGATAAAGACCAGGCGGTTTCTGATTCTCTTATTGAATATGCTCAAGACCACATAGCATATGAGAAAATCACTACCGAAGAAGGGGTTTTTGAAGTAGCTGATGGTATTAGACCGTGTATTCTCCCGATCCTCAGTGGAGCACAGGGAGCCGGTTTTCCCAATGTAGTGGTAGATGGAGACGGAGTTCGACGCCGGATTGAATTGTTTGCACAGCACAAGGATGAGTACTATCCGCAGCTCGCCTTTTCACCCCTGTTGCATTGGCTGGGCAACCCGGAAATAATTGCCGGTCCACAGACTGTTACTCTTAAAGGCGCGATGCACCCTGACGAAGGAGAAGTTGATATTCGGATCCCCCTCACCGAAGAGCAGCATATCCTGATTAACTGGCCCCATAAAACATACCAAGAGAGCTTTCGGCATCTGAGCTACTATGAACTTGTATACAACCGCGAGCTCGAACAACGTCTTATAGAAAACCTGCGTATTATGGAATCGGCCGGGTACCTTTCATACTATCAAGGTGATTTTGCACCTATGGATGCATACAGCTACGCCGAGAGTATCCGTGAGGAGGTAATACACGGCGGAAATCCGGAAATGATGGAGGAATATGCCCAGGTCCGTACACAGTTCTTTGATGCTATCGACTCATTCTTGGAAGGCCCTGCGGAAGAAGCTATAATCGACGACATCGACCGGGTGTTGGAATCAGGGCAGTTGGACCCTGAAAGCGCGGCTAACTATAAGGCCATTAAAGCTGAAGTACCGGAGGTATTCTCCACTGCCCGGGAGGTCTTTGAAAAGCTTTCGCAATCAAGAGACCGTTTGGACGAGGCGGTCCGCAACTCCTTTATCATAATCGGGCACGTAGGTACCTCAACTACTGATATCGGAGTTAACCCTTTTGCAAAAGAATATATGAATGTCGGTACCCACGCATCACTCGTGAATACCATACTTCAAAGAGATTTTCTCGATGAATTGCCGGAGTGGTATGCTATGCTGCTTGGATTAGCAGCCGCACTCTTGATCACTCTTCTTATCTGGAAAATGCAGCCCCTGCAGTCAATCATTGTAGGAACGCTTTTTCTCCTTTTAATACTAGGGGCCGATCTGGGAGTGTTTATCGGGACGGGAACCTATCTGCCTCCTGTTATTCCAATGTTCGCCGTATTCTTCACCTTTGTGACCCTTACCGTAATGAAATTTCTACAGACCGCGAAGGACCGCACCTATATCAGAAATGCCTTTAGCCATTATCTTTCCACCGACGTTATCAACGAGCTTCTCTCTGACCCGGACAAATTGACCCTTGGGGGAGATAAAAAAAATATGACCGCCCTTTTTACCGATGTAAGGGGTTTTTCTACCATCTCTGAGCAACTTGATCCTACCGAACTGGTCAAGCTGTTGAACGCCTATCTTACCGAAATGAGTGATATTATTATGGAAGAGCAGGGTACCATCGATAAATATGAGGGAGATGCGATTATCTCCTTTTTCGGGGCCCCCATCGAATATGATAATCATGCTGAAAAGGCAATTCGATCGGCGGTCCGAATGAAAAGGGCGGAAATGCTTTTAAACCATCGTTTTATTCAGGAAAAATTGTCCCCCGAAAAAGTATATACCCGGATAGGAATTAATACCGGTGAAATGGTAGTCGGTAACATGGGAACCGCCCAAAAGATGGACTACACCATCATGGGGAACTCGGTAAACCTTGCCTCCCGCCTCGAGGGAGTAAATAAGCAGTACGGTACATGGATTCTGGCCAGTGAAACCACCTACAAAGAGGGCGGAGCCGACTTTGCCGCCCGACGTCTCGATAGAGTTAGGGTGGTGGGGATCAATGAGCCGGTACGGCTCTATGAAATACTTGAAGAGAGGTTTGAACTCTCCGAGAAGGTCCTCGAAGCATTGGGCATTTTTGATAAAGGTTTGCAGGCCTTTGAGGAGTGGGACTGGGAATCGGCGAAAACCTATTTTCTCGAGGTCCTGGAAATTGTCCCTGACGACGGGCCTTCCCATTTCTATCTTGAACGGTGCAACAAATACATAAAGAAGGCACCTCCAAAAAACTGGGACGGCGTATTTTCGCTCACCCTTAAATAACACCTTTACAAGGGCGCATAGTGCGAATTGCTGTAGTGCGGTATTTTACTTTTTTAAGTTTTCATCTATGATCTTAACTAATCATGAACTCTTCAACACAGTCTTTTCCTTTAAGCTCTACAATTCTGTTGGTAGGCGTGTTCTTCATGACCTTCATTGGAAGAACCGTCCTTTCACCCCTTTTGTTACCTATTGAACATGAACTCGGACTAAGCCACGCAGAGGGAGGCTCCTTTTTTCTGGTTATCTCAATTGGCCTCATGCTGACGATGCTGTTTTCCGGGCTGCTCTCCCAACATATCAATCATCACACCACTATCACTATTGCTGTATGCATTACCGGTGCCGGACTCTTATTCATTGCTCTTAGTGGTACTCTATTCATCTTTAGAGTTGGTCTTTTTTTGATAGGTTCCGGGGCTGGTTTGTATCTGCCTTCAGGAGTAACCGCACTCACAGATGTTGTTCCGAAAAACCAATGGGGAAAGGCTATTGCCTTCCACGAGTTAGGGCCGATTTTCGGGCTTGCCACCGGACCTGTTTTTGCAGAAATCGCCCTTAGATATTCCGACTGGCGGAGTTTGCTCCTCGTATTAGGAGTAGTTTCTTTTCTCTTGGGAGGCTTGTTTGCCCGCTTTGCCCGGGGCGGCCGATTCCACGGGACCCCGCCGCAATGGCATGAACTGTATAAGATCATGAAAAATAAGCAATTTTGGATTATAGCTTTTTTCTTTGTGATGGCCATCGGCTTAGAGATGGGAGTTTATTCGATGCTCCCCGCTTATCTGGTTGATGCCCGGGGTATCAACCAGTCATTGGTAAACACCATGGTAAGTACATCGCGACTTACTTCGCTGCTTGTGATTTTCGCCGCCGGTTGGCTTTCCGATCGGCTGGGATACCGTCAGGTCATTGCCTTTATCGCGGTAAGCGCAGGGCTGGTAACCGCAATGCT
>Ga0102941_1001509_pt1 | contig 10947 bp, 28 predicted proteins | sample SalPonR2_C_D2_MG_FD_79281 | JGI IMG/M metagenome (GOLD analysis project Ga0102941, IMG submission 79281) | Salt pond soil microbial communities from South San Francisco under conditions of wetland restoration - Salt Pond MetaG R2_C_D2_MG | ecosystem: Environmental > Aquatic > Marine > Intertidal... | reverse complement strand
TCATCCCTATGTCGTTTTCCATATTGCCACCAGGTTGCATGATCTTTAGAAATTATAGCAGGTTTACCTTCTCTATGAAGACCTTTTCCTTTTTTGTAAAAATATATAGTCTTCGATTGTCCTATAATTATCATATCTGTTGCATAGTTATGTTCTGGAGAAATAAATTCTCCTCTTTTCACTTTTTTAACTTGCGTTTGGATAAACATAGTTTAATTATTTTCTATTGATTCTATCTTTTCTTTCCATCTTATATGAAATGTTTCTTCTGAATCATCTCCTGAAATTAACCAATCAACTCTTTGAAGCATTTCTTCTGCTAATCGTAGAGTTTGTTCGCATTGTTTAAATTTCGTTAGAGTCTCTTTTGAAAACCCGTTACAGTGTCCCCATTCATTATTTTTATCATTATTTAAAATTTCTTGTTCAACCTCGTCGGCTGCTTGACCAATTCTATATTGAATATAATCGAAGTGTCCACCTGACATTTATTTATCCTCCTCAATATCAATTTTTACTTTATATGAAACTGGAGGTAAAAGATCTCCGAATTCTTTTTCGATCTCAATTGATTTCAGTATTTCATTTATATGGGAAGAGATATATTCTTTAACTTCTTCTTCACTATCAAAATGTTCGACATGACCTTTATTATAAATTGCATAAAATGGAGTTGGGTTTAACCAATCAAATGCCCTATAATATTCTTTATTTTCAGTCATTATTATCTCCCATCCATTCTAATTCTTCTTCTATCCATTGTAATGTGGATTGTATGGACATCATCATGGAATCTACTGGATGATCAGAATCAAAACTGATAGTTTTGTATAATCCTTGAGTTGGAGGATCATAAAAATCAATAATCCACTTATATCCATTTTCACTAGTGGGGGTTGAAACAATGAACTCAGGGTAATGCATCTTTTTCCAGTTCCTTAATTCGAGATTCCAGTTCCTTAATTCTATCTCCTGCTCTTTCTTCTAATGTTTGAATTTTAAGATCTAGTTCGTATTTAACATCTTGAATGTGAAAACAAACAAAAAGAATTACCATCATGATGATAATTCCACCTACAAGAAGTTTTTCAGTTGTATCAATATCAGTCATTATATCACCATTTTTCATTTAAAAATTTATCATATGTATTAGTCAGATTCATTTCTTCTGCAATATGATCTCCATTAGGATCTATAATATAGATAGATGTAATTTCTTCATCCTCAAATTTAATTTCAACCATTTTTGACCCTTTTGGGATCAACCCAAAAGAATCAATTATATCATTTTTCAAATTAAAAACGAGTTCATCAATTTCTTTTTGGCTTGCTGCTTCATCATTTTTATTTTCTATGAACTCCATCAAAGTTGATCTAATAGAATATTTACTTTCTTCCCAAACATCGTAACAAGATTCAACAAAAATTCTTTCTTTTATAACTTTATGACTATCATCAATAGAATCTAATTTGTAAGGTTTAAACATAGGTTATCTTTTCAAAAAATGGAAATTAAAATTTTCTTGAAAATGTTTTTTGACAAAATGAAGTGAAATATTCCGATTAAAACCACAATAGGCCATACAATAAAAAAACAAAGAAACATTAAATTTCCAATAGTTTCACCATTTTTAACATCATCTAGACAAAAATTATACATACTAAAAATATTGGTTTCGATATCATCTATATCAGCATATTTAATGCATTGTTTAACAAAAATATACCCAAAAAGAATATAAAGGGCAACAATTAATGTGATGGTAGAAAACATAGTAATTCTCCTTATTTTAGTTGATTTTAAAGGGCATATGCCCATTTGTTTTGGTCGATGAAATCATCTTTCTTTAATGTATCATCCCACCAATCATTGTCAATACCTTCTTCATATAGAACTTTAGCAATCCAAGTGATTAACAAAAGATATTCTCTACTCGATTCCATTTCTTCGTTTCCATATTCTTTTACTGCTCTTGCTTTATGGAATCCTAAAGCTTCCCAAATAAAGGGGTCGATATACTGATTATACAACCAGTTTTTAACTTTATTTTCAGAATCTTGAGTATTTTCTAATTCTTTACAGTCATCATTTAGATCATAACCTACTTTACGGAGAAAAAATTCTTTGATATAAGGACTTAATTTTTCCCAGGATGCATTGCATTCTGATAACCAATCAGGATAATTGTATGTCTTCATCTCGATCCTTTCTTTGTACTGCTGTCCAAATGATATCAGATGATGAATCACCTTCAAGGTCTATTATTGATCGGGAATAAGGTTTGGAAATAAACAATTGAAGATCTTCTGATTTCCATCCCCCTTCTGGAGGTTCAATAACTACAATTTTATCAACAATTTGGTCAGGGTATTTCATATGAAACAACTTTTTGTACAGGTTTAGGAGTAATCGTATTACCTTTAATGATAATCATTTTATTTCCTAAATCATCATTCAAATATCCGGCTGGTAATTTTGTGGTGAAGACTACATCACCATAATAATTTTCATTTAACCTTCCTTTTAGTTGTTCACTTGTCAAATCGTCCAATGAGATTTCACCATCTTCGGTTTGGGTAATAACATAGTATGTTTCGTTCATTGATAACCTCCTATCCATCCAAAAATTTTATTCAAAAATCTTTTAAAACTACTTTGATGTTTATATTCTATATCTTTAATTTTGCATTTCAACTGATTTATGAAGGCGTCAGCTTCTTCTTCTGAAAGATTACTAACATCAATTTTCCATATTTTTCTGTTAGGTTGATCTTTAACTTTTTCTATAATTAACTTATCCATGAATCGACTCCTACTATATCATTAATCTATGAAATGTTCAAGATTATTACATTCTTTACATCTCCAAACTGTTCCTTCATCAAGATCATTATTATCAGAAGGATAAAATCCCATAATAGTTTCTTTTTTGCAATTACAACAAAATAGCTTTTCTTCTTGTACATCTGTCAATTCACCTAAACCTCTATTTGAAATTTCAGGATTCAAAGGTCTATTCATTAAATCTTTTAAAGGATCTGAAATCCTATCTAATAATAGTTCTCGTTTGGTTGGGTGTTCAGTGGGAGAAGTTTTTTCAATAAATGGACCATCATAAAAATTAAAAACATTAGGTATACCATTTTTAATTTTATCTTCAGCTTCTTCACGGGTTTGGAATTCAGTACACGATACAGAGGAAGATGCCCACATATCTCCATGTAACCAAAGTTTTCGTTTTTCGCTTTTAATTGTTATACAATAAACCATAGGATGTTGAAATATGGCCTTCTCAGGATTCTGATTTAATCTATAAGTTATTACAGATTCTTCTAATAACTTAATTATCCTTAAATATTTTTCAACTTCATTCCATTTTTCATCTGTCGCAAAATGGATTAATTTCTTCTTGAAATAAGAATAATCATTTTCTACATCTATTGTTTTATCTAAAACCAAACAATAATTTCCACTACATACAAAATCTCCTACTCTTAGAGATTTTATATCATCTTCATAAATATGTAACATAGTTTCATAGTTTTGTATTTGTTTAATTTCACTTCCTGAATAAACTATCAAACAATTTTCAATTACTTGAGATGTTCCACCTTCTAAATCTTTTAATTGATCTTCTGATATTTTTAATATTCTCTCTGTCATTTTTTATTCCTTTTGGGAGGATATCTCTCGTTTATCTCTATCAAACTAGGTTCTCTTACTATATTTGGATCGAATGATGTTCCTAATATATCAGGTTTATTTCTATGATTTTTTCTATATTTTTTAATTTTATCTTTTATTTTCTTAGTCGTCTGCATCATTATTATACTTCTTTTTGAATTCTTCTTCAAATCGTTTATTATCCCTCTCGCAATTTCTTAAATATATAACAGCATTATGTGGAGGAACATCCAAGTCGATAAAGGATGGTTCTGTATCAATTTTTCCCATATCCATACTTGATGTGAATCTATTTCCTTCAGGATTTCCTATATCGTTCCACTCTACATATTCTGGAATAGACATTGCAAGTCTTCTATACACCCCTTTTAATTTTAATAAACTAATTTGAACGCATTCAAGAGTGGTTTCTATTTGCTCTTTAAATTCTTTGTGTAAGAGGTTTGACATTTTATTAATTACAAGATCAAAATTTGGAGGTAACTGATATTCCCAATAATAAGGATATGACATATTTACACCAAGAATAAATGCGTTAATAATAGAATGAATATGAATGGTTATCTTTTCAGACCACTCTGAATCATCTGCTAGACGATTTGCTTGTTCCCTGCTTGCTTCAGACATCATTTCTTCAAATGATAATTCTCTTCCATTTTCATCAGTAAAAGTAGATTCATCAATCATCTTGTGGCCTTTCTTTTGGTTGTATAGGGGTTGGGGTTGGTAACTTCATACCTTCTTTTAAATATACAGACTCAAGTGCTGACTTCAAGTAGTTTTTCATTGCTTTATCAAACCCCCTAACTCTACACATACTTTCGAATTCTTCATTACCAACCGATTTGTTAATAGAAATCCACATAACGATTTCTTGTTGAACTAGTTGTGCCCACTTGAAAATATATTCTCTTTTTTCTTCTTCTGTCATATCTTTTGTTTTTTCTTCTATAACATATTGAATTGTACCATTATTGTGTTTTCAAATTCTTGAAGTAACCTAGTTCTTTCTTTAACTTCGCAAAATCATATTTTTCAGTTTCAACCGCAGTAAGAGTATACCCATCAAGAGAATTCATATATTTCCCTCTTTCAGCACACTTCTTCATAGCATAATCAAAAAATGCTTTATATGATTTTTCATCTTTAGGTTTAAACATATCAGATGCAGTATCAATGTCATCTAAAAGTTGCCAAAGATTTTCTGCTTTGTTTTGCCAATCTATTTCAATCATGTTCTTCCTTCCATTTAACTGCATCTTCTACAAACTCTCTTGGTGGGCAAATGTTATACTTATCAACATAATGAGTATCCCATTGCTCTGGGAATATCCATTTACCATCTGGAGTCCTCATATCACGACTACCAAGAATACTACCGTCCATTCTGGAATCTGCCAGCCCCTTATAAGCATCCTCTTCAGTAGCGTTTGACATATATTCCAAGATAATGTCCTTCTCTTGTTGATTCATCAAATCTGGATATTCTTTTTTAACTCTATCTGGATCAACCCCTCCCCACATGAAGAATCCCATTGTAGGTTGATCTTCTGGATATCCACTATTAAAAGAAGGCATTGGTAAAGGTTTTGTAATAATGGTTTCTAAATCTTCTTGTGTATCAGGAGTCCATTTGGCTTTTAATTTTCTAGTCTTTCCTGATAATTTAGAGACATCAATAGTTAAACTTGGAATATTTTGTTCATCCATAATAATTCTCCCAATTTTGATCTAAAAGACCTTCATTTTTTAATTCTATCCAACTATCTTGTAGATTTTTTTCGCCTACCATTATAACTTGCCACTTAAATGGTGAAACATTCATCAAATTCAAAGCTTCTTCATGGGGAACACAACACTCAGTTTTAAACCATTTAATTGCGTTTTCATAATCATAGCCATTATCTGTTTGAAAAGAAGGATGTTTCACATTTTTCATTTTGCATTGTTTAAGAAAATATCTAACGACATATTTAGTTGGTATTCCATTTTCTTCTATGTTTTGAAAAAATCCAGTATCCCACGAAAAACCAACATAATGCAATTTATATTGATATCCATCTTTACTTACAAAAACTCCGTTATCAGGTCCTCCATATAGTGGTTCTCCTTCTAGATCAAACCCAAAATACCAACCAAAATCATAATCTATTGTTTTATTAACAAAAACTTTAGTATTTTTATAATGTTTATAATCATCATTTAATTGATGTTCTATCATATTTAATGCATTTTTAAAACTAATCATTATTTTTTCCAAACTTCTTTTTGAAATTATCAGCAGCTTTGGATGATATTTCACTGACTTGTTTTACTCCGTGTCCACCCTTTTCCATATAATGCTTGAATGTCATGAAATAGATTTCCATTGCTTTTCGGTTGATATATGCATCTTTGGTTTCTGCTGTTACAGGATCAGTATAATTTGGAACTTTCAATAAATCACAATTATATTGTCTCTTAAACTCTTTATCACCATCTTCAATAGGAATAGTGAAGTTGTTATTATATTCCATATTAATAGAATAATAAACTCCTGCTTTTTCATTTTCAATTAGAATGTGTTTTCCAGTGATCCTATATCCAACTCCGTTATAAATTATTTCTTCCCTTGTATGAAATTCTCCTCGCTCTTCAAGCCAATGATGTTTTTCTTTTTCAGTTGATAAACGTATATTGTCATTATTTTCAATATATTTTATATTGTGGGTTTCACATCCTTCCATTGATCTTCTCCATTTTGGAAAACAACTTGAAAGAATATATGTATCTTTAGTTTTATCTTTAATTAAAGCAAAATACATTTCATTATGATTTTCTTCATCTGTATACACAATTACGTCACCAACTTTATACTTTGGATCAGTAGAAACTTCCTTATCTGTTTTTTGAATGAACGCATTGTCATCAATCAGATTACACCAATGATAACCATCTTCATTTGGGTGAAATAACCAAGGAGTTACATGATACCTATAAGAACCATTCACTGATTTATTTGAGGAAACCAAATCAATTTGAACAACTCTACCATTTGATAGACATTCAATCTTGTCTCCCTTATGATACTTTGGCTCACCAGAAACTTTGAAGTCACAGAAATTATCGTCAGAGTCAATACAATCTACCCGAAGATATACATCAGACCACACATTTTTATGATTCAATGGTTCTGAAATTAAGTAACATAATTTTGCATCTCCTGAATAACCAAAATCATACTTGACTATTTGTTCAATAGTTGCTTTCTTTTTGGTGTCTTTTCTATAAAGCACATCGCCTACATGATATTTTGGTTTCATTTCATCCCCTTCAACATGACGTTATAATCTTCCTCTAATGCATCTGCCGCAGACATAAACCATTGTTTCTCTTCATCAGAATAATTTTCATTCATTTGGTTTTCATATTTGAACTTTATTATTTCATGATGAATAATCGAAAGTATATTTTCCGCTGCTTCATCTGATAATTCAAATTCAAATTTCTTCATTATTATCCTCTATTAATTTGTTTAAAAATTTTACAGGAAGGCATGATGTTGATATAATATGATTGATATTACTACAATTTAATTCTGTAGGTTTTAATTCAATGTAGTGAAAATCACAAAATTCTCTCAATGGTGAATCTACATATATTAAATATGTTTTTTTAACTTCCTCTTTTATACCATGTTTTTGGACAGTTATAATAGATTCATTTATTGTACTTGAAAAATCTCTGGTTATATTAAGGTCTTCATTCAATTTTCTATAATATTCAGGAGAATCAACTGATATACAAACACCTAAAATGCAATCAGAAAAATTACTTTCTGAAAATTTCCATTTTCCATCTTCTATGTAATATTGATATTCCATATTTTCTTCAATCCTTAAAATCTACAACATTATCAAAATCAAATGACACATTATCTATAGCAGTTTCTATAGCTTCTTTTTTGATTTATCATAAATATATTCTTCTGCTGCTGATACCTTTAATGTAAATTGAACTGTATATTCATCACCTTCAAATTTATGTGCTTTCATCTTTTCTCTCCTAAACTTGTATCGTTCCAGTCAATCTCTGGAGATTCCATTAGTTTTAAAGTTGCTTGAATTGAATGAAGGTAACTTATAGCGGCTTGTGGGTCATTTTGGTAAAGTGCTAAAAGAGAAGATTCTACCTTAAATTTCAAGTAAGCCAAATCATCTGTTTGAGATTGTGATGTAGTAATCATGAATTATACCACTTCCAGAACTCTTCATCATCTGTCCATTCTTCTCTCATATAATCATAAAATATAGTCATTTACCAATCCCTTTACCAGTTATGGATTACACTTTCCATGAATCCTTCTTCGTCATCTATTTTAAAATCAAATTTAATATTGTCAACTGGTTTATTTAAAGTCATATTAACTACAACTTTAGGTTCTCTTGGATCAGATACATCAATAGATTCAATTTGATAATCAATTATATTACCTTTTTGTTTTAGAAACTCATAGTCTCTGGTAACAGATTCCCTAACAGTGGATTCCATTGAAACTTCTTGGTAGGCTTCTTCTATCGCATTTTCAGTAGCATTCAACATTCTGTGTGCTATTTCTTCCCTACAGTCTAAACCATATGGTTCTATTTTATTTTTATTATGGCAAAATAAGTCATATATAGTTTTGCCTATTTCATCGTCATCTTTATAAACACTACCAGCAACTACATAATCACTAATATATTCTAAATGATTTTCCCATTGGCAACTACTATCATCAAAGTATGCAACGTCATCACCAAGACCTACAGTAGACAAAATACCTTCTGATATTTCTTTAGCCCAATTTTCTTTATCAATACTTTCTTCAATATTTTTTGAATTCAACCAATCTAAAACTTCTTCTTCCAAAGTTTGTTCAGTGGCTTCGTTAATAATACCGCAGATAAGTTTTCCTAAAGAGAAAACTTTCTTGTTAGTTTTGTTGTAGAGGTAATGTTCAACTCCCATAATTATCACCAATCGAATTCATTGTTTTGATCTTCAAATTCAGTTTCATAATATATCCTTCCACCAATAACTTTTTCTATAAATGATTCTCTTCCATTAGGAGATTCTAAGAATACGATTCGGTTTAGAAATTCTTGATCTTCTTTACTCATATTTTCAATATGAGTTTTGATATCATTCCATGTAATAATCATATTATAACCATTCTTCAGAACTATTTTCAATTATTTCATATCTCATTCTTGTATCAAATTTAAATATGCCATGAATGATATAATAATATACACATTTAACTTCCTGACCTGAATATGTTTTCCCTAATTCCTTTTCAAAAGATTTTATTTCATATCCATTTTCTGTTTTTCTCCACATTTCATGAATTTTAGTTTTATCATTATATTTGATTTCTATATGATATGTTTTATATACTGTCTCATTTACAGGTAACCATATAAGTGAAAATACAGGAAACGTTAAAAATAATATAACTACAATTTTTGTTGTTATTAAGAGAAAATCCTTTTTATATCCTTCAAAATCGTAGATTAAAGAAAGAAATAAAAACATGGAAAAAAGAATTCCCCCACATGACCATAACATTGTTATAAAAACAGGTATCATAATTTACTCCTTCCACTGTTTATTGCTGCATTGAATGCACATTTCTTGATTTCTATAAAAAGAAACTCCACCCTTCACAATTCTATTTCCTATAGTAATTTTTTCAACTTCATTAAAACATAAAGGGCAAATCAATATTTCAGTTTTAATTTCAAACCATTTTGATTTGTCATCTTTTTCTACTATATTTTTTGTAGGAATTTCATAGGAATTTCCATTATAGTTGAACTCGATCCAATCTTCATTAGGATCACCAAATTCTGTCTTAGGATAATAATAATCATTAGGTAAAGGAACTAATTCATACATAATCCCTTTTGAGTACATTTTAGATGTACATTTTGATATAAGGGTTTTAACAGATTCAATCAAATCTTCTTTTTTGCACCATTTCAATTCAGGAATCTTACTAAGTTCATACACTACATTTTCTATATTCATATTTGTTCCTTTAGTGCTAATTTCCTAAAATCTGTTAACAAATTATTACGCATTTGATGATATGAATTACCAGAGGAAAGAACATTATTCAATTCATCAACTTCCATGTTTTTGATAGATTCAAATATACTGTTTGCTGAGGAAAAGTCAACAATTTTTCCATATTTGGCAAGTTGAATTCCAAATTGAATAATACGGAACGAATGGAATATTGATTTCATACCTTTACGAATCTCTTTTTTATATTCTGAACTTCCTTTAGGATACTTAGTCGCTTCGACATTTATTTTCTTCTTGGCCTTCACCCAGGAATTACTTGATACAGTTGATATTTCTTGACGTAGAAGGTGAATATCAATAGTGAATCCTTCAGGGACGAAAGATTTAAGTAATAATTGATCATAATTCCATATTTCTAATGCAATGATATAGTGCCGAAAAAGATGATCTCTAAACTCATTTATAGTCCAAATTTTGTTATCTGAAGTTCTTCTTAATTGGTGGTTTTCGTTATCTACTATTATAACAGAATCCATATCAGAGTTTTCATCATATGTACCATAAACTCTGGACCCAAAAGGTATTTCAGTAAGAATAGTCATCTTCTAAATCTTTTTCTGATACTTTCATTCTGGTATCAATATATTGTTTTTTATGATCGTCTGAAAAAAAACCTGTAATGATAAACGATTCGATTGCATCATTATTATATCGTTTATTTGAATATAGTTTAATTTTTTTCCACTGATTAAAAATCCCTAATGAATTTCTGCTTCTCACTGAACAATATTTAATTCCTTTTGAATGATAAGATGCAATTAAATTATTTCTTTTTTTGTCGAAATATTTGCATAACCAAAACATTGAAATGAAATTATTTAAATGAATAGTTTCAGATTCATATTTTGGAGTAGTCATTCAATTTCCTTAATTTCTGGATTAATTGCATTGTGAATGCTCCGCTAAACTAAAGATTTAGCGGCTTCTAGGCTTGTTTCAGCCAAAGTGACCATTCCGCCACTTATCTAAGTTGAGTTTACTTTTTGAATTAGCCAGATTTGAATGCAAACTAGTCTTTTTGATCACTGCGAACGCTACTTACTCAACTAAAACTGGACTACCGACTATCGTAGTTTTACTTTACTCAAGATTTTGAGTAAAAACCAAATACTACTATATCATTTTCAAAGATGAGTATATTATAACAACTG
>Ga0102941_1001505_pt1 | contig 10949 bp, 7 predicted proteins | sample SalPonR2_C_D2_MG_FD_79281 | JGI IMG/M metagenome (GOLD analysis project Ga0102941, IMG submission 79281) | Salt pond soil microbial communities from South San Francisco under conditions of wetland restoration - Salt Pond MetaG R2_C_D2_MG | ecosystem: Environmental > Aquatic > Marine > Intertidal... | reverse complement strand
GCCACACACTTGGCAAGTTCTCGTTCGCCATTTCGACGGGAATTCCATGCGCCTCGGCAAAGTCTCGGACCGGCAGAAGCTTGCGCCAATCACGAGAAATGATTGCCGCCCTCTTCCAACTCCAATCCGGGATCAGGTTTGACAGGCGGATCATCTCGTTGACCGCCGCAAGGGCCTGCGCGTCATTTCCGGCCGGGCAGCCAAGGATTTGGACCCGTCCCCGTGCAACCGGGTCGAGGTCTTCCATGACACCCCCAGCCGGCTCTTTTTGCCGCGCTTGGTCTACTGTAATCCCGTGCGCTGTTTTCATACGTTCCCGAGAACCTTCGATCACGGCGTTCGCTGCGCTGATGATGTTTTTCGACGAGCGGTAATTGTCGGTCAGAAAGACCGGCTTGGCTGAATAATCCTGTTCGAATTGCCGAATGTGGCGCACCGATGCGCCAGCAAACGCATAGATATTCTGATCGTCATCGCCAACCGCGAACAGGCTGATCCGTTGATCGGGATCATCGATGCTGCGACCGGCCACCGCAGCGATCAAGGCGTATTCCTCGGGGCCCACGTCCTGATATTCGTCCACGAGAATCCAGCGGAATCCCTGGATCAAGGTCTCTCGCAAGGCTTCGGCCTCGACTTTGTCCAGCCCGTCGCCACGCAAAAGACGCGCCGCATCGGTCAGAAGCGTCTCAAAATCAGGGTCATCGGCCGCTTCCCGTCCGGCGAAACTCGCGCCAACCAAGCGCATGGCCAAGGCATGAATGGTCAAGACCGTCACGAAGCGCGCATCTTCACCAATTAACAGCCGGAGGCGTTCCCGGATTTCGGCGGCCGCGTGACGATTGTAGGCGAGCACCAGTATCCCGTTTGGATCTTCGCGCTTGATCCTGACCAGATAGGCAACACGATGGACCAGCACGCGCGTCTTGCCTGATCCCGGCCCCGCGAGCACGAGAACATTGGTCTTTTCCCGATCGTCGCGCACGATCTGTTCTTGTGTCGAGTTCCCCAGATTATCGACGATCTCGGCATAGGACTGGGGCGTTGCCTGCCGTCTGAACTCCGAAATTTTCCCCGGCATCCAAGCTTTCATGAAGTCGGACTGCTCCATTGCGAAATAGTCATGCGCGAGCCTTTGGGCCTGATCGATATCGTCGATGCCTTTGGTCGCATAAGCCGACATCACGTGGGTCTGGACGGTCTGTTCGCTATAGTGGTCTTCGAGCGGCGCAAAATGCTGGGTGGTAAAGCCGCCGCCTTTCGGATTGATGTGCAGCGTCATGGCGGAGCGGAACACGGACAATCCCTTGCCGAGAGTGACCACCTGCTGTTCGTGCAGCCATAGAAGCGCGCGGTCCATCAGTTTCGACGGATCATTGACAGACGCCCTCAACAGCGCATCGCTGTTGATCGCCGCCAGAAGGTCACCAAGCGTGGTCTCGACAGGAACATCCTTGCCACGCAGACCGGCCTGAACCTTGTCGATCAAGTATGAAACCAACCGCTCTGCGGCTTGCCTGCGAAGTTGAGCGGTCTGCTCGATTACAGCCCATGATCTTTGCATCCGGACCATCAGACTGCCTTTGGACACCTTGCGCAGGCCAATATTGCCCTTGCCGCCTTCCATGTCGCGGCCATCCTGCGCAATTCCACGGAGCAATCCCTCGACAATATCGGGCCGCACGGAGGCGTGTCCCTGTTCTCGCAGTGCCTGCGCCACCGAGGCCAGGTGGCAAGGCCAAGCCTCGTTGATATCCGTGTCTGGCGCTTGCTCTCTAAGGATCGCAATCAGGTCGGCTTCCAACCGGGATGCCGCTTCGAACCGCTTCGGCGAGGCATTCTCGACACGCACATGCACGAAAATGGTGATGTTTGTATCATCCTTTGCAATCCCCAGAGCCTCGAGATCCGCCAAGGCCTTGCGCACGCCAGACACCGTCAGCCCACTGACCCCGCAAAGCTCGTCCGTGGTGATGCCCTCTTCCTGCGGCGCGTTGATGATATGCTGCACGATGGCGGCAAGATCCTTGCGCCGCCGCTCGGTGATCTCGGCGGATGCAAGGATGTCACGGACCTCCTGCATGCTCCTTACCCGGAGCGAGGACGGAAACACCTGGACCCGGTTTTCTTCGCGGTTCAGAAGATGCGCCTCTTCCAACCACGCGACGGCCGTCTTCACTCGCGTATCGTCGGTATTACTGTCCCGCTGGAAATCCCGCTCTTTCTCTTCGTGAACAATCTCACCGGGTGTGGCGACAATTTCACCGCCTTTTCCAGTTCGAGTATCAAGACGCCGAAGCGCCTTCAGGATCGCGCCTATTTCGTGCCGCGCGAGTCGAGACCGCGCACTGAGACTGAACTGACGATCAACGTCTTCGGTATTGAACAGAAGAACGCAGTTTGCAGACTCGCGATCCCGCCCGGCGCGCCCTGCCTCTTGCAGATAGTTTTCCAGCGATCCTGGCACGTCAGCGTGAACCACGAGACGGATGTCCGGCTTGTCGACCCCCATCCCAAAGGCATTGGTGGCCGCGATCACGCGCAGATTGCCAACGCGAAAGTCCTCTTGGATCTCTCGCTTGTCATCGGCGCTAAGACCCGCATGATAACGCTCCGCGGCGATGCCCTGTTGTTTTAAGAACTCCGCCACGCGCTCGGTGGCGTTTCGCGTCGCACAATAAACAACAGCCCCAGACACGCCCTCGCTCGGAAGCTGGGCCTCTATCGTGTCGAGTATATCGGCCATCTTGGTTGCGCGCTGCGTTGGCAGAACCTGGAAGCTCAGGTTCGACCGCGATGCGCCACCGTCGATCAACACCAACTCGGCCCCCAACCGCTCTTTGAAATGACTGCGGATGTCCTGCACGACGTCCGGCTTTGCCGTTGCAGTCAAGCAAAGCACCGGGGCCGGTTCGTCGCCTGAGCTTTCCTTGATAAACCGCGAAACGTAGCGATAGTCGGGTCGGAAATCGTGACCCCATTTGGACACACAGTGTGCCTCGTCCAGCACCCACAGCCCCACCTCGCGCTGTGCCAGAACGGACCGAACTGTTGTGCTGCGCAATTGTTCGGGGGAGATCAAAAGGATCGCTGCATCCCCGAGCCGCACCTTGTCGAGCGCATCCTGACGCTCGGGCAAAGACAATAGCCCGTTAATCGTAACCGCCGAGGAAATTCCGGCACGCACCAAGCCCTGCACCTGGTCTGCCATCAGCGCCACAAGCGGCGATATGACGACGGTCAAGGCCCCGGTCTTATCGAACCGAGACAGCGCGGGGATCTGATAGCAGATGGATTTGCCAGTGCCCGTCGGCAGGATGCCCAACAGGTTTTCGCCTTCCATGGCCGCGGCCACGATCTTTTCCTGAAGCGGGCGCCCGTCCTCATCGACCGGTTCCGGGCGGAAACTTGGAAAGCCGAACCAGCGTTCGAGGGCACGTGTGGGATCATTGTGCTCCGCGCAATAGGCACAGTGCGGATCACGACAATTCGTATCCCTCAGGTCTTTGACGAGCCGTGCTGCGTCACGGAACTGCGCACGCACCCAAGGCGGCATGACAGACTCCCCACCAGCCACCGAAATCCAGGCAAGGGCATATGCCATCGGCCAGCTCAGACCCGTGTCGGCCAGCCGCTCGAGCAAAGCCTCTAGCTGGGCATTGCAGACCGCCCCTTGCAGCAGCGTCTGAATGGCCGCGTGCGCTTCCGCTTCAGTCGGGATAGGCGCCCCGCGCACGTCGCTGAACAACCGATCAAAACCGTTGCTACCGGGTCCTCGGCAGCAAAGCCAGTGATAGGCCGTCATCGTCTCTGGCGACACCGTGTTCAGCAATGCGAACGCGTCGATCTGGTTGCGAAGAACGTCGAAGACAAGACGCGCGTCGAATTCGGGATCGTTGACATGACCACTTTGAAGCCGCCCATCGCGGTAATGTTTGACTAAATGATGATATGGATTGCGTGGGAAAGCCAAGGGGTTGAGCCAAAGCGTGTCAATCGGTCCGTCCGCAAGCTTTGCGAAGCGCGGCGAGACCGCCATGAGATGCGGCAGGTCGTGGCGCAAAATATTATGCCCGATGACATGTGCGAAACCGGCGCAAAACAGGTCAAGTTTTTCGAGCGCGGCTTTCGGGTTCCCTTTCCGATGAACAACCCCCTCTCCCTCGCCTTCCGGCACCGCTGCAAAGGCGAATATCCGGGCGTCCTTGGGATCGACCTCCAGATCAATCGACAGACAGCGCGACAAGATTTTGGAGTGTTCCCGCGGCATTTGAATACTGCTCATTCCCGGCAAATCAGCTTTTGGCTTTTCGGGCTGCTTGGATCGGCTACGACCAAGCGCTTTCGATATGCCGCGGGAAATTATGTTTTTCATAATGCCAGATTAGTTTTTATTTCCAAGGAGCGGACCCCTCGTTGACCATTTGACCAAAAATGTTCACCCGATGCCATGCCAGATTTGCGAGGTATGTCCAGTTTATTTTGCCCTCAGACTTCCAGATCTTTGCATCCGGACCTGACAGTCGGTCGACGACATTACCCGGCACCTTGTTGCGAGACACGAGACTTGTTTCGGTGTCATCGGCGACCGAGATCAGCGCATGATCAAACATCCAATTCACTGTGCCTGACAGCGCCAGCCCGTTTCTTCCTGACCTGCCGTCGTTTTTGGTCCTTTCAACACCTTCCCCAAGTTGGTCAGAGTGTTGGTCAATCCGGTTGGATGAAACCCACGGGGTCACCAAGAAGGCACCGCAAGAGATTGACGGGGCCTGTAAAATCGTAGCGAATTATGGAAGCCACACTTCCAAACCAGACAAACCCTCAGGGAGGGTCTGAGAACCCGGCGGCATTCTTTCGCATCATCGGACCTGTATGTGTGCCGAGCCTCTTGCTGGGTCTGGGATTTTTCGCCGCGTCGCTGACACCCTCGCTGGTGCCTCGCGGCCCGCTTGTGCAGGGCATACTCGGTGGCCTGGTAACCGCACTCGGTTATCTGGTTGGGCGGGTATTTGCTCTTTTCTGGCGCGCCGCAGATTTGCCCCGCCTGTCGGGCTAACTGGCGCTGATATTCAAATGGGCCCTCGCCATCGCCACTCTTACCCTGTTCGTTTGGATGCTCGGGTCCAGCCTGACGTGGCAGAACGACCTGCGACAGAAGATGGGCTTGGAGCCTGCGGACGCCCTGCATTTATGGCAGATCCTGATGCTGGAAGTCGCCGTTTTCGCTGTTGCCTTCCTTATCGGGCGCCTCGTTGCGACCCTTTTCCGCTTGATGCGGGCGCGGTTTTATCGCGTCATGCCGCCGCGCCGTGCCAATGTGCTCGGCTTTGTCACCATTGCAGCGTTTCTTGTCATCGTGACGCGCGATGGACTATTTGACCGCGTGGTGCTGATCGTGGCCAGCCCGACGGGGACTGGCTGGATGGACCCAGGATCGCATGACCCGGTCGAATACATGCATGGCGGCGACATCGCGACTGTCGCCGCGCAGTATTCCTACCTTCAATCCCCCCTTGCGCTCATCCTCGAGACACGGACCGGGCTGGAACAGGTGACCGCCTTGCAAGAGGCCGTGCATGGCTACTGGAAGACGCTGCCACCGGATGCCCGACCGCGTCTTTACGTGCATGGGCTCAGCCTCGGGGCATGATCGTCGATGTATGCAAGCAACCTCTTTCGCTTGCTGGACGATCCGATCAACGGCGCGTTCCGGGCCGGGCCACCCTTCCCTTCGGCTTTCTGGAACTATGTCCAGCGGCAACGGGCGCCGGGTAGCCCTTGGGTTCTTCCAAGGATTGGGGACGGATCGTTGGTGCGCGATGCATCGCATACGGCAGATGCCTCGGAGGCCGAGGCGTCGTGGGGGTGAGGCGGTCACAACCGGACGGCGCGATTTAGACATCGCTTGGGCAGGATTTTCGAAAATCCGGGTTCCCTGCTGGATGGGGTTGGAGAGTTGGTTGGGATGGGCTGGGAGGCCGATTGGGTCTTGGGTCAGTTGGGTTTGATTGGTGTAAGCGGCCCAGAGCCGCCGTTCGACGGTGTGACGGATGCCGCGCTGCAACAATAGCAGACCGGTCATTGGGCCATCCCGCAGCATTTTCGAGAAACGTATGCCGGCAGTGCGAACTTTTCAGACCGTGGCTTGCTCGAACCCAACCGCCACTCTCAGGACATCGCCGCCGTTCGCTGCGCGGCAACCAATCGCCGATTTTCAGCGTTTTTTCAATCTGCTCGGAATCACGGGAAACCCGCTAGCGGCCTGCAGAATTGCCTCTGCACGATCAGCAGGATTTAACCGAGTAGGCAGTGTTGGTCAGCCGCCTCATCAGGTTATGTGCTGATCCAGATTGTCTTGGTCTGCATGTATTGCTCCAGGGCTTCGGTCCCGTTGTCGCGCGAAAGTGAGCCTGACTGCTTGTAGCCTCCAAAGGGTGTTTTGATGTCGCCTTCGGAGAAGCCGTTAACCGAAACGGTGCCGCAAGGAAGCGCGCGGGCCATGTGTATCGCACGGTCGATATCGCGAGTGAACACGGTTGCGTGCAGGCCATAATCCGTGTCGCAAGCTATCGACAAAGCCTCTTCTGCCGATTGCACGGGAATGATTCCCAAAACTGGACCAAAGATCTCTTCACGGGCTATTTTCATCCCGGGTGTGACGTTTTGAAAGACTGTGGGCGCAATGAAATGGCCGGGCATATCGACATCTCCGCCTGCGATCATCTGCGCACCCTCGTCGCGGCCGCTTTGGATATAATCCATCACTATCGTCTTATGATCCTGAGTGATCATTGATCCGATATCAGTGGCCGGATCCAGCGGATCACCCAGACGGAACGCTTTGACACGCTCGACTATGCGCACTGAGAATTCCTCGACCAGTGGTGCGGCGATGAGCTGCCGCATGTTAGCCGAGCAGTTTTGCCCTCCGTTCCAGAAGGCCGACATCGCCGAATGCTCAATCAGATCATCGGTGATCGGCGCATCGTCCAGAACGATGAACGGGCTTTTCCCGCCCATCTCCAGCCCGATGCCCTTCAGATTGCTATCACCTGAGTAGCGCATGAACATGCGACCTACCTCGGTCGATCCGGTGAAGGACACGATATCGATATCGTTGTGAAGCCCAATGGCCTGGCCGGCTGTATCGCCATAGCCAGGCACGATATTGACGACCCCGTCCGGCACGCCCGCATCGCGCATCAACTCCGCCAGACGAATGGCTGTAAGCGGCGTCTGCTCGGCCGGTTTGACGACGATGGAGCAGCCAACAGCTAGCGCAGGTGCGATCTTCCATGCCGCCATGACCAGCGGGAAATTCCATGGCAGGATCGCACCAGCGACGCCCGCTGGCTCCTTGAGGATCAACGCCAGGGCGCTTGGACCGGTTGGGGCAATCTTGCCGAAGGTCTTGTCAGCCAGCTCGGCATACCATTGAAAGAAGGCGGGGACATCCTTGCCAATCTCGTGCAGGCAGTCGGTGATCGTCTTGCCAGTGTCGAGGCTTTCCAGAACCGCCAGCTCATCGGTGTGTTCGCGAACCAATGCGGCGACCTTGAGCAAGATGTCCTTGCGATGCTCGGGCTCTGCCCGTGACCAGCTGCCCTCGTCAAATACGCGGCGCGCGGCAGCAACAGCGCGATCCACATCGGCGGATTTGCAATGCGCGACGCTGGCCAGAACTTGCCCTGTCGCTGGATTGGAGGTCTCGAATTTTTGACCATCAGCAGCATCGCAGAACGTGCCATCTATAAAGGCCTGCCCGCTTGGCTTCAGCCTGCCTGCGATGGCCTGATACTGATCATGGGAAAGTGTCATATGGTGATCTCCGTTGCCTTAGTCGCGCAGCGTTCGCGCAAATTTCCGAATGTCGTCCATCAGCAATTCGGGCTCTTCCATCGCTGCAAAATGGCCGCCTCGGGGCATCTCGGTCCATTGCTGGATGTTATAGATCCGGTCCGCATACGAGCGCGGCGGCCAACGCAGCATCTCGGCGGGGAAGACGGCGCAGCCTACCGGCACCTCGACGCGCCGTCCTTCCGGGGACAAGACGCGCCCGCCTTCCTCACGCCGGCCATAGTAGATCCAGGAGGCGGTATTGAACGTCTTCGTAGTGATGTAGATCATGATATTCGTCAGAAGCTCATCCTTGGAATGAGCCGCTTCGATATTGTCATTCTCGATGTCAGACCAAGAATGAAATTTCTCGACCAGCCACGCAGCGATGCCCACCGGACTGTCCATCATCGCATAGCTCAGCGTCTGGGGCCGGGTGGCCTGCTGCGTGCGATATCCGTCCTGCATGATCTGGTCGCGGTCAAACTGCGCGGCCCATTCGGTCTCCATCGGTGTTTGTGGGCCATCGGGGTGGCGCATGGTCAACACATTGATATGGATCGCTGAACAAGCAGGCGCATGATCGTAACCCAGCCAAGAGCAGATCGCACCGCCCCAATCGCCACCTTGGGCCAGATACTTCTGATATCCCAAAGTATCCGTCATCAGCGTGTTGATGACGCCTGCCATCTTGCGGGGGCCGTAAGGCCGAGGCGGGCGCCCAGAAAAACCAAAACCCGGCAGAGATGGCGCAATTACGGTAAAGGCGTCCTCAACATTGCCCCCGAAGCGTTCAGGATGCGCAAGCGGCTCGATCAGCGCGTAGAATTCGGCCACCGACCCAGGCCAGCCATGAGAGATCATCAGCGGCATCGGGTTCGGGCCGCTTCCCTGCTCAAGGATGAAATGCATGTCGATCCCGTCGACCTTCGCCGTGTAGTTTGCAAAGCTGTTGATCCGGGCCTCTTGCGCACGCCAGTCAAAGCCGCCTGTCCAATAGGCGCACAGGTCCTTGAGGTAGGTCATGTTGGTCCCGTAATCCCAGCCACCATCGTCGGGCATCTCATGCCACGGATAGGAGACGACGCGCTCGCGGATATGCACCAGCGTCTCATCCGGGACGTGGAAGGAGAACGGGGCAATGTTCTGATTGGAGCTTATGCAGCCTTTCAATGGCGAGGTCCTCATTTGAATGGTGGCGCACCCACTAAGGTTGCTGAGGGTTGTGCCCGTTCTAAGTAGCCAGACATCGTTCATCCACACGAGAGACAGGCCGCGTGTTTCGAAGGGACAGTTGTGCTGGCGAAGGGATCAGGCCGATCTCTGCGAGGGGCGCGATCACCGGCAATGGTCTTAGCGCGACACGCTCAGGGCTTTCCATCGTTACAAAAGCCGCTCGACTTCTTCAGCAACAATCTGAACGCCTGCTTCCAACTTTGACACCGGGACATAAGCAAAGCCGAGGCGGAAGCTTCGGTTATCGTCATAGTTCAGATAATAATCGCGCCCCCGGTCGATCAACACACCCCTACCGCGCAAGCGAATTGCTAGCTCCGAGGCGTCGAAGCCATCCGGTCCGGTCATCCAGAACGATGTACCACCTTCGGACGCCGTATGCCGTAACATGCCAAGGTGGCTGGTCAGCGCGGTATACATCGTGTGCCAGCGCTTTTTGTAACGCCGCTCGATATTCGCAAGATGTGAATCATAGTGCCCCAACTGGAAAAACAGCGCCACGATTTCTTGCACAATGGTCGGCGGATGCCGCATCATCACCCCACGCGCGATCCGCGCTTCGCGGATGATGTCCTTATGCGCAACGACAAAGCCCAGCCTGATACCCGGCGAAACGGTCTTGGACAAGCTGCCGACGTAAATGACGCGTCCTGTCCTGTCCATCGACCGCAGGGACGCCGAGGATTTTGCAACGTAATTCATCTCGGCCTCGTAATCGTCTTCTATAATCAGAAAATCCTTTTCCACCGCAGTCGCAAGAAGCTCTTTCCGGCGCGTCAGGCTCATTGTGACCATGCTGGGGAATTGGTGACTGGGCGTGGTAAAGACCAGTTGGCAGCCAGTCGGTATGCTTGAGGGTATCAGACCTTCGTTGTCGATCGGCACGCCAATCAGCTCATTGCCGGACATGCGGAAGGCATTGCGGGCGCCAAAAAAACCTGGGTCTTCTAGCGCGATAGGTCGGCCGGACTGCGCGAAAATAGTTCCCAGAATAAATAGGGCGTTCTGGGATCCAAGGGTGATTAGGATCTCGTCTTCGTCGGCGTAGATGCCGCGCGTGTTCAGCAATCTTTGCCGCAGCTGATGGACAAGCTGCGGGCTATCGCTTTCGACCGAGTCGTTGGCCCAAAGCGGGGTTTGCTTGCGCCCCAGGGCCTGCCTCGTGCATTCACGCCAGCTGTCCACCGGAAACAGATCCGGGTCAATCTGATTGTAGATGAAAGGATAGGGATAGCTGTTCCAATCCAGCGGATTTATTACCGGCATCAGATCGTTCGGCTGAAAGCTGACGGGACAGGGTACCGCATTTTGGCCTCTGGCATCGGCGTCCACCGATTTTTGCGCCCCCACCATCTGCGGATTGACGAAATAACCAGAGCGGTCACGCGACACCAGAAGCTCCAGATCGACAAGGCGGTTGTAAGCCGCGAAAACAGTGTTCCGCGATACGCCGAATTCCGTCGCAAGCGCGCGGCAGGACGGCAATGGTCGATCAGGCGCTAGTGACCGCGATGTTATAGCCGCGCTTACAGCTTCACAAATTTGGTCGCGCAGGCTGAGGTGCGAGTGTTCGGGAAGTTTCAGAAATCGCGGAGATGTGGAATTCAACTTGGCACTCCCAATGCAAGGCAGCCAACCGGGCCGTATCTTATTCTAGCAAAACTTCCCGGCCTGTCCCGCGTCCTGAACGTTCTGTCCCGCTGTTTCGCATAATCTGTCACTTTAACTGGGACCATGTCCTGTCAAAGATAGCATAAGAAAAAAATCAACAGGAGATAGCTATGAGACTGACCTCAATAGGCAAGACGGTGTGCATTGCCGCCGCCGTGGCGCTATTTGCACAGACCGCTGCCGCAGAAAAAGTGCTGAAGCTG
>Ga0102941_1001500_pt1 | contig 10961 bp, 9 predicted proteins | sample SalPonR2_C_D2_MG_FD_79281 | JGI IMG/M metagenome (GOLD analysis project Ga0102941, IMG submission 79281) | Salt pond soil microbial communities from South San Francisco under conditions of wetland restoration - Salt Pond MetaG R2_C_D2_MG | ecosystem: Environmental > Aquatic > Marine > Intertidal... | reverse complement strand
CGCGAGCGCGCCGCCGAGCTGCTCGCGTTCGCGGAGCTGGGCGCCAAGGCCGAGACGGAGGTGCGCGCCCTCTCGGGCGGCATGAAGCGGCGCCTGACCCTGGCGCGAGGGCTGGTATCGGATCCCGATCTGGTCGTGCTCGACGAGCCCACCACCGGTCTGGACCCGCAGGTACGGCTCACGCTGTGGGACAAGATGGACGAGCTCAAGGCGCGGGGCGCCACGCTGATGATGAGCACGCACTACATGGACGAGGCCGAGCGCCTGTGCGACCGACTCCTGATCATGGACCTGGGCCGGATCGTCGCCCAAGGGACGCCGCAAGGCCTGATCCGCGACACGCTCGCGCCGTACGTCGTCGAGGCGAGGCTCCAAGGCGGCGACGACGGCCCGTTCCGGAGGCTGGCCGAGCGGGCCGACGCCGAGCTGGTCCGCTCCGGCGACCGCGTCAGCGTCTTCGTCGAAGACGGACGCGAGGCGCTGACGCGGCTCATGGACGACGGCGTCGATCCCGATCGCGCCTTCGTGCGCCCGAGCGACCTCGAGGACCTGTTCCTGCGGCTGACCGGCAGGGAGCTGCGAGAGTGAGGATGCCGAGACGATGATCCACCTCCCGAGCGTCGGGCGGGTCTGGCTCAGGAACCTGTGGGTGTACCACGAGCGCTGGGCGTACGGTCTGCTCCCGAACTTCTTCGAGCCCGTCTTCTATCTGTTGGGGATGGGCGTCGGCCTGGGCTTCTACGTCAGCGCCGAAGGCGCGTTCGACGGGAACTACCTCGGGTTCATCGCGCCGGGCCTCGTCGCGGCCGCCGCGATGAACGGCGCATCGTTCGAGACGACCTACAACGTGTTCGTGAAGCTCCACTTCGGCAAGATCTACGACGCCACGATCGCCACCCCCGTCGGCATCGAGGACGTCACCGTCGGCGAGGCCGCGTGGGCCGTCACCCGCGCGCTGATCTACGGCGGCGTGTTCCTGTTCGTGACGCTGTTCTTCGGGACCGAGGTCAGCTGGCGGCTGCTTCCGGCGCTGGCGGGGATCGCGCTGGTGGGGTTCGCGTTCTCGGCGCTGGGTCTGGCGTTCACGTCGGTCGTGCCGACGATCGACCTGTTCTCGTACTACTTCACGCTGTTCCTCACGCCCTCGTTCCTGTTCAGCGACATCTTCTTCCCGGTGGCCGAGCGGTTTCCGCCGCTCCTGGCCGCATTCGCACAGGTGACGCCGCTCTACCGCAGCGTGCAGCTGATCCGTGGCGTGGTGCGCGGCGACTGGACGACCGTGCCGTGGGACGTCCTCTACCTCGCGACGTTCGGCACCGTTCTGCTGATCTTCGCGATCTGGCGGATGCGGGTGCGCATCGTTCGCTGAGCGGCGTGGGCGGCACGGGACGACATCGACGTCGTCCGGCTCAGGAGCCGGCCGCGCTTCCGAAGAGCGTCAGGTAGTCCCTCCCTGGTGCCACGGTGGACAACGGTGCGACACGCCCCTCCTCTTCGGGACGTCGTACGAACGCGCGGTCACGGGGTCGTTTCCGCTCGTACCGCACGACACGGACCCGCCCGCCACCTAGCGGCTCGAGACGGATTCGCACCACGATGCCGAGGTCGGTCGTCCGCTCCAGCCAGCGGGCGCTGCTGAACAGCTCGTCCTGGAACGAGGTCGCCGTCATGCCGACACGAAGCGTACCGCAGCCCGTCGGTCGTGCGCGGCGGGGCGCTCCGAACGATCGGGCCTATGGCGATCGGACGACGGACAGAACGCGGGGTCAGGTCGACGTGCGACCGGCGGTCCAGCTCCTGAGCAACGGCGTCAGCAGGAGCGGAACCGTGATCGCCGTGACGAGCGAGACGGCGGCCATGCCTGCGAACACCTCCTCGGGAACGACACCCATCGCATGGCCCCGTTCGACCGCCAGCAAGGCGACCTCGGCGCGCGGAACCATGCTCACGCCGATGACGAGGCCCGACGTCCGCCCTACCATGACGGCGGCCGGCACGCCGGCCCCGACGAGCTTTCCCGCGACCGCCGCGACCAGCAACAGGCCGCCTACCGTGGGAAGCGCCGCGAGCGCGCGCGGGTCGACGGCGATGCCGATCCCGATGAAGAAGAACGGCGTGAAGAACGCGTAGAACGGTTCGAACGCGCGCTCGATCTCCTGCGCGTTCGGGTCGCGGCTGTACATGATCCCGGCGAAGAACGCGCCGATGGCGACGGAGAACCCGAGCAGCTCAGACACGCCCGCGATGAGGAAGCCCGTCCCGACGATCAACAGCAGGGGACCGGGCCTCGAGCCGCGACGCTCGAAGAAGCGACCCGTGAGGGGCTCGAGGTACCTTCCGAACAGGAGGCCTAGCGCGATGAAGCCGACGAACTTGACCAGGAGCGTTCCGGCGACCCGGACCACGGCGACGCCACCACCCGACGCGTCGCCCTGAAGAACGGGAAGGACGGCGATCAGCAGCGCCAACAGAACGACGGCGCTCACATCGTCGAGCTCGGCGGTGTCCACGAGGATCTCCCCCTCCTCGCTCGACAACGCGTCCGCGTCGCTCCACGAGGCCACGGCGATTCCGACGCTGGTCGCGGTCAGCGAGACCGTGACGAACAGCGTCGCGACGAGGTCGAGGCCCAACAGGTAGTGGGCCGTGCCCCACGCCGCTGCTGCACTGACGACGACGTCCCCCAGCCAGATGCGCGCGGCCGTGGGGAACTCCCGGAACAACCCGCCGAGATCGCTCTGCAGCCCGACGCGGAAGAGCAGGACGACGAGCCCCGCGTCGGCGAGGAACCCCAAGATCTGCCGCACGTTCGGCGACAGGACCGGAATGCGCAGATGCAAGGCACCGAGGGCGAGGCCGACGAGGAGAAAGCCTGCGAACGGTGGCCAGCGTAGCCGTTGGGCCCCGACGCGGAGACCGACCACGACGAGCAGCAACGTCCCGACGACCACGAGGCCGAGAGGGTCTTCGGACACGCCGCTCATGGTCGCGCCAAGCATCTCCCGCGTCCGGGCCCCGAGGGTCCGCACGGGGCGAGGGCGGCGAACGAGGGAGTGCCGGCAGGGTCGGACATGCCTACAGCGTAGTCCTGACCCTCGCCCGGGAGTCGGGCGTGGACCGCGTCGATCGCTCGCGAGGCGCGACCGTCGCGGCTTGGGAAGCTGCGTGCCGGGGTAGACTCCCCGCCGTGAACGACGCAGCCGACCCGCCGGCTCCCGAAGGTGCCGGCGGCGCGATCCGGCGGGCGAGGCTCGCCGTACACCACTTCGCCATGCCGGCGATGGGCGCCCTGATGCTCGGGCTGTTCGCCTTCTCCTGGTCGCAGGGATTTCCCGATCGCGTCGAGGCGGCCGCGACCCCCGCGCTGGCCGTTCTGTTCCTGGCGACGGGCTTCCGTTCCTGGTGGACCGGCCGCGCATCGCAGCGGCTGGAACGCGTCGCGCTCGCCGCGACGCTCGTCGTGCTCGTCCTGGCCGCGTTCGAGCCGGTCGTGTCCGGCCGCTTCGAGATCGGCTACCCGTACCTGCTCGGCTACGGACCGCTGGCCTACGCGGCGTCCCTTCTGTTCCTCGGGCCCAGAACGGGCTCGCTCGTCGCGGTAGCGACGTTCCTGGGACTCGCGCTCGCGACCGTGCTGGGCGTCGCCACCGACCAGATCCCGCCCGTCCGCGCGATGCCGCTCGTCGCCGCGCATCCGATCCTGATCGGGCTGCTCTACGCCGTCGCCTGGACCGTCTCGACGTACGCCCGCGAGCACCGCGACGCCGAGCGAGCGGCCGCCACCGATCCGCTGACCGGCGCCCTGAACCGGCGTTCCGGCGAACGGATGCTCGACGAGCTCGAAGGCCCGTTCCAGCTGCTGGTCGTCGACCTCGACCGCTTCAAGCGCGTGAACGACGAGCGTGGCCACACGTTCGGCGACACCGTGCTGCGTGCGGCCGCGAAGGCGCTGCGCGCCGCGGTGCGTTCGGGCGACGCCGTGGTGCGATGGGGAGGCGACGAGTTCGTGGTGGTGGCTCCTGGGGGTGGCGACGACGAGCGCGACACGCTCCTGGACCGCGTCCGGACGGCGCTGGACGGCGCGTTCGCCGATCTGGACGACGATGTAGGAGCCAGCGTTGGGACGGCGACGCGTAGCGCCGCCGAGCACTGGACCGCCGCCTTCGACCGCGCCGACGCGGACATGTACGGGCAGAAGGACGCCCGGGCCGGCGACGTCCTGCAGCCGTGAACCGGAACGCCGGACCGCGACGGCAGACGTGCCACCATCGTCCGGGTCTACGGCCTTGGCCACGGTGCGCCGCGCATGGGTGTGCGAAGGCGAGCGGGTTCCGCTCCTGACTAGAACTCCTCCCATCGGAACCGCCATACGGCCACCAGCACGAAGGCGACCGTCCACAGCGGCGTCGCCACGATCGGCAGCCACAGCGGCAGCGGCTCCCCCAGGGCCAGAAGCGTGGCGAGGGTGGGTAGCGACGACGGCAGGAGGTGCGCCGCGAACGGCACCGCACCTGCGAGCAGATCGCCCGCGAGAAGGAGCGCCAACGGCAGGGCGATCACGGCGCCGCGTGCATCGAACAGCGTCCCCAGCATCAGGGTGAACGCCAGGTAGAACACGATGACCAGGACGACGAGCCCCAGCGCTCCCAGGAAGCGCGCCGCGGGCAGGGCCGCGCCGTTCTCGAGCGACAGCAGCACGTACCCAAGGATGCTCGGGATCACCAGGGCGGTCGCGAGGATCCCGAACGCCCGGCTCACGAGCTTGCTCAGCACGAACGCGGTGCGCGATACCGGCTTCGAGAGGACCCAGGCCGCCGTGCCGAGCTGCTTCTCGCCGACGATCGCGCCCTGCATGTGGATGATGGCCGCGATCGCCGGTCCGAGCGCGGCCAGAGTGAAGAACATGTTCGTCGCCGTCGTGAGGATGTCCTCCCCCTCGCCCTCGAAGATCGACCGCGCGATGTACAGCGGCTCGACGACCAAGCCGATGATGATCGCGAGCCAGAGCAGGCTCTGGATCCACCATTGGCGGGTGCCCCAGAAGCCGCGGGCGTCGATGCCGATGAGATTGCGGAATCCGCCCAGACGCGAGGCTCCGTCGCGCAGGACGGTGCGGTCGGACCGTTCTCCGACGGTCACGAAGTCGCTCCTCGAGAGCGCGGCTCTTCTGAAGTCTCGGAGGCGGGCGATCCGTTCACGAGGTCCATGAAGGCGTCCTCCAGCTCGAACGTCTTGCGTCGGAATTCCGTCACGGTCACCGTCGGGCTTTCGAGCACGACCCTGAGCAGGTCGGCTTCGGCGGCGGCGGCGTCGGTGACGCCGATGTGCCAGGTGCCCGACTCGCCCTGCGTGTCGCCGTGGATGGACGCCACCCACGGACGTCGATCGAGCTCGGCACGAGCTTCGCTCATGTCCCCCTTCGTCGTCAGCACGAAGGTGAGCCCGTGGCTGTCCGACAGCAGCGTCTCGAGCGGCGCCTGAGCGACCAGCTCGCCGCGGCGAAGGATGGCGACTTCGTCGCTGACCCGCTGGACGTCGTCCAGGATGTGGGTCGAGTAGAACACCGTCGCCCGCTCCTTCAGGGCCTCCATGATCTCGAGCACGTCGTGTCGCCCCATCGGGTCGAGCGACGCGGCCGGCTCGTCCAGGATCAGCAGGTCGGGCTCGTTGATCTGGGCCTGCGCCAGCCCGAGCCGTTGCCGCTCGCCGCCGGAGAACCCCCGGACGGACCTGTCGGCGTTGCCGCTCAGGCCGACCAGATCGAGCGCCGCGTTCACGCTCCGCTCGATCCGCGTGGGGTCGTGTTCGAAGAAGCGCGCGACGAAGCGTAGGGTCTCGCGGGCGGACAGGTGGTCGTAGAAGCGCGGTTCCTGCGCCAGGTACCCGACCCGCCGCCGGATCGCCAAGCTGTCGCGAACGCTGTCGAGGCCGAACAGGCGGGCGCGGCCGCTGGTGGGTCGTGCCAGGCCGAGGAGCAGCTTCATCGTGGTGCTCTTGCCGGCTCCGTTGGGGCCGAGGAAGCCGAAGATCGAGTTGGGGCGGACGGTCAGGTCCAGATCGCTCAGGGCCACCACGCCGGCGTACCGCTTGCCGAGGCCGTCCGTTCGGATGATGTCCACGGTCAAGTCCCTCCCCGTGCCCGGTCAGTCCAGCTTCTCGAACGCATACCGCATCGCCCCTTCTCCGATCCGAACGATCGGTCCGTCGGCGCTCCGCTCGAGATGGAGCTCCAGGCCCACGAGCGGCGGCGTATGGCCGACGTAGTCGATCTCGCCTTCGTCGTCGCGACGGGCTCGGACCTCCACGACGAACTCGCCGACGTCGAGCTGCAAAGAATCGTCCTCGACCCTCAGCGTCACTTCGCCCAGAACGTCGCTGCGGAACGTCCCCAGCCACGGCTCGAGCGTCGCGCGGTCGATGCCGTCCAGCAGAGCCTCGCGCTCCTCCGTGCGGGACTCCGCGACGAGCTCCCGCTGGAACTCGATCTGCTCCTCGAGCTGCGACGGCCGGTCGAGCAGCAGCTCGAGCAGCTTCGCCCGCACCGACGCGTTGAGCGGCGAGAGTCGCTGGTTGCTCAGCACGACGATCCCCAGCTCCAGCTCGGGCACGAAAGCGAGCTCCGACGTGAAGCCGAAGGTGTTGCCTCCGTGGCTGACGATCCGGATGCCGCGGTCGTCCTCGACGATCCAGCCGAGCCCGTACGAGGCGTCGGCGGTGATGGCGATGCGTGGCCGCCACGTCTCGGCGAGCGCTTCGGCGGAAGCGATGCGTGCGCCGCTGGGGGCGACGCCTCCGTTCAGGAGCGCACGAAGGTAGCTCGACATCTCGGCCGCGTTCGACCAAAGCGCGCCGGCAGGCGCGACGGTCTGCAGCGTCTCCTCGACCGGCAACGGTACCGCGACCGTCTCGCCGGTCGCCAGCTGGGCATAGGGCGTCGCGCGATTCCCGCTCGCAAGGACGTCGATGATGGAGAAGGTCGAGCGGTCCATTCCGAGAGGGTCCAGTACTCGCGCTGCGAGCAGCTCTGCGTACGCCCGGTACAGCTCGCCGTACTCGCCTCCCGCCGCGAGCGCGGTGAGGTAGCCGGCGGTCGCGACCATCTGGTTGCTGTACTGGAACGCCTCGCCGAAGTCCGTGAAGAACTCGAAGTCGGCGAGCGACGCGACGATGTCTTCGGCCGTCAGCGAATCGGCGTTGAGGAGCCACTCGTAGTCGCGACGCGGCACGCCGGTGCAGGCGCAGACGAGGTTCTCCATCGTGATGGTGCGCGACAGCTCCGGATCGGCCACCTCGAAGCTGGGCATGACGTCGACGACCGGCGTGTCCCAGTCGAACACGCCTTCGTCGACCAGCTGCGCCATGAGCGTGGTGGTGAGGGGCTTGGTGGTCGAGCCGATCATCATCAGCGTCTCCGCGGTCACCGGTTCTCGCGTTCCCAGGTCTCGCACGCCGAACCCCCGGCTGTAGACGACCTCCCCGCCTTGCACGACCGACACGGCGGCCCCTACCGTGCCGAACGTCTGCATCGTCTCGGCGATGAAGCGCTCGAGCTCGGCGATCCGCGGCTCGTCGAGCGCCAGGGGCTCGTCGGGGCTCTCGTCAGTCTGCTCGAGCCCGGCGATCTCGAAGCCGCTGTCCACGATCTGCAGCTGCGCCGCGCGCCGTTGCACCGCCTCGAGCTCGGCTTCGAAGAGGAGCACGAAGACGGTGTCGTCCAGCCGCCGGCCTTCGGCCTGGACGATCGGCTGGTCGTCCTCGCGCGCGTAGTTCACCAGCACGAACGCGTCCACGCCAGACGTGTTCATCGCCGAGGTGGGGATCGACAAGACGTCCTCGACGGTGGGCTCGGAGCCGGGCTCGAGCTGCGTCCAGGCGTCCGCGACCGCCGCTTCGGCGTCGTCGTTCTGGAGCACCAGGATTCGGACCTCGATGCCGCCTTCGGGGCTCGTGAGCCTGGCGTAGCCGTCGAGCGACTCGGCCGTCCACCCGCTGGGCAGCGGGACGCTGTAGCGGCCAGCCGGGTCTTCGAACACGGCGGTTCGGGCGGCCTCGTCGGAGGGCTGCGCCCGCACCGGGGCGACGAACGTCGCGAGGGTCAGCAAGGCCAAGAGCAGGAACGAACGGGAGAATGGTGGAAGGCGGTTCACGATGGCTCCTATCGGTAGTTCAGCCGCACGGACTCGACGGTCCGGGGCTCGTTCTCGGCGTCGACGGAGAGCACCAGGGGACCGGCGAGCGTCCGGCCACCGAGCGTGGCCTCCAGCTGGTAGGTCAGGGTCCGCGGTGGACCGTCGTCGGCGCTCCGAAGTCGCCAGTCGTCGATGACGAGCTCTCCTGCCAGTCCGGCGATCGTCTCGACCGCTTCGCCGCGCTCCGCGAATACGGCCCTCACCCGGGCGGGTTCGCCCGTGTCCAGCGCAGCCGTGAGCTGCTCCATGACCTCTTCCGCCAGCGCGCGCGTGGCGGCGTCGACCCGGGCCGGCAGTGCCAGGACGCCACCGTCCGGATCGATGCGGACCGTGTGCGCGCTCAGGTCGCGCGACGCGCCCGGTTCGACCGTCATGCGCACGCGCTGGCCGTCCAGCTCGAGCGTCACCGGCGGCGTCGCCGCGTCGCCGGTGTTCCGGAGCGTCCACGCCCCTGCCTCGCCGTCCAGCTCGTAGCGGGGGTAGACGGCACCGTACGCCCACTCGCGGAAGAAGCGTTCCAGATCGAGGTCGCTCGCACGCTCGAGCCGCGCCTGGACGTCGCCCAGCTCGGGACGGGACGCGTCGCGCGCCAGCTCGCCCAACGCCCGCAGGTACGTGTCCTCGCCGATCCAATCGGCCAGCATGCGATGAACCCAGGCGCCCTTGGCGTACGCGACCGTGTAGTAGGCGTCGTCCAAAACGGTCAGCTCGGCGAGCGCGTCCTCGCTGACGGCGTCCAGGCGCCATTCGCGCCACATCGACGCCGCCGCCTCGTCGCCGTGACGGTCCTCGACCGCCAGCGCCGACAGGTAGTTCGCCATGCCCTCGACCATCAGACCGTAGGCGGTCGAGCCGGGTACCACTCGGTTGCCCCACCAGGTGTGGGCCAGCTCGTGCGCAAGGAAGCCGTAGCTGCCAGGTCCCACCTCCTCGGCGGCAGCGAGCGAAGCGAAGGCGTCCTCGGCCAGCAGAAGGGCACAGGGCGCTCCCCAGCCGCCTCGGCGCGTGACCGCGACCAGGCGCACGACGTGGCAGGCGTCGCCGAACCGGCTCTCGTAGCGCTCGACCAGCCCGGCCACTGCCGGTTCGAGGCTCTCCAGAAGGGCGTCGGCCTGCGCTGCCAGCGTCGGCGGCAGCCACACCTCGAGCGCGCCCTTCGCCCTCCGAGCGAACGCTCCGTAAGCGAAGAACGGCCTGCCGGGGAGGTCGTGCCGAATCGTCGTCGCGCCGTCCTCGACCGCCACCGTGCCGCCGCCCACGGCGGCGAGCTCCTCGGGCAGGCGCACCCGCAGCCTGTACGGGGTGGGACGGGGCAGGAGCGCTTCGAGCTGCAGGGGGTACCACGCGCTCTCGGAGAGCAGGTAGCCCTCGCTCGCGCCCAGGTGCAGCGCGATCCCCTCGACGTCGGGCACGACCTCCAGCACGTAGGTCAGCTCGAGGAGCGCGCCCCGCTCGAGCCCCGAGGCCTCGAGCCGCCAGCCACGCTGCCCCGTGGCCGGCTCGGTCGCGAGCTCGGTTTCGAGTGCGGGCGCAGACGCGACCGTTTCGATGTCGCGCGCGAAGGGCGCCAGGTGGAGGACGAGGGCGCCCTCGCCCTCCACTTCGACACGGGCGTGGACGCGCACGGTGCGGGCCGCCGGATCGACCTCGAGGCTCAGGTCGTAGGCCGCGACGCGCGCGCCCGCCGCCGCGCCAGCCGTGGAGAGGGCCAGCAGGAGAGCCGTCAGGAGGGTGATCTTTCGCCGTACACGGTGCATGGGGACCGGTCTCCTTTCCATCAGGTGGGTCGGTCGCGCTCGGAGCGGGAGGGGGGCGAATCGGGGCGCACCGCCAGCAGCGAGAACAGCGCCATCGCCGCGAAGATCGCCAGCTGCGGCCGTCCGCTCCCGAGGAACCCGCGGAAGCCCAGGAAGCCCAGGAACCCGAGAAAGGCCAAGAACCCCAGGAAGGCCAGGAAGCGTCCCCCGTTGGCGTTCCGTTCACCCGTGGGCTTCATCGATCGTTCTCCTCCCATCGAGCGTCGTCGAGGCGTCGCGGGCCTCGGTCCGCCCCAGCCTTCCAGAGGGTACGAGCGCCCCGCGAGCGATGCGTCGGAGGTTCTAGGACAGCGGTGAGGGGGATTTCGTGTTTCGGCGGGTCTTCCCTCGTCGCGACGCTCGCGACGCTCGCGACGGGCGGTGCGCTATCGTGACGGGCGATCGCGAGGTGAGGTGCCATGAAGGCCGTCATGAAAGTCGCCGAAGGGCCCGGACACGTCGAGCTGGGCGAGGTTCCCGAGCCGCGGGTCGCGGCGGGGCAGGTGCTGATCGAGGTGGCCGCCGCGGGCATCTGCGGGACCGACCTCCACATCCGGGACGGCGAGTTCGCCGTGCGTCCGCCGGTGGTGATGGGCCACGAGCTCTCCGGCCGCGTCGCCGCCGTAGGGGAGGGCGTGACCGGGATCCGGGAGGGCGCACGCGTCACCAGCGAGACGTACTTCTGGACCTGCGGCCGTTGCCGCTACTGTCGTGACGGCCGCACGAACCTCTGCCCCGAGCGGCGCTCGATCGGCTCGGCCGTGAACGGCGCGTTCACGCGCTACCTCGTCGTGCCTGCCGCGAACGTGCACACGCTGCCCGACCACGTCGGTGACCGTGCCGGAGCGTTGACCGAGCCGTTGGCCTGCGTCGTCCACGGGGTGCTCGGTACGGACGGCGGTCCGACCGTCGGACCGGGCGACGTGGCGGTCGTGGCCGGTCCCGGCTCGATCGGGCTCCTCACGACGCAGGTGGT
>Ga0102941_1001498_pt1 | contig 10966 bp, 9 predicted proteins | sample SalPonR2_C_D2_MG_FD_79281 | JGI IMG/M metagenome (GOLD analysis project Ga0102941, IMG submission 79281) | Salt pond soil microbial communities from South San Francisco under conditions of wetland restoration - Salt Pond MetaG R2_C_D2_MG | ecosystem: Environmental > Aquatic > Marine > Intertidal... | reverse complement strand
GCGCCAGGCGGAGTTTCCGGCGCCACGCCCCCGGCGGACCCGCCCGTTGCGGCGGGTGCGGATGCTGCTGTTGCGGGACGTTGCGGGCGCCCTGCTGCTGGAGCGCCGCCCTTTGCAGGGGATCTGGGGCGGCCTGTGGTGTCCGCCGGAGCTGGGCGAGGAATCTGCACCGGACTGGGCGATGCGTGTGCTCGGTGCGCCGGTGACCGCAGGATCCCCCCTGGCCACGCTGCGGCATGGCTTCACGCATTTCGAACTGGAAATCGAGCCGGTGCCGGCCGATCTGTGTGCGCCGTCACCGACGTTGATGGAGCCGGGCCGATGGGTCTGGTATAACGCCCGCTCCCCGGCGAAGCTGGGCCTGGCGGCTGTCGTCAGTCGTCTCATCGAGGCCCATGCACCGCATCCGGCCGCCGCTATGCAGAAGGAAACAAGATGAGCAGAACCGTCCAATGCGTCCTGCTGGGCCGCGAGGCCGAGGGCCTGGACCGCCCGCCGTACCCCGGCGAGCTGGGTCAGCGCATTTACGAGCAGGTATCCAAGGAGGCCTGGCAACAGTGGCTCGGCCATCAGACCATGCTGATCAACGAGTACCGGCTCGTGGTGATCGAACCCAAGGCGCGTGAGTTCCTGCGCGAGCAGCTGGAACAGTATTTCTTCGGCGAGGGCGCGGCGGCGCCCGGAGGCTACGTCCCGCCCGCGGAGGACTGAGGGTCGGATTCCGGCGGCACGACCAGCAGTTGCACTGAAAACAGCTCGTCAGGATCCATCCAGACCCGTTCGACCTCGAAGCCGGCGCCCTCGGCGAGTGCACGGAAGCCCGCCAGGGAATACTTGTGCGAGTACTCCGTGACGAGCACCTCGCCTGGTGCGAAACGGAACTCGTTGCCGGCGATGCTCACCTGCTGGTCCCGCAGGCTCACCAATCGCATTTCGATCCGGCCGGCGGCCTCGTCCCAGGCGGCCTCGTGCCGGAAGCCGTCCACCTGAAAGTCCGCGCCGAGTTCGCGGTTGAGGCGCACGAGCAGGTTCAGGTTGAACTCCGCTGTCACGCCGGCTGCGTCGTTGTAGGCGCGCTCCAGGGTGTCGCGGTCTTTTTCGAGGTCCACGCCCACGAGCATCGCCCCGCCGGGCCCGACCTCGCGCCGCGTGGCTTCGAGCAGGTCGGCCGCCATCCCCCGCGGGAAGTTGCCGATCGTAGAGCCCGGAAAGAAAGCGACATTGCGGCGCACCTTGCGTCGCGTCGGATCTGGCAGCTCGAAGGGTTCCGTGAAGTCCGCGGTGACGGGCAATACCTCGAGATCCGGAAAGTCGGCGGCGATCCGCGCGGCTGCGGCGAGCAGGTGTTCGCGCGAGATCTCCACCGGCACGTAAGCCGCCGTGGCGTCGAGATTGGCCAGCAGGAGTTCCGTTTTCACGGCCGAGCCGGAGCCCAGCTCGATGAGCCGCACGCCGGGCCCGAGCGCGGCGGCCATCTCTGCGCCGTGCCGCTCGAGAATGGCGATCTCGGTACGGGTCGGATAGTACTCGGGTAATTCCGTAATGGCGTCGAAGAGCTCCGAGCCGCGCTGATCGTAGAAGTACAACGAAGGGATGTTCTTGTGCGCCAGGGAAAGGCCTCGCAGGACCTCGGCAAGCATTACGGCGGCATCCGGACTGAAGTCCGACACGCCGCGGAGATTTTCCGTCATGAGCCGTCCCTGGCGAGGCGCACGCCGCTGAACTGCCAGCGCTGGCCGGGATAGAAGAAATTACGGTAGGTCGGGCGCACATGGCCGGCCGGGGTGGCGCAGGAGCCGCCGCGGAGGACCACCTGGCTGCACATGAACTTCCCGTTGTATTCGCCCAGCGAACCTGTCAGCGGCTGGAAACCGGGATACGGCGTGTACGGGCTGCCCGTCCACTCCCAGGCGTCACCATACACCTGCCGGAGCCCTTCGCCGGGACTGGCTGGCCGCGGCCTGAAGGCCTCGCTGTCGGCCCAGTTGCCCTCGCGCGGACAGTCGCGTGCCGCCACCTCCCATTCGAATTCGGTCGGCAGCCTGCAGCCCGCCCAGCGGGCGAATGCATCCGCCTCGAACAGGCTCAGGTGGATGACCGGCGCGTCCGGCTCGATCGGCATCACTCCGCCGAGCGTGAACGTCTGCTCGAGGTCCTCCTGCCAGTACAGGGGGCGATTCCAGCCCTCGGCCAGCACGGTGGACCAGCCGTCGGAAAGCCACAGGGCCGATTCGGCATAGCCGCCGTCGTCGATGAACTCGCGGAACTCCGCATTGGTCACCAGTCGCGAGGCCAGCGCATGTTCCTGCAGCAGCACCTCGTGCCGCGGTCCCTCGCTGTCGAAGGCGAAGTCCTTGCCGTCGTGGCCCACGGTGACGCGACCGGCCTTGCCCGCCACCCAGCGCAGCGGCGCAGCCTCAGAAGACGGCGCAGGGGACAGTTCGGCGTAAGCCGGGAGCAGCGGGTTCTGGGCGAACAGGTGCTTGATGTCGGTGAGCAGAAGTTCCTGGTGCTGCTGCTCGTGGTTGATGCCCAGCGTGACCAGAAACGCCAGTTCTTCGTTGCCTTTCTCCCGCTCCAGTAGCGACTGGATACCGGCATCAACGTGGCTCCGGTAGTCGAGCACCTCGGCCAGTGACGGTCGGGTCACCAGGCCGCGGCGGGGCCGGGCGTGCATCTGGCCCGCCGTGTAGTAGTAGGAGTTGAAGAGGTAGTCGAAGCGCTCATTGAACACGCGGTAATCGGGCGCCCGGGCCATGAGAATAAAGCGCTCGAAGAACCACGTGGTGTGGGCGAGATGCCACTTGGCCGGACTCGCGTCGGGCATGCTCTGCACGCAGGCATCTTCCGGGGAAAGGCGCGCCGCGAGGGCGCGCGTGCGGGAGCGGACCGCATGATAGGCATCGGCGATCGTCGCGGCCGGCGGTTCGGGCCGAAACAGGGGGGTGTTGGAGGTCACGGGGGATTCTTCCTGACGGTGACTATGTTAATCAGGGTAGTCGTTCCGCCGCGGATCGGTCAAAACCGCAAGCCCGCCGGTCGAAGGCCGGTGTGGGTCGGCCCTGCCTTGACGGGCCAGCGGCCGCGCGGGTCTAATACGCGCCTCGCGCCGATGGCCAGGTAGCTCAGTTGGTAGAGCACGTGACTGAAAATCACGGTGTCGACAGTTCGATTCTGTCCCTGGCCACCATTTTCTAGTCCAGTCCGGGCAAACCCGTGCGCGTCAGCGCCAGCGCGATCAGCGCCGCCAGGCCGGCGCTCGCCGGCACCGTGAATATCCACGCCGCGACGATGGTGAGCAGGTGAGACCGCCTCACCAGGCGCCGCTTGCGCAGTTTTTCCGAGGGCTCCGTCAGCGGCATGGTCTCCAGGCTGTTGCGTCCCTTGCGATTGGCCATGAATTCGCGCAGGAAGCCGACGCCGAAGAGTGCGCCGATGGCGATATGCGTCGAGCTGACCGGCAGGCCCAGTGACGAGGCGATGATCACGGTGATCGCGGCCGAAAGGGTGACGCAGAAAGCCCGGATCCGGTTGAGCTTGGTGATCTTCGTGCCCACGGTGCGGATCAGCTTGGGGCCGTAGAGCAGCAGGCCGGTGGCGATGCCCAGGGCGCCGATCAGGAGAATCCACGGCGGGATCTGCGCCACGCTGACGACATCGCCCGCGGTGACGGACGCATAGATCGCCGCCAGCGGGCCGATTGCGTTGGCGACATCGTTGGCGCCGTGCGCGAACGAGAGCAGCGCCGCGCCAAAGATGACCGGGATGGTGAACAACGTACCGACCGCGGCGCGCGTCGAGGGCAGGCCCTGCGTCTTGCGGGCGACCACGGGTTTCAGCCAGGCCATCGTGATCAATAACACGGCCAGCCCGGCGAGCAGCGCGATCCAGGTCGGCGCATCCCAGACGCGGGAAAAACCTTTCAATATCAAGTAGGTGGTGAAGGCGCCTGCCATGATGGCTACGAGCAACGGAACGCGTCGCCGCGCCTGTTCCAGCTGGTCCGGCACATAAAGAATGGTGAGCTTGATGTACAACAGGAAGCTTGCGGCGATCACGCCCCCCAAGACCGGTGAAACCACCCAGCTGGCCACGATGCGTGCGACGACGTCCCAGTTGGCGGCGCCCACTCCGGCCATCATCAGCCCGCCGCCGAGCACGCCGCCAACGACCGAGTGCGTGGTCGAGACGGGCGCGCCGAGCCAGGTGGCGAGATTGATCCACATCGCTGCGGCAAACAGGGCGGACAGCATGGCGGTGGTGAAGGCCGCGTTGCCGGGCATCGCCTCCGGGCGGATGATGCCGGCGGAAACGGTGGCCACCACGTCGCCACCGGCCAGCAGCGCACCCGCCGCTTCGCAAACGGCCGCGATCAGCACCGCGACGCCGATGTGCAGGGCGCGGGAACCGACCGCGGGAGACATATTATTGGCGACGTCGTTGGCGCCGATGTTCAGCGCCATGTAGCCGCCGATCACGCTGGCGGCCACGATGATGACGAGGCTGCCGCTGATCCCCACATAGGATGCGCTGGCGAGGCCGACCAGGACCAGGAACAGCACCGCCAGCCCGAGGGGCACCAGTCGGCGGCCGAGACCGCGCGTCGCGTCCTCCAGTCGAACGAGGCGCTTGAGGTCTTTGTCCAGGACCGGTTTAGGCATGAAAACAGGTACTTGCGTGGCTCGCGGACGGTGGGGACAGCCGGCTGACCGGGGCCGCAACAGGCCGACCGGGCGTCAGCCTGTAACAAAACCGTAATAATTGCCCTGATTCTGGACAAGGGCCCCGCAGAGGGCAAGGGCGGGGTGGGCGCTGGTCCGGCGCTCAGTAGGCGCGGATGATGGCGAGGAAGTCCTCGCCGTAGCGCTCCAGTTTCTTCTGGCCCACGCCGGATATGGCGAGCAGGGCCGTCGCGTTCGTCGGCAATTCCCGCGCCATCTCCACCAGCGTGGCGTCGCCGAAAATAATGTAGGGGGGCACACCCTGGGCATCTGCAAGCGACTTGCGCAGCGCGCGCAGGGCGTCGAACAGTGACTCGTCGTAGCGTCCACCGCTCGCCGCGGCCCGGCTGGGCTTGCGTTTCGCCGCGGCTTTCACCCGGGGACGCGCCAGTTCGAGCGTTTCCTCGCCGCGCAGCAGGGGACGAGCCGCCGGGGTCAGCCGCAGCACCGAGTAGCGCGCGATATCCTGTTCGAGGTAGCCCCGGTGGATCAGCTGGCGCAGCAGCGACGCCCACTCCTGGATGCCGTGGTGCGCGCCGATCCCGAAGGTGGACAGCCGATCGTGCCCGGCCGCGAGGATGCGCTCGTTCTGCGTGCCACGCAGCACGTCGATGACGTACTTGATGCCAAAGCCCTGGTTCAATCGGTACACGCAGGACAGCGCCTTGCGCGCGTCCTCGGTGGCGTCGAAGCGTTCCGGCGGCTCCAGGCAGACGTCGCAATTGCCGCAGTCCTCGGCCAGGCGTTCGCCAAAATAGCCGAGCAGCACGCGGCGCCGGCAGGTCAGGCTCTCGGCGAGCGCGACCATGGCATTGAGCTTGTGCACCTCGATCCGCTGGCGTGCTTCGTTGCTGCCTCGTTCCAGGAGTGCGCGGGCGGTCACCACGTCCTGCGCCCCGAACAGCAGCAGGGCCTCGGCGGGCAGCCCGTCGCGCCCGGCGCGCCCGGTTTCCTGGTAGTAGCCTTCGATGTTCTTGGGCATGTCGTAATGCACGACGAAACGCACATTCGGCTTGTCGATGCCCATGCCGAACGCGACGGTCGCCACCACGATATCGAGCTCGTCACGCAGGAAGGCTTCCTGCACGCGGTGGCGTTCCGCGGCGGCCAGTCCGGCATGGTAGGCGCCGGCGCGCAGGCCCCGGGCACGCAGCTTCTCGGTCAACTCGTCCACGCGGCGGCGCGACAGCGCGTAGATGATCCCCGCCTGGCCGTCCCGCGTCGCGAGAAAGCCCGCCAGCTGCTCCAGCGGCTTGTGTTTCTCGCGCACCGTGTAGCGGATGTTCGGCCGGTCGAAACTGGCGACATAGCGCGTGGCGTGAGCGAGGTCGAGCACGCGCACGATGTCCTCGCGCGTCTGCGGGTCCGCCGTGGCGGTCAGGGCGACCAGCGGAATGCCGGGAAAGCGCTGCCGCAATGCGCCGAGCTGCACGTACTCCGGGCGGAAATCGTGGCCCCATTGCGACACGCAATGCGCTTCGTCGACGGCGAACAGGGCGATCTCGATGCTGTCGAGCCGGCCGAGGAAGGTGTCGCTCATCAGCGTCTCGGGCGCGACGTAGAGCAGGTCCAGCTCGCCCGCGTGGAGCCGCGCCAGCGTGCGGCGGGCGGCATCGCCCTCGAGCGACGAGTTATAGAACGCTGCTGCGACCCCGTTGGCCAGCAGTGCGTCCACCTGGTCTTTCATCAGCGAGATCAGCGGGGAGACGACGATCGCCGTGCCGCGTCGATGCAGGGCGGGCACCTGGTAACACAGCGACTTGCCGCCGCCCGTGGGCATGAGCACGAAGGCGTCTTTCCCCGCCATCAGCTCGGCGATGATCTCCTCCTGGCGTAGCCGGAAGGAGGAAAACCCGAATACGTTCGACAGGGTGTCCAACGGTGACGCGACGGCGTGCCCGCCGGGGGACAGCAAGGCAGGGTCTGCGGACGGAATGGAAGAGCTGGACATGAGCGCGGCGACAGGGAGTGACGGAACAGCGTCCCATCATAACGGCCGCGCCCGGGAGCGCCATCCTCAGAACAACGCCATACTCAGAACAATTCGACGCTACCCGCCTGCATGTTGGTCTGCGACACCGGCCCGTGCGGTCGTGGCGCGGCGGGCGCGGGTGCAGGCATGGCGACGACGCTGGCCTTGTTCGGCGCCGGTGCAGGACGCGCGACGGGTTGCTCCGCCGGCGCACCGTTTCTCAGCTTCCCGCGCAACACTTCCAGGTGATCCACGCTTTCCACCGCGACGCCGAGCGACTGCGAGGAGATATCCTCGAACTGCAGCGAGCGCACCGCATCGCCGACCGCGGCGTCGAGTTGCTCGCCGAGCGGCGCCATCTCCGCGATGGCAGCGCGCAACTGGGCTCGAACGGCATCGGCCTGGGTGATCATACGGGTGATGCGTTCTTTCTCCTGCAGCGTTTCGCCCATGTCGCGGGCGGCCATCTGGTTGACCTTTTGCTGCACGCGGGCCACGGCCTCGCTGGTGTCCGTGACGCGCTCGCGAATCTGCTCGTTGAACTCGGCGGAGCGGATCGACAGCTTGCGGACCTCGTCGGCCACCACGGCGAATCCGCGGCCGGCTTCCCCGGCACGCGCCGCCTCGATACTGGCGTTCAGCGCGAGCAGATTGGTCTGTTCCGCCAGGCTGCGCGCGTCCTCGAGCAACTTGAAGATGCCCTGCAGATGGCCGAGCATCTTTTCCGTTTCGTTCGCCATGTGGACGCTTTGCTGGCTCGACTGGATCAGCGCATCGACGAAGCGCTCGAGCGCCTCGCTGGTACGTTCGTTGCTGTCCGCGCGCTCGTCGAGAACCGCCCCACTGAGGCCTTTCTGCAGCAACGCGGACTGGGCCTGCGTCACGCCGTGCATCTTGTTGAAACTGCGGGATAGTTGACCGACCGCGTCGGCGATGAGGCCCTTGACCCGCGTCACCTGCGTGGTGATGCGTGGCAATTCGTCGGCCAGCGCCGCATCCACCGTCCCGGCCAGCGCTTCGTTGCGTTCGTTGCTGTGGCGCGCGCTGGAGGCTTCGCTGAGCACCCCTGCGCCCAGCAGGGCGACCACGATGAGGGCGAGACCGGCTTGCAGCCAGGCGCCGTTGCCGACGCTGAGCCCGAGGACGGCCAGCGCCAACAGCGCTGCGACCAACATGAAACTACGACAAGAGATGCTGTGCATGACGTCCATTCCGCTCGGCGGTGTTACGTGAGAGTGTTATCGGCCGGACCCGGCAATAGCTTGAGCGCCGGCCCCCGAATGCTTGCCCGGGCCGGCTTTGCCCGCCGGCGCCGCAAGCAGGGCATGTGCGATCTTCGCCAGCGGCAGCACTTCGGCCGTCGCGCCGATCTTGACGGCTTCGCCCGGCATGCCCCAGACGACGCTGGTGGCCTCGTCCTGGGCGATGGTGTGGGCGCCGGCTTCGCGCAGCTCGAGCAGGCCTTTGGCGCCATCGGCTCCCATGCCCGTGAGGATGGCGGCCACGGCGCGGGGTCCTGCGCAGTCCGCAATGGAGCGGAACATGACGTCCACGCTCGGCCGGTGACGGTTCACGGGCGGTCCGTCGTTGATGCGGCAGATGTAACGGCCGCCTGAGCGCTCGACCAGCAGGTGGTGATCGCCGGGGGCGACGAATGCGTGGCCCTGCAACACGACGTCGCCGTCTTCGGCCTCCTTGACCCGCAGGCGGCTGAGCTTGTCCATGCGTTCGGCGAAGGCCCGGCTGAAGCCGGGGGGGATGTGCTGCGCGATGACGATGCCCGGCGCATCCGGCGGCATGCCGATCAGCACCTCCTTGATGGCTTCGGTCCCGCCGGTGGACGCGCCGATCGCGATCAGGCTGTCCGTGGTGTTCAGGTGACGCCGGCGCGGCGGCGGCAGGACGGCGTCCGCCGACAGCGATGCACTGGGCGTCGCGCCGCGCACCTTGGCGCGTGCAGCCGTCTTGACCTTCGCGCACAGCTCTTCGCCGAGCTCGGTCAACTGGTTGCCGAGATCACCCTTGGGCTTGGTGATGAAATCGATGACGCCCAGTGACAAGGCCTCGAGCGTCACGTCCGCACCACGCTCGGTGAGCGACGACACCATCACGACGGGCATCGGTCGCAGCCGCATCAGGTTGCGCAGGAAAGTCAGGCCGTCCATGCGGGGCATTTCGACGTCGAGCGTGAGGACATCAGGATTCAGTTCCTTGATCTTTTCCCGCGCGATGATCGGGTCGGGCGCGGCGCCGACGACCTCGATGGCCGGATCCTTGCGCAGCATCAGCGTCAGGATCTTCCGCACCAGCGCGGAGTCGTCGATGATCAGGACCTTGATAGGCGAGTCTGGCATCAGAGTGTCCTCAAAAGAGTTCCACGCTGCCCGTGTCGGGCATGTGGTCGATTTCATCCAGGTAGCGCGTCTCGCGCTTGATGATCGTATCGTTGCGCAGCACCTGGAGGCGCTTGACCTTCACGCGCCCCGTTTCCGGCATGTACACGACCTTGCGCGGCCAGTCGCCACCGAGATCCTCGCCGGCGATCGGCAATTTTTCGGTGCGCAGGAACTCGCGTACGAAAGTGGCGTTGCGCGACCCGATATCCGACATCTGCACCAGGACCCGTCCGCCGCCGACAACCTTGATTTCCAGTCGTTCGCGCTTCGCGCCGAGTTTGTACATCTCGTTGAGCAGGCTTTCCATGGCGAACGTGCCGTAACGCGCGGCCTGCGAAAGGCACTGGGCCCAGCGGCTGTCCGGATGGCCGTGCGGCAGCATGAAATGGTTCATGCCGCCGATCCCCAGCTCACGGTCGCGGATACATGCGGAGACGCAGGAACCGAGGACGGTGACGATGATCTCGCCCCGGGTCGAGACGTAGAACTCGCCCGGCAGGATCTTCACGGCCATGGTGCCGTGATCGCGGTCGAAGTAGAGATTGGGAACGAGAGCGCTTCCCAGCGGCGGCGTTGTCGTGGCCTTCGCAGGTTTCATTTCGGTTGCACCGGCGTGTAGACCGTCTTCCCGCGGGATGCGAACAGGTCGATCGCATGCGAGAAGCTCTCGGCATGGCCGGCGAACAAGAGCCCTTCAGGCCGCAGGATCGGCAGGAATTTTTGCAACACGCGCCGTTGCGTGGGCTTGTCGAAGTAAATCATGACGTTGCGGCAGAAGATCCCGTCGAGTGGCGGGCGGATCGGCCATTCGTCCGCGAGCAGGTTCAAGGGGCGGAACGTGACCAGCTTCGCGAGCTCGGGCCGGATCCGCACCAGGCCTTCCCGGGCGCCCTTGCCGCGGAGGAAGAAGCGCTTCACATCCTGCTCGGGGATGCCGGCGATCCGATCGGCGCTGTAGACACCCTCCTCGGCATGGAGCAGCACATTGGTGTCGACGTCGGTGGCGATGATCTTCACCGGGGGATCGAAGGTGCCGAAAGCGTCCACCATCGTCATCGCCATGGACCAGGGTTCCTCACCGGTGGAGCAGGCGGACGACCACAACATGACCTCCCGCCCGCGGCAGTGCTCGAGCACGTGCTTTGCCAGGATCGGGAAGTGGTGCGATTCGCGGAAGAACGCCGTCAGGTTGGTGGTCAGCGAGTTGATGAAATGCTGCCACTCGCCTGCGTCGTTGTTGAGCATGTCGAGGTAATCGTCGAAGCGCGTCATGCGGAAGTTCCGCAAACGCCGCGCCACGCGACTGTAGACCATGTGGCGCTTTCCGGGGTGCAGGGAGATACCCGCATGTTCGTGGATCAGGCGGCGGACTTCCTCGAAGTTCCGGTCGCTGAATTCAAACTCGCGCTCGACTGCGGCCATGTTGGCAGGTTCCTGTCAGTACGCCGGAGCTGCATTCGCCGTGAACGGTCCGGCGAGCTTTGCGGCGGGTTGTTTTTTTCGTTTTCCCGGCGTCCGGGAAAGCGCCCAGCTCGTACTAGTTAGATCGGCAGTCTTCAGCGTTTCTTTAGACTGCGTCGATATACGCGGATGTCCGTTTCCACCACTTGAAAGATCATGGCGTTCAATCCTTCGACGAGCGCTTAAACGGAGCCCGGCAAAAAAATGGCCGGGTTGCATCACCGCAACCCGGCCGATCTGCCAGGGGGGAGGCAGAGGCCCCGGCCATGGGCGCCGGGGCCGAGGGGGGGTCTAGAACTCCGCCCACTCCTCGCCGACGTCGGCGGTAGCGGGCTTGGGCGCCTTGCGGGCCGGGGCCTTGGGCATGTTGCCATTGGCCTTGGCTGCCGGGGCCTTGGCCGCCGGGGCCTTGGCGG
>Ga0102941_1001496_pt1 | contig 10977 bp, 24 predicted proteins | sample SalPonR2_C_D2_MG_FD_79281 | JGI IMG/M metagenome (GOLD analysis project Ga0102941, IMG submission 79281) | Salt pond soil microbial communities from South San Francisco under conditions of wetland restoration - Salt Pond MetaG R2_C_D2_MG | ecosystem: Environmental > Aquatic > Marine > Intertidal... | reverse complement strand
TATTTAATCCCTCATTAACCTCTTCTCAAATTTAAATTCGTAGTCACATTACTACACCATCGTATTGTTTATTTCTCTTTGCCCATTTACGAAAACCATACTTAATTTTGTTTCTTTATGTAACAAAAATCCTTCTTGTCTCATTAAATCATTAATTTTACCTTTTAATCCTATCATTCTTTAGTCCTTTTATTGTTTTTATTTTATCCATTTTTTTTCAATATTTGTTCCAATATTGGGAATGTTAAATTTTTCTTCCCCTGCTCTATCTTAACTTTATCATTTAATAATGTTTTGTACATATAACATCTACAATAGTTTTTTGGTTTAGCGTATAATTCACATGATACATCTCTACCTTTACAAACATAATAACATCTTTCTATTAATTCGTAGTTATTCATTTTCTATTGGTTTTTTTGGTAAAATACTATTCTCTATTATTTTATTTAATATTTTGTCATCATATTGTTCAATATTCACTTTTAACCATTCTTTATCTTCTTTTGTTAATTGTTTTGGATGCTTGTAACTTCCTAATTGTGATTGTATTTTACCCCTAATATCAATATACTTTTTTTTTGAGTCAATTTGTTTATTAAATATCATAAACTTTTCCAAAACAAGGTCATTACAATAATTACAATATGTTGAGTTATTACAATATGTTGAGTTATTACAATCTATTGAGTTATCACAATATGTTGAGTTATTACAATCTATTGAGTTATCACAATATGTTGAGTTATTACAATATATTGAGTTATTACAATCTGTTGAGTTATTACAATATGTTGAGTTATTACAATATGTTGAGTTATTACAAGATGTTGAGTTATCACAATATGTTGAGTTATCACAATATGTTGAGTTATTACAATCTATTGAGTTATCACAATCTATTGAGTTATTACAAGATGTTGAGTTATTACAATATGTTGAGTTATTACAATATGTTGAGTTATTACAATATGTTGAGTTATTACAAGATTGGCATCCTTTACAATTTATATTACCATTCTCATCTTGATTCGATGCTTGACTTTCTGTTTGTTCTTTTAAAACATATATTTTTCCGTTTAAATTTATTTCTTCTTTTGTTTTCATTTTATTTCTCATTTTAATCCTATCATTCTTTAGTCCTCTTTGAGTTGTTTTATCTTGTTTCTTATCTTAAACATCACACAATCATCATTATGCAACACACCTGTGCACCCATTATAACTTTTGGCATTACAAAAAATACAATAATATTCTTTACAACCATAATCACCATTAAGTTTATCTAAAGATACCTCTATGTTTTCTAATTTTCTTATTAATTGTTTGTTATTCATCTTTTAGTTCTCTTTATTATAACTCATTTTTTATTTGATTGATTATCTTGCGATGTTCTTCGTATATATCACTTAATTCTTTCTGGGTTTGTTTATTTATATCTATTTCGATTAACTTACCTGCAAATTCTCGATAAATTGTATCAAACACTTCCATTATATCAACATTTCTCTCTCCAAGAGTAACATTTTTAACAGAAACTTCAAACCTGTCGCCATCGTAACCAGTTCCAAGATAACCTACATACTCTTTGAGCATCTCTTCAACCTTAACATTATTCTTATGATACATCTCTATATCAACGATTAACTTCTTTTTAGTTTCCATACATCTTCCTCACAAACATTAACTCCTCAAACTTCAAACCTATATATAGTCTGCCTTTGATTAATATGTTATACCCTTTGATTGTTTTCTTTATCATTTTGTTTCCTCATTAAATAATTTATTTATATCTTGTCCGAAGTTGTCTGATATCTTTTTTAGCACTACTTTAATAATTGTTAAAGATTCTTGTTCTTGACTTGGTTCATAATTATTAAGATAGTCACTAATAGACATATTTATAAATGAAAAATGTAAATCATCTCCATCCGTTTTTACTTGGTAACACTGCAAATAATCCCCTTTGATATCAATAATTGATACTAATTTTGTTTTAATAGCATTAATCCTATACTTATTTTTAATTTTTAACATTTCTTCGCTAATTCTATTATCAGCATCAATCTTGATCTTTTTTATTTTATCTCTAACATTAATTATATCCTTCTCAGTATTCATTCTGAAACCTCAATATAATATTCTCTATTATAAGAATATCTGTTCCTTATATCTCTTTTAACTTGATTATTAAATAAATTGCTTAAAGAAATATTCTCTTTCTTAGTAGAAAGGCATACCATACTTAACATAACTATAATATTTGAAATTATTTTCATCTTGCTTTACACCTCCTTGTGTAATAATGTTAAGAATACTTTTTTTTATAAACATTTGTTTTACTTTAGAGTTACAACTGCATTTAAGAATTAAAAGGGATGTTTTTGGAGGAGTAAAACTAACATAATTAGAATTATCACTTCATCCCCAATAATTAATAAGAAAAAGTAGTTTATAAATATTTGTTAATTAGTTTGAAAACCTTAGTCCTCTTTGAATTTAAATTCTTTAATTATTTTATTTCTTTCGTTTATTCGCTTTTAGTTCTTTTATTATTGCCTCAATAATTTTAAAAGGATTTTCTCTCATAACTTCATATAATCTTTCAGATTGATAAATATCTGTACCATCTATATATTTACCAAGAGGACATTTAATTTCTTTAATACTTCTTTCATTTTACACCTCCATTTGTGTAATAATACTTATTTTATTTTATATATAAATGTTTGTTTTATTTGTGAGTAACTATAACCATTTTGTTAATTGTTTTACATCTAACTGAATATTTTTAACTGCATAACTTTCTTTGAAATATTCAATAGTATTTTTTCTTTGGTGTGGGTGTAATAAACTTAACTCTATTGCAGTATTCCGACCATAAGGGCAACCCATACAACCTGTTTGTGATAAGAACTTATACACATTTGGTACTTCAATATTATATTTAATTTCTATTTGTTTAAGCATTTTATCTGTTAAATCAAATATAGGTGTAAATGTGCCATTTTTATTCATACAACTTTTATACTTTTCTCTCATTATACCCTCACTACTCCTAACACATATAATAGGTTTTAATTTTGTTTCTTTTTCAAAATCTTTAAATGGTTTCTTTTTAAGGTAATAACAACATTTATTGCTAACTTTATGTAATTTATTATTTAACACTAAATCTTTAGCATATTTATTTAATGAAAATTTACTATTTTCACGACCATTAATAAAACTTAAAGTACTTTTTGCCCTGCTTCCTCTTTGGTATCTGCTTATAAAATCGTCTTGTTGCTTTGTAAAGCAAGGAATCCCCACTTTCTGTTTTATCTCATTTAAAGTGGTTATAGGAATTAAAACTCTATCTGCATTTTTATTCATTCTTTTAACTATTTCGGGATGTTCTAATCTTGTATTTACACTTATAATCTTAATTTTATCATCTTTTAATATATTTTTTATGAACCAAAATACAAAATGACTATCCCTCCCACCACTATATGCAAGATAATATTTACTATGGTCTATTTTCTTGAATTTACTTTTCAAATCAATTAAATAAAAATCTACCTCATACATTTTAACAATCTCCATAATTACTCCCTATATACTTTTCATCTTTCTTTCTAATTCCGTGTTCGTATATCTCGTTCCAGTAAGTTTCTTTACTAATATGATGAAGAACACTTAAACAATGATTACAGAGTCTCAAATGTGCCTTATTATCGTTAAACCAATCACAATTACATCTAAGATTCTTTTGATTATCAATTACGATATACTTATCATTAATCTTCTTCTTCTCTGCCTTTTTCATCTTTGCATCTCCAAAAACCTATTTAAATAATTATAATATCTTTTTTCTAATTCTTTTAAAAAATCTTCAACATCTGATTCTTTTTTATAATCTATTTCGACTGAATCCAATCGACTGCAACCAAATGGGATAACTAATTGTTTAAATTTATTTGATAATCGCATAAATGAAGTATTCTTCCGATAATAAGTAATTGCCATATCTCCATAAAAAAAATATCCAATATAAGGTTCTTTCTCATCTTCTATTTTTCGGCTTATCATTAAGTGATTATCTAATATATTAATTGTCTTAATAACCTTCAAACCTTCTGAAATAAAATATTCTCTACTTAAAGTATAGTGTATTTTGCTTGCTTTGTTATCATTTAACATTCTTAATGAAAGTTTATACCTGCTTTGTTTTTTCTGCTTTTTCTTAATTAATTTATCAAATATCATTTTCATTCTACAATATTTTTATATCTCTTTATATCTCGTTCAAGTTTAGAACTGATTATATTATACCTTTTGGCTCTTTTATTCTCTAACTTATTCCGAATATCTCTAATCTGGTTTAAGTCTGCTCTACACTCATCACATTGCCTTTTTTTGTCTATCTGTTTAATTTCCATTCCACAAATAGAACAATTAATCATCTTATCTTTTACTTTTTTATTATCTAAATTAAATTTTGTTATCATCTTTTACACCTCCTTGTGTAATTATTACAAAAAGAAGTTTATATATAAACATTTGTTTTACTTTGGAGTAGTTAATATAAACCTTTATTCACCATATCTATTATAGCCAAATCTTCTCCAGTTAAATAAGACTTATGCTTTTGTTTTGCTATATTATATCTTAATAATATCTTTTCCTTTTCTTTCTGTTTGTTTAGTTCTATCTCTTCTAACTTATTATTATATATATTATTTAGTTCTTCAATATAAAATTTTAAATTAAGATTAGCATTAGAACATAATAATTTGTATATAAAAGGATTTTGGAGTAAAACTTTAACCTCATTAGTCAATCTGTAAGCAGAAAAATATATCATACTCTTCATATTAACTCCTTTAATTAAAGATAATATTTTCATTTCCTTATCACTTAAAACAAATCTTTCTATTATTTTCTTATTAATTAAACTTCTTATAATCCCCCTACTATTAGTAATTAGTAGCACTTTCTCCAACTCTTTTTGATACACATAACCCTTTTCACTTAATAAATAAATAGTATCAGTAAGATTACTATTTCTAAAGGTATATATGAGTTCAATTTCAAGGGAGTGAGGAGTGTCAGACACTCCACACTCCCCTATCTCAAAACCACTATATTTATTATTTTTCTTTGTCATTTTATATAGAATAGTAAAGTATATAAATAAAGGAATACATAGAATAATAACCCATTAATTCTATTTCAGGGATACCCAAATCCCTTTATTTCTTTACTAATGATAATACTATCAATAACAATTTTTATAAACTTTTGTATTATTTGTAAGTAGTGTTAAGAATTTATATTTTCATAAATAGGTATTCCAGAATCTTTTTCTGTTATTTCTCCAGTACTTACATTATAAAATGAGTAAGTTAAATTCTTAGTTGTAACCAAATAACTATTATTATCTACCTTTTCAACATTTTCGGGAATATAATCTACTATCAATATGGTTAAACATATTAATGTTAACAATATAAGTATCTTGACCATCATTTTTATTTATTGGCATGTTCATACCATTCCATATCGAAAGTAATATAACCAGCACCTTTGGCTATACCTCTCAATAGATAAGTAGAACCTTGCTTTAGTATAATCTCGGATTCTCTGCCTACATCTCCACCAAGTTGTTTGCCTGAACCAATTATCCCTCTTTTAATTCCTGTTGCACCAGTAATGTTAGTCTCTGCATTTGCATCTGCTAAACTTGCAAATAAAGTATATTTCATTATAGTACCACTTGTTTTATTAGAATTTCTATTACTATTATGTATAATAATATTATTTGATAAATTATTGATAGGTGTTACATCTTCATAGATATACCATTCATATTCGCTTTCGGTTTCAATCATCCATATAAAATGAGTCCAAGTAGTAGTATTAGGTTGTTTCCATGTAATATCTAATACTTCATTTAATGCTAAATCTAAAAATCCTACTACAAAATAATGATTTCCTGAATATATCTCGTGATGTGAGTAGTCTATTATTTGCAATGTTTCGGTAGATTCATCTATCCCAACACCTGACAATGTAACATTATCTACATCAACATTACTTATACTTGCAGAAGTACAGCCACTTAATACCAAACTTAACAATCCAATTAACAGAATAGCGTATTTATTTATCATAATTATATTATATTTTCTTTATTTATATACTTTATGAAAATAAATAGATGAAAATAATACCGAAATACCCTCCAGATGACTTACGGTTATTAATATATCTTAACCTGATTCCCCAGAACCCACTTTTCTTAGGGAATAAACGAGTTTTCTTAGTATTTCTTGGTCTTTTGGCGAATCTTTAAACAAAGAATATGGCTTTATCTTACCAATCACTTCAATTTGTCTCGGAGTAAGCACAATTTGTTCTTCTTTATTTTCTTCTATATACTTTACTTCTTTAAACTGTTGCTTTTTCTTCTTATAAGTATCTTTAGGGATAATATCATTATCTTTAAATGTCCCAGTAAATGCTACCATACTTCTGGGGAACTTAGAATACTTATTTTTATGATAATATGCAAGTTTCTTTTTACTTCTTGTCTTTATAACCCTAAATAAACCTCTTTCATACTCACCAGTCCTACTATTCTTCTTCTTTCCTACCTCAACAATCATCTTCACTCTCCAAAGAGCAATATATTTATCAATATCAGAGAAAGCAGGAAGGATTAAACAGTGTATTTGGTTATTATCTCTACACTCACTCATATAGTTAGTAAAATTAACTGCTGTCTTAGCCATAGAACGCTTAGTGTTCAAATCTCTTCTTGCTTCATCGTGGGATACGAAAGTAAATGGCGGTTTCTTTAATGCGAACTTCATATACTCGTTAGTAGTGAAATGAATGTTATCAACTGAGAACTTTACACCAGTTAAATGATCCCAAAACCCTCCAATCAAATCTCTCATCTTACTTTTACCAACACCTTCAGGACCTACAACAAGTATAACAAAGTCATCATCTTTTTTCATTTGCTTGTAACCAAGAGTTAAACATTTAGCAAACAATCCATCTATATCATACTCATTACCCCTAAGAGTAAATTTAATATTCTTTAGTCTTACCATATTTCTCCATCTCCTCCGCTACCAATATCGAACACACCGAACTCTTGCATTAACTTTCTTGTAATAGACTTTATCCTGTTTGCACTTTTGCGTGTTATTAGTTGTGGTTTTAAATGATAATTTTCTAAAAACTCAACCTCTGCAGGAGTGAGATGTCCTAACAAATCTTTATGCTCAATCTCTCCATAATATTTTAAATAAATCCTTATCCAAGTTTTTTTATATACACTAATCTCTGTAACATTACAACATCTATACTCTACTGTAGCGTTGTTTAGCTCCTGCCAGTAAGTAAATAATACATTACTAAAGTTTTGATAAGCAGGAAGTGTTTTACTGCTTGAATCTGTATAATTCTCTTTCATTATTTAACCTCCTACGATTGTTGCACTTCTTGTGTTAGCATAACACTGAGCAAGTTCTCTCGTTAGTTCTGCGACTACTTCCCCTTGATTAGATGAGTATAATAATAGTATAGCACCAAAGATAGCAAGAACAGGGATAGCGTATTTAAGCCATTTCTTTAAATTATCTCCTTGCGTTGTTTCTTTCGAACTATCAACTATATTCTTTTTAGCAATCTCTGGCGAGATGGTCATAGATGTTTTAGCGAAAGGATTTCTCGGGATAATATCATCAGGCGAACATTCTATCACAGGAACACCATTAAACTCGTTATACTTAGCGTAATGGTCGTACATAACCATACCTAACTTATCTTTACCATTCTCTTTATACTTATACTCAATCATTTTAGAAGCATCAACTTTTTTATAGACAGGGTTCCCACTTGGTAACCATATCTTGAGTAATATTTTCCTTTTATTGATTTTCTTCTTCATCATAAATAACTGCCAAGCAAACTTTAACCCTACAGAACTGCTAACCCATTTTAGCATAATTCCTCCTATAAATAATCCTACTACTCCAGTAAACACTGCCCAAGCATTTAATCCTACACTTTCAAATCCTAACATTCTTCTTTAACCTCTTTATTTTTAATTTCCATTTTAACCAAACTTCCTCTTAATTGAATCCAGTATAGAGAACTTTGTTCTCTCTTCTGAACTTTTACTTATATCTTCATTCTTAACAGCGTTAATAGTCATAATACCACTATTAACAGCGTTACCTTTAAATCCCATACTACCAATAGCAGTATCAATATTTTTGCCCAAGTTATCCATATCATCGACTACTTTAGGAACATTATTAATCAAATTATAAGTTTCATATAAACTATTAATCTTATTCTTTTTATTCTCAAAAGTGGTAGCGTAATAATCAGGGGATAACATTCCTATATGTTTTAAGAACTTTGTTAAATCCTTTTCTTCCATTTCATTAACTATTGTGATAAGATAATCTTTACTTTGTGATTGTAAATATTCTATAATCCCTTCTTTACTCTTAATAGTTTCTAACTTAATGTTATTAGAGTATAACTTTTTATCTTCTTCATCTCTCAACTCAATAGTCTTGCAAATATATTTCCAGTTTCTGTAACTTCTTGCGTGGTGTCTTACATCTGCTTTCTCTGTAGCGTCAAGAAAAGAGTTTCTTATCTCTCTTGGCAATTCTACAAAGTGTTTAGCAGTATCACTTTCTTTATTGATTAAGTAAGCCATACCTATTGGGTTTATAGGGCTATCTGAATCTACATTCTCATTAGGGTCAGGCTCATCAACAAAGTTATCTTCTGCACTTTCATCTTCAAAATCCTCTTCATCTTTAAAATCCTCTTCAAATTCCTGTTTATTCTTTTTCTTGGCCATTTTTTAAGACAATATCCCTATAACCATTCCTAACAAAACTAAAAACACAAGAACGAGAATAGATACTATTATCCAACCGACTATATTATGGCCTGCTACTGCAAGAGAGCGTTTTATAAAACTCTCACTAAACAGCCAACTTTCTTTTCTATCTTGTTTATCCTTCATTCTTCATTTCCTCTTTATACTTTTCTTTTAGCATTATAGTAAAAAATAAACCTAACCCTGCAAAACTTGCAACAGGATAATTGCTTATAGATATAGCATATCCACACATAAAAGCAAACCAAATACTTAATAAGTTAATGGATACATAATTTTTTGCTAATACTTTAAACTTATTTTCTTTTATCATTTTCTAATTCCTAACTCTCTTAACTGCTGGTCTTTTAATCCTGCAAGTAGTTCAAGTTGCTTTTTAATATTGATAGGGTGTTGCTTTACGCAATATTGTAAAAACCCTTTATTCTCTTCCTTAATAATCTTTTTAACTATATCTCTTCTTTTATTTTCAGACATAATCCTCCACGCTTTAAGATTTTCTTTAGGGTTATCCTTATAATAAGTCCTAAACAAGTCTAAAGCATAACCTTTATCTTCATTAATCTTTTCTATTCTTTTTATAATCAAAAGTTCTCTTTCTTCATCAGTTATCTTTTCCATTTTCTTTGTAATACCTCGCAGGGTGTTCTTCGGTTTTATCTATCAAGCCTAACTCAGTTAATTTCTTTAAACTTAAATAAAGTTTATCTCTTGCAAAACCTAACAAGAAAACTAACTGCTCTACATTATAATACTTACCAGTATTCTCTAAATGATAATATATAACAGCATCCATCTTAGTTATTACTTTCTCTCTAATCAGTTGTGAGATTTCTTGCATATATCATTCCTCCTATAAATAAAGCGTAGATCATACTAATTATACGATATACTACTTCGTGGCTTTTATCTTCTATTACTGGTTTATAGTAATCATAAGAATCCTCTCCAAAACTTAATTCCAAAGAGTAATCATTCTTTTGTGGAAGTTGATTTTGTAACTCTTCGTTATGTATATTAATTATATTATATAAGTTCCAAACAGAATAACCAATACAAACGATAACCATTAACCAAGCGATAGTTTGCTTATGTGGTTCAACAATCCTTTTAATGTCCTCCCTTACCATTTTAGGTTAATAATATTATAACATCTTTTCTTTATAAAACATTCGTTAATTACGCATTAAGCGAAAAAGGTTTATAAATTTTGAACAAGAATTATTTATTACGATGGCATTCAACGCAAAAACAGGAATGGATATTGCTTTCGCAGCAATTTTTGTATTGGCTATTGGTCTGCAGATTACTTCAGACACAGTAGATACACTTAACTTATCAGGGATTACAGGAACTATCGTTAGTTACGCTCCTCTGGTAGTTGGTGCTGCTTTCCTTTATGGTATAGCAAGAATGAGTGGTATTTTATAAATACCCCATTCTACAATTAGTATATAATTCTGTTAGTTTTACGCATTAAGCGAAAAAGGTTTATAATTGATTAAGTTTATAATATTATATAATGGCTAAAACTTATATAGTAAGGGATACTAAGACAGGTAAAATTATAAGAACTTCTAAATTTGGCGATAGTATAAGCGATGTTAAACTCAAATCAAGAGCGAAGAGTGTTAAAAAGAATATTGCTTCTAAACAAATAAGCGAGAAGGAAGCAAGAGAGAGAGCGAAGAAGAAATTATTTGAAGTTGCACTTGCAGAAGATAAGAAACTACAGGAAGAAATAAAGAAGCAAAAACAAAAAGAAATAAAGAAGCAAAAACAAAAAGAAACAAATAAAAAGATACAAGAAGATTTTAATAAAGCAGGGTTGAGTTTTATTAATAAATCATATACACCAGCACAACAAAAGAGAATATATAGGAGATTAACAACTACTACAAACAGAACCATTCCTGACAAATTAGAACAAATTGATAGGAGAACTGATTTAAATCCTTTCAAGAAAGAAAAAAAGAAAAGAGAAGTTTTAGGATTAAAACAAAGAGATTTTAAAAAAGAAGTTGTTAAGATAGGAGAACAAAAGAAAAAACAAG
>Ga0102941_1001494_pt1 | contig 10979 bp, 13 predicted proteins | sample SalPonR2_C_D2_MG_FD_79281 | JGI IMG/M metagenome (GOLD analysis project Ga0102941, IMG submission 79281) | Salt pond soil microbial communities from South San Francisco under conditions of wetland restoration - Salt Pond MetaG R2_C_D2_MG | ecosystem: Environmental > Aquatic > Marine > Intertidal... | reverse complement strand
CTTCCATTTTTTTATTGATATCGGTGTTATCCATTATCCCGGTAAATTTTTCTGCTCCCGGGCCATAGGAAAAAACCGGAACCATTAAACCTGTGTGCCCGCCGGTTGTAAATTCGCCTACTACCATGCCGTTGTTGTAATCGCCGTTAAGAACAGCCATTCCACCAGTTTCATGATCGGATGTTACAATTACCAGTGTTTCACCATCTTTGGCTGCAAACTCCAATGCTTTTCCCACTGTTTTGTCGAAGTCGAGCATGTCTTCAACTACATAAATAGTGCTCGCAGCGTGTCCGCCCCAATCAATTTGCGAGCCTTCTACCATCAGGAAGAATCCTTTTTTATTTCGCTTTAAAATGTTAAGTGCTGTTTCGGTAGCTACTTCCAGCATATCGCCTCGCTCTTCAATTCTTGCGTTGTGCGCAGGAGCGGTTAATCCGGCAAGTTTGCCTTTTTTTACTTTTTTGATTTTCGAAATATCCTGCTCCACTTTGTAGCCATTTTCTTTCAGTTTTTCAATTAGGTTCAGTCCATCTTCGCGATTGGCAAAATGGTTGTATCCACCACCGATGAACACATCGATATCGGTTTTCAGAAAATCGGCTGCAATTTCTTCATACATGTTCCGACTGGTTTGGTGAGCAATAAACGATGCCGGTGTGGCATGTGTAATCGAAGAAGTGGAAACCAACCCGGTAGCCAGTCCTTTTTCTTCGGCTTTTTCAAGAATTGTTTTTACCGGATTTTTTTCCGGATCCACACCAATTGCTCCGTTGTATGTTTTAACTCCTGCTGAGATGGCCGTTCCACCTGCAGCCGAATCGGTAATGTAGTTATCGGAAGAGTGGGTTTTTGAAAATCCGATGTGTTTAAAGTTCTCCAGAAAAAGCCGGCCCCTGTTGGCTGTTAATCCTGCCTGTAACTGCGAAATTCCCATTCCGTCGCCAATCAGTAAAATAATGTTCCTGGGATTATCGGTTTTAAATTTGTGAGGGAATGCTTTTACTTCGTATGTCTCACCACCTTTATAAATCTTTTCTTCATTTTCTGCCTGTGCATCCATGTAATCATTCTGAGCAACAGAAATTACACTTATTGCCAGTGAAATCATTAAAATCATTGTTTTGCGTAACATATTCATTGTTTTTTATTTTGAATCGATAAAAATAAGCAGAATATTTTTTGTGCACAGTTAAAAACCGGTAAAAAATCAATAAAGTTTTAATTTCATCTTCAATTTAATTGAATTTTTGCAACTCTGTTTTATCGAAATCTTCATTCAGGCAGAAAAAGGTACCTTCGTGTGAAGTGTTCAATCTTATGATATCCATGATGGCAAAGTTGCTTAAAATTTCCTGGGCTTTTTTCCTGGAAATCTGGGCCAGACGCATAAATTTTGAGAAAGTGATGTTTTCATTTTCCTGCAGGTAATTGATGAGAAATTTTTCGTCGTCGGAGTAAGAAAAACAGATGCCTTTCGGGCTTTTTTGTTTTTCCCACACTATCAACTGAATTTTATGGGCCAGTATGTTTTCATCATCTTTACGGATATAGGCCAGCCATTTTCCGGAGCTGTCTTTGGCATAATGCGGGCGCTCACTGCTGGATTCTACCGATATCTCGAGCACGGTTTTTCCTTCGGAATGCCATTGTTTGGTGAAAAACTGAATGGGAGGATTGCTGAAAATTTTGGCGGCCGATTCCACCATATAAAACTCTTCGTCGGTACTGATTCCTACAATTTTGCCATTATCCTTCACCCCGATGAGCAGTCGCCCCCCATCGGTATTGGCAAAGGCAACCAGCGATTTTGCAATTTTCTTTGAATCATTTATGCAGTATTTAAAATCCTGTTGCTGGTGCTCTCCCTCATCGATTAATTTTTGTAATAAAAGGTTCAAAATGTGTTTTGTTATTTTAACCATTCAAAAGTTACGTAATGATCCGGGTTCATTCCCAGCTTGCGGTAGGTTTTATGTGCTATTTTGTTGTCTTTATCGGCATAAAGCCTGATGCCGTTGAGGTTCTCATCTTCCAGTACCAGGTTTTTAATGTGCGTGTACATGCTGCTGTACACTCCTTTTCTTCTGAATTCAGCTAAAATATAAACTGACTGAATCCACAATACTGTCCCGTTTCGCCAGTCGCTCCATTCAAAAGTAGTTAGCAGCGAACCGATTATTTTCCCCTTTTTTTCAGCAATGTAGTACTTTCCTTTTGAAGAATCTGCTAACACAGCCGAAACTCCTTTTTCAACTGTTGTTTTATCCAGTTCTATGTTTTCAGTTTCGAAAGCCATTGCCAGTTGAAACTGAACCAATGCTGAAATGTCATCTTTATTTGCTATTCTTACCAACATTTTTATTTTTTACGGCAAATTTAAAAAATCCGGCAACATCATTTAATTGTTGATGAAAACGACCGCCGGAACAGTTTATTTTTTCGATATTACAATAAAAGAATTTAAAACGAAACGAGACAAACAACTTTTTGTTGAAAGAAAAAATTAATTGATTTATGAAAATTGTAGTTGCATCAAAAAATCCGGTAAAGAAAAATGCAGTATCAGAAGGGTTTAAGGCTTATTTTAAAGATGTTGAAATAGAAAGTATTTCAGTTGATTCGGGCGTTTCTGACCAGCCTGGAACTGACGATGAAACCCTTACGGGCGCCCGGAACCGGGTAAAAGAAAGCCGTAACCAGATTTATGATGCCGATTACTGGATAGCCATCGAAGGGGGAATTCAGGCTGGCGAAAAAGACGTGCTGGCATTTGCATGGGTGGTTATTTATTCAGCAGGAAAATACGGCGAAGCCCGCACTGCTTCTTTTACCCTGCCCAAAAAAGTGGCCCACCTTGTAGCAGGCGGAATGGAGCTGGGAACAGCCAACGATTTGGTTTTCAGCCAGACAAATTCAAAACAGAAAAACGGTGCTGTTGGATTGCTGACACACAACAAAGTAGACCGCACTGAACTGTATCGACAGGCGGTTATTCTGGCTTTAATACCTTTTGTTAATCAGGATTTGTATTAGCTTGATTTTATTCGTTCGATAATTTCTTCGATTTTTATTCTTTCTTCCTGGAGGAGTACCAGTTGCAATTTTTCTTTATCGAGCAAACTGCTGACTTTAGGACCTACCTCGCCGGTAATAATTACAGATGCGCCTTCTTTTTTCAAAAAAACAACAAGTTGTTCTCCACTGTGATCCGTGTCTTTGTACGGATTCTCAATAATGTTGAATTTGCCTGTTTTACCGTTATATAGTACTATATTTTCACATTTTCCGAATCGCAGATCGAGAAATGATTTTTCCGATTTTCCACTTGAAGATATGGCAAAAATTTTACTCATAATTAAAAAGTTGTTTACACTATAACAATTTTAATGCAGAATGTTTTATTCACTTTTCTTATTTAACGCTTCCCAATATTCAACAGCCCTCCGTGTATGAGGTATAACAATGGTTCCGCCTACCACATTTGCCACTGAAAAAATTTCAAAAATTTCGTTAGTAGTAACCCCTTGTTCATAACATTTTTCCAGGTGATATTTAATGCAATCGTCGCACCGTAAAACCATGCTCGTTGCCAGTCCGAGCATCTCCTTTACCTTGCCGCTAAGTGCACCGTCCTGGTATGTCAGGGTGTCGATACTGAAAATGCGTTTCATTACCTTGTTGTCGCTGCTCAGTATTTTCTCATTCATTTTTGAGCGGTATTCCCTAAAATCTGTTAACATTTCTTCCATCCCGGGTTTTTTAAATAACTTATTATTTTTGCTGCAAAATAACGAAATTGGTTTAATAAACTTCAACCTTTTCTTTTTTTAGCTAACTTGGAGAATTATGAATTTTTTGCAAACTATTTATATTTAAAAGTTGTTCAGGAAGATGAAATTTTGAATGACTAAAATGCCGGATAATGGAACATACTATAAAAAAAATTCTTGTACCTGTTGATTTTAAAGAACCTTCGGTTCATGCAATAAATTATGCCGGCAATTTGGCCCGTAAAGTAGGTGCCGAAATTCTGTTGCTAAATATCATTTATACACCGGGCCTTCTGGCTCAGTTTTTTACAGATAGCGATAACCTGGTGAAAATTACCGAACAGGCCAAAGGGAAACTGATTGAAATGGCTGCGATTCTGAAAGATAAACATCCGGATATTACATTGAATACCCGTGTGGAACGCGGAAAACCCTATGAAAAGATATTAAATGTTTCAAAAGAGTGGGGGGCCAGCATGGTAATACTGGGAGAGAACCATCAATGTGGAAATCCTGAAGATGAACTGGGATCAACGGTTTATCACGTAACTTTAAAATCGGGTGTGCCGGTGCTCACTGTTAAAGGTGACACCTCGCGGATGAAAGATAACATTGTGGTACCACTTGATTTGACCAAGAAAACCAACGAAAAATTATCGGCAGCACTTTATTACGGACTGGAGTACGGTGCGGTAATACATTTGGTTTCGGTGCTTGCAGGCGGTATCAAGAAGGAAGAAAGCCGGATTTACAAAAAATTAGAAAAAGCAAGGGAAACACTTGAACTCAACGGAGTAAAATGTAAAATGAAACTTTACAAACGCTCTGAAACACCGGCTTTTAAAAAGGTGTTGAAATATGCCGGCAAAGTAGATGCCGGAATGATTCTTTTGATGACTCACCAGGAAGGATACACACATGACAATTATATCGGAGCTTTCGCGCATCATATCATGAATTTGTCGAAGGTTTCAGTTTTAAGCATTACCTCAGTTTCCAATAATGCCGACTTTGAACCTTTTTTCAAAGCCCTGATTGATCCGATGGGTGTTTTAATAAACAAATCAAAAGTGGATTAATGCAGTATATACTTATCATTTTTCTGATAGCATCGTTTGGAATTTTTTTCCTGCCTAATGGGCTGAAAAAACAAAAGGCATTGATTTTAAGTGCAGTTCAGTTAGCTGCATTTACGTATTTCGCCATTCGTATTCCCGAAGTTACTTCTGCCGAAACAAAGTTTCTGATGGTTGAGTGGATTCCCGCATTGGGATTAAACATTGAATTTGTGCTCGACGGACTGAGTATGGTTTTTGCCTTGCTGATAACAGGTATTGGAGCTTTGATTTTTTTGTATGCCAAAGCATACATGAAAAGCTATCCAGGCACCGATAAATTTTTCATGTACCTCATGCTTTTCAGCGCCGCTATGCTGGGGTTGGTTTTATCTGCCAACCTGGTTTTAATGTTTATTTTCTGGGAATTAACCAGTTTCTTATCCTATTTTTTAATCAGTTTTTTTCATGAAAAGGAATCGGCCCGAAAAGCAGCCTTTCAGTCGCTGTACATTACCGGATTTGGCGGACTTGCCATGCTGGCCGGTATTTTACTGTTGGGCAGTATTGTAGGCAGCTATTCAATTTACGACTGGATGGACGGGGCTGAAACCATCAGGCAAAGCAGTTTGTACCTTCCGGGGTTATTGCTTATCCTGGTTGGTGTGTTCTCCAAATCGGCACAGTTCCCCTTTCATTTCTGGCTGCCCGGGGCCATGCAGGCTCCTGCACCTGTTAGTTCTTACCTTCATTCGGCTACCATGGTAAAAGCCGGTATTTTTCTGCTTGCCAGGTTAAGTCCTGTGTTGGGAGGTACAAATGAATGGATATACATCATATCGTTGATTGGTGTGCTGACCATGCTTATCGGGTCATATTTTGCCATTACCCAAACCGATTTGAAAGGCATTTTGGCTTACACCACAATTAATGCATTGGGTGTTTTGGTTTTACTGCTCGGAATCGATACAAAAGAATCAATTAAAGCAGCCATGCTGTTTTTGTTTATTCATGCTTTTTACAAGGCTACCCTTTTTATGGTGGCGGGTCTTATCGAGAAAAAAACCGGAACCCGGGAATTGTCGAAACTTGGGGGATTGATAAAATACATGCCGTTCACTTTTATAATTGCCCTGCTTGCGTTGCTCTCCATGGCCGGCTTGCCCCCGCTGCTTGGATTTCTGGGAAAGGAATTAATTTATGAGGCGAAAGTGCAGTCGCCCGGAATAGCCTCACTGGTATTGGTTCTGGGCGTAACTTCAAATGTTTTTATGGTAGCGGTTTCGCTGTTTTTTGCCCGAAAAGTATTTCTCGGAAAATCAGCTACCTATGAAAAAAAGCCCAACGAAAAAGGAATGGCTTTTTTAATAGGCCCCGGAATTCTGGCATTGCTTAGCCTTGTTTTGGGTCTGTTTCCCGGCGACCTTGGAACTGCAGTTATTAAACCTGCGCTGAGTGTTGTCTCTGATGAGGTGGTGGATGTGAAATTAAAAATCTGGCACGGTTTTAACCAGGTTTTCTTTTTAAGTTTATTCACCATTGTGGCAGGAGTTACTCTTTTTTGGGCCATGTTAAAAAGGAAAAAATTACTCGAAATATGGCGAAAAATAAACAGTGTGGTTTTTTCAGTTGAACTGGATGAGGTGTTTGCCTGGGTGATGGATAAATTTGTGAAGATTTCTCAATTGAAAACAAAAGCTGTGCAGCACGGTTACCACCGCTATTACATTTTAACCATTATTGTATTTACATCCCTGCTGCTTTGGTTTCAGGTTTTTGTAATCAGGTCGTGGGAATTTGGCATTTCATTCACCCTGAAACCCTTTTATATTTCAGGGCTGGCTGTTATTATTCTGGCCGCAGCTTTAACCAGTTCATTTTCGAGATCGCGCATAGTTACCATTATTTCAATGGGTGTTGCGGGTTACGGCATTTCACTCATTTTCATGTATTACAGCGCCATCGATTTGGCCATTACACAAATACTGGTAGAAACACTTACCGTGGTAATGTTTATGGTTATTCTGCAGAAACTGCCCCGCTTTGCCGTTTTATCATCGAAACGTACACGGTTACGCGATTTTTTTATTGCACTGAGTTTTGGTGCTGTAATGACAATTCTGGCCTTAAAAGCTGTGAATGTAAATCTTAGCCCCACCATTTCCGATTATTTTGTTGAAAACAGCTACAGCAAAGCTTTTGGCGAAAATGTGGTGAATGTAATTTTGGTGGATTTCAGGGCGCTCGATACTTTGGGCGAAGTTACTGTGCTTACCATAGCAGCCACCGGTGTTTTTCTTCTGCTGAAAACTAAAACTAAAAAATTATGAATTCGATCATATTACAACTTGCAGCCAAATACCTGAGATGGTTGTTCATTATTTTCGCTGTTCTGGCACTTATAAGAGGGCACAACGATCCGGGCGGTGGTTTTATAGGCGGATTGCTGGCCGGGCTGGCAATAGTTTACAGGGGGCTTGCTTACGATACTTTCCAGGTAAAAGAACGGATGCAAAATATACCGGAATGGTTCATTGCCGGAGGTTTGTTTACCATTTTACTGAGTTTTGCTCCTTCGTTAATACTCGGAAATACAATTATGACCGGTGTTTGGTTAAAAATACCACTCCCGCTGATTGGTGAACTGAAACTCGGTTCGCCCTTCCTGTTCGATATTGGGGTGTTTTTTACGGTAATTGGTGTGACAGTAATGTTTGTTTTTTCTTTAACACAAAAGAGATAATGGAAATAGTTTTAGCCATAGTAGTAGGAATTTTATACACAGCCGGAGTTTATCTCATGCTTCGGCGCAGCATACTGAAATTTATAATCGGGTTGATTTTTATGAGTAATGCCACTAATTTGCTCGTGTTTATCTCGGCCGGACTGGTTTCAGGGAGCCCGGTTTTTGTTGACGGCAAAAAAGTAACCACCGAAGCAATGGCCGATCCGCTGCCACAGGCACTGGTATTGACTGCTATTGTTATCGGCCTCGGAATCGTGGTTTTTACGCTCGCACTTAAATATAAATTTTTTGAATTAACCGGCACTGATGATTTGGATCAGCTTAAAAAAACCGATGACTGATGATAACACTCGTTGCACTTCCTGTATTAATTCCGTTCGTGCTAATTATCGGCATGCTTGTGTGCCGTTCTGAAAAACTTGCACGCTGGCTGGGGCCGGCTGCATCGGGATTGCTTTTGCTGCTGTCGGTCTTTTTATTTGTGCTTGTTCAAAAACACGGCGTACTTGCCCTGCAAATGGGAGGTTGGGAAGCACCTTTCGGAATTACACTTGTGGTTGATTACCTGAGTGCCCTGATGCTTATTGTTGCGGCAGTTATTCTTTTTGCCATATCAATTTATGCACTTAATTTTCTGCCTGATTCCATAAAAATAAACCGCTTTTTTGTATTCTTTTTTGGGCTTACCATGGGAATGAACGGCGCTTTTATTACCGGCGATGTGTTCAACCTGTTTGTGTGGTTTGAGGTGATGTTAATGTCGTCTTTTGTGCTAATAACTATGGGGCGCTCAAAAGAACAGCTCGAAGGAGGGATTAAGTACCTGGCCCTGAATTTGGTGGGCTCGCTTCTTTTCCTTGCCGGAGTAGGGCTGCTCTACGGTAAAACCGGCACACTTAATATGGCACACCTGGCACAAATACTTCAAAATGACGATCAGGCGATTCTGATGAATACTTCTGCTGTTTTGTTTTTTGTGGCATTCGGAATTAAAGCTGCTGTATTTCCGCTCTATTTTTGGTTGCCCGCCTCGTATCACACGCCAAATATTACCATTTCATCGTTATTTGCAGGCCTGCTTACCAAAGTGGGCGTGTACACCTTCATCCGGTTTTTTACACTGTTTTTTGTGCACGATCCTCAGTTCTGGCACCAAATGTTGCTTGTAATTGCCGGATTAACAATGGTTGCCGGGGGGATGGCGGCTGCCGCACATTACGAAACCCGCCGCATTCTTTCTTACCACATTATCAGCCAGATTGGTTATATGATAATGGGGCTGGGAATTTTTACGCCACTTGCTATTGCCGGAGCGGTGTTTTTTACCCTGCACAACATGATTGCCAAAACAAATACCTTCCTGGTTTCGGGCATGATAAACAAAGCCCGCGGAACTTTTGAACTGAAAGAAATAGGCGGATTGTTTAAGGAGAGCCCGTTTATGGCAGTTTTGTTTGTAATTCCAGCTTTTGCACTTGCCGGGGTTCCACCCATTTCCGGGTTTTTTGCAAAGTTTATACTCATCAAGGCCGGTATTGAAAACGGCAATTATATCATTACCGCTGTTGCCATTCTTACCGCGATGCTGACACTTTACTCCATGATAAAAATCTGGAGCGAAGCTTTTCTGAAAAAACAACCCGATAACGGAAGGCAAAACAAAAGTTACACATTTGGTTTTGCCGAATACTTTCCTTCAGTTTTGCTGGGAAGCGTAAGTATTTTAATGGGGATTTTTGCACTCTACGTTTTTGGTTATACGATGGAAGCGGCAAATCAACTTATCAATCCTGATTTATACATTGAAACCGTTTTAAAAGGAGTGAATCCATGAAATTAATAAAAAAAATATATTACATACTGGAGTTTACAGGGTTTTACCTGTATAACCTGGCAGCAGCCAATATTTTTATTGCGTGGGATATATTAACACCCAAAATGCGCATGAAACCAGCTTTCATGGAAATACCCGTAACCCTGAAATCTGATTTCGGATTATTGCTTTTCAGCAATTTGCTTTCAATGACTCCCGGAACAATTAGTATGGATATCAGCGAAGATAAAAAAACAGTGCAGGTGCATGTTTTGTATTATAAGTCTGATGAAATTATGCTGGAAGATTTTTCCAGAATTCAGAATAAAATTAAAAAGATAACCAGTTAAATTATGGAAAACAGTATATCAGTTGTCGTTTTAATTATCTCATTTTCATTTCTACTGGCAGCCCTTATTTTGTCTTTTATACGGCTTTTGAGGGGCCCGACTATTAACGACCGCATTGCGGCTATGGATGTAATTGCTGTTATTGTAATGGCTTTTGTGTTGGTGTACAGTGTGTTAATACAAAAATCCATTTACCTCGATTTACCGGTAATTATTTCACTGATTTCTTTTATCGGTACAGTTGCTATTTCAACTTATTTAAAACACAGATATGGATAAAATCATTATATCGGTATTTTTGCTTGCAGGTTCTTTTTTTATACTGATTGCATCGATAGGTCTGGTGCGGTTAAATGATTTGTACAGCAGGCTTCATGCGGCTACCAAAGCGCCTTCGTTTGGCATTTTTTTAATTCTGATAGGAGTCTCTGTTTATTTCAATACTCCTTTGGTTTATATAAAAAGCCTCTTTATTGTTATTTTCATATACCTTACGGCCCCGCTGGCTGCGCATGCCATTATAAAATCATTCCGGGATCAGGATCCTGATAAGCGAAAAGAACGATAGCCGGTCAACTGATTTATTAATCAGTATTTTACTGCGTTTTTCCTATCAGGGTAGCCGATGTGGCATTTTTAATTGTAACGCCGACAAAATCGCCCTTTTTGTAATTTTCCCGCGGAAAAACAACTACTTTGTTTTGCGATGTACGGCCAAAAAGTTCCAGGTCCGATTTTTTGGAAACGCCCTCCACCAGTACTTCAAAAGTTTTTCCAATGTCGTTCCGGTTATTTTCCAACGAATGTTTGTTCTGAAGCTGAATCACTTCGTTCAACCTGCGGGTTTTTGTCTCTTCCGGTACATCATCTTCCAGTTTATCAGCAGCCCATGTGCCTGGTCTTTCCGAATATTTAAACATGAAAGCCATGTCGAATTTCACTGCCTCCATAAGTGAAAGTGTTTGCAGATGGTCGTCTTCTGTTTCGGTGCAAAAACCAGTAAAAATATCGGTAGAAAGACCGCAATCCGGCAAAATGGTTTTTATGGCCCCGATGCGGTCGAGGTACCAGTCGCGGTCGTATTTGCGGTTCATCAGTTTCAGTATGCGTGAGCTACCTGATTGTACCGGCAGGTGAATGTGTTTGCAAATGTTCGGGTATTTTGCCATTTGGTGCAGCACTTTATCCGACATATCTTTTGGGTGTGAAGTGGTAAAGCGGATGCGCATTTTCGGGGCGGTG
>Ga0102941_1001492_pt1 | contig 10983 bp, 10 predicted proteins | sample SalPonR2_C_D2_MG_FD_79281 | JGI IMG/M metagenome (GOLD analysis project Ga0102941, IMG submission 79281) | Salt pond soil microbial communities from South San Francisco under conditions of wetland restoration - Salt Pond MetaG R2_C_D2_MG | ecosystem: Environmental > Aquatic > Marine > Intertidal... | reverse complement strand
TACACAGCCATCACGCTCTAGCCGATTGCCCCGCGCCGGTCGCCGGTGCATCATCGACCACCCTGCGGCGGAAACGCACGCGCGATTACGTTGCCATGTACGCAAGCTTCTTCGGCCTCAACGAGAAACCATTCTCCATCACGCCCGATCCGCGGTACCTGTACCTGGGACGCCGGCATGCGGAAGCGCTCGCCCACCTGCTGTACGGCATCACCGAAAGCGGTGGGTTCATCCAGTTGACCGGCGAGGTCGGCACCGGCAAGACGACCGTGGTGCGCAGCCTGCTCGAGCAGCTGCCGGAACACGCGGAAGTCGCGCTGGTGCTGAACCCGCGCCTGTCGCCGGCGGAGTTCCTGCTAACGATCTGCGAAGAGCTGCATATCGAGGTGCCGGACCGCTCCAGCCCTAAGGCCGTCGTCGACGCACTCAACGAGCACCTCCTGAAGGCCCATGCCGCCGGACGCCGCGTGGTGCTGATCGTCGACGAGGCACAAAACCTCTCCGCCGATGTGCTGGAGCAGATCCGGCTGTTGACCAACCTGGAAACCGCGAAGCAGAAGTTGCTGCAGATCATCCTGATCGGACAACCCGAACTGCGGGAGGTGTTGGCGCGGAGCGACCTGCGACAACTGGCGCAACGCATCACGGGCCGTTACCACCTCGAGCCCCTTGAGGCGGACGAGCTGCGCGCCTATGTGCGGCATCGGCTGGAGGTGGCGGGCAGCCGCGTCGAACTGTTCACGCCAGGCGCCGTAAAAGCCCTGCACCATCATTCCGGTGGCATCCCGCGGCTGGTCAACGTGATCGCCGACCGGGCTTTGCTTGGCGCCTGGGCGAGGGAAGAAACCATGGTCTCGCCCGCCATGGCGCGCAAGGCGGCGGACGAAGTCTTCGGCGAACCCCACCGGCGACGCCGCCGGCGGGCACCGACCTCAGCCCTGGTGATGCTCGGTATCGCCCTCGCGATTCTCGCCGGGGTCGGCACCGCACTCCTGCGCGAGCACCTCGCGGCTCCGGAACAAATTGCCGCGCTGCCGACGGACACGCGGCCGGCCGTGACCAACGGCACCGCCATCGTCGCAACGCCACGGAGCACCGATCCGGTGCAAGGCGATGAAGCTGACAGCAGGCCCGCGTCCGGAGGCCCGGCGCTCACCGCGGCCGGGGAGGCCGGCGCGGTCATGCCGGACACTGCCCCGCTGTCGGGTGAGACCCTCGCGCCGGGCAGGGTTGCGACGCTCGAGCCCCCTTTCCCTCTTGCCGAACGGCTGGCGCTCGGCGAACTGGCGACCGGCACGGACCAGGCCTTCACCGCCCTGCTGGCACGCTGGCAGCTGACGTATCGTCCAGCGGCAGGCCCTGCCTGCGAGCAGGTGGCGACGCAGGGGCTGCGGTGCCTGCTGCAACGCGGCACCTGGGGAGAACTCGCGGCGCTCAACCGGCCAGCCATCCTGGTGCTCAGCGATGGCGACGGTCGTGAACACCAGCTGGTGCTCAACCGGGTCCGCGATGGCACGGCGGAACTCGTCGCGGGACAGCAGGCGATCACCGTGCCGCTCGGCGAACTGCTCACCTTGTGGTTCGGCGAGTACCTGCTGCTGTGGCGAGCCGAGGCCGGGGATGGCCGCGTCCTGGCGCGCGGGGCCACCGGCACCGACGTGTTATGGCTGCGGCGGGTCCTCGGCGAACTGCGCGGTGCGCCGGTATTGCCGGCAGACTCCCGGACTTACGGCCCCGGACTGGAGGCCGCGGTGCGGGAATTCCAGCGCAGCCGCCGGCTTGCAGCAGATGGCATTGCGGGGGCGATGACCCTGATCTCGGTGAACGAAGCACTCGACCTCCCCGGCCGGCAGCGCCTGCAGGACGACACGTGACATGTCGCTGATCCTCGATGCACTGCGAAAATCGGAGCACCAGCGGCAGCGCGAAGGCGCGCCCGGACTCGCGGTCGTGCCGGAAAGCACGTCCACCCGCAGGCCGGGGCCCTGGACGCTGCTGCTCGGCGGCCTGCTGTTGCTGAATCTCGTGGTCATCGCAGCCGTTTTTCTTTTCGACGGCGCCGGCCCGGGACCCGTGGTCGCGGATCCGCCCGCGGCCGCCGCGCAGCGCGACACGCCCCGCGATGCCACGGCATCGGCCGGCCCGCCCACGGTTTCGCCTGGCGTTTCGACGCCGCCGGCGGCGTCCGAGAACGCGTCGCTGCGCAGCGCGCCCGTGGCGCTGCCGACTCGGCCGCCCCGTAACGAGGTGCGCTCACTGACGACCGAGACGGCGCCGCGCAGCAGCGTCGCTTCCGCAGAGTCCCGCCGCCCGGAAGCATCGTCCGCGGTGCAGTCCGACCGGGTGGCCCGCGGAGCGGCAGCAACCGAGACGTCCGGCCCCAGCTCCACCGGGTCACCGCCGGCGAGGACTTCGCAGAGCGCAGACCGGCAGGCCGGCGAGGACGCCCGGCTGCCGCGCTTCGCCGATCTCGTCGTGCGAGGCGAACTGGCAGTCCCCAACATGCATATCGACATCCACGTCTACAGCGCCGTGGCTGATGAGCGATTCGTGTTCATCAACATGCGCCGTTACGACGAGGGACAAAAAACGCAGGAAGGCCCGGTCGTGGAGCGCATCGTCGCCGACGGCGTGGTCATGGAACACCAGGGCCAGCGTTTCTTCATGCCCCGGGACTGATCGACTGCCCCGCCGGGACCGGCTCGAGCAGCGCCGCGTCGTCATTGGCGGGCCGGTTCACGCGGCGGCTCACGGGCCAGGCCTCCAGCGCGTCGTCGGGCGCGGGCACGAGCACGGCCTGCAGAGTGTCCGGCGAGGCAGCACGGTCGAGCCATGCCTCCCGGCCCGCGGCGTCCAGGATCACGGGCATCCGGTCGTGCAGCGGCCGCATGAAACCATTCGCCGCGGTGGTGATGATGGTGCAACTGTGCAAGGGCTCGCCGTCGTCCGGCGACCACGTCTCCCACAGCCCCGCGAGGGCCAGCGGCTGCCCGGCCGCGGCGCGGATGAACCAGGGCTGCTTTCCGGAACTGCATTGCTGCCATTCGAAAAAGCCGTCCGCAGGCACCAGGCAACGGCGCCGGCGAAACGCGGCACGATAGGCCGGCTTGTGGCTGACGGTCTCGCCGCGCGCGTTAATCATGCGGTTGCCGATGGCCGGATCTTTCGCCCAGAAGGGCACCAGGCCCCAGCGGGCCATCGACAGCATCCGCAGTGACGATGCCGACGTGTCGCCTTCATCCGGCGCGGACCAGCGCACGATGGGCACCTGTTGCGTGGGGGCGATGTTATAGCGCGGCGCGAAATCGCCCGCCGCCGACTCTTCGGCACCGAACAGACGGGCTACGGCCTGGAGCGGCGTGAAGAATGCGTAGCGGCCGCACATGTCACTCGCGGGTGCCGGTGCCCTTGTTCAGCAGGTACAGCGAAAAACCGTACAGCAGGGCGATGGCGAAGAGGATGATGCCGTAGGCGGTACCGATCGGGATGTCGGAGGTGCCGAGCACCCCGTAGCGAAAGGCATTGACCATGTAGAGGATCGGGTTGGCCCGCGACACCGCCTGCCAGAACTCGGGCAACAACGAGATCGAATAGAACACGCCGCCCAGGTAGGTCAACGGCGTAAGCACGAAGGTGGGGACGATGCTGATGTCGTCGAACTTCTTGGCGAACACGGCGTTGATGAAGCCGCCCAGCGAGAACACGATGGACGTCAACACGACGGTCGAAAGCACCACCCAGGGGTGCTGGACCTCGAGGCGCGTGAAAAACAGCGCGACGACCGTGACGATGGCGCCCACCATCAGCCCGCGAATCACGCCGCCCGCCACGTGGCCGATCAGGATCAGGGAGTTCGGCATCGGGGAGACAAGCATCTCCTCGATATGGCGGCCGAACTTTGCGCCGAAGAAGCTGCTGACGACGTTGCCGTAGGAGTGCGTGATCACCGCCAGCATGATCAGGCCGGGCGCGATGAACTCCATGTAGTTGAAGCCGTCCATCTGGCCGATGCGCCGCCCGATCAGGCTGCCGAAAATGATGAAGTACAGCGTCATCGTGATCGCCGGCGGGACGATTGTCTGGACCCAGATCCGCACGATGCGGTTGTATTCCTTGATGATGAGCGTCGAGAGCGCGTACCACTGTTCGCGGAACTTCATCGCTGGGTCACCTCAGGCCGCCCGGCCGTCGGTTTTCTGGTCGACCAGCCGCATGAACAACTCCTCGAGACGATTTGTCTTGTTGCGCATGGATGCGACTCGCAGGCCGGCGGCGCTCAGCGTCGCAAACAAGGCGTTGATGTCCTGTCCGCTGGCGACGTCGACTTCCAGCGTGTTGGCGTCGCGCAGGCGAGTTGCAAAGCCCTCGAGTTCCGGCGCCGCAGCAAGCTCCTGCTCCAGCGTCAGGACGAAGGTCTCGACCTGCAGCTTGCGCAGTACACGGCTCATGCGGTCGTTCTCGATGATCCGCCCCTGGTCGATGATGGCGACGTTGCGGCAGAGGTTTTCGGCTTCTTCCAGGTAGTGGGTCGTGAGTATGATCGTGACGCCCTCGGCGTTGACCTTGCGCAGGTAGTCCCACATGGAACGGCGGATCTCGATGTCCACGCCGGCCGTCGGCTCGTCGAGGATCAGCAGGCGCGGCTCGTGGACCAGGGCGCGCGCAATCATCAGGCGCCGCTTCATGCCTCCGGACAGCGAGCGCGCGATGTCGTGGCGCCGATCCCACAGCTGCAGTTCGCGCAGGTACTTCTCGGTGCGCTCCAGGGCCACGCGGCGCGGCATGCCGTAATAGCCGCCCTGGGTCGCGACGATGCTCTCGACTTTCTCGAACTGGTTGAGGTTCAGTTCCTGCGGCACCAGCCCGATACACGCCTTGGCCGCGGAGAAATCGCGGTCGATGTCATGACCGAAGACCGTCGCCTGCCCCCCGGTCTTGGTGACGAGCGAGGTGATGATGCCGATGGTGGTGCTCTTGCCGGCGCCATTCGGTCCGAGCAGGGCGAAGAAATCCCCCTGCTCGACGCTGAGGTCGATGCCTTGCAGCGCCTGTACGCCGTTGGGATAGGTTTTCGCGAGTTGCTTGAGTTCGAGGGCTTTCATCGTGTGCCTGGCCGCCGGCCGGCATGGCGCGCGGAACACGCGAGCGGGGAAGCCGGCCTAAACCGCTATTCTAGCAACCTTGGGGATGCAGCGATGTGGTCGCAGCTCAGCGCCGGTATCCCCGGGCCGCGGCTGTCGGGTTCTCGATACCCAGGCACCGGCGGATCGTCCACTGCTTGCCGAGCGCCGCGAGCATGGCCAGCAGGCGCTCGTCCCCGCGGCGGGCGGCGTCGATGAGACGCTTCCACAGCGCGTCGCGCTCCGCAAGCCGCCCTCTCAGGCGGGGCGTCGCCAGCGCGGCCACCGTGGCGAGTTGACCGATCTCCACGCCGGACAGGCGCGAGCGGGTGCGGGCGGGCAAGCCGATCCACGCCGAGACGCATTGCGGATGCGCGCGAACAAAGGCACGCAAGGCCGTGAGTGCCAGCAGGGTGAAACGCTCGGCGCGGGGTTCGCGCGATACGTAGCCCGGATCGAGGTCACGTACGCCCGGGGACAACAGGCGCGCCCAGGCGGCTTCGTCCTGGAAGCCGAAACCGAAGAGCGCGAACGGCACTGCAGCCAGCCGACGGCGGGCGTGGTGATCGAGCGAACGCAGTCGCGCATTCACGTCACCGGAGAAGCCCGCATCGAGTTCCGCGGCCAGCAGGCCCAGAAACCCCTCGTTCAGCTCAGCCAGGTCACGGCCCAGAATAATAGCTTCCATTGTCGTTCCTCCGCCTGCGCCTGAGCAGCATAAGCGCTCAAGGGGTGGAGTTGAGCGGCCAATAACCGCCCTCTCCGGGCAAAAACAAACATTACTCGACCATATATGGTAATTTTGGACCACATATAGCAGATGTGTATATTTTTTTCATGATGGAGACTGTCGGTCCGTCAAACAGGAGGCCGCCCGTGAGAACCACCGACGACCGTTATGCCGGCGAACAGGCCCGCTTCGAACTCGCGCTTCGACTGATCCGGCATCAGGCGAGAACGCACATCATCACCGAGTGCACGGGCTTCAGCCAGGACCGCATACGCAAGCTCTACGCCACCTATTTCAAGCACCGCGACGGCAAGCGCATCAAGCGTCACCGGGGCAAGTCCCCGTCCAGCGTCGAGTTCTTCGTGCGCAATCCGTGGGTGCAGGCCGAAGCGTCGCTGCTCACCCACGTGTTCGCCGTTTGGGGACTGCTGCGCATTCTCCCGGATCTCGCCACCGCGGCGGTGACGCCGGCCGACCGCCAGGCCTTCGGGGAATCCTTCTGCGCCGCCTACGAAGCCTTTCGCGCCGAGAACCCGGATTCCGCCATCACTTTCGAGCACGCATGGGGACTGCTGAATGCCCTGACCGCCGGCGACGAACTGCTGCTGCTGGATTGTGCGGACTGCAGCAGCTTTTACATTCACGATGCGCTGGCGCTCGACGGCCGCCGTTGCCCGGCCTGCCGCCTGCCCGCACGCCGTCCCGGCAGCCAAGCTGGCGCGGCGGCACCGGGCGCGGATTGACCCCGCCGCGATGCCGGCAGCGTAGAATAACGGCCTGGTACGGCACCCGGAGCAAACATGGCACACAACACCGCGGACCTCTGCGACGCCCACGAGGCCAGCCTGCACGTGCTCGAATCGATTTTTCAGCGCTACGGGAAGCTGCCCGCCTTCGACGGGCCGATCGCCACCGTCAAATGCTACGAAGACAACTCCAAGGTGCGCGAGGCGCTCTCCGAAGCGGGGGACGGCCGGATCCTGGTGGTGGACGGCGGCGGCTCTCAGCGCCGCGCACTGCTGGGCGACCAGTTGGCGGAACTGGCCGTGAAGAATGGCTGGACGGGCATCGTCGTCAACGGCGCGATCCGCGACTCCGCCGCTATCGATACGCTCGAGATCGGCGTCCGGGCCCTCGGCACGATTCCCCTGAAGACCCACAAGCGTGGTGACGGCCAGCGCGACGTTTCCCTGAGCTTCGCGGGCGTGACATTTCGGCCGGGGGAGCATCTCTACGCGGATGAGGACGGGATCGTCGTCGCGGCAAGGCCGCTCGACCATGGCACGGAATGATCGCGACGGAAGCCAATTTTTTCGCCGCCTCACCGCTCGAACGGCTCGGTCATCTCCGCCGGGACACCGACTGGCTGGAGGCAGCCCGCGCGAGGGGGCAATACCTCGCGATATGGCGCGGCAAGGTGCTGTTGCGCAATGGCGGCCCGCCGGCCCCGGCCTGGCTGACGGCGGAAGTGCTGGCGGACCAGGGGCACGTTGCGAAGAGCGTGCTGCTCGGCGAGCGCGATGGCACGCCGTGTTTCGTGGTCGGCCTGGCAGGCGAACGGCCCCCCGCGCTGCCCGGGGCCTTCGAGGAACTCCGCGGAGCAGCCGGCACGCTCTCGCCGGAGGATGCGGCGCTGCTCGCCTACGGGCGCGCGATGGTGCTCTGGCACGCCCGCCACGGCCACTGCAGTGCCTGCGGCGCACCGACCGGGATCATCGAGGCGGGCCATGCGCGCCAGTGCCCGGAATGCGCCGCCAAGCACTTCCCGCGGGTCGATCCGGCGATCATCGTGCTGGTCGGCGATGCGGACCGTTGCCTGCTCGGCCGGCAAGCCGTGTGGCCGCCCGGCCGATACTCCACGATCGCCGGCTTCGTGGAACCCGGTGAAAGCCTGGAGGACGCCGTGCGCCGCGAGGTGCTGGAAGAAACGGGAGTCCGGATAGATGAAGTCGTTTATCACAGCTCCCAGCCGTGGCCGTTCCCGTCATCGTTGATGCTCGGCTTCAGCGCCGTTCCCCGGAACGATGCCATCACGTTGCCTGACGGCGAGCTGGAGGAAGCGCGCTGGTTCAGTCGCGAGGACATTGCGACCGGCCGGGTTCTTCTGCCGCCGCGCGAGTCGATCGCTTACCGCCTGATCGGCACATGGTTCGATCGGGCACCCGGTCGCTGCCTCGTTCGCGAGGTCGAGCCCGCCTCGTGGCCGCCGCGGCCCGAAGCCTGATCACCGGAGACTGAAGCCTTTGTGCCTATTGGTCTTCCGTTGGCAACCGGGCGCCGCCGAGACACTGGTGCTGGCCGGCAATCGCGACGAGTTCCATGAACGGCCGGCGGCACCCGCCGGCTGGTGGCGAAACGGCGCCCTCGGCGGGCGCGACCTGCGTGCCGGCGGCACCTGGCTGGCGGCACACCGCAGCGGCCGCTTCGCGGTGGTGACCAACTTCCGCGAGCCGATCGAGGAAGGACGCGGCCCGCGTTCCCGCGGCGAACTCGTGACTCGCTACCTGGAAGCGTCCGAGCGCCCGATGGCTTTCGCCGCCGAAGTGGCCGGCCGGGGGAATGCGTACGCCGGCTTCAACCTGTTGCTCGGCGATCCCGGCGAACTGGTCTACGTCTCCAATCGAGGGCGCGGGCCGGAACGGCTGGCGGCCGGCCTGTACGGCCTGTCGAACCACTTGCTGGATACGCCCTGGCCGAAGTTGAGGCGCACCCGCGAGCGCTTCGCACGGCTGCTCGCCCGCGGGACCGATACCCACCAGGAGACCGACACCGCCGCTATGCTGGAAATGCTCGCCGACCGCACGCCGGCGGGTGATGACGAATTGCCGGATACCGGCATCGGAGCCGAGCGCGAGCGACTGCTTTCTTCACCCTTTATCGTCAGTCCGTGGTACGGCACGCGCTGCTCGACCATCGTGAAAATCCTGCAGGAGAATGTCATGGAATTCACTGAACGTCGCTTCGATCCGACGGGCGCCGCCTGCGGTGAATCGCAATTCCGTTTCAAGCTTTCCGGCGGTGTCGCTTGAAACCGCGCCGCGCGCCCTTCGGCAGCTGGTCTTCGCCGCTCGATGCGGCGGAAGTCGCTTCGGCCGGTGTGCGGATCTTCCAGCCGCGCCGGGCCGGTGATGCCATCACCTGGCTCGAAGTCCGGCCGGCCGAGGGTGGACGCACCGTCCTGATGCAGGACCTCAGAGGACGGCGGACCGAGCTGACGCCGGCGCCGTTCAGCGCGCGCAGCCGGGTGCACGAGTACGGCGGCGGCAGCTACTGTGTCGCCGGCGTCGATACGTGGTTCGTCAACGACGAAGACCAGGCGGTCTGGCACCGCGACAGGGAAGGATCGATCCAGCGGCTCACACCGGCCGACGAACGCCGCTATGCCGACCTCGTCTGGGACCCGGTCCGGTCGCGCGTGCTGGCAGTCTGCGAGGACCATGCCGCGGCGGCCGAACCCGAGAACACGGTCGTGGCCATCGACCGCGAGGGCCGCGTCACGACGCTGCTCTCGGGCAACGACTTCTATGCTTCCCTGCGGCTCGACCGTGAAGGTGCCCGGCTGGCGTGGCTCACCTGGAATCATCCGAACCTGCCGTGGGACGGCACTGAACTCTGGAGCGCGGAGATCGACGCGGACGGCCGCCTGCGGGAACCACAACAGGTCGCAGGCGGCGAACGCATCGCCGTGTTCCAGCCGGAATGGCTGCACGACGGGCGTCTCGGCTTCGTCGCCGATCCCGACGGCTGGTGGAATCACTATGCATGGCGGGCAGGCGGCGAAGTCGAGCGGCTCACCGAGATGGACGCCGAGGGTGCGCTGCCGCAGTGGGTGTTCGGTCAATCCACCTGGGGCGAAATCGCGGGCGGGATGATCGGTGCGCTGAGCCGCGACGGCGGCTGGACGCTCTGGCAATTCGGCGACGGCCTGCCCGCGAGCCTGCCGTGGCGTCTGGACGCCATCGAACACGTGGCTACCGACGGCAAGGAGGCCGTGGTGCTGGCCGGCGCCGGGAATCGCGCCACGGCGGTCTACGCGCTCGACCTGCCGGGGTTGCGGCCGCGCTGCATCGCCGACTCCGGCGAACTGCCCCTCGATGAGGCGTGGATATCCCAGCCGCAACCGCTGGCGTTCCCGACGGCCGACGGCGATGAAGCCTATGCGAACTACTATCCGCCGATGAACCCGATGTTCGAGGGACCGGAGGACACTGCGCCGCCGGTGATCGTCAAGTGCCACGGCGGACCGACTGCGGCCGCCTCCACGGCGTTCGAGCCCAAGATCCAATACTGGACGACGCGGGGGTTCGCCGTGCTCGACGTGAACTACCGCGGCAGCACCGGCTTCGGCCGGGCCTACCGGGAAAAGCTCTACGGCAACTGGGGCGTGGCGGATGTCGAGGATTGCGTGGCAGGCGTCCGTTACCTGGCTTCCCGGGGACTCGCCGACGCCAACGCCGCGTTCATCAGCGGCGGCAGTGCCGGGGGGTACACGGTGCTCTGCGCCCTGACCTTCACCGATGCATTCCGCGCGGGCGCGAGCTACTTCGGCATCGGCGACCTCGCGGGCATGTTCGAGACGACCCACAAGTTCGAGGCGCGCTACGACCACTGGCTGATCGGACCGCTGCACGATCCGCGCACGCAACGCCTGATCGAGGAGCGCTCCCCGCTGCGTCACGCGCACCAGATCACCTGCCCGGTGATCTTTTTCCAGGGCGGCGAGGATCGCGTCGTCCCGCCCGAACAGAGCCGCCAGATGCACGCGGCGTTGCAGGCCGCCGGCCTGCCTACGGCGTACCTGGAGTTTCCCGAGGAGCGACACGGCTTTCGCCGCGCGGAAAACATTCTCGCGGCACTCGAAGCCGAGCTGGCGTTTTTCTGCCGGGTGCTCGGCGTCAGCCCGGCCGACGACGTGCCGCCGCTGGCGCTCGACAACGACGAGGCCGCCCTGCACTGAAGTCATGACCCGGCGTGTGGCGTCCCGCCGGCGATCGTCGCGACGTCACTCCGGCGATCGTCACAGCGACGCGCTGCCAATCGTCGCGGCGGTGTCCGTCCGGCCGCGGGCTTGACCCTCAGCTAGGCAGCCGACGGGCCGGGGAGCACGCGGCTCAGCCAGCCGCGAATGTCTTC